>OIWL01000001.1_pt1 | contig 364279 bp, 249 predicted proteins | sample 1587561 | NCBI WGS metagenome assembly OIWL01 (sample SAMEA3888903, study PRJEB22519) | human gut metagenome | biome: human gut; feature: human-associated habitat; material: faeces | place: Denmark | collected 2010 | reverse complement strand
TACGAAAGAAGTCAAGGAACTAATTAGTAATACAACAAAAATCCATTTTACATGCCTCATGTAATTCGGTTTTAGTTAATACTATCCGGGACTGTCCTCTAAAACAGTGGTCTCTCCCCGAAACATCGTCTTTTTAGGCACAACAGAGAGGAATCTGTTGACTGTCAAGGCCTTTAATTCAGAAACCGGGTGCAAAGGTAAGTAAATATTATTCCAACTTCCAAATAAACAAGTAATTTTCTCTCTTTTTAAGTGCAGTTTTTTATGTTATTTAGCATAAATACTGGGAATTTTCCCCTACTTTTGCAGGATACTTAATGAACATTCAGCTATGCAACCATCAAAAACAGAATTAATTCTGATTCGTATTACCGGTGAAGATCGTCCGGGACTTACAGCCTCCGTAACAGAGATATTGGCAAAATACGATGCCACTATCCTGGATATTGGTCAGGCAGATATTCATAACACCCTTTCACTGGGCATTCTCTGTATGACTGAGGAACAACTCTCGGGATTTATGATGAAAGAGTTGCTTTTTAAGGCATCTTCCTTGGGAGTAACCATTCGTTTCTATCCGATTACCGAAGAAGAGTATGAAAGCTGGGTGAATATGCAAGGTAAGAACCGCTATATCCTTACATTGCTGGGACGTAAACTTACGGCTCGTCAGATTGCGGCGGTTACCCGTATTTTAGCTGAGCAGGACATGAATATTGATGCCATCAAACGTCTGACCGGACGTATTCCATTGGATGAGCGTAAAATGCATACCCGAGCCTGTATTGAATTCTCGGTTCGCGGTACTCCCCGGGATAAAGAAGCTATGCAGGGACAGTTGATGAAATTGGCCAGTGAACTTGAAATGGATTTCTCTTTCCAGTTGGATAATATGTATCGCCGTATGCGCCGCCTGATCTGTTTCGATATGGACTCTACATTAATAGAAACCGAAGTAATTGACGAACTTGCTATACGTGCCGGTGTAGGTGCTGAAGTAAAAGCAATTACGGAACGTGCCATGAGGGGAGAAATTGACTTTACGGAAAGTTTTCGTGAGCGGGTTGCACTGCTGAAAGGACTGGACGAATCTGTAATGCAGGAAATTGCCGAGAGTCTGCCAATAACTGAAGGGGTGGATCGCTTGATGTATGTTCTGAAGAAGTATGGTTATAAGATTGCTATCCTTTCGGGAGGTTTCACCTACTTTGGACAGTATTTGCAGAAGAAATACGGTGTTGATTATGTATATGCCAATGAACTTGAGATTGTAGACGGCAAGCTGACGGGGCGTTATTTGGGAGATGTGGTAGATGGAAAGCGTAAAGCGGAACTGCTGCGATTGATCGCTCAGGTAGAAAAAGTAGATATCGCTCAAACCATTGCTGTTGGGGATGGAGCTAATGATCTTCCTATGTTGGGAGTTGCCGGTCTTGGCATTGCCTTTCATGCAAAACCCAAAGTTGTGGCCAATGCCAAACAATCTATTAATACGATTGGGCTTGATGGCGTACTTTACTTCCTGGGATTTAAGGACTCTTATTTGAATATGTAAGAGTGGAAAGAATAAAAGAACCCGAAAAATTTGTACTACGTAGTGAATTTTCTATCTTTGCGAGCAAATAAAATAAACGATGAAGTTTTCCGAATTACAATTAAATGACAATGTACTTGAAGCACTCGACGCTATGCGTTTTGAGGAATGTACTCCTATACAAGAACAAGCGATCCCAGTAATACTCGAAGGTAGAGACTTAATCGCTGTAGCGCAGACAGGAACCGGTAAGACGGCTGCCTTTTTGTTGCCTATATTGAATAAATTGTCGGAAGGTGGACATCCGGAAGATGCCATCAACTGTGTGATTATGTCACCTACCCGTGAACTGGCCCAACAAATAGATCAACAAATGGAGGGCTTCTCTTATTTTATGCCTGTTTCAAGTGTGGCTGTTTACGGAGGAAATGACGGAATACTTTTTGAGCAGCAGAAAAAAGGCTTGATGCTTGGTGCCGATGTGGTTATAGCTACACCGGGACGCCTGATTGCACATCTGAGTCTGGGATACGTTGATTTATCCCGGGTTTCTTATTTTATTCTTGATGAAGCAGACCGTATGCTTGATATGGGGTTCTACGAGGATATTATGCAGATCGTAAAATATTTGCCAAAAGAACGCCAGACGATTATGTTTTCCGCTACCATGCCAGCTAAGATTCAGCAATTGGCCAATACTATCCTGAATAACCCTGCTGAAGTCAAACTGGCCGTATCGAAACCTGCTGAAAAAATTGTTCAGGCTGCTTATGTCTGTTACGAAAATCAGAAATTGGGTATTGTAAGAAGCTTGTTTGCGGAAGAGGTGCCCGAAAGAGTTATCATTTTTGCATCTTCAAAGATAAAAGTAAAAGAAGTGGCAAAGGCGCTGAAAATGATGAAGTTGAATGTTGGAGAAATGCATTCTGATCTTGAGCAGGTACAGCGTGAATTTATTATGCATGAATTCAAATCGGGACGTATCAACATTTTGGTCGCTACAGACATTGTATCCAGAGGGATAGATATTGATGATATCCGGTTGGTGATTAATTTCGATGTTCCACATGACAGTGAAGATTATGTTCACCGCATCGGACGTACTGCACGTGCGAACAATGATGGAGTTGCCCTCACGTTTGTGAATGAGAAAGAACAAACTAATTTTAAGAATATCGAGAATTTCCTCGAAAAAGAAATTTATAAGATACCGGTACCGGCTGAATTGGGGGAAGCTCCTCAATATAATCCTCGTTCGTATACTAACGCAGGAAGAGGAGGAAGAAACTTCCGGAACGGAAATAGAAAAAATAATAACGGTGGACGTTCTACGGCACCCAGATCGGGCAGAAGATAAGCGTAAAGCTTTTCTGCCCTTTTTCTCTTAATACTCTTTTTGCTATTTGTAATTCTTCGGTCAGGTCGGTTTATTTATATTTTGCAGCCGTTATATTTAGTTTTCCATCGAAACTGATGGTAAGATTCACAAGATTGCATACCGGACTTTCCGGAATACAGACGAGTGCTTGATAATGATAGCCTTTGCGGTCAATTCCCGTAAAATTCATATCAGATAGAATGGCCTGTTGCAGAAAATCTGTTGGAATTACATCTACAAACATTTGCTTGGTAATGTCCTTGGCATATAAACTTTTCTTGCCTTCATACACACATATATGCATTACATTGTCATAGTAAATATTGTCCATACTGATACCATCTTCCGAATAAGTTGTTTTCACTACTTTCATTTGTGAGGGGTTGATGTATACATAGGCTCTGTAGCGGACGCCATCGAACATTACCACACTGTCCTTCTTAGTGACTTCTGTATAGGTCGGAATAATTTCAACCGACTTAAAGGAGAATGCCAATGTATCATTAGGATCTTCCGACTTATGGAGCTTGATAATATTATCAGCCAGAGAATGGAACCAAAAAGAATATTCACTCTGCTTGTCAATTTGATAGTGGGTTACGTCTTTGCCATAGGTATAGAGCGTATCTTTTAGGATTTTGAAATAAACCGGAGCACTTTGAGCATCGGAATAATAAATCGTATCTCCTATTATGCGCATCAAGGGAGTTTCAGTTTCATCATCAAGCCAAATGCCTTGGAGAATCTCTTTGGCCTTGGGGTCTTCATTTTCTTCAGAGGGCTGTTGTCCTTTGCCATTATTGCATGCTACGAATAAGACCGTCAGTAACAATGTTGCAATGTACTTTATCATCTGTTTAATTTTGTGCAAAATTACTCATTTATATCGATAAAGATATAAAAAAAGAGCTGAAAAGTAAATTGGGGGTTACAAAAAAACTCTTAACTTTTCAGCTCTGTTATCAGGTTTGTGAGGATGCGGTGGTATAAGGTATTATTTGCCGATACAATGGTAAATAAAACCCTGTTCTTCCATTTCTTTTTTATCATAAATGTTACGTCCGTCCATGACTACCTGTTGTGACATTGTTTTTTTCACAACGGCCCACGAAGGCAGACGAAATTCTTTCCATTCGGTTACCAGCATCAAAGCATCAGCATCCAAAACCGCATCATACATGTCGCGTGCATAGTATATGGTTTCGCCGATTCGTCTTTTACATTCATTTGCTGCTGCGGGATCATAGGCCCGTACTTTGCAGCCGGCTTTCAACAGTTTGTCAATTAGGACCAATGCAGGTGCTTCGCGCATATCATCTGTTTCCGGTTTGAATGCCAATCCCCACAATGCAACTGTTTTACCTTCCAGATTTCCATTATATTGTTTTACCAGTTTGTCGAATAACAGGCTTTTCTGATTTTCGTTCACTTCTTCTACTGCCTGTAACACACGCATCTGATATCCATTCTGTTCTGCTGTCTTTATCAAAGCTTTTACGTCTTTGGGGAAACATGACCCACCATAACCAATGCCTGGATAAAGGAACTTACGTCCGATACGAGTATCCGAACCGATACCGCTACGCACCATATTTACATCAGCTCCTACTAACTCACACAGATTAGCGATGTCGTTCATGAAACTGATACGAGTAGCCAACATTGAGTTTGCGGCATATTTGGTCATTTCGGCAGAGGGAATATCCATGAATATCACGCGGAAATTATTTAGCATGAATGGCTTATATAGCTTAGTCATTAATTTTTCTGCACGTTCCGATTCCACACCGATTACAACACGGTCAGGACTCATAAAGTCATTGACTGCATTACCCTCTTTCAGAAACTCAGGATTGGAAGCTACATCAAATTCTATTTTGGCACCCCGTTTGTCTAATTCTTCCTGAATGGCATTACGAACTTTGCATGCTGTACCTACAGGTACGGTACTTTTGGTGACTACAAGTTTGTATTTCTTCATGTTTTGTCCAATGGTACGTGCCACAGCGAGTACATAACTCAAATCAGCACTTCCATCTTCATCAGGTGGGGTTCCGACAGCAGAGAACACTACTTCTACATCATCCAGGCAACTTTCCAGTGAAGTCGTAAACTTTAGTCGACCGGCTTTGGTATTGCGGATGACCATTTCTTCCAATCCATTTTCATAAATGGGGATAATCCCCTTTTTAAGCGCCTCTATTTTTTCGCTGTTGGTGTCAACACAAGTAACATCCACGCCAATTTCCGCAAAACAGGTTCCTGTGACCAAACCTACGTATCCGGTTCCGACAATTGCAATTTTCATGTTCTTTTATTTATTGAGGGTTTCTATTCAAAATATTCTGCTTCCCGAAAGGCTCCTGCCTGCTTGTCTTTCTCTGACATGACAAGTTGAGAATCGGCAATAGGCCAGTCGATAGCCAATGCCGGATCATTGTATAGGATAGAAGCCTCAGATTGGGGGGCATATATATTATCTACCTTATAAGTAAAGATAGCTATTTCGCTTTTCACTAAAAATCCATGGGCAAACCCACGGGGAATAAAAAGCTGGCGTTTATTTTCGTCGCTTAACAATACGCTGATATGCTTTCCAAATGTAGGTGATGACTTTCTTAAATCGACAGCCACATCCAGCACTTCACCTTTGATGACACGCACTAGTTTGGCTTGGCTATAGGTTCCTTTTTGATAATGGAGTCCGCGTAACGTGCCGAATGAAGATTGAGATTCATTATCTTGTATAAAATTTATCTGTCCGATAGTAGCATCAAATTCCTGTTGCTTGAATGCTTCCATGAAATATCCGCGCGGATCGAAAAAAATCTTCGGTTCAATGATCCACACACCATCTATTTCTGTTTGTATATAATTCATTCGTTTCTGATGATATTATTAAGTAGCGCAAAAGTAGGCATTTTTTCTAATATGACAGTTATAGATGGCTAAGAAAGGAAGCCAGCGTTTAGCATTTGTTAATAATAAAATGTGCGGTTTTATGGCATATCTTGAATTAATCAGTTAATTTTGCACACATGATTGAATTGGCACAGCATATTGAAGTATTATTATTAGAGAATGATTGTGTGATCGTTCCCGGTTTTGGTGGATTTATAGCTCACTACGCTCCTGCTATGAGAGTGGCTGAAGAGAATTTATTCCTCCCGCCTACCCGTACTATTGGTTTCAATCCTCAATTGACGTTGAATGATGGTGTCTTAGTACAATCTTATATGGCTGTGTACGATACTAACTTCTCGGATGCTACCAAAATGGTAGAAAAAGAGGTGGCAGAACTTATCTCCGCTCTGCATGAGGATGGAAAAACTGATCTTCCTAATATTGGAGAAATCCGCTATACCATTCATAATACTTACGAGTTTGTTCCTTACGACAATAAAATTACCACTCCTTACCTCTATGGGCTCGACTCGTTTGAGATGAAGGAGTTGTCGGCTTTGCGACGTCCGGAGAAAGAACAAATTCTTCCGACTGTTCTTAAGAAAAAGACAAGTTATGAATTCAGAGCGAACTGGGCCTTTTTGAGAAATGCCGTAGCTATGATTGCAGCGGTTGCATTGTTTTTCTTTATGTCAACACCGGTAGAGAATACATATATTGAAAAAGGAAATTATGCCCGGCTACTGCCAACTGATTTGTTTGAAAAGATAGAGAAACAATCGGTGGCAATGACTCCGGTTATGCTAAAATCAGTTGATGCCATCCCACAAACCAAACCGGCAACTGCGAAGAAAAAGTCGTCCACTGTTCGTAAAGTATCTGTAGTAAAGCCGGTTGCGGTAAAAGAAGTGAAAGTTAACCAACCGGAAAAGACAATGAAAGCAACCGAAACTAAGGTTGTGGAAAAAACTTTTCCATATCATATAATTATTGCCAGCGTAGCTAATACGAAAGATGCGGAGGCGATGGCAGGTGAACTTAAAGCCAAGGGATATACAGGTGCCAAAGTATTGACGGGTGACGGTAAGATTCGCGTGAGTATTATGTCATGTGCCGATCGTGAAGATGCCAACCGTCAATTGTTGAAATTAAGAGAGAACGAGGCTTATAAGAACGCCTGGATGTTAGCTAAATAAATATTTTATAATGAAAAGAATTCTTTGTCCTAAATGTGAGAACTATCTTTCTTTTGATGAAACTAAATATAGCGAAGGCCAGTCATTGGTTTTTGTATGTGAACACTGTGGTAAGCAATTCAGTATTCGTCTGGGGAAGAGTAAGATGAAGGCTCCTCGTAAGGAAGAGAAATTGGATGAAGATGTATATAAAGAAGAGTTTGGCTGTATCGTTGTCATTGAAAATGTCTTCGGTTTCAAGCAAGTTTTACCTCTGCAAGAAGGTGATAATATCATTGGCCGCCGTTGTGTAGGTACAGATATTAATACTCCGATTGAAACCGGTGATATGAGTATGGACAGACGCCACTGTATTATTAATGTGAAGCGTAACAGACAAGGAGAATTGGTTTATACTCTTCGTGATGCCCCAAGCCTGACCGGAACTTTCTTGATGAACGAGATCTTGGGGGATAAAGACCGTATTCGCATTGATGACGGAGCCATTATTACTATTGGAGCCACTACTCTTATCCTTCGTGCTGCAAAAAAAGAAGAAATTTGACCTCCTATTAGAAGGTATAAGCAGTAGTATGCGGTGCACACCAAACATTTGGGATATCCGTATTTTAAGAAGTTAACATCTTAAGAATACGATATTAACATCCTATATGTAGGAAGTTAACTTCTTGGAAATAGGAAGTCAACTTCATTGGAGGTAGGAAGTTAACATCCTGTAACCTTCATTCTGATAAAACGTTTTTCCTTTCTTATTTTAAGACCAAAATCCTATAAATATCCGGTTTATTTTTGTATCTCTAAGTAATTTTTTTAATTTTGTGTTCGATAACGATTGATGAAATCAAAATATAAATAGAAGGTATTTTGCTTATAATCAATAGTGTAATCTTGGTTATATCTTAGATAATTATTCTATACAATAAAAGCACAAAAGAATGAAAAATTTTATGGATAAAAATTTCCTGCTTCAAACCGAAACGGCTCAGGAATTATATCATAATCATGCGGCTAAGATGCCAATTATTGATTATCATTGTCATTTAAATCCCCAAATGGTAGCGGATGATTATCGGTTTAAGTCCTTAACTGAAATATGGCTAGGCGGTGATCATTATAAATGGCGTGCCATGCGTTCCAATGGTGTGGATGAATGCTTTTGTACCGGTAAAGAAACGTCAGATTGGGAGAAATTTGAGAAATGGGCAGAAACGGTCCCATATACTTTCCGTAATCCACTGTACCACTGGACGCATTTGGAACTGAAAACTGCATTTGGTATTGATAAAGTACTAAATCCGAAAACAGCACGTGAAATTTATGATGAATGTAATGAGAAACTTTCTTCTCAGGAATATTCTGCCCGCGGAATGATGCGACGTTATCATGTGGAAACCGTATGTACAACGGATGATCCTATCGATTCATTGGAATATCATATTAGAACTCGCGAAAGTGGATTTGAAATCAAGATGCTTCCCACATGGCGTCCGGATAAAGTTATGGCTGTGGAAGTTCCTTCAGATTTTCGCACTTATATAGAAAAATTGTCAGAAATAAGTGAGATTACTATTTCTGACTATAATGATATGATCTTAGCTTTACGTAAACGTCACGACTATTTTGCAGAGCAAGGGTGTAAGCTGTCTGATCACGGGATCGAAGAATTTTATGCTGAGGACTATACGGAAGGTGAGATTAAAACTATTTTCAATAAAATATACGGCGGTTCGGAACTGACAAAAGAAGAAGTTTTGAAGTTTAAATCGGCAATGTTAATTGTGCTCGGTGAAATGGACTGGGAAAAAGGATGGACACAACAATTTCATTACGGTGCTATTCGGAACAATAACAGCCGAATGTTCAAGCTGTTGGGTCCTGATACGGGATTTGATTCAATAGGTGAGTTTGCTACGGCTAAAGCCATGAGTAAATTCCTGGATCGGCTGAATTCAAAAGGTAAGTTGACTAAAACAATTCTGTATAATCTGAATCCTTGTGCAAACGAAGTAATTGCCACCATGATAGGTAATTTTCAAGATGGGAGTATACCTGGTAAGATTCAGTTCGGGTCGGGATGGTGGTTCCTTGATCAGAAGGATGGAATGGAAAGGCAATTAAATGCTCTTTCTCTTCTTGGATTATTGAGCCGCTTTGTGGGAATGTTGACGGATTCTCGTTCGTTCCTCTCCTATCCTCGTCATGAATATTTTCGTCGTACTTTATGTAATTTATTGGGGTGTGATGTGGAAAACGGTGAGATACCTTTATCGGAAATGGAGCGTGTCTGTCAGATGGTTGAAGATATCAGTTATTTTAATGCTAAAAACTTTTTTCATTTTTAATTAGTGTCATCTTATCTGTTACAATAAACTGAGTCGGGAATTCGCTTTGCAAGCCTTTTTCCGGCTTTTATTTTAGATGTGTGGGTGTCGCATTGGCAGAAAATCTTATCTTTGCGTCCTATTATCAATTTAAAAAAAGAAAAACATAAATGAACAATTCCCCTCAGCCTGCTGCCAAAGGGTTCACAAGAGCCTTTTATGTCAGCAACACAGTCGAACTGTTTGAACGCATGGCTTACTATGCTGTGTTTATCGTTCTCACTATTTACTTATCTACTATTTTAGGTTTTAATGATTTCGAAGCAAGTATGATTTCCGGTCTTTTTTCCGGTGGATTATACTTGCTTCCTATTTTTACCGGAGCATATGCCGATAAGATTGGTTTTCGTAAATCAATGCTTGTTGCCTTTTCGTTATTAACTGCCGGATACTTTGGTTTAGGAGTATTGCCTACATTGCTTGAAAGTACCGGGTTGGTGAGCTATGGGGCAAGTACCCATTTTAGTGGATTGACAGATAGCGTTTTCCGTTGGTTGATAGTGCCGGTTTTATTTATAATCATGATAGGCGGCTCATTTATTAAGTCTGTTATTTCGGCTTCTGTTGCCAAGGAAACAACCGAGGCTACCCGTGCACGTGGATATTCTATTTTCTACATGATGGTTAACATCGGTGCTTTTACCGGAAAAACAGTTATCGATCCTCTCCGAAATATGATTGGTGATCAGGCATATATTTACATAAACTATTTCTCCGGATTTATGACTCTCATTGCTTTGTTGGCTGTTTTCTTTTTGTATAAATCAACTCATACCGTAGGAGAAGGAAAAAGTATGCGTGAGATCGGACAAGGTTTCTTGCGTATTGTCACCAATTGGCGTTTATTGATTCTAATACTTATTATCACGGGATTTTGGATGGTGCAGCACCAACTTTATGCCACGATGCCAAAGTATGTAATTCGTATGGCAGGTGAAACAGCCAAACCGGGATGGATTGCTAATGTAAATCCTTTTGTTGTAGTATGTTGCGTTAGTTTTGTAACTCGTTGGATGGCAAAACGAAGTGCTATTACCTCAATGAATATTGGTATGTTTCTGATTCCGGTCTCTGCTCTATTGATGGCATGCGGCAATCTTTTGGATAATGAAGTTGTTTCTGGAATGAGCAACATTACATTGATGATGATTGCCGGTATTGTAGTTCAAGGTTTGGCAGAATGTTTTATATCTCCCCGTTATCTGGAATATTTTTCTCTACAGGCTCCCAAAGGTGAGGAAGGTATGTATTTAGGGTTTAGTCATCTTCATTCTTTTTTATCTTCCATTTTCGGATTTGGTCTTGCCGGCGTTCTGCTGACCAAGTATTGTCCGGATCCAACTTTGTTTGAATCCAGAGAGGCCTGGGAAGTTGCCAGTGTGAATGCACATTACATCTGGTATTACTTTGCGGCAATCGGTTTGGTTGCAGCAATTGCTTTGCTTATTTTTGCAAAAATCACTGATTTCATCGATAAAAAGAAGAAAACTAACGTCTGATTGTTTCCTTTTTTATGTATATTTGCCGACAATTTGCCATAAAAGTTGCCGGCAATTTGCATTAAAAAGAAGAGAATAATGAAGATTAGATTTATAAGCCTGGCCAGTGGCAGTAGTGGAAACTGCTATTATCTAGGTACCGAAAAATATGGCATACTGATTGATGCGGGTATTGGAATTCGTACCATTAAAAAATCACTGAAGGACATAAATGTGACTATGGACTCAATACGTGCAGTATTTATTACTCACGATCATGCCGATCATATTAAAGCTGTAGGACATTTAGGTGAGAAATTGAATATTCCGGTATATACTACGGCACGTGTACATGCAGGAATCAATAAAAGCTATTGTATGACAGAAAAGTTGCATGGTTCTGTACGCTATTTGGAGAAAGAAGAACCGATGCAATTGGAAGATTTTCGTATCGAGTCTTTTGAAGTTCCGCATGATGGAACAGATAATGTAGGTTATTGTATAGAAATTGACGGAAAGGTTTTTTCATTCCTTACCGACTTGGGAGAGATTACTCCAACTGCTGCCCGATATATTTGCAAAGCCCACTATCTGATCATTGAGGCTAATTATGATGAAGAAATGCTTCGTATGGGACCTTATCCGACATATCTGAAAGAGCGTATCTCAAGTAAAACAGGTCATATGAGTAATATAGATACCGCCAACTTTCTTGCGGAAAACATAATGGAGCATCTTCGTTATATTTGGCTTTGCCATCTGAGTAAAGATAATAATCATCCGGAGTTAGCATATAAGACAGTTGAGTGGAAATTGAAGAGTAAAGGTATTATTGTCGGGAAAGATGTGCAACTACTTGCTTTAAAGAGAAATACGCCTTCGGAGCTCTATGAGTTTGAATAAATGTGAGAAAAAAAGAGTAAAAAACAGGTCTGTTTATTTGGTAGTATAAAATAAAAGCCATACTTTTGCAACCGCAAACGAGAAACAAGCACTCTTAGCTCAGCTGGTAGAGCAATTGACTCTTAATCAATGGGTCCAGGGTTCGAGTCCCTGAGGGTGTACAAAAGGAGATTATAAATAATCTCCTTTTTGTTTTTGGTGGCATTTTGAAATATTGTTTTATCTTTGCCACCGCAAAAATTAATTTGATGAAAACAACTTATCAGTTTAACATACTCGTCAATCATTTGGAGCTGGCTTAGTTACAGTTCCATCCTATTTTAGATATACCTTAGGTTTTTCAGGGAGGTATCCTATTCTTTCTTCTTCTGTATAGATGCAACAGGGAAATAATTTCATTCTTTATCAAACTTATTATGAATAATTGGAAGAAAAAGTTTATCATTATATGGACAGGGCAACTATTCTCTATACTAAGTAGTTCTATTGCCCAGTTTTCTATTGTTTTGTGGATTAGTCTTAAAACGGGATCTGCGGAGGTATTGTCATTTGCAACTATCGCTGCTTTATTACCACAAGCTTTATTAGGCCCTTTTGCCGGCGTCTTTGTCGATCGTTGGAATCGCAAATGGACTATGATTGGTGCTGACAGCTTTGTCGCTCTCTGTTCCGGAGTGATCGCTTTACTGTTCTATTTGGATATAATCGAATTATGGCATATATATCTTTTACTTATGTTGCGTTCGGTTGGCGGTGCATTTCATACGCCTGCCATGAAATCCTCTGTACCATTGTTGGCACCGGAAAAAGAGCTTATGCGCATTGCGGGTATCAATCAAGCTATCCAGTCGATTTGTAACATTGGTGGTCCGGCTCTTGGAGCCATATTGCTTCTTGCGTTTGACATGAGTCTTGTCATGCTTCTAGATGTATTGGGAGCTATAATAGCTTGTACAGCTTTACTTTTTGTGTATATTCCCAATCCTAAACAAGAAAATACCTCAGCTAAAAATGTACTTTATGATATGCGAGATGGATTTAATGTAATTATGCGTAATAAAGGAGTCAGTTGGGTAATGGTAACTGAAGTTCTGGTTACATTTTTTGTTATGCCAATGGTGGCATTGATGCCGTTGATGACTTTGAAAAATTTCTCGGGAACAGCGTATCAAGTAAGTTTGATAGAAACTCTTTTCGGTGCTGGCATGTTGGCCGGTGGTGCCTTATTGGGTGTATGGAATCCAAAGATACGTAAAACCTTGCTGATTGCTATTTCCTATTTTTTGCTTGGTGCGGCATTGGCATTTTGTGGAATACTTCCGGCTGATGGTTTTGTACTTTTTGCAGCATTAACAGTGGCACAAGGTATAGTTGTCCCATTTTTTTCCGGGCCTTTTACCTCATTACTGCAAACTCAGTTTAAACCGGCATATTTAGGACGTGTGTTTTCCCTTTTTGACAGCGTGAGCTTATTGCCTTCTATCATTGGGTTGTTCATTACCGGATTTATTGCTGATAGTTTAGGAATAGCCAATATTTTTATCTGTTGTGGGATAGCAATTGTATTTACCTCAATTTTGATGATGTGCATTCCGGCTGTCAGAGATCTGGAAAAGCAAAGTAAATAGATATGGGATTGGTTATCCTAAATAAAAAGCTGATCACCGTTCGTGCTTCTTTACTTATCATCGGTAAAGAATCGCAAATGGTGATCCAGCCTCTCTATAGGATTACAATAGGAAATATGATCAGACGATGGAAGCAATAGCCAATTAAAAAATGAATTGAAATCGTCCTTGAAAAACACTAAAGTTTTTACGGCTGATCTCTTTTATATTGGCTCCGGGCATCAGATAGCTATAGTTTAATTTTATACCTATATATTTATTAATATAATAGTTGAGTCCGATGGAGATATCTTTTTGTTCTCCTCCCCAAATGGCGGCATCCTCATCGTTGAGTGTCAAATAGTTAAATCGTGAACAAACCTCCAAACTTTTTCCTTCCGGACGACCAGCACATGCAATAGATTCATCGTACAGATAAGTTTCTCCGGATAAAAGCCAAGAGCACTGAAGGTAGGCTCCTTGTGCCACATAGTTCTTAAAAGCATTGTCTCGTTCCACATGAGTACGTATATATTCACTTTGCAGGCAGAAACGGTGATAATAAACCAGTAATTCTGTGCCAAATTTTATCTGATACGCTGCATGATCAATAGTAGCCATTGCAATATTTCGGTTATCAATCGTACTCACACCAGGAGATTTATAGATAAATATGTTTTTATCTTCTTCATTTAAGGATTCGTTAGGGGTGCGGTAATTGGCCGCAAAACCTATATGAATAAGTTTCTTGCTATCTAAAACCGGACGATATACTACCCTGCCATCCAAAGCATATCCATGTGACGCTTTTTTTAGGTTGTTGACTTCATTATCCATGAATGCCCCTCCTGACATATAATGACGTTTGTTTCGGTAACTATAAGTGATTCCCATTCGCCTGCCGTTTGTTAATGCAAGAACAGCTCCTGGAGATTGATTAAAGCGAATGTCGAAAGTGCTGCACATCATTTCTAAACTAAACGGTTCGTAGAATTGTCCGACTTGTATAGAATGGTTCTTGTATGTGTACGTTGCAAAAGCATCTTTTATTGTCGCTTTATTGCCGGTATAGCCTATTTCAAGTTTCATATCCCAATTTTGATATGCGACTTTTGCACCTATCCGAAGATCACTGAATTCAACTCCATTACCAAAATTATTATCATTTTTGAGATAAACACCGCCATCCAGAAGCATGCGTCCTGTCACTTTACATTGTAGTTTATCCGGATTAGACTGTGCTGAAGATATCAAAGCGTAAGATATACCTAATAGATAAAATAAGGTGTGTTTTAAATATAAATTCATTCGTTATTAGATTTTTAGTTTTGCTGTTTATTTCGACTACAAAAATACATCAAAAGAAATATAGATGAAATGAATATTATAAATTATTGATATAATGGTATGCCCAACCGCTTGAAATATTATAATATTAATGTAATAAAATTGATGTGGAGAATTATCAGCATAGTGGATCTTATAAAATATTATATCCATATCTGTTGGATTATAATAGTTTACGTGAATTATTCGATAGAGAGTATTATAAAGCCTATCTAAAAAACTCCTTAGGATATTTTTCTTTATTCAAAGTATAATTTGTTTTTTACTAAATATTAATCTGAAATTTTTTTCTTTGCTATACATCATTGTGAATGAGATCATTTGTTTTGTGTGATTATTTGTAACTTGATACTTAAAAACAACAGTTTATTCTTTATACGGAATAAAAGACATTATTCCGTATTAAAAAAGTCTCTTAAATATTTGCCATTTAAAAATAAAGGTTTACCTTTGCACCCGAAATCAAGAACGCTTGATGGCAATGCACTCTTAGCTCAGCTGGTAGAGCAATTGACTCTTAATCAATGGGTCCAGGGTTCGAGTCCCTGAGGGTGTACAAGGTATAAGGCGGTTATCAAATAATGATGACCGCTTTTTTTATGCAATTAATTCTCATTCTCCGGGAATACTTCCTATCTTTGCACTCCGAAATCAATTAAAAGCGTAAACACATTGGATTGGTTATACAGTTTATTCGTTGAACATTCCGCTCTACAGGCGGTTGTGGTACTCTCGTTGATCTCCGCTATCGGCTTGGGACTGGGAAAAATACACATTTGCGGCATATCGTTAGGCGTGACGTTTGTATTTTTTGCAGGTATCATTGCCGGACATTTCGGGTTGTCTATCGACTCGCAAATGCTGAACTATGCGGAGAGTTTCGGGTTGGTAATCTTTGTGTATGCGTTGGGCTTACAGGTCGGCCCCGGTTTCTTCAGTTCGTTTCGTACGGGCGGCGTACAACTGAATATGCTGGCTGTGGGGGTAGTGCTGATTGGTACGGTGATGACACTCTTAGGAAGTTACGGACTGGGAATATCGCTGCCGGATATGGTGGGAATTCTTTGTGGTGCTACTACTAACACACCTGCGCTGGGTGCTGCACAGCAAACTCTGAAACAGATGGGTATCGAAGCAAATACGCCGGCTTTGGGATGTGCGGTGGCATATCCATTGGGCGTAGTGGGAGTAATTCTTGGTATTCTGATGATACGCAAGGCGTTGGTTCGTAAGGAAGATTTGGAGATTAAAGAGAAAGACGATGCGAACAAACCGTATATCGTTGCATTTCAGGTCCACAATCCGGCAATTTTTAATATGAGTGTGAAGGATATAGCTCAATTGAGTTATCCTAAATTCGTCATATCCCGTTTGTGGCGGGATGGGAATGTGAGCATTCCCACTTCTGAGAAAGTGATAAAAGAAGGCGACCGCCTGCTGGTCATCACCTCGGAAAAGAATGTGCCTGCACTAACCGTACTGTTTGGTGAGCAGGAAAATACGGACTGGAACAAGGAAGACATTGATTGGAATGCCATCGACAGCCAGCTGATTTCACAGCGCATTGTGGTGACACGTCCGGAACTGAACGGAAAGAAATTGGGTTCGCTTCATCTGCGCAATCATTATGGAATCAATATCAGCCGTGTATATCGTAGCGGAGTATTGCTGCTGGCTACGGCAGAGCTTACCTTGCAATTAGGCGACCGGTTGACGGTAGTAGGTGAGGCCGCTGCTATACAGAATGTGGAAAGAGTACTGGGAAATGCAGTGAAGAGCCTGAAAGAACCTAATCTCGTGGCTGTATTTGTTGGTATTATCCTGGGACTTGCCCTGGGTGCTATCCCTATTGCTATTCCGGGTGTAAGCACTCCGGTGAAGCTGGGATTGGCAGGCGGACCGATTATCGTAGGTATCCTTATCGGTACTTTCGGCCCCAGAATGCACATGGTTACGTATACTACACGCAGTGCGAACCTGATGCTTCGTGCACTGGGTTTGTCGCTTTATCTGGCTTGTCTGGGCCTGGACGCGGGCGCTCATTTCTTCGATACAGTCTTTCGTCCCGAAGGATTGCTGTGGATAGCTGTGGGCTGTGCGCTGACGGTAGTTCCTGTATTGATTATGGGAGTTATTGCTTTTCGTTGGATGAAGGTGGACTTCGGTTCGGTAGCCGGTATGTTGTGTGGAAGTATGGCGAATCCGATGGCATTGAATTATGTGAATGATACCATTCCCGGTGATAATCCTTCAGTTTCTTATGCTACGGTTTATCCTTTGTGCATGTTCCTGCGTGTGATTATCGCACAAGTGCTGTTGATGTTCTTTTTAAGTTGATAGTGAAGAGTTGGGAATGTAGAGTTGAGGATTGGGAACGTAGAGTTGAGGATTGGAAACGTAGAGTTGAGGATTAGAAACGTAGAGTTGAGGTTTGGAATGAAGACACAAGCCCATATATAATTTGTAAATTGTAATTTGTAATTAGATATCATGAGTAATATTACCCCTGAAAGCATCATGAGTGACTTGCGTTATTTGCAGTTGCTGTCACGCAGTTTCCCTACAATTGCGGATGCCAGTACAGAAATAATCAATTTGGAAGCTATACTGAACCTCCCGAAGGGGACAGAACACTTCCTGACCGATATTCATGGTGAATATGAAGCTTTTCAGCATGTGTTGAAGAACGCTTCGGGAGCCGTGAAGCGAAAAGTGAATGAAATCTTCGGGCATACCCTGCGTGAAAGTGAGAAGAAAGAGATATGTACGCTGATTTACTATCCCGAAGAGAAGTTGCAGCTGATTAAAGAACAGGAGGCTGACCTGGACGACTGGTATCTGATAACATTGAACCAGCTGGTGAAAGTTTGCCAGAATGTATCTTCCAAATATACACGCTCAAAGGTACGCAAGGCACTTCCGGCAGAATTTTCGTATATCATTCAGGAATTGCTGCATGAGTCGAGTGTAGAGCCTAATAAACATGCCTATATCAATGTGATTATCAGCACTATCATCTCTACCAAGCGTTCAGATGATTTCATCATCGCGATGTGTAATCTTATCCAGCGGCTGACGATTGATTCCCTGCACATTGTAGGAGATATCTACGACCGTGGTCCGGGAGCGCATATCATTATGGATACACTCTGCGATTATCATAACTTCGATATCCAGTGGGGAAACCATGACATTCTTTGGATGGGAGCAGCGTCGGGTAATGACGCCTGTATTGCCAATGTGATCCGTATGTCGATGCGTTACGCTAATCTGGCGACATTGGAAGACGGGTATGGCATTAACTTGCTGCCGCTTGCCACGTTTGCCATGGATACCTATGCGGATGATCCCTGTACAATCTTTGCACCGAAGATGAACTTCGCAGATGGTAACTATAACGAGAAGACTTTGCGGTTGATTACCCAGATGCATAAAGCCATTACGGTGATACAGTTCAAACTGGAAGCGGAGATTATAGATCGTCGTCCTGAGTTTGGCATGCAGAACCGAAAGTTGCTGGAAAAGATTGATTTCGAGAAAGGCGTTTTTGTGTACGAAGGAAAGGAATATCCGCTTCGCGATACCAACTTCCCGACGATTGATCCGGCTGATCCGTATCGCCTGTCAGATGAGGAACGGGAGTTGATTGATAAGATTCATGCTTCGTTCATGAACAGTGAAAAGCTGAAGAAGCACATGCGCTGCTTATTTACGTATGGTGGTATGTATCTGATTTGTAATAGTAACCTGTTGTATCATGCTTCGATGCCTCTGAATGAAGATGGCAGTTTCAAGCGTGTCCGCATCGGAAAGAAAGAATATTGGGGCAAGAAATTATTGTGTAAAACGGACCAGCTGATACGTACAGCTTATTTTGATGAAGACGGTACGGAGGAGAAGAGTTTTGCGCTGGATTATGTGTGGTATATGTGGTGTGGCCCAAATGCTCCATCGTTTGACAAGGATAAGATGGCAACGTTTGAACGCTATTTCATCGGAGATAAAGAACTGTCTAAGGAGACCAAAGGATATTATTATACTTTGCGTAACCGTGCGGATATTTGCGAGCGTATTCTTGCGGAATTTGAGGTTACAGGTCCTCATTCACACATCATTAACGGGCATGTGCCTGTGAAGATTATCAAAGGTGAGAAGCCGATAAAAGCAGACGGTAAACTGCTGGTGATTGACGGTGGATTCTCTAAAGCATATCAGCCGGAAACCGGAATTGCCGGATATACGCTGGTATATCATTCACATGGCTTACAGCTAGTGCAACATGAACCGTTCCAAAGCCGTCAGAAAGCAATAGAAGAGGGACAGGATATCAAATCCAATACTTTCGTCGTCGAGTTCAATTCACAACGCATGATGGTGAAAGATACCGATAAGGGAAAAGTACTGGTAACGCAGATACAGGACCTGAAGAAGTTGCTGGTAGCGTATAGGACGGGATTTATAAAGGAAAAGAACTGAATACAGAGTATTAGGTATTGACTGCTACACATAATGTATTGACAAATGTTTAAGACCTAATAACGTAAATGACTCATTATTTCGGGTTATGAGGGAAAGTTGACAAGTTGACGAGTTGACCAGGGGACAAGGTTCCATGCGGCATAGGAGCATTGCGCAGCCCCTTGTCCCCTGGTCAACTCGTCAACTTGTTTCCTTCCTTTCTATACCGTTATACGCCAATTCTTATATCAAATTTACGTTAATACTTAGTATTTAAACAGCACCACTCCTCCTTCCAGGATCACTCCTTTATCGTAAGTAACTCCCTTGTTGTAGTAGCGGCTGCCGCCGTAACCACCGGTGACAAATATACCGAGGCGGTCTGTTAAGCGATATTCCAGATTGACGCGCGCCTGGAGGGCATAGAGGCGTGCAGGGAAACCGTAATCTTTATTCTTGAAGTTTTCGATGTGCTGGAAGCCCAGGTCACCGCTGATGAACAACTGCTTGTACAAAGGTAATTCGAGACCGGCACGATAGAAGAGGGAGGCGGAAAACTTATCGCTGAAATCCAGATAATGTGTACCACCGCCTAAGATGGTATAGAACAACTTGTTCTTGAAACGGGCACCTACATTCAGCTTTGTAGTGTTTCCTCCGAAAAGCATTAGCTGTACTTTCGTATCCGGATTGGCATTTACCAGACCTAACTGGAAGCCATCGAAGTTCTCCTTATAGTAATTGAATAATCCAATTTGCAATCCTTTTCCGCTTTTTGCCATGTTCATGGGGGCAAGTTGTGCACCGGTAAAACTTCCGCCTACCACGTTACCGAGTCCGGATATTTGCATACCGTGCATGTCTTCTCCTGTGATGTTACCCAAGCCGCTGATTTGTATGCCTCGCAGACTTTGGCCTACAATATTCAGAAGCCCGGAAGTGGTGATGCCATTGAAGCTCTCACCCGCAATATTGGCTAATCCTGCCAGGTGCACACCCGAAGAGTTTTCACCGCTAATGTTCAGCAGACCACCTATGATAACACCACTGGTGTTGTCTCCTGTTATATTGGTGAGCCCCGAGAAAATGACACCTTGTGCATGATTTCCCGTGATGCCGACTAAACCGGATATGGATACGCCACTGAGATTATTCCCATTCACGTTACTGATACCGGCAATCTGGACGCCTCGCATACTGCCTCCTACTAAGTTGGCAAGTCCTGTGATTTGTACACCGTTCATGTCACGCAACACCACTCCACCCAGTAGATTGATACCCACGCCGTTCAGGCGGTTCATGGAGGAAAAAAGACCGAGGTTGAGGCAGGTACTGCCGACAGTATCAGTCTGCTGTGTAGACATGTTCTTCCACAAGGATAGGTTGATGCCGACAGGCTCTCTGTCTTTCTTTGTTGTTGACGGACTGTCAGTGGTCTGTGCAGGGAGTGTACCCGCAACCATCAGTAATGCAATAATGGATGGAAATAATCGTCTCATTGGTTTCAATCTTTAATTTCGTCCGGCCAAGGGGCTAATTTGCCGGTGGCACGAAGCGTAGGACGCTGTGCATCTACCGACCGGAGATAGTTACTTAATTTCTGTGCTAATTTCTTTACGATACGCGGATTCTTTATAGCCACGTCGTTTTTCTCGCTGATATCTTCCGGAATATTAAACAGTTCACGTTTACCGTCCGCAAAGTAATATACAAGTTTCCAGTTACCGGAGCGGATGGAACAGGTAGCCCCAATACCTGGGCCCGAAGGTCCCCAACTATGGGGATAGTGCCAATAGATATCACGATCCTTGACTTTACCCTTTCCTGTCAACAACGGCATAAAACTGATACCATCCCGTTTTTGCACGGTAGTGTACTTCTGGACACCTGCTATCTCAAGAATAGTCGGGTAGAAATCTTCAATCATCAGATAATCTCCACATTTCGTGTCCGGAGTTACTACACCGGGCCAGCTCACGATCATCGGTTCGCGTACACCGCCCTCGTAAGCGGAACCTTTTCCACTGTTAAGCGGGTAATTCTGTGTATGCAGTTCTCCGGCACGGGTATGTACAGCCAGTCCGCCATTATCGGACATGAAGAGAATGACTGTATTTTCTGTCAGATGGTTGCGTTCCAGATAATCCATCAGATCTCCCAGACTTTTATCCATCCCTTCAATGAGGGTGGCATAGGCGGCCTCTACGGGTGGAAGTCCTTTATCCAGATATTTCTGATAGAAGCGATAGTCCGGTTGTATAGGCGTATGAATGGCATAATGAGCCATATATAAGAAGAATGGTTCATCTTTCTGTTGTGCGCTATCCAAAGCCTTCATCGCTTCCAGTGTAAGTGCTTCGCTGAGGAAGGTGTCCGTACCATGATATTTTTCCAATCCCGGAACTGCTGCCAACGGACTTTTCCCGTCCGGCTTATTACCGAAATTATTCTTGCCGTAGTAACTGGCCGGTGAACCGGCAGCGTGTCCGGCTATGTTTACTTCAAAGCCCATCGTCAGCGGATCAGCTCCGGGAGTATCATTGGCTCCAAAGTGGGCTTTGCCGCAATGAATGGTCTGATATCCGTTCTCTTTAAGCACTTGTGCAAGCGTAGTGACTTGTGTAGTGCGTTCGATTCCCGGTTCCTGACAAATACCATTTACATTCCATTTCGGATAGATCATCACAGAGTCCGGTTGTTCATGCGTTGTATTTTTGCGTAATGTCCAACTTGTCACACGATGCCGCGCGGCATTCATCCCTGTAAAAAGACTGACCCGAGTGGGGGAGCTGATACTACAGGCGTATGCTTGTGTGAACATCTTCCCTTGTGCCGCCAGGCGTTCCATATTCGGCGTGTGGTAAGTGTCGTTGTAATGCGTTCGTTGAGTCCAGAAAGGCAGCGAAGTATCCTGCCATCCCATGTCGTCAACCAAAAACAGAACTATGTTCGGACGTTGCTTTTCTTTCGGCGCTCCCTTTGCCGGAGATGCCGCAATCGCTTCTCCTGCCATACCACACATGGGCAATATGGCAGCAGATAGTAATAATTCGTTTTTCATTTGAGATGATACTTTATAAAGGTTAGTTTCTTTTTCTTATCCCTTCGCCTCTTGGTATAAGAACCGTTTAATGGAGCGTTTGGGCGTTTTCTCAAATTCTTCGGGATAGATTTTCATTTTGAATATCTGGCTGTATGCCGGAAGCTCTGCGTTTAACGCAACGCGGTTTTCTTCCATGACACGTTCGATGTCCGTAGTGGTCAGACCATGCGCAAAAGCATCGTCAAAGTCAGGATATACCAGTCCGACAAGCTTTTCATTTTGCTGTACGATGATGCTTTCGGCAACATACGGCAGGTTGTTCAGCTTGTCTTCTATTTCTTCGGGATAGATATTCTGTCCGCTGGCACCGAGCAACATGTTCTTGCTGCGTCCCTTGATGGTTACATTGCCCTCGGCATCCATCAGCGCAAGGTCACCGGTGTGCAACCAACCGTCTGCATCAATAGCCTCACGGGTGGCTTCTTCATTTTTATAGTATCCCAGCATGACGTTAGGTCCGCGGCATACGATTTCTCCCGCTATGTTTTCCGGATCAGGAGAAAGGATTTTCACTTCCATACGGGGGACGGCCTTACCGCAGGAACCCGGTTTGAAGCGTGACCAGTCTTCGTAACAGATGATCGGCCCGCATTCTGTCATTCCGTAACCTACCGTGTAGGGGAATTCTATCATGCGAAGGAACTGTTCTACTTCCTGGTTGAAAGCGGCACCCCCTACAATGACTTCCGCAAAACGTCCACCGAAGGCACTGACTACTCCTTCGCGTACGGTTGTCTTGATCTTGTCGTTGATGATGGGGACTTTAAGCAATAGTTTCATGGTTGGTGTTTCCAGTTTCGGAAGCACGTTCTTCTTGATAATCTTTTCTATAATAAGCGGTACGGCTACCACCAGGTGCGGCTTCACTTCCGAGAATGCCTGGAAGATAATCTTCGGGCTTGGCATACGGGTGAGGAAGTATATCTGACATCCTGCGGAGAACTCGTACAGGAATTCGAATGCCAGGCCATACATGTGCGCCATCGGTAGCATGGAGATAATCTTATCCCCGGCCTTCAGTGGCAATACCTCAAATGCAAATGCTGTATTCGACCACAGACTGCGATAGGGTAGCATTACGCCTTTGGAATAACTCGTCGTACCGGAAGTATAGTTGATTACTGCCAGTTCTTCAGGCTGGTCCTTGTGATATTCGATGTGTTCCTTGCGGAAATTCTTGGGATATTTCTTGCCGAACAACTCATTCAGATGTTCGCGGGCATAATCCAACTTTTCCGTACGGGATATCAGGATAGAGAAATCCGTCATCAGGATGATACCTTCCAGAATGGTCATGGCGGCTTCATTCAGATTTTCCCATACCTGGTCGCCCACAAACAGTAATTTGGCTTCGGAATGGTTTACGATGTTATGTATATTATCCGCTTTAAATTCGTGCAGGATAGGAACTGCAACGGCTCCGTAGGTCAGTGTAGCGAGGAAAGTAACTCCCCAGTGTGAACTGTTACGTCCGCAGATGGCAATTTTATCTCCTTTCTTGATGCCGCTTGCTTCGAAGATTAAGTGTACTTTCTCTATTTTGCGGGCTACGTCTTTGTATTGCAGAGTAGCCCCATTATAATCGGTCAGGGCATCCAGGTCCCAATTCTGTTTAATGCTGTTCTCAATATAGGCGATAAAACTTTGTTCCATGATATTATATATTGCACATTTAGTTGAAATTTGTGCAAATATAAGGCTTTATAGAAAGAATGCAAATTTTTAACTGAAAAAAGCGGAGGGGATGTACAATTTAGCTTGACGGATGAATCTCACCACAGAGTAACACAGAGTTCCACAGAGTTTTATTTTCCTTGAGTTCAAATTAATAAAACTCTGTGTTACTCTGTGGTGAATTTAATGCATTACCGCCCTAAGTACCAGTTGTACATGCGTTGTACGCCTTCTTCAATCTCCACTTTGTGATGCCAGCCCAGAGCGTGCAGTTTCGAGGGGTCAGTCAGTTTGCGCATGGTTCCGTCCGGTTTGGTGCTGTCGAAAGTCAGCTGACCTTGGTAACCTACGGTGGAAACTATCAGTTCGGCCAGTTCGCGGATAGAGATTTCCTTGCCTGTACCTATATTAATATGGCAGTTACGAATATCTTTATCACCTTGTTTGTAGGTGTCTTTGAAGTCTACATGCTCCATGACGAAGATGCTGGCATCTGCCATTTCTTCGCTCCAGAGGAATTCGCGAAGAGGTGTGCCTGTACCCCATAATTTCACTTCACTGTTGCTGATACCGTATTTGGCAAGGATGGCAAGAATATCTTCCTTACTGCTGTTGCCGTCGATACCTTCTACCGGACGCTGGTTCAGATCTTTGCATATTGCATCCCAGTCGCCTTGCTTCAGGCAATGAGCCAGATGTATCTTGCGAATCATGGCAGGGAGCACATGGCTGCGTTCCAGATCGAAGTTGTCATTCGGACCATAGAGGTTGGTAGGCATTACGGCGATGTAATTCGTGCCATATTGCAGGTTGAAACTCTCGCACATTTTCAGTCCGGCAATCTTGGCAATGGCGTACGGTTCGTTGGTATATTCCAGCGGAGAGGTGAGGAGCACTTCTTCTTTCATGGGTTGTTCGGCATCACGCGGATAGATGCAGGTGCTTCCCAGGAAGAGGAGTTTCTTCACATTGTGGCGAAAACTTTCACCGATGACGTTTTGCTGTATTTGCAGGTTTTTGTAGATGAAGTCGGCACGGTAAATGCTGTTTGCCATGATGCCGCCAACGAAAGCAGCGGCAAGGAATACATATTCCGGTTGTTCTTCATCAAAGAATTTACGTACGGAAACGGCATCCAGCAAATCGAGCTCTTTGTGGGTTTTGCCAATGAGATTGGTATATCCTTTATCTTGCAGGTTTTTCCAGATGGCGGAGCCTACCAGACCACGGTGTCCGGCTACGTAGATTTTGGCGTTCTTGTCTAACATTATAGTTCTGATTTTTATATATTATTTTTCAAGTGATCTCAGATATAGCTTCTTCACAAACTTCATATCGTGTGCTGCCATGATTTTCACCAATTCTTCAAAACTGGTTTGTCTCGGGTTCCAGCCTAAAAGAGTTTTGGCCTTTGTCGGATTACCTAACAGCTGTTCCACTTCGGCAGGGCGGAAATATTTAGGATCTATTTCTATAAGCGTTTTTCCAGTTTGCACATCGATACCTTTTTCTTCTACGCCTTCACCTTCCCAGCGCAGTTCGATGCCTACTTCCTTGAAGGCAAGGGTGGCAAACTCGCGGACGGTATGCATTTCGCCTGTGGCTATCACGAAGTCTTCCGGTGTATCGTGCTGAAGAATCAGCCACATACATTCTACATAATCTTTCGCATATCCCCAGTCGCGACGTGCATCCAGATTACCCAGATACAGTTTGTCCTGGAAACCTTGGGCTATGCGGGCGGCGGCCAGCGTAATCTTACGGGTTACGAATGTTTCTCCTCTACGTTCGCTTTCGTGATTGAAAAGGATACCGTTTACGGCAAACATACCATAACTTTCGCGGTAGTTCTTTGTAATCCAGAAGCCGTATTGTTTGGCTACTCCGTACGGGCTGCGGGGATAGAAAGGAGTTGTTTCCGATTGGGGGACTTCCTGTACTTTACCGTAAAGTTCCGAAGTGGAGGCTTGGTAAATCTTTGTCTTTTTCTCCATGCCGAGGATGCGGACAGCTTCCAGCATACGCAGCGTGCCGATGGCATCTGCCTCTGCGGTGTATTCCGGTACGTCGAAAGATACTTTTACATGGCTTTGTGCAGCGAGGTTATATATTTCGTCCGGCTGTACCTGTTGGATGATGCGGATCAGCGAGCTGCTGTCCGTCATGTCACCGTAATGCAGGTTAATGGTGCGCTTTTGCTTCATGTCGCGTACCCATTCGTCGAAGTACAGATGTTCGATGCGCCCTGTATTGAATGAAGAAGAACGGCGGAGAATACCGTGCACTTCATATCCTTTCTGTAATAAGAATTCGGCGAGAAACGAACCGTCCTGACCTGTTATTCCGGAGATTAAAGCTGTTTTCATATTGTAGGCTTCTTTATTGATTATTTTTTGCGGGAGCAAAATTCGTTATTTTTTACGAGAATACAAAACTTATTGGCTTGTCACTTATATATCTTATCTACTATCAGTGCAATAGCCCCATCTCCCGTTACATTGCAGGCAGTACCGAAGCTATCCATTGCAATGTAGAGTGCGATCATCAGTGCCTGTGCCGATTCATCGAAACCGAGCATGGATTGCAGGATACCCAGGGATGCCATGATGGCACCACCGGGAACTCCCGGAGCGGCTACCATCGTGATTCCCAGCATGAAAATGAAACCGGCAAACAAGGGGAAATCAAAAGGCATGCCTTGCATCATCATCAGAGCAAGAGCGCATGCTACGATTTTCAGCGTGCTGCCGGATAAATGTATCGTGGCGCAAAGAGGGATAACAAACCCTGCAATATCAGAGGATACGCCGTTCTTCTTTGTCTGTTCCAGGGTAACAGGGATAGTGGCGGCAGAAGACTGTGTACCTAAAGCCGTGAAATAGGCGGGCAGCATCTTTCCTAACAATTTAAAAGGATTCCGGCGGACAAACAGCGCAGCGATACAATATTGAAATACCAGCAGGAAGATGTGCAGCAGGAAGATTACGCCGATAATCTTTATAAATACCATTAAGATAGAGAATACCTGTCCCGAATGTGTCATATTAAGGAATATGCCGAATATATAAATAGGAAGCAACGGCAGGATCACTGCACTGATCATACGGACAATGATATCCTGAAAATCACGTGCTGCATTCTTCAGTGTATCGTTTTTCAGTTGGGCAAGTCCCAACCCTAAAGTGAAAGCCAGTACCAGTGCCGTCATCACATTCATGAGCGGTGGAATGGCGACTGAGAAAAACGGCAATATCCCTTGCGCTTCACTGACCTCTTCCAGCGGGGCACCGGACTCTATCAGATGAGGAAATATAGTTACTCCTGTAAAGTAAGAGAGGAAACCGGAAAACAGGGTTGCCCCGTAAGCTATCAGGGCGGTAATCAACAGCAGTTTCCCGGCACCTTTACCGATGTCGGCAATGGCTACGGTAACCAGTCCCACAATAATCAGCGGTATGGAGAAATTTAGAAATTCGCTGAAGATACCGTTGAATGTAACGAACAGGCGTACCAATTCTCCGGGAAGAAAATTACCAAAAAGAATACCGAATGCGATGGCTATAAGGATACGCGGCAGTAAGCCGATATGTAGTTTTTTCATAAAACTGAATTTAAGTTTCTCCATTGAAATAGAGTTATGTTTGCAAAAGTACGATTTTTATTCGAAATTCATACGAACAAATGCCCTTGACATATTGTTTCCATTTCAATGAAACAATAACAAAAAAATGCAAGTTATGACAGAAAAAGGACAAAAGACAGACATCGGCTTAATCGGACTTGCCGTGATGGGGGAGAATTTAGCTTTGAATATGGCGGACAAGGGATGGCATGTGTCCGTGTTTAACCGTACTGTTCCGGGAGTGGAAGAAGGTGTGGTAGAACGCTTTATCAACGGTCGTGCCAAAGGGAAAAGTATTGAAGGATATACTGAAATTCCTGACTTTGTAGAATCCATTTCCACCCCGCGCAAAATCATGATGATGGTGCGTGCCGGCAGTGCCGTAGATGAACTGATGGAACAACTCTTTCCGCATCTTTCTCCGGGAGATATCTTGATAGATGGAGGCAACTCAAACTATGAAGATACCAACCGTCGTGTGGCATTGGCCGAATCGAAAGGTTTCCGCTTTGTCGGTGCCGGTGTTTCGGGCGGTGAAGAAGGAGCGTTGAACGGTGCTTCTATTATGCCGGGCGGTTCCGTTACTGCCTGGGATGAGGTAAAACCCATCCTGCAAAGTATTGCTGCACGTGCTGCCGATGGTACTCCTTGCTGTGACTGGATTGGTCCGGCCGGCTCGGGACATTTCGTTAAAATGATACATAATGGTATCGAATACGGTGATATGCAGTTGATTGCCGAAGCCTACTGGGTGATGAAGAATCTTCTGCAACTGAATAATGAAGACATGGCTTCCGTTTTTGCCCACTGGAATGAGGGTAAGTTGCGTAGCTATCTGATAGAAATCACAGCCAATATTCTTCGGCATAAGGATAAGGCGGGCGGTTACCTGATTGACAAGATACTGGACACTGCCGGACAGAAAGGCACCGGTAAATGGTCCGTTATCAATGCAATGGAATTGGGTATGCCTCTGGGACTGATTGCAACGGCTGTTTTTGAGCGTAGTCTTTCAGCGCAGAAAAATCTGCGTGAGGCAGCTTCCAAACAATTCATTTGCCAGCGCTCACAAGTGGTCTATAATAAGCCGGAACTGGTGAAAGATATTTATTCCGCTTTGTATGCTTCTAAACTGGTATCCTATGCACAAGGTTTTGCCGTGTTGCAAAAAGCGTCCGAATCTTTCGGCTGGGATCTCGATCTGGCATCCATTGCCCGTATGTGGCGCGGAGGCTGTATCATCCGCAGTATATTCCTGAATGATATAGCGGCTGCTTTTGAGGCACAGCAGAAGCCGAAACATTTGCTACTCGCTCCTTATTTCCGGGAAGAAATCAAAGAGTTGCTCTCCGGTTGGAAGCACCTTGTAGCCCATGCGATGAAAGAGGAACTGCCTGTTCCGGCTTTCTCTTCCGCATTGAACTATTTCTATTCGCTGGTATCTGCGAAGCTCCCTGCTAATATGATTCAGGCTCAGCGTGACTATTTCGGCGCACATACCTTTGAGCGTACCGATGAACTTCGCGGACAGTTCTTCCATGAAAACTGGACCGGACATGGCGGAGATACAAAATCAGGTACCTATAATGTATAAAATGAAGCCCTGGTAATAAAATTATGAAGCAAGAGCTAATGAATTTATTGCAAGGGCTAATTTGCAGAAGCTAATCAAAAAAAACAAGATTCTATGAGTAAATTTGTAATGATCATATTCGGCGCTTCGGGCGACTTGACGAAACGCAAACTGATGCCGGCACTCTACTCGCTCTACAAGGATAATCGTTTGCCCGAAGGATTTGCCATTCTCGGTATCGGCCGTACCGACTATGCGGATGAAACTTATCGCGACTATATCCTGAACGAGCTGGAACATTTTGTCACACCGGCCGAAGTGGGAATGAAAGAGTTCTGCACTCATTTGCACTACCTTAGTATGGACCCTGCCATAGAAGAAGGTTACGGAACCCTGGACAGCCGTTTGCAGGAAATCACCGGTGAAAAGGAACCGGACAATTTACTGTTCTATCTCGCTACGCCGCCCTCACTTTATGGCGTCATCCCTCTACATCTGAAAACAGCCGGATTGAATCGTAAACATACCCGCATCATCGTCGAAAAGCCTTTCGGCTACGACCTGAAGTCGGCACAAGAATTAAACCATATCTATGCTTCCGTTTTCGAAGAGTCTCAGATCTATCGCATTGACCACTTCCTTGGTAAAGAGACGGCACAAAATATTCTTGCTTTCCGTTTTGCCAATGGCATTTTTGAACCGTTGTGGAATCGTAATTACATCGATTATGTAGAGGTTACCGCTGTCGAGAATCTCGGTATCGAACAGCGTGGCGGCTTCTATGACGGTACAGGCGCTTTGCGCGACATGGTACAGAACCACCTTATCCAACTGGTGGCCCTCACTGCCATGGAGCCTCCCGCTGTCTTCACCGCCGATAATTTCCGTAACGAAGTGGTAAAAGTCTACGAGTCACTGAAACCTCTGACGGATGAAGATTTGAATGAACATATAGTCCGCGGACAATATACCGCTTCCGGTTCTAAAAAGGGCTACCGTGAAGAGAAGAACGTCCCCGCCGATTCGCGCACTGAAACTTACATCGCCATGAAGATCGGTATTGATAACTGGCGTTGGAGCGGCGTACCTTTCTACATCCGCACAGGAAAGCAGATGCCTACCAAGGTGACGGAAATCGTAGTGCACTTCCGTGAAACGCCCCATCAGATGTTTCATTGCCATGGCGGACACTGTCCGCGGGCTAACAAACTAATCCTCCGCCTGCAACCCAACGAGGGTATTGTGCTGAAATTCGGCATGAAAGTTCCCGGACCGGGATTCGATGTGAAGCAGGTAATGATGGACTTCAGTTACGACCAACTGGGCGGACGCGCCACGGGCGATGCTTATGCCCGCCTGATTGAAGACTGCATTCAGGGCGACCCGACACTCTTTACCCGCAGTGATGCTGTCGAAGCCTCCTGGCGTTTCTTTGATCCTGTGCTGCGCTATTGGAATGAATATCCTGACGCGCCTCTCTACGGTTATCCTGTCGGAACCTGGGGGCCGCTGGAAAGTGAAGCTATGATGCACGAACATGGTGCCGACTGGACCAATCCGTGTAAAAACCTTACGAACACTGATCAATATTGTGAGTTATGAAAACTTATATCTATAGTACAGCTGTCGAAACGGCGCGCGCTCTCATCAAGCACCTTATTAGTTTGATGGAGGAAGAGCCGCAGAAGATTTTTCACATAGCATTCAGTGGAGGCAGCACGCCCTCGCTCATGTTCGATTTGTGGGCGGAAGAATTCAAGGATGCCACTCCGTGGAGCCGTATGCGTATTTATTGGGTGGACGAACGGTGTGTACCTGCCGAAGATTCGGAGAGTAACTATGGCAATATGCGCCGGCTGTTGCTGGATGAAGTGGGAATACCTGAGGAGTATATTTTTCCTATTGACGGCAGTAACGATCCCGATGATGAGGCGAATAGCTATTCTCGCATAGTGCGTTGCAATGCGCCACTCTGGCATGGCTTTCCGGCTCTTGATATTGTTCTGTTGGGGGCGGGAGAAGACGGGCATACCTCGTCCATTTTCCCCGGTCAGGAGTATTTGCTTTCTTCTTTCCATCCTTACGAGGTAAGCGTTAATCCCTACAATGGGCAGAAGCGCATAGCCATGACCGGCTGTTTGCTTTTTAATGCCAAGCAGCTGATTTTCTTTGTGACAGGCAGAAACAAATCTAACGTTGTGCGCGATATTCTGGATTCGGGTGATACCGGTCCGGCTGCCTATGTGGCGCATCATGCCTGGAATGTGGAAGTGTTTATGGATGAGCTGGCGAAACCCCAACCCATCCATGAGAGTGATTTATAAAAAAAAGAGAGTGATTTATCATCAATTGGACGTTCCGCTTTCCAGAATGCTGACGATGGAGAACAGCGTGAAACAGATGCCGCCTAATCCTGCCAATACGCGTGCGGGAACAAAGTAGACATCATTCAGTGTTGTCATTTCAAACAGAAAAGCAGAGAGGAAAAGACAAGTAAGCGCGGTGAGCACCGGAATGAGCGGAATTCGGTTCGCCAGCTTAAAGACGTTCCGCCAAATAACAGCCAGCAGAATTACTTTGCTGGATATGCTGTAACAAACTAAACCCAGACCTATCATAATGTATCCGGTGGAAGACTTGCCTGGGTCGGCATTCGTCAGCACCCAAAGTCCCCACAGGATACTCAGTGTCCCCATCACCAATACGAGGGCGGGCCACCATTTCCGTTCGGCACCACTATAAGAGTTACGTATCTGCCGGACAATGGTAGCAACCAGTGCAACCAGGCTTGTACAGATGCATGCCAGTCCGGCCATTACGTGTCCGGCCACATAGTAAGCGGTGTGGATATCACTTTGCCCCAATAACCAGAATGCCCAAACCCATGTAATGACGGCGAACACAACAGCCAGAATGATGAGTATGTCCGCCTGTGCCGAAGAGAATGACTTGGCAGGTACGGCATGGTCAGTCTTCTTGGAATTTTGCGTGATGAAGGTGAAGCGGGTGGAAGAGGTGGCGGTAGTGGCTACACATGCAGTGATGAAAGCTACTCCGCAAATGACATGTCCCGCAACGAAATGGGCCACCGTACTGCCGTCATTAATGTATGTCATTCCACCGATGAAACACACCACGGCAGCCAGATAGCCGATGATGGGCAGGGCATATTTTGCCGCCGTACTATACGTGTGGATAATCTGCCGGATGATGGTGCCTGCCGTAGCGAACAGTGCGATACATATCATTCCTAAAGAGAAGACCACGGGCCCCGCAACGAATCGGTTCGTGTCCGTCCCCATGTCGAGCACAAAGGCTCCGTAGCCGAAACAAAAAAGGGCCATCAGCAATGGGATAGCCCTGAAAAGGATACTAATACCGTAATTCATAACTGTTATCGTTTTTAAGTTTCCCCTTCCAACAGTATTCCTTACGGTTTGTTTTCGGTTTTAATATTTGTTCACCACAGATTTATTTCTCAAAGATGGCATTCCTGTATTCGTTGGGCGTCATGTCATAGCGTTCGCGGAAGAGGCGGTGGAAGGTGGACGCATTGGGCAATCCACATTCTTCGGCGATGTGACTGATGATATATTCGGGGTGCTCGCGGATGAGTTCGACTGCATGTTCCAGGCGCAGGTTGTTGATATAGGCGGTAGAGCTTACTCCGGTACACTGCATCAGGATGACGTTGAGGCGAGTTCGGTTTGTGCCCGATAGCATGCACAAGTCGTGGCGTGAGAATTTAGGATCCAGATAAGGAGACTGTTTGCTGAGTATGCCTTCCATTAGATCAAATATCCGGCGGTTTTCTATCTGTTCCAGTGTGTTGTATCCTCGCTTCGGTTCATTATCTTTTTCTTCATCATCTTCCGTTCCATGGTCTTGCAGGTCCGGCATGTTGTCTTCTTGTCTGCATTCGGCAGCGGTTTTCATTTGTTCTATCTTCTGTTGCAGGGCGTTGATGGTGTCGCGGCTTTCGCTCAATCGCTTTTTGCTGTTCATTTCTTCGTTGATGCTGCGTGCCATTGCCCGGTTTTTGCGGCGTATGTTGAGGGTGTATCGGACAATGAGCGCCAGGCCGGCGCATAGCAACAGCATGATGCAGATGGCTGAGATGAGGAGGATATTTCGTTCGCGCAGTTCGTTGGCCTGTTGTTGCAGCAGGGCTTCCTTTTCGGTGGTGTCGTATATGGCGGCGAGCTCCAAGGCGGTGTTGCGTTCTTCGCGTTTTTTGATGCTGTCGCACAGTATGGACAGTTGTTTATAGTAGTGGGTTGAACGGCGGTAGTCGCCTTTACTTGCGTAGGCTTCGCCCAATGTGCGCTTAATGGTGACCATGTGATAGTTCACGCTGTCTCTCTGACTGATCAGGAATTGCTCGCGGGTGGTATTCATGCGGATGATTTCGTCGTACATACGGCGATCAAAGAGGTAGGGCATGATGAGGTAGTTGTCGCGGCTGTGTACGTGACTTACGGTGAGGAATTTCTTGTAGAATTCTTCTGCTTCTTTGTGGCGTCCCAAGCGTTGCAGAACTACGGCGCGATGGGCGTAGAGGGCTTTGAGTTCTTTCTGTTCGAGCCCTTGCATCTGGGGTTCGCCGCCCTGTTCGCGGGTGACTACGGACTGGAGGGCGTCGAGTGTGCTGAGGGCTTCTTCGTACAGTTTGTCCCTTTGCTGCATCACGAGTAGGGTGTTGTAGTTGTAGCGCAGGTTGTCGTACTTGTATTCGTAATCGGTGTGGAGCATCAGGTCGACGGCTTGGTGCATGTACTCGTAGCCTTGGGACTTGTTGCCCTGGTAGTAGATCATCTTTCCCAGATTGAAGAGGGCGATGGAGTGCATGGGTTGGTTTCCGGTGGCTTTTGCTTTGCCCAGCAGGAGATTGACACATTCGGCTTTCCCGACTTCGTTGTGCAGGCAGTCGTAGGTGGAGATAAGGCGGTGGAGCTGATCCATATATTCATCGTCGTTCTGGCGTATGGAGTCGCTTTCGAGGGCACGGCGATAGTTTTTTAGGGCGTGGCGGTAGTGACCGTTGTTGAAGTAGAGGTCGCCTTCAGTGATGTCTAAGCGATGGGTGGGGAGGAGTTTGCGGATGCGCAACTCGTCCATGATACGGCAGGCCAGGGGAAAGTTGGAGAAAGTATAACGATAGACATTGTCATCGGTGAGGAGGCTGTCGGGCAGGGCGACGTCAGCGGCAATGGTGTCGTTAAGGGCGTTAAAGTTGCTTTCGGACGCGTGCAGAGTGGTGCGGGCCAGACAAATAAGGAGGCAGGACAGCAGGCAACTGCCGAGTAAACGGTAGTCAAGAAAGCGACAGTGGAATTGTTCTTGTCGTTTCATTAAAAGTTTTGATTAAAGTTGATGTTGTCGTCTTGCGGAGACAAAGATACGTTTTGTGGGGGAGAAAAGCAAGGGAAGAGGAACTTTTTAGAGTCCCGTTCCTCCCTCGTTCCATCCGGGTGTCCAAGGTATGATGGTGCCGCTCACTTGGTCTATACCGAAGTTGAGGGTGGCTGCCAGGCGTAGGGTAGTGGCTGTGGCGGGCGGGTTGAAGCCGGAGAAGAGGGAGGTGACGTCTTGCTCGTAGCTCAGGGTGGTGCCGTCCGCGAGGGTAGCGGTAATGAGGATGCGTTGGCCGGTGGCTGAGGAGTCCGTGCCCAGGAGGCGGAAGGTACCGGTGGCTTCGGGGTCGGTGGGGGTGGAGGCGTCCAGTTGCAGGTTGGTGAGGAGGTAGTAAGGGGCCTTCGCGTTGGCACGTAGACTGGGGGCCGGGGAGTTTGTTTGGGTTGGGACTTCAGCGGCGGTTTGGGTTGTGACGGCCGTGTAGCGTTGTTCCAGCCGTGCGGTGCGGCTGACGCCTTCGAGGCGGGCGGTGATGGCGGTAATGGATGATGCGTCGGCTCCCTGCAGGCGGACGTCGAGGCGGACGAGACGAGTGCGGGGTGCGGGGGTGAGGGCGGTTTGAATGGTGCGTCCCGAGGTGACGGTGACGGGCGTGGCGTCAGTCAGCACATCGGGGGCTTGGGGAAGCCGGCCGTCGGGGGCGAGGAGGGGGAGGCTGATGGTGGTGCCGTTGAGGGTGAAGGCGTCGGTGCCGAAATATTCAGTGTTGCTGCCATCGGTGGGGAGGGTGCAGAGGAGATTGTAGGTGCCGGCTTCTACATCGACAGGTTGGTCGTGGAGGACGGTGGCAACGATGCGATCCTCACGGGCGGGATCGGTGAGGATGGCGGGTAGCAGAGGGTTGGCGACGCCGGGGGCGCTGAGTAAAATTCGGCCGGGGTTTTCGATGGGTTCGCCGTCTGGGTCGAGGAGGAGTTCGAGGTAGTGGTGTTTACTGCACGAGGTAAACAGGAGCGCCGACAGGAGAGCTATTGTAAGTGCGGACAGGATTGCCGACGGTAGTTCGGATTGGGTGGTGGTGAGCGGGTGGGCGGCGTATTGTTTTGTTTTCATATTATTTTCTTGTTGTTTTCGAGTTATTGTTTTCTTTTTGTTCTCCGGCTGTTGCTTGGGGTTTTCCGGTTATGGCTGTTGTATTCTTCCGCTGCTGAGAGGGACTCGGTGGGCGGAATGGGGATGTTTTCAGAATCGGTAGACGAGTGCGACGTCGAGTGCCGTCAGTGTGAAGCGGTCGTGGGTGCGGGTACCGAGTAGCCGGCTTTGGGCGGCGGGGGCGTACCAGGTGTATCGGTCGTAGTTTTGGTGCTGATATCCCAGGGCAAGTGCGGCGTCAATGGCCCAGCGGCCGCAGGGGTCAAGTGCGAAGGAGTATCCAAGGAGGATTCCGGCTGATATGAGGTCGCCCTCGCGTCCCGGGGTGCCGGCGGTGAGTAGCTGCTCGTTGAAGTGGGTGTAGCGCAGGTCGATGCCGAGGTAGGCGCCGCGGGAGGAGGAGATGTAGATGTCACGATTTGGGTGGGAGGCGGAGTTTCTGTTGGTGAAGGGGCGGAAGTAGCGACGCAGTTGCAGTCCGGCGGTGCTGAGGCGGGCGGCGTGGGTGCGGTGGCTGAGCGACCAATTTCCGTATGAGCCGTCGAGGCCTACCTGCCAGCGGCGGCCGAGGGTGAGGTCCATGCCGAGCGAGGGGCTGCCAAAGGCCCATAGCAGGAGGTTGCTGCGCAGGGAGAGGCGGGGAGAGGGCGAGGAGGTGCTGATTGTTTTGCTACTGCTGATTGCTGTACTGTTGCTTTGTGCTACGGCACAGTTGTTGCCTGCCGCCAGAATAATGGTAGCGGCAATGATGAGTTGTTGGATATTCTGCTTCATATTGTTTTCATTTTCTAATGATTATAATTGGTTTTATCCGGGATTTTTAATCCAGTCAGTTTCCCGGATGCTGCTGTGCTGTAGCGATGCTACTGCTCCCCTTGATAGCTCCATTGAATGATGGGCGGGGCGAGGATAACCTTCTTTGTGGCATCCGTGCTGCCTACGGTGTTTCCGGCTGCTGCGTCGAGCGTAGCACCCCAGATGCCGGCGGCGGTCCAGTTGCGCTTCTGCGCATAGATGTTACCGGTGGTGTTTACCATCACCGTGGAGACATTTGTGAGGGTGGTGTTGCCTGCGGTGGTGACTGTACCGTTTTCTATGATGGGGGCGGTGATATTAAAAGTGCAGTCATTCCTTATTTCATTGTCCAATGCAAAAAGAGGCTTAGTGGTGGTGGTGACGCCTTCGGCTGTATCTTTATCGGCACCGGTGACGAGCAGTTGCTGATAGCCTGCACCCCAATAGAAGCCGAATCCGGTGGGCTCACCGTTCGTGTCAGTGTTTCCTGTGCTGCTGCTTTCCTTGAAGGGGGAGACGAGGCCGGAGAGGGTGGGGGAGAGGTCATTGTTGCTTTTTTTGTTTTCTGTGATTAGCCCGATGGTAGTGGCATCACCGGAGTTATCGTTCTTCGTAGCGTTTACAGCGTAGGCAGAGGCGATGATGCTGCCGTAGTTGCTGCCGACAAGGGAAGCGGAAGTGTTACTACCGAACGTGTTGCCGGAGGTATAGCAACCGAACAGGATGGCGTTAGAATAGCATCCTACCAGACCGCCATGGTAGCCGGTACAACCGCTGAGGTCGCAGTTGCGTACGTAGCATGCGGTGATGACGGAGCTATTGTAACCTATCAGGCCACCACTGTAGCTGGTGCCGGATACTTTGCAGTCGGTGGCGTGACAGCGGGTCAGAGTAATATCAGTCTGAGAGGTTTCACCTATCAGGCCACCGGTCTCATTGCCGCTCACTGCGCAGCCGGTGGCGCTACAGAGAGAAACGGTGGTGCCATTAGCGCAGCCTCCGATAAGGCTACCGGTCTTATTATTGTTGTTCATATTCTTCACCCGTGCGTCCTTCATGTGGAGGTTGTAGATGACGGCTCCGGAGGTATAGCCGAAGAATCCAGCGTTTTTCAGTGTTGATGTGTTGATAGTCATGCCGGTGATGGTATGACCATTGCCGTTGAAATGGCCTTTGAAGGAGGTGCTGGTACCCTCGTTGCCGATGGGTGTCCAGAGTTCGGTATTGCCTTCGTCTGGTATGTCATTGAAATCTTTATCGGGCAGTGTGCCGCCAGTGCCGGTGGCGGGATCGTATCCCGGAGTGAGGTTGATGTCGGTCATGAGGATGTAGTTGGCAGAAAGGGAGTATTCATAATTTTTACCGTCTGAGTTGGTATAATTATAGTCCCCGTCTGTATTTTTCACACCTATCTTGCGCAGTTCTTCCTCGTTGTAGATGGGGGTGTATCCTTGCGGCACGGTGAGTAAGTTTCCCTGGTCGTCCCACTTCATATCCTCGTCGTTGCCGTCGAGGTCTCCGTTGGCAGGGATGGCGGTACAGGCACCGGGCAGCAGACTGAGGCGGTAGGTGTATTGGCGGGCTATGTAGAGCCTGCGTCCGCGTGCGGAGGGATCGGCTGCGTTGGGGTCGGTGTCGCCTGCGGGGATGGTAACAGTGACTTGAGTGCCTCCCGTGACGGTGTTCAGACCGGTGTCGGGATCACGATTGACGGTGCCGCCCAGGGTGACGGTGAGTGAGTGGAGGTAGAAACTGCTCTGATAGCTTGCGTTGAGATTGAGGCGGGAGATGGCTTGCCATTGGCACGCGCCGTTGCCGGCTTCGGTTGCATCGGCAATGGGGGTGAGGGGCAGGGTGTGATTCAAGGCGTCTTCCGAATAAATGGTTGCCCGGATGGCATTGACAGGGGCGCCCAGCTGATTAGTGATGCCGGAGATATTGATGATGGCGTTGCGGTGCTGGAAGCTTGCGGTGAGAGTACCTCCGGAGGCGAGGTTGAGGGCTCCCGGTGAGGGCTTGAGGGGATCGTTGGCGAGGGTTTGATTACCGGACTGGCTGCTGTATAGGGCTGTCAGTGCATCGACATAGGGCGGGGTGCCGGGGGCGGTGGTGAACAGGGAGCCGCGTTCGGCTTGAATATAGGCCTTCAGGGCCGCTTCGGGGGCGGACTGGGAACTGCTTGCGATGTAGGGGGCAGTCTGCCCGTTGTAGAAGGCGAGGAGCTCGAAGTTGCCGTTTTGAGGAGTGGACATGGCGGGGCTGATGATCCACCGGGCGGTGGAGGTGGCGCTGCCGTCCTGCTGTTGCAGGGTGGCGGTGGAGTAGGCGATGGCATTGCTGTTGTCGGCATCAGTGAGTACGATGTGAATCACGTCATCGGGGATGAAACGGGTCTTCACGAGGCCGGTGTAGCCCTTGTCATCGGTTCCGTCGGAGCGGGTGCGGGCGGCGGTGGGGATGGTGGTAATCCCGTCTGTTGGCGTCAGGATTTCTGCCAGGAAGTGTGTGAGGGCGATGCCGCTGTCGTTGTCACCGTCGAGGTCGTCGAGGGAGTCGGGGTGGCAGGCGCTGAGGCTTAGGGCAAGGCTCAGGACAAGGCTCAGGCTCCGGTTGAGGATGAGGTTGAGGATGTGGGCGTGGCGCCGTTGGGTGAAAGGGGTATTCTGTTTCATTGTGATGCAATTAATTCTGGGGTTATCGATTTTTTCTTTTTTCACCACGGAGTTTAACAGAGTTTTTCGTCTTTTCTCTTTTTTCTCCCTCTGTACCCCTCTGTGGTGAATGCTGATTATTGTGCTCCGTTCGCGGTGGTGACGCTTTCGGCCTGTTCCTTTTACTCGGTTTTTATCATGTTCGCTATAAGGAGCTGAACCGAGTTGTCTTCATCTCTGCTGTCATTTGAAGGTGATGCTGCGGAAGGTGAAGGTGTAGGAGTCGGTCTCATCGGAGCTGTTTATCTTGGTCGGTATCTTGAGGTTGACCAGTGGACCGTTCTGCGAGGTACCGTCGGTGTCGTAGCAATACTGCTTCAGGGCGGAGTTCAGCAGGAGGTCACAGTTCTTGAAGGTCTCGGGGTCAGTGGCGTTGTCGAAGGCGGGGAAGAACATGGAACCGTAATCAGTTCCCAGCTTCTCTATCTTCGTGACGCTGGAGATGTCGAGGCTCTGAAGGGCGATGCAGCCGTAGAAGGCTCCGCTCCCGATGCTTGTCGCCTGCGGCATGCTTGCTGTGGTGAGGGTTTTGCAGTCGGAGAAAGCTCTGTTCCCGATGCTTGTCGCCTGTAGTATGTTTACTGTGGTGAGGGCTTTGCAGTTGTTGAAGGCATCGTTCCCGATACTTGTCGCCTGCGGCATGCTTGCTGTGGTAAGGGCGTTGCAGCCGGAGAAGCCATAGTTCCCTATGCTTGTCACCTTCGGCATGCTTACTTTGGTGAGAGCGTAGCAGGCGGAGAAGGCGCCACTCCCGATACTTGTTGCCATTGGCATGTTTACTGTGGTGAGGGCGGCGCAGTTGAAGAAGGTATAGTCCCCGATGCTTGTCGCCTTCGGCATGCTTACTGTGGTGAGGGCGTAGCAGGCGGAGAAGCCGCTGCTCCCGATGCTTGTCACTTGCGGCATGTTTATTGTGGTGAGAGCTTTGCAATTGGAAAAAGCTAGATCTCCGATGCTTGTCGCCTTCGGCATACTTGCTGTGATGAGGGCGTCGCAGCCATTGAAGACGCTGTGCCCGATGCTTGTCGCTTGCGGCATACTCGCTATGGTGAGGGCTTTGCAGCCGAAAAAGGCGTTGTTCCCGATGCTGTTTGCCATTGGCATGTTTACTGTGGCGAGGGTAGAGCAGCCACTGAAGGCGTTGTTCCCGATGCTGTTTGCTATTGGCATGTTTGCTGTGGTGAGGATTTTGCAGTTTTGAAAGGCGCATTCTCCGAGGGTTTCTGTCAATAGCATGCTTGCTGTCTTGAGGGCATCGCAGCTATTGAAAGCGTATCTCCCGATGCTTGTTATTTGTGGCATGCTTACTGTGGTGAGAGCTTTGCAGCCGGCGAAAGCAAAGTTTTCGATGCTTGTCGCCTTCGGCATACTTGCTGTGGTGAGGGCTTCGCAGTAGTGGAAGGCTTTCTCGCCGATGCTTGTTGCCGCAGATAATTCCACGCTACGTAGCTGGTGGTATTTCTCAAGAGCACCGGTGCCGGTGTTTTGCTTCGGCAGTGTGGTCACGTCCTGCAGTGTCAGGTCGATGTAGCCGTTGACGCCGTTGTAGTTGCTGTTGCTCGGGGTGTAAATCACGTTCAACGCTGTGCGCACGTTTGTCAGCACAGTGGCGTCTTTCGTGGTGCCATTGAAGTTATCCGTTCCGCCTCTTGTCACCGTCCAACGGGGATTGACGTTGGTCAGCTTTCCTGTTCCATGGATGGCGTCGTCCAGCAGACCGTCGGCTGTCACCATTCCCTGCAAGTCCACTTCGTTACCGCCGGAGGTGAGGGAGTAGTCGAGTGTGAACTTGTCCTGTGCTTTGGTTAGCTTGGCTTGGGCAACGAGGTTGTTGTCCAGTGGCAGGCTGTAGTATATATAGAAAGGTGTCTCTCCCACTATGGCTTCCAGATCTTTCACGTTGTCCGTGGCTTCGGTGGGCTTCTGCTTCAGTAGGGGCAGGTGGAAGAGAGCGGTGCCGTCCGTGGCGGTGGCGGGCCGGGAGGAATAGTCGGCGATGACGTCGATTTCTAAGTCATATTGGTTGGTCTGATTGTTATATCCCTTTCCCCATCCGGTGGTTCGTAGCGTTAGGTAAGTTCCCTGAGGGATACCAGTGACTTCTACGAGTGCCGTCTGTCGCTTCCATTGGGGGGCGGGGAGGTGGACGATGTAGTTTTTCTGTGCGAGATCGTCGGCCGTCAGTTTCAGGTCGAAGGGGATAGTGCCGGTGGTGGCGCTGATTTCTTCGGAAGTGCCGGTCAACGGATCGGGGATGCCTCGGTAGGTGTATTGGGCGCGTATGGAGCGTGTGCCGGTGGGGACGATGACGAGCGAGGGCGTGGCGGTCCACTGTGAGGGGGTGGTCGGAGTGGCTCCGGTGGCTTCAGCGGTGCAGGTCAGGGTCTGTTGTGAGGTACTTCCAGAGGTGTCGCCGGTGGAGAGTTGGGCCAGGATGAGGCGTGCTTCGATGGCGGCGGTTCGGGCCTCGTCGTCGGCTGTGGAGGGAATATCGGATTGAGCTTCCTGGGCGGAGATGCTGTAGTAGGTGAGGTTGACGGTGACTTGGTCGCCTGCCTGCCAGCATCCGGTGGTGGTGCTGGTGCGGGTGGCGGGGACGGACTCTCCCGATTCGACGTTTTCTCCTGCGTATCCGGGCTTTTGGCCGAGGGAGATGAGGAGTGCGGGGGCATCGGGGGTGCCGCCGTTGGAGGGTGCGGGGGCGTCGGGATGGACGGGTGTTATGAGTTCATCCCGGGTACAGGCGGTAGGCAGTATGAGGGTGAGGCTCAGGGTTGCCAGTGCGAGGGTGAATGTGGTGGGTATGAATTTCTTTTTCATTGCTATGCTGTTTATTGGGTTATGAGTTCAATGGATACGCGGACGATGCGGATAAAGCGAACGTGCTGCTGTCTTCATCTCTGTTGCCGTCATTTGAAGGTGATGCTCCGGAAGGTGATGGTGTAGCTGTAAGGGGCGCCACTACTATCATGGCCCTCTATCTTGAGTTTTACGAGTGGACCGTTCTGCGAGGTGCCATCGGCGGCATAGCAGTATTGTTCCAGGGCGGAATTTAGCACGAGGTCACAGTTGGGGTAGGCGCCGCTGCCAAAGGCACTGAGCAGGTAGTTTTGTTCTGAAGTTCCTAAGTTCCATATTTGGGTAACGCCGGAGATGTCGAGGTTTGTTAAAGCTTGGCAGCCAATAAAGGCGTTTTTCCTGATGGTCTTTGCTGATGGTATACTTGCTGTGGTGAGGGATTCGCATTTGTAGAAGGCGTATTCCTCGATGTCGGTCACTGCAGGCAACTCTATGTTGCGTAACTGCTTGTAGCTTTGGAAAGCGCCATCGTTGTTGTATGTTGGCAGTGTGGTCACATCTGTCAGCATTAGGTCGATGTAGTTGGGGCCGGTGTAGCTGTCGTTATCCGGAGTGTATATCTTGTTCAGCGCCGTGCGCACATTCTTCAATACTGTCACGTCTTTGCTGTCGGTGTTGCTGCTGGAAGTGGCCTCTGTGCCTCCTCCGGTCACCACCCACATTGGATTTGCAATGCAGAATATGTCCGGATTTAGCTCCGTCAGACCACTGGCGATGCCCGGGCTTCCGCCTGCCGTCTCTCCTCCTTCTCCGTTCCCGTCCTCAAATCCGGAGATTGTGATGCCGTTGGGGTCGATGTAGGCCATGTCTCCCTTCACGTGTACGGTGAGCGTCAACATCTTTCCGGGCTGTGGCACGGCGTTGATGGTAGCGCTTGTAGGCCAGGTGACGGAAAGCAGTTCACCTGTGGAGGTGGTAAGTACTGCCACGCATGTGCTGCCCGGAGTGAGCCGGTTGGTGCCTGTGGAGCTTTCACTGGTGTTCGTGCCGGGTGTCAGTTCGCCGAAGATGACGATCTGCTGGCTGACGGCTGTGTATTGGCAGGTGGCCGTGGCGTCGGTGTAGATGATACTGCCGGGATCCGTGCCGGGATTGGCTTGGATGCCGTGCGTCACAGTAGGGGCGTATTGAGTGGTGGGGCTGTCGCCTGTCATAGTCAGGGGGCAGGATGCGTTGTTAACCACGGTTCCTTGTCCGGCGTTGTAGAGTTTCAGCACCAGGCGCAGGGCAGCTGTGGTGTAGGCGGGGTTGATGGTGGCGATGCCTGCCTTTTTGTCTGCGGAGAGAGTGATGCCGGTCCGTTCTTTGTCCGTGGCGGAGGGGATGCTGACGTCGGGATTTGCGGGTACTTCGGCACCGTACTTCATCCGGGTGCGGAAGGGGACGTAGACATTGGTCGTGGCATCGTCAGCAGTGCCGCTTGTACCGCTGATGTCTGCGGGGACGTTCATCAGTACCGGTGCGGCGGTTTCCTCGATGCGTAGGTCGGCTTGTTCAGTGGGGATGACGGGGATGTGGGTGTTGGCGGAGGTGCCCGTGGACGTCTTCAGCTTGAAGTATTGCGAGCTGGTGCCGCTGCCGGAGGTGTTGTCGTTGCGGTCTGCTATTTCGTAGTCGGCGGAGGCGGTCAGGGTGGTGGTGCCGTCGGGTGCCTGGTCGTAGCGCCTCAGGGTGAAGCTGCTGCCGCTGACATCGAACTTGATGCTGCCGGTGGTGGCGTTGGCCCGGGTTACCGTGCCCGTTGCGGGCAGGCTGACGGTTGCGGCCAGTGGCACCGGTGTGGCGTCGGGGTTACTGTTGTCGTCGTCGTCCAGTTCGCCGGGGGTACAGGCTGACATCAGTCCGAGGGCGAACAGGATGAGGGTGGCAAGGTATGTTGTTTTCTTTTTCATAATCATTCTATTGTTTTTGGACTTTCGTTACTGTCTTGGGTTGCTTGGTACAGGTCACTGTTCCCACCATAGCTTCAGGTTTCCGGTCACGCTGTCGCCTGCGGGGTTGTCCGTCCCGTTTACGATCTGTGCAAAGAGTAGCAGGTCTTGGGCTGAGGAGAGTTCATAGATAGGTTGGCCGTTAGTACCTTTCTTTTCTGTATCGTCCGGATTCGTGGCAGGTTTCAACTCTATTGTCTCCGTTCCCGTATCTCCTGCGTCTATTTCTTCCCAGGTGTTGAGCGTTGCCGTGGCGTCCAGGTTTTGGGAAACATTGAAGGGTGCCATCACTGTGATGCGCGTGCCGGTGGTGATGGTGGGGGGGACGCCGGCATTCTTGGTGATAGAATATTTTATAATCAGCGTCTGCGGTGTGCTTCCGGTGTTGGGGGTGAAGGTGAGGGTACCCAAGGTAGAGCCGTCGGGGACGGTGCCGCTCTGTTTTCCTGTGCTGACGTCGGTAGTGGTCGTAATGCCCGGCACGTCCGTTAAGTACATATAGGCACGGAAGGTGGTGACGGATTGTTGCCGACCGTTTATCGTTTCCGTAGCCTTACCGGTACGCCAGCAGACGATTTGGTTGTTTTTGCTGTTCTCGTTGGGGCCACCGGTCAGTGTCAGCTTCACAGCATCGATATCGTTGGCGTCGGTGCCGTCGAGAGTGGCTTCACCGGTGGTGGGTAGCACGTTGGGCATTGTTTGGTCTATTACCCGCACCACGATGCTGACGCGCCGGTGAAGGAGTTCGGCGTACAGTTGTCCGCGCTTGATGCCGGGGATTTCATTGTCGGCTTCGGCTATCCGGGCATTGTCGCAGGATAGGTAGTTCTGTAGACAGTAGTTCTTCCGGGTGGTTTGATTCGTGTATGTGATGCTGCCTTCCCAATGGAGGTTGCCGCCGTAGGTTTCTACGGAAATCGTTTTCCCACTGTTGCGGTCGATGTCGTCGATGTAGAGGGGATAGATGTCGGTAGCTTCAGCTTGAGCTCGGTATGGGTCGCTGTTGTCATTCGGGTTTATCTGCCGCCAGAGGTTGTCCGTTATGCCGGTATATACATAGGTGGCGGTGAGCGTCTTGCTTCCCATGTCGTTGTTTCCCAGTTTGGGGGCACTGACGGCGATGCAATCTCCCGCTTCCCAAGCGTTGTCTTTGCCTGCGGGGTCGGTCGCCATGCGTGTGGTAGCGGGTACTGAGCCGTCGTAGCCATCGTTACCCTCGATGGTGAGGAGGCCGATGGTGAGGGGAGTGCGCAGGCCTTCGGTGCCGGTGCCTTCGGGGGCGGTAACAGACAGAGGGTCGGCTGTGCAGCTCGTCAGCAGGAAGATGAGGAAAGAGATGCAGAGGAGAATGCACAGTGAGAGCAGTGGAATGATGATCCGGTCACCCAGTGAATCGCCGTAGCGTATGGTGTACCAGACGTTTTTCCAGAATTCATCGCTGTACCTGCATGTCTTTATTTTCTTTTGTTTTTTCATTGTTTCTTGTTCTTTATGTCTTTGGGTTCTTCGTCTCGTTATCGCTCTCCCGTGCGTCGGAAGAATCGAAGTTACTATTGCCACTCGAAGTTGCCTTCACCCGATTCTTCTTTCCATGCTTCCACCGCAATGTTACCCGGATTGAGTTCGGATTTTGTCAGGGTGGCGGTGAGGGTGTACTGGCTGCCGTACTTCAGCGTTAGCCCATCCTTACCGGCTGCTTTCAGAGTGTAGGTTTTCTCTGTTGCCGTACCGCTGCCTAAGGTCAAGGTCAGATAGTCAGTACCGATAGTGGCGCCACTTGCACTGTTTGCTCCTAAAGTTTGTGGGGCGATAATGGCAACGAATCGGGCGGGTTTGGCTTCAGTGGCGCCGGAACCACTGTCGGTGGCATCCTCGATCTTCACCAGGGTGACGTCGGTGGACTCACCGGATGTAAGCGTGGCGGTGGTGATACTGGGCCAGCCATCGCTGATGCTGTTCCATGCATTGTTGCCAGAGCCTGAGATGGTCATTTTCTTGTTGCGCTTCAGCTTGATTGAGGCAGAGTTCAGAGTGGCGGCATCGTAGGTACCATCGCTTTTCAGATTCATGATGAACCGGACGGTCTGATGCTCCAAGCGCCGGTCATCGCCGCTGCCGGAGCTGTTTTCGGTGAACTTAGGTGATTCGCCCCATTCGGTTGCTGCGTTCCGGCCTTCAAGATAGTCCTTCTCGTGGTTTTCCTTGTTTCTATCCGCACCGGTGTTAGTGGCGTGGCGGTAGTTGGTGGGGATAAAGACGGCATGAAAATAATACTTTTGCAGGGTACCGGTGGATGCATCGTTATCCCACTTGTTCAGGTTGTCCCATAGGATGGGGGCGTAGGCGGCATCGGCGGTATTGATGCTGGCTGTACCTCCTGTGGAAGATGTCTGGTATTGAATGGGGTATGTACCGATGGTGCCGTCAGTGACGCTCCTCGTCGAGGTTGTAGCCCGCAGATACAGTGTTCCCGTCTCCGTGATGCCCGAGAGATCAATATCCTGAGGTGTCACCACTCCGTCCGCCGTCACACTCTGACTGGCGTTGGTCGAGGTGTCCCAGTCTTTCAGTTGGATGGTACCGGGGATCAGTACAGACTTCCGGGCTACGATGGGCTGGATGGTGTTCCGGCCTGCTGTTAGCTGGATGCTATTTTCGGGTTTGTCGGGCTTGAAGGTGTAGGTCTTTCCGTCGATGGTGAGCACAATGCCGCCATCGGTGCTGCTTATTGTCTGAGGCGGGGCGATGAGACGGAAGGTGACACTCGCCACGTTTCCGGCCGTCTCTTCAGTGCCCGACTTGTAGTGCAGGGTGCGCTGCATGGTGAAAGCGGTGCTGGTGGTGCCGCTTGCAGTGGCGGTGGCGGGCGTTTCTTTAGCTTTATCAGCATTCGTGGTGTTGGCCACGTCAGTATACACCAGTGTGTAGGGCGCTATCAGCGAAGCTTCGGCTGTGGCTCCCGCCAGTTGTGTGGGGCTGAATCCGTCGTTTCCTTCGAGCGTGGTCAGTGTGACGGTGAGCTGTGCCATGAGGTGCTTCAGGGTGAACTGGAGGTCCTGGCGCCGCCGGGTGGTATAAGTATAAGCCGTCAACAGGTCAGCCCGCTCATAGGGAGAAAAATTCTCGGAGCCGGTGGCTGGGTCAGCCTGGTTGGTGGGTATGGTGTAGACGACATTGTCGTTACTGCCTTTTCCGGAGGATGCGTGAGCATTCACCACGGCGTAGAAGCTGTAGAATTTGTTACCGTCGGTGCCGATGGCATCGTTCCAGTAGAGAGGAGACGTGCCGGCCTTGGCCTCCCAGGTGGCGTTGGCGGTTTGGTCACCGGCGGTGTTGTTGTATACGGCCGTTATGGAGCTGCCCACGGAGTTGCTGTAAAGATGTAGGTCTACGTTCTGATCGGGGATATATGCTTCGGTACTACCGGTGGTGACGCGCGTCTGCGGGTTGGCGCCATCGGTGTTCACGCTGAGGGTGACGGCGTCTGCCGGGTCACGCGTGTCCGATGCGTCGTCGATGCTGTCGGTACAGGCTGTCAGGGTGCATAGTGCCAGGCAACCGGTCAGGAATAGATTATTTTTCTTCTTCATATCTTTCTTTGTTTTGTTTAGGGATCTACTACCACTCCGCCTTCCGTCATCGAGGCTTCGGTCCAGTTGGTCACAGCTGCCGAGAAGCCCAGCGGTGTGCGGCTTACGGTGACTTCGAGGCTGAACTTCTGGTTGGCTGTCATCGTCAGTTCTTTATTCAGCGTGTAGTTGTTCCCGTTGATGGTGATGACTATCTGCTTCAGTTGCTGCGGAGCAATAAGGGCGCTGAAGGTGGCGTTGGTACCGCTAGCATCGGCTGCATCCACGGTCTTCTTCAGGGCTACGTTCTTGGCAGTGGTGAGATCGCTGATGTTCAGTGTGGCGGTGGTGCTGCCGACAGATACTTTCTTTTTACTGTCTGTCTTTACGGCGGCGGCGTTCAGTTCAGCGTTTGTGAATCCGTCTGTACCCGATATTAACTTCACGTCCAGCTGTGCCATGGCGTGTGTTAGTTTGTGGCCTTCGGTGCTGAAACCGGGCTGTGTGCCCCATGCGATGACGTCGGAAGTGGCGATGAGGTAGTCAAACTCGTGGTTGTTGCCTGCCACGGCTTCGTGCCGATATTCTTTGGGGACGAAGAGGGCGGCATAGGTGTAGTTTCCTTTTGCCAGATTGTCCCAAATGATGGGGGAGTATCCGCTACCGGTTGCATCGTCGATGGAGGCTTGGCTCTTCTCGTATTTCACGGGATAAGTTCCTGTGCCGTTGGCGGTTACGCCGGAGGTACTTTCTGCCGTGGCTGCCAGGTAGAGCGTGCCGGCTTGGTCGATGTTCGTCAGGGTGGTGGTGGTGATGGTGACTCCGTCCACTTCGCTGCTGCCGCTACCCTTGCTTCCTGCTCCCCATTCCGCAAGTGTGATGCTGCCCACGGTCATGGCGGTGGGGTTCAGGGTCAGTGTCAGGACGTTCTTCTTGCCTGCTTGCAGAGTGAGAGCTGCGTTGAGTGTACCGGTGTAAGTCTTGTCGCCCACGCTGACGGTGAACGATGCGCCTTGGGCAAGCGTCTGCGGCACTACGAGGTAGGTGGTCTCGCCCGTGATGATGGCGGTACCGGTGTTGTCAGTGGCGGAAACTCCGGTGGCGAGATCTGTGTAGGTGGTGCTGGTGCTGCCGACGGTGGGATTCACTTGCAGAAGGCTGTTGTCAGCGGTGTTGTAGCCCAGAGTGTAGGCGGTCAGCATGGCGGGGGTCTTTACGGTGGCGTCGGTCAGGGAGATGCCTGCGGGGAAGTCCGTTCCGGCTACTACGTTCACGGCCAGCTGTGCCATCAAATGGCGGAAGCCGAAGTTCAGGATGCCTTGTCCCATGGTGGCGGGGCCGGCGCCTATCAGATCTACCACCCGGGTCTTGCTGTCGGTGGCGTTCTCGATGGTAGCATAAAAACGGTCGTTAGTCAGGTTAGTGTCGTCCACGTAAATGGGGTTCGTACTGCTCCATGCATTGCCGGCGAAGGTGTAGGCGTGTGCCGCGGCCTTGTCAGCCTGCGCGTCATTCGTTGTGCTTCCTGTGTTGCCGACTCCTTTTTTCCAGATGCTCATGGCGGTTCCCTTGATGGCTTCCGTACCACTACCGCCTGCGGAGGCTGTTCCGGTGAGGTCGGCTTTGATATCGGCTTTAGTGGCGGGGGCGGTGGTATCCCAGTCTTCCAGGGTGATGCTGCTGAGTTCTACGCCACTCTTGGTTACGCTGAGCTTGTAGGCGGTGGTTTTTCCGGCTACCAGTGTGGTTTCAACGGCTTTGTAGGTGTATGTCTTTCCTTCGATGGTGAAGGCAAGCACGGGACTGCATGTTTGCGGTGGGAGGATTCCCTCGAAGGTGGCCTGTGCGGCTTCCGTGGCGTTTCCTGTACTGCGGGCTATGGTCTTTGGAGTTACTGCCACAGCCTGTGCGTCGGTGCCTGCGGTGGCGATGGCGGGCACAGCTTCACTGGGTACGGTGATATCGTTGCCGTCCTTATCCTGTGCGGTGCCGGTGTATGCCAGCGAGTATGTCGTCCGGGTGCCGTTTATGCTGAGGGTGGTTCCGTTGAGATCCACCTGGTTGTTTCCCGTAGGCGACTCGATGACTACCTTCAGTTGTGACAATACATGGCGGAACTTGAGGTTGAGTACGGTTTGCCGCTTCGGAACGGTGATGTAGGCGATGAGTTGGTCGCTGGTGGTGTAGGCGTTGCCGGTGTTTTGGTTGACGGATACGGCCGGCGATGCGGTGGGCGTTTGTGGTGATGCGGCGAAGAAGGGGTAGGCTTGCACGTCTCCTACGGTTACGGACGTCAGGTCGTCCCAGTAGAGTTTCCAGGTATTTTCCCATTTGTTGTTCGTGTAGGTGAAGGTGCCGTTGTCGTCGGCATTACCCATCTCCTTGTAATAAAGGAAGAGTTGGGTACCGTCTGTTGGTGCGTAGGTGCCTTCGGCCGTAGCCTCGTTACCCGCATTCACGCGAGTGCTGATGTCTACTTGTCCGTCAGTTTCGGGCGTTAATGTCTCGTCATTGCTGCACGCGGCAAAAAGAACTGCAACTGCCAGCAAGGTGCTGATTTTAAAACTTAGCTTGTTCATACTGTTTTTGTTAATTTATTATTCACGTCCTGCATATAGCTTGTCAGCCCGAAAGCCCTACGCAATAGCTCTAAAGCCTTTGAGGCTATATACAAAACTTATTTATTATTATATTTCTTACTATTTAAGTTGTTCTTAATCTAAAGGGTGGTGCGGCTCTAATCTACCGTTACATCCCCCTCGGTGGCCTCTTGCGAATCATCCCAGTCCGTCAGAGTGAACACTGCGCTCACGCCCGCCTTGCTGACGGTGAGCACCAGTTTATTGTTCTGTCCGGCACGGTAGACGAATCCGTTGCTTCCCGCACGGTAGTCGTAGTTCAGGCTGCCGGGTGTCGTTCCGTCCGCCTCCTGTGCAGTGAGGGTGATGCGTGCGACGAGATTTCCCTGGGCGATAGTCTGTGGAGCCACAAGGGTAGTGTACGTGAAGTTTCCTTCAGCGTTTGCCTCTGCTGCCTTGTTCATCTTTAATGGAGAAGATGCGGCCTCTTTGCTTAGGATCAGGGTGCCGTCAGTTTCCACGCCTTCGTCGGTCAGGGTATGCAACCCGTACAAGTGTACGGTGATGTTTTGGCTCAGGTCTTCCGCCGTATATCCGATGCCCGGTTTCAGTGTCACGCTGATTTGCGCCATGAGATGGCTTAGCCGGAAACTGAGTGGTGTACCGAAAGTGGTGGCGGTGAGCGATCCTTGTAGGTAATCTTTCACTGCACCACAGGCTATCCGTGCTTCCGTGGGTGTGACGGCGGGAATGATGAGGGCGTCAAAGCGGAAGGTGCAGGGCGTGTTGCTGTCTGCATTGCCTGTATTGTCGCTTGCTGCGTCTGCACTGCCGCCTTTTGCCTTTGCAGCGGCGAATTGGCTGAAGCTGTCCCAATAGAGAGGGGCGTTGGAGTTCCATTGGTTGTTCACCTTATTATATATGTAACTGGTGGTATGCTTTTCGGTGGGGATAGTCTCGTTGGTGCCGGTCAGTACCAGTAAGTCTTTGTCTGCGGACTCATAGCTTCCCGTGGCGCTTCCTGTCTCTATTCCTTCGATGGTGATGTTTTGGGCGACGGCATCGGTGTCTGTCCATGGATTCACTGAAACGCTGATTGCCGTTTGCGTCGGGCTGATAGTGAGGTTGATGCTGGTTTTGCTACCTGCACTTAATGCTACGGCCTTGCCCAATGTTGTCTTATAGGTGTTTCCACCGGTTAGTTTTACGCTGATTTCAGTTCCTTGGGACAACGTTTGCGGAACTACGGTGAGGATGGCTGTCCGTCCCGAAGTTACGGTTATGTTTTTGTATCCGGTCTTCTTTGTATCGTCTGCCGTCAGGGTAATGCCGTCCAAGGTGTATCCTGAGATCATTTCGGGCAAGATAACGGTGGCTCCTTCCGTTGATACGCCGGTGAGGAAGTCCTTGCCGGGTGCCAGTGTTACGGTGAGCTGCGCCATCAGGTGCTTGAAATTGAGGGAGAGGCTATTGGCGATACTTCCCGTAGCGGAAGGCTGTAGTGATGCGGGGCCGGTGGCAAGGAGGTCTTTCAGCCCGGTCAGACCATCTTTCCGGTCATCAGCGGGCGTGTGAAGGGCGTAGAAATGGTCGGTTGTGGCGATCTCTTCAATGTAGAAAGGCTTTGGAGTGGCAGTCCAGATGCCGGTTCCGCTGTTTCCGTTGTTGCTGAAAGTATAGATGCGTGTATCCGTCTTCTGTGCCTGGTTGCGCCACATTTCGAAGGTGGTCAGTCCGTTGGCGGTGGCGTCAGCGGGTACTTCTATGTGCAGGCTTTCCAGTGGCACGGTGGTACCGTCTGTCCACGGTGTGATGCCGGCAGTGATGCTGGCCTGGTTGCGGTGCAGTGTCATGGTGTATGTGTTCACTGTTCCGGCGGCCAGAGCGAGGTTGGCGGCAATTGTGGCGGTGTAACTCTTGCCGTCGGCGGTGGTCACGGTGATGCTTTTTCCGTCTCCGGCTTGGGTGGGCATCACGATGGCGGTAGCAATGGTTCCATCAGCAGTGAGGGGGAGTGTCAGGTCTCTTGCTTCTCCTTCCGTGCTGAGTTTTTCCGTTATCAGGTTCCAGTTTCCGGTGGTGGCTGTACCTGCCAGTATGGCTGTGGCACCTGTTAGCGTCACGTCGGAAGTCGTTTCGTCTTTCACCACTTTCAGCACGAGTTTGCATAGGCGGTGTGTGAACATGAGTGACACGTCCGGCGCCTTCGACGAGCGTCCGGTTACTTTCTCGGCTGTCATCAGGTCGATAGCTGCCAGATTACTCTGATCGCTTACGTCCACAGGAATATTCAAACTACCTGCCGATATGGTTATGGTGTAGGGGTAATAAGCCAGTACGTCCACCTGGGCGCCTGCGGTGGGATAATAGGCGGTATGCTCCTTTCCGTCCGGGGTAAAACTGCCGTTTCCGGTTATGGTAATATAACGGTAATTGGTCTTTCCTTCGGTCACAGTGTTTGTTCCGGCATCCAGCATCACTATACCGATGGCATCATTCGCTTGCCAGGAAGCATCTGTGGCACGGGTGGTTGCAGAGGATGTGCCGGCAGGGATAACGCCGATACCGGCGTTAATACTCAGTGCTGTTCGTTCGTTCGCACCGTCCTGTTCGTTTTCTTGATCCGAGCATGCGGTCAGCACTCCTGTAAGCATCATGATTGCTGTGAGTAATCTGGAATATTTCATATGTGGGATATTTAGAGAATTTGTCAGTTGCGTTAGCCTAATTTTCATTTGCTTGTTTTTTATTTATTATTTTATAGTGCGAATTTACTAATTATACATGCGCGTATGAATATTTGATTAATTGGGGATATGTGATTCTGACATAAATTTGTGTGAATTATGCTTATTTGTTTGATTAATAGATGATTGAGGTAATTTTGTATTTAGTATTATCATTTTGACAATTTGTATTTTTAGTTGACTGAGAATGTACTATTTATGTCCGGAGGTCAATAGGATTGGAAGCGTGCAAACGAAAATGAATAAACGTCAGATAGTTAATGCGGTATCAAAATACTTACATTTATTCTGGATGAAATAAACGCACTAATAAGTGGGAAATATAATATCAATAAGGCAAATTCTGATATGTAGTAACCCTTTTGTTGGTATGTAGTAACCTTTTTGCCCATATCTAGTAACCATATCAATCATAAGTAGTAACCCTTTTCTGCATAAAAAGCAGTTAAAACTGCAAGTATATACTGAAATAGCGCATTGTTATAATCATTTTATTCATAGAATATGCTGGAATGTAAATATGTGAAATATAGTATGTCACTAAACATATTGAAAAGCTACCATGATGAGTGCATATTAACTGTTTTGCTATTATTATGATGTTTTCCTTTCTAATCCTTTCAATTTCCTTTGATCTCATGTCTGAGAAATAGGAATATGTATCTATTCATTTTAAGAACTTTGCAATGTGATTGTTTGTTTATACTGTAAATTAACTAACAACTTAACATGAATCAATTATGCGAAAAGTGAATGTTCTTTATAGTATGGTATTCATGATTACACTCTTTGGAGTATCTGTAAATCATTTGAATGCTTGTACCCGTGTAGTCTATCAGGGTGATAATAATATGATAATAACCGGTCGTACTATGGATTGGAAAGAAGATACCCGTAGTAATATCTGGATTTTCCCGCGAGGTATGGAGCGCAACGGAGAGGTAGGGAAGGACCCGATGCGTTGGAAATCTAAATACGGCAGTGTGATAACTTCGGCTTATGACATCTGTAGCACTGACGGTATGAATGAAAAAGGACTCGTTGCCAATCTGTTGTGGCTGGCAGAATCATCCTATCCCCAATGGAACGGTGAGAGACCGGCTTTGTCCATAGCCGCCTGGGTACAATATATGCTTGATAATTTTGCAACGGTGGATGAGGCTGTTGCCGAGGTAGAAAAGAATACTTTCGATGTGGTGTCGGATATGATGCCCGACGGTACGCGTATGGCTACCCTTCATCTTTCCATTTCGGACGCTACGGGTGATAATGCTATTTTTGAATATGTAGATGGAAAGTTGGATATTCATCATAGCAAAGCATATCAGGTAATGACAAACTCACCTGTGTTTGATCAACAGCTGGCGCTTGATGATTACTGGAAGAATATCGGAGGCACCACTTTTTTGCCGGGTACCAATCGTGCTGCCGACCGTTTTGTGAGAGCTTCTTTCTATATAAATGCTATTCCTAAAACAGAAGATACCCGTACAGCCTTGGCCAGTGTATTCAGCGTGATACGCAATACTTCCGTTCCGTTCGGCATCAGCACTCCTGATCAGCCGAATATTTCTTCAACCCGATGGAGGACAGTTTCCGATCAGAAGGATAAAGTTTATTACTTTGAGTCTACTTTATATCCCAATGTATTTTGGATTGACTTCAAGGATGTGGATTTCTCAGAGAAAGCGCCTGTCAAGAAGTTGAATCTTCTTTCCGGTAAAACGTATGCGGGAAATACTGCCAAAGAGTTTGTCGCTACAAAACCTTTCCAGTTTTTGGGAATCAAATAGTATGGATTTTACGTTCATAAAAAAATGAAATGCACCCTGACTACGCTTAGAAAGGGTGCATCTCTGCAAAACAAACAAACAGTTTCAACCTTTTATGACCAAAACTGAGATATACTATATATACTACAAATATATCTTAGGTTTTCTATCCAAAAACCTTGTAACTGCAAAGGAAGCTAATTTTGAAAGAAATGTCTCTATTTCTTTTTTACTTGTTATAAATAAAAGTCTCCGGGTGTATTAAAAAAAGTGCAATAATACTATATATCAAGCATTTGAAAAAATGCACCCTAACTAATGAAAGGGTGCATTTTAACCAAAAATTGCCTATCTTAGTCTTCACAGACTATACAATATGAAGTACAGTAAGTGGTTTTATTGAGTAATCACACTCTCTTGCCTTTGCTTTTCATTTTCAGGTTGATATAATTCAAGTCTGTAATGCCAGTAGCTTCAAGCAATATATAATTTCTAAGATGGTCTGTATTATTGTTTCCGATCTGTGTCTGACTATCCATATTAAGGCTGACAATACCAGTTCCTTCTGCTACAGTAACACTATTGGGATAATAAATATTATAGCTTGTTGTCTCCTCAATCTCCAATCCGGTAAAATCTCCGGAAGTTGCACCGTCTTCTCCAGGAATAGAAAAAGGTGACTGATTGTTTTTTACTTAAATAATCACGTTTATTGATGTCTTAGCTATCATATATCGTACAATAAACGCATTGAGAGTGATTTCTATTTTTTTGTATAATTGTTTTTTTGCAACTTTGCCATAATTAAAAACAGTTATACAATGAGAAAAGTGTTAGTCATTTTATTCTTTTTTGCATTCTGTAGTACATTCATGAATGCTCAATTTAGTATCACCAGTCAAGGTTTTAAAAATAATAATGGTGGTGATTATGCCGTTTACGAATTCCCAGGGAAACAGAAAGCCGAATTGTTTCAGGCTGCTTCAACCAGTATCTTGAAATCAATGACTGGGACCTTACCGTCTTATTATTCAAATAATGAGGATTTTATTGTGTTAACCAACAAAGTCCGCAAGCTTGTGTATAAGGGGATATGTGGTTTTACCGCAGAATATATTTTGCGCTTTGCGATTGATGATGGAAAAATTGCGGTTTATGCTCCTAAAGTTGATTTGAGTGGAATAGCTAATGGTGCCGAAATACTATTATTTCTTGATGCTGGAAAGAATTGGAATGGACGACATTTCCATATATTTGATAAAGAAGGTAATTTAAAAGAGGACGAGATAAAAATGAAATTAGAAAACTATTTCAATGAAGAAATAGAAAATTTGATGCAGTTGAATTTTTAGTGTTAGAGCAATTCTGTTTGATATAAGGTAGCCGAATAAGCTGCCTTTTTTGCCTTTTCCTTACTGTTATCTGCAAAAATAATACTACTTTATTTATGAATATGATAAATCCCGAATCTGTCTTTTATTCAAGGGAGATTCGGGATTAAAAAGTTATATTGAGAGAATTAGAGTAACTTTTGTATCAGAGCTAAAAGCATATTCAAAAATTGGATGCTATTTTCATAGATATACTTTGGATAGAGCTGTATTTGATTTTTTCGACCCGCTTCGCGGGATTAAATATTAATAGATAAATAATATAAATAGAAAAATAGTTAAAAAGCAAGAAGGGGACGGACTCGACAGGCACCGTCGCCCTTATCGCCGTAGTAGTCCACGTTGCCATAGCCGAAGCCCACGTACCACGCGCCGTAGCTGTAGTAGCTGCCCTCCGTACTCGGCCAGTAACCGTCGCTATCGAAAACATTTGATCCACTAACCTTTTGGATTTGAGTATTCAACATGTTCTTTCCAGTTGTACCTTGTCCAGTAGCACCTTGCCCCCAACACACATATTGCAACTCATACACAGAAGGCCAGTACCAACCGCTACTGTTCGAGGGAGCCGGATGTTTTTCTTCAAAATCATCCAAGCCCTTGACGGGTTTCACACGCTTATTACTCTCCGGACCGTAACCTTCTTCTGACTTATCCTCTACGTATGTATTGTATTCCTTCAAGGCAATGGTATTGGCGTAACCCTGCATTTTATCCGTTACCTGAATACTGGTGAAACCGTCGGGGCGGGGATTACCATCCGACCACTGAGCGTTAGCCAGCCAATTATCCACAAACTCATAACCGCCATACGTCCATGTCATAGTAACACTACCGGTGTTATCCGGGTCTGGCATATCCCACAAAGAAACGACCAAGCCGTGCGTACCGCCGGGGAATTTACTGTCCAATAGGGTGTAATTATCGCCCTTAATATCACCAACCCAATAGACGATGCCGATACAGGCGGCTTGCTGTGCATCGGTAGGTGTTGCATCCTTTCCCAACAGTGTACCGTCTTTCATAAAGAAATCTCCCGCTTGCAGTTTATGTGTTTTCTCTATAGTTTTTGAGCTGCCACCATCTACTACATACTTTTTGTACTGACCGGCAGTGGTGGGAGCTTTAAATTCCCATTCGGCGGTGGCAGAGGTGGCATTACTATAGCTTCCGGAAAGATTCTCGGTTGCAGCAGGATTTATCAGATAACGATACGTGCCGTCGCTCATTCGGCAGGGAGTAAAACCATTGAATTTCGTATCGGGGACACCGTCGGCAATGTAACCATTGGAAAGCGTGGCGCCGTTGGCATCCGTCAGCGTGTACTTTGTCTTTGGCAGGTCTATCACCACCAGCGCCATTTTGTGCTGCATGGAGAAAGAGAGGCTTTTGCCGGAGGGAGTACCGGAGGCTATCATCAGGTCGGAGCCGGTGTAGTCTGTATATGTTCCTTGATTGGTAGAGGGAGCCCAGTTCTTGACTAAGTCAGCAAAGAAATCATCAACATCAGTGACAGAAGCATTAACCTTGTCTGCTATCTTATCGTTGGATTGCCAAGGGTAATAAGCATAATAGGCAGCACCGGCAGGAATTATCGGTGTATCGCCATCCTCTGTTTTCCATACGAGGCTGCCGTCACCGGCATCCGTTTCGGCAGTGGCCACGAGGCAAAGATTGTTTACTCCAACTATTTCGTTATTCTTCACGGCAAAGACGCCTATCTTGTCGCCTGCGGTGAATCGGGTGGCATAGCCGTTCTCTGCGGCACGGGTGCCGGGTTTCTCGCCTTCGGCGGGAGCATAGCCGCCATCGGACACCTCGATGGTAAAGGTGGTGCGGTTGGTGTCGGTATTCTCATTACCGGGCAGTTCGTTTTCACTGCATCCTGTCAGCAGAAAGGCTGAGACAAACACAACGACCACAGCAAGCTGCACGAAAGCCGCCGTTGTGATATTCGGGATATGGGGAATGATTCGTTTCATTGTCAGTATTTTTGTTTTTCGACCCGCAAGCGGGTAAATCGTTTTAAATAGATAAATTCTTTAATAGATAAATAAGATCAGAAAGCTAAAGAGAACCGTACCCTATAAGAGCCGAAGCCCTTATCGCCGCCGTTCACGAGGCCATAGTCGAAGCCCACGTTGAACGCGTTGCCGAGGCTGTACTCCGTACTCGACCAATAGAGGGACGAAGACGACAATGCAGTAGCACTTATTAATCCCAACTTACTATTAATAAGGTCACGGTTAGCAGTTCCACCGGAGTTCTTAGCATAAATATCATCCACATCCTCCCCACACAACAATGTCAACTCTTTCTCCGAGGGAACATACCAACCACTGCTGGCTTCAGGTGCAGGAACTTCTTTACGATACTCAACGACCTTTTGCACCACATAAACTTGACTGCCGGAGTTGTCGGGTGATTTATTAAACGCTTCGATAGCTTTCGTATTATTATAACCCTGAATATTATTTAAGGGATCACTCGCATCGGTTCCACTCTGAACTGAAAGAAACTCGCCCGAATGATTTGAGTTCAACCAATCCTGCACGGAGGTATAATTTGCCTGCCAGGTACAACTTTCTTCGCCCAAAGAAACAACCAGACCGTTCGTACAATCGGGATGATCTTTGGCTAATGTTTCGTCCCCCAGAAGATTCCGCAATGGCTTAGTGGGGTCGCCCACCCAATAGACAATGCCGATGCATGTACGTTTCTCTCCCGTAGCCGGATTAGTCAATACGGGCTCAATATTCAGTATGGCAGTGTTGTCGTCTGGATATTTGCGGTATCCGCCATCGGAGGTTGTTCCGTCACTATAATAGTAATCACCGATTTTCAGGTCGTCTGCGGTGAAGGGTTTTACAGGTATTTTACTTTCAACGGGATCGGTGGTTCCGCCGTCGCCCCATTCACTGTCCGTTTTCACTGTCACCACTTCCAGATAGCCATGCTTCACGGTGATGTTGTAGGTATATTGCGTGCCGCTTTTAAGATTGGCCTCTTCGCCCTGTGGGGTATAATAATAGGTATTACCATCCCTCAGGGAAACAGCGATGAATTTCTTGCCAGACATGTTCTGCGGAATGACGAGAGCAGCATAGGTTTTCAGTATATCACCGCCGTCTCCGGCAGTGATGTCTTTCGGAGTGATAGTACCCATAGTGCCGTCTGAAGTATTCCATGTGTCGGTGGCGTTTCCCTCAGTGGGCGCGGTGTAAGTGCCCGAAAGGGCGAGGTTGTTACCGTAACCGATAGTGACTTTTGTTATAGAACTTGTTTCCGTTGCTGCTTCCGCTTTCTTGATGTTTATCACCACACGGGCGGTCTGGTGGATGAAGTCAAGGGATTTATCCGTGCTACCGAACGAGATGTCTTTTGGAGCGGCATAAAGGAAGTCGCTCTCCTGATAGCCTTTGCCTTCGTCTTTATTTTGATCCGGTTGCACGCTCCATTTAGTAGGTACTTTCTCTGCATTTTCCCCTTCCGAAGCTGTGGAACCGTCGCCGCAATACCAGGCACTCACGGTCTTCGTCTCGTTGTTTCTCTGCCAGTAGAACGGATCGTCGGAGGTCAGGGTGGCACTTTTGCCATCAATCTTTGACGGAGCATATATCTTTATTTCATTGCCGGATTCGGCATTACTTACCTGTACGGCTATCCGGTCGGTAGTAGCCCATTCTCCGTCGGCAGTGCCCGCACGTGTTACGGTCAGTCCATCCACGACGGCGGTAAACGTCATCGGGTATTCGCCGTCGGGCAGGCGGCTGTTATCACCGGTCGTATCGTCCGAGCAGGCGGTAAGAGCGAGTACACAGCAGGCGGTGCAGAGCTTAGTTATCCTATTTCTTAGTTCTGATAATCTGTTCATATTCTTTTTATGTCTTTTTTTGTCATTCATTCGTGCCACCGCTTCCGGCGAAGGAAGCAGTCGCCACCTTTATAGGGTGTGCACTCCGGACTTAACGCTTGGACGTCCGGCGGTAGCTGGAGCTGCATAGATTCAGTTATGGGGGATGAATCGTTTCATGGTTATTTTGTTTTTCCAACCCGCTTCGCAGGTATTCTATTTTAAATTTATAAATGGATAAATAGAATCAAAAAGCAAGAACGGCACGGACTCCAAAGCTGCTTTTGTGCTTATCGCTGCTGCTCATGTAATCCTTGCAGAAGTTCACGCTCCACGCCCAATCGCTGCCGGCCTCCGTACTCGACCAGTAGTCGCCTGACTGTAAGGGCTCGATCCCCAATATGCCTAATTGTCTATCCAACATTTCTCTGCCTGCAACTCCACTTTCATAATTTTGTCCCGTGCGCATATAATTCAACTCTTTCAAAGAAGGCCAATACCAACCACTACTACTCTCAGGAGTGGGATGGGATTTAGCATACTCCGCAATAATCCCGACTGGTAAGACTTTTAAATTGGGATCATTGCTTACATTGTCACTTTCATTATAGCCATTGAGTGCTGCGGTATTGGCATAACCCTGCATCTCATTCGCTGCTCTCAGAGTAGTAATGCCGTAAGTGTCGCCTTGCCCATTCAGCCAATTACTGGTGATGTATTCGTTGTTGGAACTCCAAAGGGAATTTTCTCCCGCATCCTGCAATGCCATAACCAGTCCGTGAGTGCAACCGGGTTTTTCTCTCTTTAGCAACGGGTCTTCTCCGGTAATATCCCCCACCCAATAGACAATACCGAGGCAGGCAGATTTCTGCGTATTGGTCAGGGCGGCATCTTTGTCCACCAGCGTGCCGTCGTTCATATAGAAGTCACCAGCGGCGGCCCGCGCAGGTGTCTTGTTGCCGATAGGGTCGGGTATCGTTGCATCGCCATTCACCTCCACCTTATCCCAGTCACCAATCGTGGCGGTGGCAGTCAGCCCCGTGAGGTTCACGGTGATTTGGAAAGTGTACTTCTTGCCGGTCTCAAATTCGGTGTAAGTATCTAATTTATAGGTTAATATGGCGCCGTTCGCCAGCTTCACCCGGATGAACGGCTGGCCTGCCTTTATCGGCTGCGGCACGATGATGCCCTCGCCATAGCGGGCGACAGACGAAAAGTCAGCAGTTGTGGCGGTAGGGATGGTGATGGCAGCCGGAGTGGTTTCTATCCGCGCGACCATGTCCGAACGTACCTGATCGTTGGTCAGGTCCACCTTTTTGGGCTTGAAGCCAGCTTTGAGGTATGTGCTTTCGATGGTAACCACCGCTCCGTCGAGGTGGTTGGCGGTCATCCCCGCACCCGGCTTCAGCACCACGGCTACTTTGGCGAGCAGGTGGTAAAAGGTCAAATCGACTGCGGCTGTGCTGCGACTCACGCCCTCCCGGACGGCATAGAGCAGGTCGGAAGATACATAACCGCCCGTTTGGTCTGCTGCCACGCTGTGTTCAATGCTCACCGTGGGGAAATCCTTCTCCAGCGTAGCGTTGGTGTGGAAGGCGTAGATGTTCACCTTATTGCCGCTGGCAGGGAAATACATGGCTGTGCCGCCCGAAAAGCCGCCGTTGCCGTCAGCAGTCAGTACATTATTGCCATAAAGCTGCGTGGCCGAGCTTGCCGCCTCGTCCACATAGACCGCCACCTTTTCGCCATTGGCTATCTGCGTGTCGGGGGCCGTACCGGCACGGCTCTGCACCTGCACGCTGCTGGTGAGGCGGATTTCGCTGCCGGGGTTGTTGTCGGCCATGTCACCCTCTTTACTGCAACCGCTCAAGGCGAGGCCGGCAATGAAGCCTATAGCCGTTACGAGGCACGACGTACACTGTTTGATTTGCTGTTTCATATCGTTATCTGTTTTTTTATATTTCCTGCCAATTTCTTGTTCGTGTGCCACCGCTCCCTGCGAAAGGAGCCGTTACACCTTTTCATACGTGTATCTCCGGACTTTACGCTACCGTCCGGGATGGCTTTTGTTATTCTTCCATTTCGGCGTCACCTCTGACAGTCTCTCCTGTGACCCATTCCGTAATTGAAGACTTAATATCAAGGCTGGTCAGGTTAACTGTGATCTCGTATTTGTATTCATTACCAGCTTCCATTTTAATATCTTCTATAGTCTGACCCTCAGCATCTGTCAAGTTTTGGGAGTAGAGTACACCGCCTGTACTCAATGTTACCTTGATGAAACGTCGTTTCCCCTCCACTTCTTGGTTTAGCGTTTGCGGTACGACTACTGCACTACCGCTGAGGTTAGCGCCTTTATCCATTACTGTGATATCTGTCTCGTCACCTTGAGCTCCAGATATTGTACCCGCACTTGGGTTGAGCTTGGTAGTAGGCAGTACGTTCAACAGTTCCACCTTAGCATTTGTTAAATCTAAATCTTTGATACCCGCACCTTGTTTTAGTGTGACGGTCACTTTTGAAAGTAAGTGCTTGAAAGTGGTATTTACATCATTTTTGGTGCGACCTACCGGGTTTTTGTCGGGTGTTCCATACATGAGGTCACTTGCTTTATAATCGGTATCGCTGCTTTGGTTTTCTTTAACAGTGAATTCAACTGACGCTGCATTTGCATCAATGGATGTCACTGTTCCTGACGGATAATAGGCATAGATATTCACATCCTTTCCACTGGTAGGATAATAGGGCTGGTCGCTTGTGTTCATTGAGCCGTCTCCGCCTGCCGTGTAAACCAATGGCTGGGTATAGCTGGTAGTTGCGGTTTCGCCTGCATTTACAGCTTCATTGATAAACACGTCTATTTCTGCATTTTTTGCAAATTGTTCGCTTTGAATGTTGTTTGCAGCACGTGTGCTATTAACCTGTTGTACCGCTAGTCCGCTACTCAGGCGTATTTCTCCCGCCCAATTGTCCGTTTCTTCATTGTTGCAGGCAACCATAACGATTGCTGCCGCGGCCGTAGCCATTAAAAATCTTGTTTTCATACTGTTTTTTTCGTTTTTATGTTAATATTCAGAATTTTCAATTTCCCTGTTATTCGGCACTTCCCGTTTCTCCCTCACCGTTCCCGGGCTGCCAGTCAGTGACGGAGGATTCCACTTCGACTGACATCCTGTTGACCGTAATGGTATATATATATTTCTTTCCAGCCTCGAAGGATTGCGATTTGGGTGCATCCTTGACTCTCCAATTGAAGGTTCCCACATCCGGTATGTCGAAAACAAGGTACATCCCTTCCGTATCTCCTACAGGCAATACGATAGCTTCCGCCGCTGTCCCGTCGGCAGCCGTCAGCAGTTCTATTCCGGTTTCCTCCCCTTCCTCCGGGATCACCACCTCTCCGCCCGCCACAACGTCATATAGGGCATTTGTCCGCTGTCCGGTCAGGGTTATTCCCGTACCCGCGAGTGCCGTGTTGTCCAAGCCGTTTCCCGCCTGGATATCGAGGGCTATTTTCACCAGCTTGTGTGTAAAGGTTAGTGCCACCTGCGGATGGTCCTTGTCCTTTCCCGTCACCTTGCCGGCTCCCAGCAGGTCAATGAGGTTCTGCACCTTCTGGTCGGTCACGTCCACGGTATAGGTTCTGCCGTCCGTTCCCAGCGTTTTCTGCCAGGGATAGTAAGCTATGAAATCGCGTGTGTCCCCGTTTGTGGGGAAATAGATGGTCTGCGCGGCATCGGCCGGTGAGAATGTCCCCTTTGTTGCATCGGAGGTTGTGGTGTACTTGCGGTTTGAATCTTCCACGCTCAGGCTTTCACCGCTTCCATGCATTGAGAAAATCCCGATGGCGTCGCCCGCCTCCCATACATCGTCATGGGCGCGGGTCTGTATTCCACTGGTAACCTGCAATGGAGTGCGTCCGGCCGTAGTGCCGTTCCCATTTACGTCGTTTTCACTGCCGCATCCTGCCAGAACCAGGGCGGCGACACAAAAGGGGAGGATCATTCTGCCTCCCGGCCTGTGCCGGATGAAGTTCTTTCTCTTCATTTTTCTTCTTTTTTTTGTTTTACATTATATCCCTTTGCTACGCATATTCTCTTTGTTGGGGGCATACTTTAATGGATGTCTATGTCTCCGCCGTCCACCACTTCCCAGCCTTTAATGACCGCCCCGACTCCTGCCTCTGCGGGAAGCTCCAGGGAGGTGTATAACAACAGGGGCTCTTTTTCACCCTCGGAAAAACCTTCCAGATACTCGGTCAGGTCGTTTGTGATGGTCTGCCTGTCCCCGCTTTTCAATTCCAGTATGAGTGTCAGTACCTGTCTTTCTGCGGGTATCACTCCCAGCAGGCGTAGGTCCGCCTTGAGTACGGGTGCGCCTTCCTCCGTTCCATCCCTGAAGAGAGGTATCACCGCCTTTCCCCGGGAGTCCGTGAGTGTTCCGGTGCCCAGATCCACGGAAGAGGCAATGCCTTCCAAGGTTGCAGAAACAGAGGATAACCGTTCCTTTTCACCCTCTTCCATCTTCATCACCAGAGAGAGGAGCCGGTTGTGTTGGCGCATGGACATGCTTGTCCTCAATGTATCGTCAGCCGTTATCTCCACCTCTTTTACTGCGGAAAAGAGATAGCCGGGCAGGGGTTCCAGAGTTCCGTCTTCCAGGGTGTTCACCGTGGCGGTGGCTTCATCGGTGGTGATTCCTTCGGCCTTGCTACAGGCCAGCAGCTTGTGCTGTCCCGGTGAGAGCAGGGAAGGGAAGATGCAGGGCGTACTTCCTGCCTCATGCTCTTGGTTGTCTACATGCAGGATATAGGTATCCGGTAATACCGCTTCGGAAGAGGCTCCCGCCCAGTCCGCGATCACCACAAGTGCTCCCTTGTCGGGGTGTTGCGTATTATAGAGATCATCTTTCACGCACCCTGCCAGAAGAAGGATGGTGCCCATCAGGAGAAAGCCTGTTTTCCGGGTTCTGGAGTATTCTTTCCGAAGATTGCCGGTATGCTGTTTTTTGATTCTGTCTTTCATTGTCCTTTTTCTTATTTGAATTGCCATACAAGGGTGATTCCGGCATGGTTTATCCCCCAGTAGTTTTTATTCGCTTTCCCCTGTTTGATACGCACACCATCGGTAACCGTGTATTTTTCATACTCGGCATGGGTGCAGCCCGCACCGATGGATAAATCCAGTGATATGGAGTTGTTCAACCGCATCTGGTACCCGCCGGTCAGTCCTCCTCCCTTCAGGTCTCCCTGCTTACCGGTGTCGCCTAATTTATAGTTGAAGCTGCCCATGTGGTACATCGCTCCCAGATAGCCCCGCTTCTCTTTACCGATATAATGGCGTAGCTCCGGTGATATTTCCAGCAGGGCGTATCTTCTTTCTTTGTTGTCCCAGCTCCAGGAAGTCCATGAACCATTCACCTGTATGCCCCAGTTCCTGTTTATACGCCATTCGATGCCCAGGTCCGGTGTGAGTGTTGCCCAGCGTAGCAGGTTCAGCCGCAGGGTGAAACCGTAATCCCCTGCCTTTGCCTCCGTAGCAGGAACCGTTTGTGCGGGTTCGGTGGTTTCTTCACGGATATCGGATGTAGTGACTGTTTCCGTCTGTTTCTGGTATTCTTCCTTTATAGACCGGCTTTGCACGGGTTGTTCAGTAGTGGTGTCTTCATCCTGTCCGGTTTCAGTTTCCCGGTGTAGGGGAACCGCTATCCTTACGGTGACATAATCACCGTTATCGGCATGGTTACGGGTGATAAAGCTGCTTTCATGTAGTCCCTGCCGTATGATTAACTCGGACTTCACCCGGTTGGAACGGTTTTTGGCTACCCTCATGTTTTCAGTCTGGCTGTCTAAGGAATTGCAATAGCCGTCTACATATAAGGGTATTTTTCCTTCCAGAATCTGTTGTTTGTACTGTTTCACACACTCTGACAGGCGGAGTAACTCATCTTGATTGTCCCTGAAAGGTATATAGAACATATCCTTTGTGGATACAAAGCGGAACATGTAAACGGTGTCCGTCTGTTCCTGTGCGGATAATGGCAGGCAGGCGAGTACGGGGATGAAGAGTACAAGCAATTTTTTGATAATAACTGATTTGTCCATATTGTTTTTTATAGGCTTTACGTTGGTTTGCCATAAAGCCTTTCAAATGTTGTTAAATAAAGACAAGTATAACGATGTATCCTAAACCATGTGTGGGCAAGGCTGACAAACTGTATTAGATGTCCTTTTTTATTAAGGGAGCAAAATAAAAAACAAATAAAACGTAACTGTTATAAAATGGCAAAATTGTTATTAATAAAAGTCCTTGTGTTTATTAAATAAAGTGTTATAAGATTGAATATCAGGAGTTAATATTTCATCCTTGTTTATGTGTCTTTTTACGGAGTGAAGGCAGAAATGCCTAATTTTTTTAATAAAGAAGACAGCCGTAAGACTGCCTTTTGAATACCAAGCTCATCAGCACGCATCCACATCTCTTGCCAAACACGATTTTGCCGGTAGTCTTATCCATATATTTTTCTATGAGAGGTTTTGCTTCATCAGGAACTGCAAATGTTATTTGAAATTCCCCTTCTTTGGTGTTTTTAGTCTTTTTTCGGACATAGTTTATTTCATTTTCCGGAAATCATGCGCGAGCATATCAACGAGATTCATTTTTTAGAAGTGTCATGTAGATATAAAGTGGAATGAAATAGTGTCAAAAATGACGTTGTTTGCTCCAAATCATGTTACTAATTAGTTCCCAAAAAGTTTAGTGCTGATCTTTAAATACTTGAAAATCAATAAAACAAAAAGCACTTCCTATCGTTCGCTTACGGAGGAAGTGCTTCACACAAAAACTAAACTAGACTTAACTAAACTATTCTATTGGGGGAAGTTTCACAACTTCCTTTATCTGTTCGATGCAAAGGTAAAAAAACATTTTTTAATATGCAATAGGAAATTATGTTTTGTCGACAGATTCGGATATTTTATCGACAAATGAATGTTATTTCCTAGCTCCTTTTATCCAGGAAGGTTTGAAATACCTGTTTATAACTATCGCTGACAGGGATATACGTTTTATCAAACACAATCCGTCCCCGATCAATAACTCTTATTTTTTCTTTCTGTACAATATAAGATCTGTGAACCCGCATGAAACGGGATGTTGGTAATAATTCCTCCATTGATTTCATACTCATAAGCGATAAAATAGGCCGGGCGGTATCTTCTGTATAAATTTTAACATAATCCTTCAAACCTTCTACATAAAGTATCTTTTTAAGTTCTATTTGTACCAGCTTATAGTCACTTTTTACAAATATACTTTCTATTTTTTCTTTAGGCTGTTGTAAGAGTTCAAACCATTGTACGGCTTTATTAGCTGCCTGCAAAAAATCCACGTAAGAAATAGGTTTTAGCAGATAATCCAAAGCATTTACTTTATAACCATCAATGGCGTATTGTTCAAAAGCGGTACTAAAGACAATGCGGGTATGTGTATCTACCATTTTGGAGAATTCCAAACCGTTAAGTTCGGGCATCTGTATATCAAGGAAAAGCAAATCCACTTGCTTATCCGGCAGTTCCTTCATAGCCTGTACAGCACTGGAATACTTTCCCTTCAATGTCAGGAACGGAGTTTTGTTGACGTAGCTTTCCAGTAAATCTAAAGCTAAAGGTTCGTCATCTACTATGGCACAAGTTAGATTCATAATGTTGAATGTTAAAGAGTGATAAGATTGATTTATATTCTTTCCCATCGTCGCTTACTCCTTGGGTCCATTCATATTGGCCGGGATAAGTTAATTCCAGGCGTTTCCGCACTTGCTCCAGTCCTATGCCACTTCCACTTTTATCAGTCTGGCTTTTGGGGTGGTAGCTGTTGGTTATTTCGCAGCATACCCGACCGGGGCTTTCACTGAAATGGATATGGATAAAACTGGGCTCAGTGGGAGAGATGCCATGTTTGAAGGCATTCTCTATGAGGGAGATGAAAATGAGCGGGGCTATTTCCGTACGACTATCGGCACGAACATCTATTTGTGTCTCTACAGTTACGTTTGCGGAGAGGCGGATGCGCATCAGTTCAATGTAGTTGCGGATGAAATCCATCTCTTTGCCAAGAGAGACAAAATTCTGTTGATTGTCGTAGAGAACGTGACGCAGCAGGCGACTTAATTCCTGAACGGCGGCTTGTGCTTTATCGCTGTCGAAGGCGATAAGAGCATAGATGTTGTTCAGGGTGTTGAGCAGGAAGTGCGGGTTCAGTTGATTACGCAGGTTTTTCAGTTCCGCTTCCGTGCGGCTTTTCTCGGCTTCCCGGCGTGCGGCTTCTACTTTTACCCAACGGCCACTCATACGGATGGCAGCGGCCAGTCCTACGGTGAGAACCATTGAGAAGACATCTCGCAGGATGAAGATCCAACTGGGAGGTCCGGGACGTTTGTGAGCTTCGGGTTTCACATACGTATGGAAGATGAAATCTTGCCAAAAGTGTACGCCGACAGCTGTGCAAAGTATGAGCAGGAGATTCAGTAATACATATTGCTTGATGTGTCCCTCAAATAAGAAACGGGGGATGAAGAAACAGTAGTTTAGGTAGAACACGATCAGGAATGATACCGGAACCGCACTGCCATGACGTAAATAGTCTACCCAGCTTACCGTAAATCCGCTACGATTCATCAGCAGAAACGGGAAAGCGAAAACGATTCCCCATCCGATGATATGGATGAGAATTTCTACAATCCGGCGAGTTTGGGAGTCTTGCATAATCATGTTACAAAAATAATTAATTTTAGTGATTAACGTTTAGTGATTAGTGATTAATTGCTGTGTAGCGTATTGGAATTCCCAACTAACCACTAATCACTAACCGCTCTTTTATTCGTATCTTATTGCCTCTATCGGGTCCAGATCCGCCGCCTTCTTAGCCGGATACCAGCCGAAGAACACACCGGTGACCGTACAAACGGCGAAGGAGAGGAATACACTCCATGCCTGGATGTAGATAGGCCAGTGGGCTACGTTCTTTACGATGAATGAGGCTCCGCAGCCAATGACAACTCCGATGATACCACCTGTAATACTGATAAGGATGGCCTCGATTAGGAATTGTGAGAGAATATCCACCCCACGGGCACCGACAGACATACGCAGACCGATTTCACGGGTACGCTCCGTCACGCTGACGTACATGATGTTCATGATACCGATACCACCTACTACCAGCGAGATGCCGGCGATACATGCCAGGAGTGTTGTCATCAGGTCGGTAGTGGAGTTCAGCATGGTGCTGAGTTCCTGTTGGCTGCGAATGGTGAAGTCGTCGTCATCACTCTCTTTCAGCTTATGGTTGCGGCGCAGGATGGTGGTGATTTCATCCGTTGCATAATCCGTCATATCCTCAGAGAGGGCAGAGGCGAAGACACCTTGCAGGTATGTGACGGCAAGCATACGTTTCATTACCGTGGTATAAGGTGCTAGTACGATTTCGTCCTGGTCCATACCCATGGAGTTGTAGCCTTTGGCTTTAAGTACACCCACTACACGCAGGGGTACCTGGTTGAAACGGATGATATGTCCGATAGGGTCCTGTCCGTCCGGGAAAAGATTGTCCACAATGGTCTTACCGATGATGCAGACTTTGGCGGCACTCTGAATGTCCGCTTCGGTAAACATCTCGCCACTCTCTACGCTTAACTGGCGGATTTCGAGATATTCGGTACCTACACCATTTACAGAGGCAGGATAGTTGTTGTTTCCTGCGATGAGCTGTCCGCTGGACGATACATTGGGGCTGACGGCTGCCAGGAAGTTGGTTTCATCCCGCAGGGCTTCATAATCGGTCAGCTTCAGAGTCTGCATGGACGAGGCATCCTGACGGACACCGCCACGCATATCACCGCCCGGATGAATCATAATCATATTCGAACCCATTTCCGCGATCTGTGCCTGAATACTTTTCTTCGAGCCTTGCCCGATGGCGAGCATGGTGATGACGGATGCCACACCGATGATGATACCCAACATGGTGAGGAAGGCGCGAAGCTTATTGTTGGCAAGGGCGCGGAGGGCTATTTTGAAAAGGTTTGTTCCGTTCATAATTTATATTTATTAGTCTTCATCACTCTTTGGCAGCGCTGCCAGAGCTTCTGCCGCTGAGAGGATTTTCGGGTTCACCGTATCTTCCGTCACATGCCCGTCGCGTAGACGGATATTCCGGCTACTGTACTGAGCTATTTCGGGGTTGTGGGTGACAAATATAATCGTACGTCCTTCGGCATGCAGTTTCTGGAAGAGAACCAATATCTCAAAAGAAGTACGTGTATCCAGATTACCTGTTGCTTCATCGGCAAGGATTACCGCAGGGTTGTTCACCAGGGCTCGGGCGATGGCTACACGCTGCATCTGTCCGCCGGACATCTGGTTTGATTTATGTTCCAGACGATTACCCAGTCCCACTGCTTGCAGGGCTTGGATGGCGCGTTGCTTACGTTCGGCTGCTGAGACGGAAGCGTTGTACATCAAAGGTAGCTCTACATTCTCTACGGCAGTGGTCTTTGCCAACAGGTTGTAATTCTGAAAAACAAAGCCGATCTTCCGGTTCCGCAGGATGGCTCGTTGAGGTTTGCTCATGGTGCGTACGGATATGCCATCCAGCAGGTATTCGCCGCTGGTGGGAGTATCTAGGCAGCCCAGGGTATTCAACAGCGTTGACTTACCGGAGCCGGACGTACCCATGATGGTCACGAACTCCCCTTCGGTGATGGAGAAGGAGACGCCACGCAGGGCATGGACCGTTTCATCGCCCACCTGAAAGTCGCGCCGAATATTTTGTAATTCTATAACTGTTTTGCTCATTGTTTCGGAATTGTTTCGTTGAATAAATGAAAAATTACTTGCATGCCGAAAGGAAACCTTGCTCCAGCGCTACGCTGGTTATTTACTATTCTTTTTCTTATTGTTTCCCGGAGGGCCCGGCATGAAAGGACTTCTTTCGCCGTCTCCCTGGCCTTCGGCTACAGCGGTTTCGGCACCTGTGCTAATCACCGCATCGGATACTATTTGTGTGCCTTCGTTGATACCGCCTGTAATTTCGGTGACAATTCCGTTAGAGATACCTATGCTGACCGGATGTGCAGTGAATGTGTCACCTTCACGAGTCCAGACTTTATGTTCACCTTCGCAATCTTTAACCACTGCATTCGATCCTACCAGTGGAACGGCAGGCGTAAAGCGCAACGCTTTTGCGGGGACGCTCAGTACTCCTTGTTTATCCAGAGTGTAGATAGTGATGTTTGCCGTCAGCCTCGGTTTCAGTTTCAAGTCCGGATTGTGGGCGGAAATGACTACTTCATACGTAACTACCGTAGTGGTGGTAGTGGTGCTGCTTGAACTGCTTGTGGCTCCCAGGCGAATCTGTGTCACTTTTCCTTCGAACACATCATTCGGATAAGCGTCTACCGTGAAACTTACACGCTGTCCTTCTTCCACATCGCCTATATCGGCTTCATCCACGTCAGCTACTACCTGCATCTGTGTCAGGTCGGCAGCGATGGTGAAGAGGGTCGGGGTTTCAAAACCGGAAGCTACTGTCTGTCCTTCTTCCACGTCGCGGCTGATGACAACGCCGTCGATAGGAGAGGTGATGGTTGCATAGGACAGATTGCGCTCTGCTTTGGCCAGAGAGGCTTTACTGCTGTCGAAGGCGCTCTTTGCTTTCTGGTAGTTATAAAGACTTTGCTCGTAATCCGTATCACTGATGAGTTGTTTCTCATGCAATCCTTTGTTACGCTCGTAATTTTTCTGTTGATATTCATATTCGGCTTTGGCACCGTCGTAAGTAGCCTTTTGCGATGCTAATTCGCTTTGCAGGGTTACTTTGTCCATTTTGGCAATGAGCTGCCCCTTGGTTACTACTGAGTTATAGTCTGCGTACAATCTATCGATGATACCGCTGACCTGTGTACCTACTTCCACTTCGGTCACCGGTTCGATAGTGCCTGTGGCCGTCACGGAATTGGAAATGTTGGCGCGGTCTACGGTGGCCGTCTCATATACCACTTTCCGCTTTTTGGCTTGTCCGCCAAATGCCCAAATAGCTATGCCGGCTACAATAATGACTCCGACCGCTAAGCTGATAATTTTCTTTTTACTCATACCTTATATTTCTTATCTCGTTTATTTCTTATCTCGTTGAATGATATATTATATATCTGAATTATGCTGACATACAGGCTTGTTTACGTCATGCGGTTACAACTGTATACCTTCGCCCTGGTAGAAGCGGAGCAACTGTGCATTTAGTATTGCCATGTACTTGGCTTGCAGTGTTTCCTGCTGTGCGTTGAGCAAATTATTCTTCTCAGTCAGCAGTTCCACGGTATTCTTCATGCCCAGGTTGAATTGTTCCTGAATCAGATCGTAACTGGTCTGCGTACTGCGCAGTTTCTCGGCAGCGGCAACATATTGCTGCTGTGCACTGTTGGCATCCAGCCAGAGGCTTTCTATGGTCTTGTATAAAGTCTTCTGCTGATCCTGCAAGTCCAGTTCACTGGTCTGCTTTTGCAGACGGGCCTTTTGCACGGCACTCTTGGTCTGACGGTTGGTGAAGATGGGGATGCTTACGGTCAGTCCCAGTGAGTTGTTCCAATTATTCTTTACCTGTTCGGAGAAGGAAAAATCGTTGCCATTGGCATTCGTTGTACCGATACCTGCGCTGAGGCTTAATGTCGGAATATATCCCGCTTTAGCGATGCTGATGTCAAGGTCGGATGCCTTAACATTCAGTTTGCCCGACTCTATCTCCGGGCGGAAAGTGAGGGCGGCTTGATACACATCCGTCTTGGTGGGTAGGGGTATCAATACATTCTCATCTCCCAGGGAGGGCAGATAGAGGTTCATTTCCTTTTCACCATCCAGTTCAAGTAGTTGTTTCAGTTGTAGTTTGTAGTCTTGAAGGGTGGCTTGTGCCGTCACTAACTGATATTTATCTGTGCTGACCTGTGCATCCAGTTGCGCAAGATCACTCTTGGCGATGCTTCCGGCTTCCAATAATTGCTGTCCGCGGTCACGTTCGGCCTGGCTGACGGCAAGTGTATTTTCGTTCACTTTCACAGCTTCGGCAGCATAGAGTATCTGCACGTATATCTGTGCAATGCTTTCCTCAATGGAATTTTCACTCTCGGCAACGTTGAGCTCGGCGATGCGATTGTTCAGTTGCTGTTGCTTGATGGTGTTCAGACGTTTGCTACCGTTGTAAAGGGTCCAGTTGGCATCAATGCCATAACTGCCGTTGTACGAGGTTTTACTGCTACTGCTGGTGATGTTGTCACCACTGATGATGGTACCGCTTTCACTGTTCGGGCGGTTCACAATGCGCTGGCTGATACTTGCCGAGAGGCTGGGAAAAAGAGCAGCCTTGGCTGTTTTTACATCTACTTCTGCGCTTTCCGCACTGATACGGTTACGCTTCAGGGTGATGTTGTGTTGCAAGGCATAGTCGATGCAAGTCTGCAAATCCCACTGAGCGGGAAGTGCAGTGTCAGCTTTGGGAGCGGCATCGGATGCCGTTAACTCTTGCGATGCAATGGGAGCGGCGTCCTGTGCCCGTAGTGTCGTGCTGCCGACACAAGCGCTTGCTACGCAGAGTGTTATCACTGTCAATCTTCTTACGTTTCTCATATCTTCGTTATGCTATATTGTTTAACGCTTGCGAAGATACGGTGTCGGAAAATGCCCCGCAAAAGAGATAGACAGTTCTGAATTTTTCGTCGTCGGAATGCTTTTTTGTGTCGATGACTAACTTTTTGCCCTTTTATTTGTTATTTAATATATAAAAGTTTTATATTTGTAATGATTATAAATTTTCTATTATGAAGAATACAGTTCTGAAAATCTGGCGTTTTTACGTCGATGGTTTCCGAGGTATGACACTTGGGAGAACTTTATGGTTCATTATTCTGGTGAAACTCTTCATCATGTTCTTCATATTGCGCCTTTTCTTCTTTCCCAATTATCTGAATACGCCGGCCGTAGGCGGAGATAAAGAAGAGTATGTGAGCAGGGAACTCATCCATCGTGCTATTGGTGATCCGCCTTGAGTAAAGCAATAACTCTTTTAACTTCTGAGTAAAGCAACTAACAATTAATAACTATAACTCGATTTCTTATGCTTGAACACATCGACACTTCTCTGATTGACTGGTCGAGGGCACAATTTGCACTGACCGCTATTTATCATTGGATTTTTGTGCCGCTCACGCTAGGGCTGGCAGTCATCATGGGTATCATGGAGACTATGTATTATCGTACGGGTGATGAGTTTTGGAAACGCACCGCCAAGTTTTGGATGAAACTATTCGGTATCAACTTTGCCATAGGCGTGGCGACGGGACTGATTCTGGAGTTTGAGTTCGGAACCAACTGGAGCAATTACAGCTGGTTTGTGGGCGATATCTTCGGGGCGCCGCTTGCTATCGAAGGCATTCTGGCCTTCTTTATGGAGGCTACTTTCATTGCGGTCATGTTCTTTGGCTGGGACAAGGTGAGCAAGAAGTTCCACCTGGCATCTACCTGGCTGACGGGACTTGGTGCTACGATTTCGGCCTGGTGGATACTTGTGGCAAATGCATGGATGCAAAATCCGGTGGGGATGGAGTTCAATCCGGATACAGTGAGAAATGAGATGGTGGACTTTTGGGCAGTGGCTTTGTCGCCTACGGCGGTGAATAAGTTTTTCCATACGGTGTTGTCCGGTTGGGTGCTGGGTGCCGTGTTTGTGGTAGGTGTGGCGTGCTGGTTTCTGCTGAAGAAGCGGAATAAGAAGTTCGCATTGTCCAGCATAAAGATAGCTGCCTGGGTAGGTTTGGTTTCGGCCCTGCTCTCTGCATGGACGGGAGACGGTTCGGGCTATCAGGTGGCACAGACGCAGCCGATGAAGCTGGCTGCCATGGAAGGATATTATGAGGGGCAGCAGGGGGCCGGATTGGTTGCCATCGGTATGCTGAATCCTGAAAAAAAGACTTATAATGACGGACAGGATCCTTTCCTGTTCAGAATAGAGATACCAAAGATGCTTTCATTGCTGGCGGAAAGGAAGTTGGATGGATTCGTGCCCGGTATCACGGACCTTATTGAGGGTGGTTATCAGTTGAAAGACGGAACGCAGGCACTTTCTGCCGAGGAGAAGATAGAACGCGGGAAAACAGCGATTGGTGCGCTGGCAGCTTATCGTGCCGCACAGGCTGCGGATAACGATGCCGAAGCTGTGGAAGCTGCCAAGGTGTTGAAGGAAAATGTAGCTTATTTTGGTTATGGATATATTAAGGATGTAAATGACCTGGTTCCTAATGTGCCACTGACATTCTATGCATTTCGTGTGATGGTGATGTTGGGCGGATACTTTATACTATTCTTTATAGTTGTATTGTTCCTGGCATACAAGCGGGATTTGTCAAAAATGAAATGGATGCACTGGGTAGCTCTGCTGACTATTCCATTGGGCTATCTGGCCGGACAAGCCGGATGGGTGGTTGCCGAATGTGGACGTCAGCCATGGGCCATACAGGATATGCTGCCTGTAAATGCAGCTATCTCAAAGTTGGATGTCGGCTCCGTGCAGACAACATTCTTCATCTTCCTGGTATTGTTTACCGTCATGCTGATAGCCGAAATCGGTATCTTGCTGAAAGCGATAAAGAAAGGACCGGAAGGAGAAGATTTATAAGATTTATGATTTAAGATTTATACCATGCGGAATTATGGCGTGGTATAAATCATATTCTATTCTCTATAAATCATAAATCATCCCCCATAAATTATAAATCATAAATTATAAATCGTAAATCTTATGACCTACGTTTTTCTACAACAATATTGGTGGTTCGTGGTATCATTGCTGGGAGCCCTTCTTGTATTCCTGCTGTTTGTGCAGGGTGGTAATTCGCTTATTTTCTGCCTGGGCAAGACGGAAGAGCACAGGAAAATGATGATTAACTCTACCGGGCGGAAGTGGGAGTTTACGTTCACTACGCTGGTAACGTTTGGTGGTGCGTTCTTTGCATCTTTCCCATTGTTTTATAGTACAAGTTTTGGTGGTGCGTACTGGCTTTGGATGATTATTCTGTTCAGCTTTGTGTTGCAGGCTGTCAGCTATGAGTTCCAGAGCAAGGCGGGAAATCTGCTGGGAAAGAATACATACCGTACATTCCTGGTGATTAATGGAGTGGTAGGTCCGGTGCTGCTGGGCGGTGCGGTGGCTACGTTTTTTACCGGTTCGGAGTTTTATATCGATAAAGGGAATATGACGAATACGGTGATGCCGGTTATCAGTCATTGGGCAAATGGCTGGCATGGTCTGGATGCGTTGACTAATCCATGGAATGTAGTGCTTGGATTGGCAGTGTTCTTCCTGGCTCGTATTCTGGGAGCTCTTTACTTTATTAATAATATTGATGATAAGGATCTGGTGGCGCGTAGCCGGCGTTCGTTGATAGGTAATTCCGTGCTGTTCCTGGTGTTCTTCCTGTCGTTTGTTATCCGCACGCTGTTGGCAGATGGATATGCGGTGAATCCGGAGACGGGTGAAGTCTTTATGGAACCGTATAAGTATCTGACGAACTTTATCGAAATGCCGCTGGTACTGGTGCTGTTTCTGATAGGAGTGGTGCTGGTGCTGTTCGGTATAGGAAAGAGTTTGTTGAAGACAAAGTTTGATAAAGGTATCTGGTTTACGGGCATAGGTACGGTGCTGGCGGTACTTTCATTGTTGCTGGTTGCAGGATATAATAATACGGCTTATTATCCTTCTACCAATGATTTACAGAGTTCACTGACGTTGGCAAACAGTTGCTCCAGCCAGTTTACGCTGAGGGTAATGTTCTATGTTTCCTTCTTGGTTCCGTTTGTTCTTGCGTATATCTTCTATGCTTGGAGAAGTATTGATATACATAAGATTAGTGAAAAGGAAATGAAAGATGGAGGACACGCATATTAGATAGTTACGAGTTACGAGCTACAAGCTACGAGTAGCTGCACTGTTACGCTGAAAAACACTCGTAGCTTGTAGCTCGTAACTATTTCACCTGTTGCATCCCGATCAGCCTGTCGTATCTTTCTCCGAAGGCCCGGTGGTAAACAAGGATCAGATATTCATTCTCTGTCTCATAGAAATTCCCTTCTGCCTGTGCGGTACTTCCTGCGGTGGTACCGGGAGCCACATATAAGTATTGATAATTATACGCTCCCTGTTTCAGCAATTGCGTGCATTCATAAGCATGCGTTTCTGCATTATACTTCAACCGACTCTCTTCATTAAAATTATCATAAGTAAAAGCTCCTTGCAGATAGAAGTTCCCTTCAGTTAGCGGGTTCTCCCATAGCAGAGAGAAATGAACGAAGAAGTAATCTGCTTCCGTAGCATTATCTACCGCCTCGTCATATCGTATTACGAAGCGTCCGTTCTGATCCTGATCGTAACTGTAGTTTAGTAAGCGAGGCTCGTCCGGGCGGAGTGTGACATGATAGTAAGGAGCATGATAACGAATACTCTCCACACCCTGCGAGGCATAGCGGGTGCTCACCATTTCAAAACGCCGGTATTCGTTTCCCGCAGGAAATATCAAGGCCCGATTATGTTCGTAACGTAGCTGATCGGGACCAATATAGGAAGGATGCAGATTCGTTACCCAGTTATCCGTACGATTATCCTGTAAGACGTGTACTTTGACTTCATTCTGCGGATTGCGGATAGGATATCCTTTATACTGAATGCTAAGACTCACCTGCTGGTGCGTCTTATTCCGGTCTATCTCAGTGTCACTGCTGACTTGTGCCGATACGTTCACCTCCTTTTGCAATACCCGGAAACAGGTAGTGAAAGCCGGCTTATCCTTTCCATCTGCATCGTCATAAACCGTCAGACGGTAGTTACCCGAAAGTTTCAGTTGTACCTGGTCGTTAGGAAGTGTCAGACGGTAATGCGTGTAGGGCAGGGTAGTATTGACGGAAATATCATGATCTTCTATCGGATTGTCATTGAAACCATCCAGGTATTCTGTTTCGGAAAGATCCGAAGGGGTCCAGTCCGCATTGCAGTGCGTGAGGATGTACTGGTAGCGGTGGTAATCGTGAGTCAGGTGGTCGAAAGATATTTCTACAGTTTCATTCTCTCCCAGCCGGATGACGGCAGGCGACATATAATCATTGTTGGCAATGACCTGCACCGTATGTATATGCTGATTATAAACCTTCGTACGCTGGGCATGCACCCCGCAACAGATGATACAAATCAAGAATAGCGACAAGATTTTTTTCATTCCTTACCATATTAAGCATACAAATATACACAGATTATTTCTTTTTCCTCTTCTCAGTCTTCTGCTTCTTGACTTCTTTCTTTTCTACCGGAGGGAATTTGGGAACCAATTTCATCAATCTCAGGATTTGCGACTGTCTCCGCAGAATGTAAGCTGACGGATGCGCCGAATCAAAACGTATCGGATTGGGGAGTGTTGCCGCTATCAATGCACATTGTCCTGCAGTCAGTTTGGCGGCAGTGGTATGGAACTTATATTTGGCGGCAGCTTCTGCTCCATAAATACCTTGTCCCATTTCGATGGAGTTGAGATAGACTTCCATAATCCGTTCTTTCGACCAGCATAGTTCTATCAACCAGGTGAAATAAACTTCGAATCCCTTTCGTACCCATGAGGATTGCGGCCAAAGGAATACATTCTTTGCGGTCTGTTGGCTAATAGTACTGGCACCCCGTTTCCGTTTGCGGGTTTCATTCTCTTTCATGGCTTTTTTTATCTCTTCGAAATCGAAGCCGTTGTGGGTGGCAAAGCGATTATCTTCCGAAGCGATAACTGCCATCGGCAAGTGAGGGGAGATCTTATCGAAAGAAACCCAAGTATGATGCCATACCGGCTTTTCGCCTTTGAAGAGTTGCTGGGTACTGCGGATTACCATGAGGGGAGTGGTGTAAACAGGGATAAAGCGATACAGCACCACTGCCAGAATAGTGGAAATAAAGAAAAAGAGTATCAGGTTGCGGACTATCCGCAAGACTTTCTTTATACTCATTGTCGTGGTTTTTAATGTTAAAAAGCTACGAGTTACAAGTTACAAGCTACAAGTACCTTTCGGACTGATAGCGCAATAACCTGTAGCTCGTAGCCTTTTGTAGCTCGTAACTTACTTGCCTGCTTCTGCATTCTTAATCATCTGCTCGCTGGCGTACATATAAATATCTACGCGGCGATTCTGGCTGGCTGACATGCTGTCGTCATACTGATTGTAGCCTACGCCTTCCACCTTCTTGAACTGTGAAGGAGACACACCGCAATCTTGCAGATAATTCTCTACGGTATATGCACGGTCTTTTGAAACCTTCATGTTAGCTTCATATGTACCTACTTTATCCGTATGGCCTACGATTGCAATATCTGTTGTAGGGTCTTCTTTCAATATCTGGGCCAGTTCGCGCAGAGAAGACTTGGAAGTATTGCTCAATGTAGATGAATTGAAGCCAAACAGGATACCTGATTCAAAAGTAACCTTTACAGCGGCAAGGCCATTGGTATCTGTTACTTTCTCTACCTGTGCGCCTTCAATCTTGGCAGCTTCGGCAGCCTTCTTATCCATCTTATGACCGATGGCAACACCTGCACCCGTACCTACTGCTGCACCTACTGCTGCACCAATAGCCGCACCCTTACCTTTACCGATCAATCCACCGATAATGGCACCGGCAGCAGCGCCCGATCCACCACCTATCACACCACCTTTGGCAGTGTTATTCATTGTGCTGCAACTTCCTAATAATATGGCACCGCTCAATAGCAGTACACTAATCTTAATCTTTTTCATACTTTATTCTTTTAAAATGTTACTATGTTTGTAATGCAAAGTTAGTTATATAACAATTCTATTGTAATTATGTTTAGGTCTTTTGTTCTGCATTTTTAGAGTATTTTTCTCTTTATCAATATAAACCACGCGGTAAGGATAATTCCTTTGGCAATAGTTGTTGCACTTACAGCCCACCATATGGCGTCTACGCCCATTCCCATGTGTACCAGGAACAGTGCTACGGGAATACGCATATAGTTGCATGATATACTGATGATGGCAGGAGGAATCGTTCTTCCTAATCCGTAGAAGACCCCTTGCATGGTGATTTCCAGCATCATGAAGAGTTGTGAATAACCGTCTATGCGCAGGAAGTCACCACCTACGCGAAATGCTTCCGGTTCGGGTACGAAGATAGAGAATACTTCGCTTCCGAAAAAGATAAACAGCAGCGAACATAGTGTGCCGAATATGGACGTCATCCATAATGTAGTGTACCAGGCTTTTTTTACCCTCGACTTCTCTCCGGCGGCATAGTTTTGTGCAATGAAAGTGCTTAGTCCGGTAGAGAAGCCTTGTGAAGTATTCCAGGTGATGGCTTCTATTTGTCCTCCGGTGGTAAAGGCCATAAGACCAATGTGTCCACCTTGTTCCGAAGCTGTACGTGAAAGGAACATATTGACAAAAGCGAACAAAGTATTCAGTGTGGCAACCGGAAGTCCCAACTTGAATATACGCCGGGTATATTTCTTTTTGAGACGTGTCAGGAAGGGAAATCCACCTAACAGATCGTCCTTATAGCGTAGCTTATAGATGAATATACCGAATACCGTAGCCTCGGCCAGCCATGTGGCAAGTGCTGCACCTACCGTTCCCCAGCCGAAACCGAAGATGAAAAGCGGATCGAGTATGATATTCATAATCAATCCTGTGCCGCTGATATAGAAAGGTGTTTTACTTCGTCCTGCCGCATTGTATATTCCAGTGAAGGCTGCGGACAGAAACACGAACGGTAGTCCTGTTGAGACAATACGCAAGTAAGTCACGGCATTTTCCGTGATATGCTCTTTCAGCTCGAATATACGCAGGATGGGATTGGCAAACAAGAATAGCAAAGCAGCCCAGCAGATGGAGATGAGCAAGGCAATACTGATGTTGTGCGAAGCAAACTGTCGGGCATCCTGTTCGTTGCGCGCACCTATGGATTGTCCTACGCTGACTTCCGAACCTACTTTATTTAGCAAGGCTATGGAACCGGACATCCACGTCAATATTCCCACTGCACCAACGGCGGCAACAGCTTCACTACCTATACGGCCTACCCATGCCATGTCCGTCAGGCTGTATGCCATCTGGATGAACGAGGTAGCCATAATAGGCATCGCCAGATTGAATAGTTGGCGGTTAATGGGACCTTTAGTCAGATTCTTTGTTCCTTGCATTCTTTACAGTCTCTAAATTTCGGGCTGCAAATTTACGGATTATTTGTTAATAACCACGCTGCCGGTCGCTTTTCTGTCTATTGAGTTGAATTCCTTCGACAGGGTTCCATTAAACTTTCTTGTGGATGAACTTTCCGTCAATCCAGTAAGTGGCGTGGTTTGCTGTAAATTTCAGTATTACATAGTTGGGATCGGTCGGTCCGCCGGGAAAATGATTGATGAACCAGGCTTGCCAAAGCTCTTGTTTTACATTTTGGTCTGTGATTACTTCCACATCACCTGTCATGCAAACACTGTTTCCCTGTGCATAGAAGCATAGTCCGCCTTTCGGATTCTTGCGAAAATCCTCGGTCTTCACGGAGTCGCTTCCGGTTGACATCCATACTGTTGAAATGTCTTCGGACTTAACCATACTCATAGGTACGGGGCGTGGATATCCTTCTTTATTTACTGAGGTCAGAACGACTACTTCACTTTCGCGCAACATTTGTGCGGCTTTTTCTCTCATTGTTTCCATAATGCAGAATTTGTTTTGTTAATTGAATGGTGCAAATATAGGTAGTCGGAGATATTCCTGCATTGTACAAAAACGACATTTATGCTTCTACGTAAGTCAGTGTGACATCTTCTTCTGTCAGAGGAATAGAAAGGAAAGAGTAGGGAGTATTGCCGGATAACCTTTTAATTTCTCTTGAGAGGTGCGGCACGTCATAATAGCCTGCATGGATAGCAGTAGAGAGCAGATTGTCACTGGTAGTGCCCCTTAATAAATCCACCGCGTTCTTGAATTTCATGATTCTGCTGTATATTTTCGGGGTATAACCTGTGTTCATCTTGAATTTGCGTTCAAATTGTCGCTGGCACAGACAAATATCCTCCATTAATGACTGCACGGGCAGTTTTCCCTGATGCCGGTTAATCTGTTTTATTGCAAATACAATCTGCGGATCTGTCGGCAAGTCGTGTTTATAAAGAGATTTGATAAATAATTCTTCTATGATCTTTATCCTATTTTCTAAACAGTCTTCTTCGCATAGCCTTTCTGCAAAAGAAGTATCGAAAAAGCAGGTTACCTCGTCTGCACTGATTCTCAGGTTAGTCAGTTCGTGCAGTGGCAGACGGATAAAGCGGGATAGTCCACAAGGTAGGAAGCGAACCCCTAACATGTGAACCGTTTCCGCATACGCTACCAATTCCGAATAGCTATTCATCGGACCTATAAAATAAGCACGATAAGGCTTCATGGTCAGACTGCTATTTACCGCTTGTGTTGCTTCCCCAAGGGTGAAGATAAAGTCTGTACATCCATCAGGAAGTATGTTGATACGCATTCCGTACTCCGGATTCCCTTTGAATTCCCAATACTTGTCTATATAGGGAGAGAGTAGTGCGCAGGGTTGGTATTCTTTATACATAAATTTAAAAAGATATCATGTACAAAGGTAATCATTGGTTGATTTCTTCCGGCATATCCAGTTCTCCCTGGAAACTGATGGACTGACGGTTCTGCATATTCACGAATATCGAAGATGATCCGTTACTGAAAACGTCTATACTGAAATCGAACTTATCCTCCTCACTTCGTGCAGAGAACTTTATCTTGGCTGTTTCCTTCTTGCCCCACTCCAACTTATAGTCGGTGAGTGGAGCTTTAAAGTTTAGCCCTTCTCCACCGCCATAAGGAATAGAGTAAGCACGCCCATAGTAAGGCAGATAAGATATAACGGAATCATTTCTTATTTCCACAGAGTACGGTGAAGTTAGTGTAACAGACCGTCCTCGTGCAGGAAGAGCTCTGTTTACATTTATTTTATACTTCCCGGATGTGACCAGTTTTTCAACGGCCTGCTTCTTCAGTTCTTTTTTCTCTTTCTTAGTTTGTGCCGAAAGAGTAGGCATACTCATTGCAGTTATCAGCAATAAGGAGAAAATAATTCGAATCGTTTTCATACTATACTTTTTTATCGGTTATGTATATGAGTAACAATCAATTTTCCTTCTCAATACCCAGTAAATTCATCAAGTGAAAAAGAATATATTGCTTCCACTCCAGCATAAAAACCGAAAAATCGGTAGTATCTTTCAGGAATATGCTGGTGATCAAATTTTTTGTAATCAAAGGAAAAGTAAGCAAACCATAGAAAGTTATGAATATTGTATGTATGGGTACTTTCTTTAGTCTGCCTGCTTCCATTTCCATGAGCAGTCGTTCCTTTATAATCAGGAACGTCTCTTCAAACTGCATTTCCTTAGCTGCATCAAGCAGGTGGTTGACATCGCGTTGTATTTCCCCGCATATAAACTTTGGCATGTCAGGGTTTTCGGTGAAGAGTGTTATATACTTATCCAATATAAGACTTACGCGATCTATGAACGGCAGTTCCTGCTGTATTATTTCCTGTACTTTCGGTAATAGCGACATCACTATCGAACCGAATACAGCTTGAAACATTCTGTCTTTTGTCCTGAAATAGTAGTGTAGGGTAGGACGGTTTATTCCTACTTTTGCGGCAATATCACTCATGCTGGTTTCAACGAAGCCTTTTTCTATAAAAAGCTGTTTCGCTGTTTCAATTATTTGATATTCCAACTCATTGTTTTCTGTAGCTCCCATGGTCTTATTTATTTTATGTTATCAACAAAAAGTAACAGGCGATTGGTGATATTCACATCGCTGACGCTACTGTCAAAATCTAAAGATAATATATTTATCTGAGGGTAGACAGACTTTATACGTTTTTCTATTCCCTTTTCCACAATATGGTTAGCTATACACCCGAATGGTTGCAAACTGATGACATGATTAATACCCTGACTGGCAAAAGACGACATCTCTCCGGCAATCAGCCAGCCTTCACCGAACTGCGTGTTCAGCGATATAACCTGCTTGGCTTTTTCTGCTTTCTCGTAAATATTTTCAAAGGGTTGAAAGTACAGGAAGGCTTTTCCTATCTTGTTGATTTTATCAATTTGTTTCTGAACTTTTCCATAAAGCCAGTCGATAGCGAAATCAGGAATATATTTCTTTTTTATATGACTATCCTGGTTTACTTTCATATTGACGAAGCTTTGCATGAAAAAGTCTGTCATCAATGGAGGAACCACCTCTATACCTCTGTCTATGAGCCATGTGGTGATATCTTTTTGTGCAAAAGGATTGAACTTTAGAAAGATTTCTCCTACCACACCCACCTTGGGGCATGATTTTTGCTGACAGATCTGATTGAATTCGTCAACTGCCAGAGATAAGTAACTGAGCAAATCTTCCGGTCTGTTTTTTAGGATAAGAGGCTTTGCCGCTTCCAGGTACATATCTTTTAATTTAGCTGCCTGTCCCGGCTTTTTCTCACGAACAACGGCGGCGTAATAGAATTTAGCTATGCAGTCGCTGTATAGAACAGCGGCAAGCGCTATTGGCAATACTTTCAGCCAATTTACTTTGAAGCCCGGTTGCTGATTATCTATTCCGCTGCCGAATGCTATTGACAGAATGGGAGTATGAGTGTATCCGTTTTCTATTAATGCTTTTTTTATTAAAGAGATGTAGTTGCTGGCACGGCATTGCCCTCCCGTCTGCGTAATGGCTACACAAGTGTTGTCCGGGTCATATCGTCCTTCCTTAAAAGCTTTCACGATGTCACCCACAATCAGTGTAGCCGGATAGCAAACTTCATTGTTGGAATACTTCAAACCCCAGTCGCACGAACATTCATCGCTTATGGGCAGAGTCTCCATTTCATATCCTGCCACTTTAAAAATGGAAGGAATAAGTGGTGATATAAAAGGGGTGAAGAATGGGGCGATAATCTTCTTCTTTCTGTCCTTTTTGGTGAAAAGAGGGAGGGATAAAGGTTTCTGTACCTGTCTCTCTTCAGCTTGTTGCAAACTGATGTGCAGACTCTCTACCAGCGAACGTACACGCAGCTTGATGGAACCGGTGTTACTAACGTCGTCTATTTTCAATAAAGTAAGATTTTTATTGTACTGCTTCAGTAAAGTGCGTATTTCGTCTATCAGAAAGGCATCCGGTCCACATCCGAAAGAAGTCAGCTGCATATATTGCACGTGATTTCCCTGCTGCGCTGCCCATTTGGCTGATTTCAAAATACGGTTGGTAAATGCCCATTGAGCCAGAAAATTCACCTCTTTCAGTGGAATATCCTGATGACGGACGATATCATCTGTAATTATATAAACGCCCATAGCGCTGATCATATTCGAAATCTTATGTTGTACCAACGGGTCCGAATGATATGGACGTCCGGCAAGGAGAATAATCAGCTTCTGCTTTTTATTTCCTTCTTCAACTATTTGCCGGTTATAGGCGATAAGCTCTTTTTCAAAAGCGTCTTGTGCTTTCAGTGCATGGTCGAATGCTTTCTTTACTACCTGCTCTTGTACGCCCAGTGTGCTCAGGTAGTCACGGCATTGCTTATACAGTAATCCTGTATCCTTGAAAGTGATGGCCGGATGGTCAATCGGTAAGTTATCTGTCTGGACATTCTTGATAACCTGTGAATATCCGGACACAATGGGGCAGTTGTAACTGTTCTGTTGTTGCTTATCGATTTCTTCGAATATGACAAACGGCATAAATATCCGGTCTACTTTGTATTCGATAAGGTTTTGGATATGGCTGTGCACCAGTTTTGCAGGGAAACAGATATTGTCGGACATTACCATATTGGCCGCCTTCTCATATTTATTGAACGTCGAAGCATCCGACAGGCATACCCGGATGCCGCACTCTGTGAACAAAGAATGCCAGAAGGGATATTCTTCATACATATTCAGGCAGCGGGGAATACCTATGGTCAGTAGTGGAGCGGCTATATTTACTTGCCGATCAAACAGAAGTTCGATTTTCTTTTCATAAGCATTTACGCCTTTCTCCGAAACATTCCCTTTATTGGTAAACACCTTTTCGCATTTATTGCCGGAGAAATAATGTTCTCCATTACCGAAAGCATACCGGGTGATGGCACATTGGTTTTCACATCCGTTGCACTGAACCTGTCGGGAAGTGAATTGGGCCTGATGCATCATATCTTCCAAATTTGTAACTTTGGCCGTCTTAAGTTGCTTTGCATAAAGTGCACAGCCCAGAGCACCCATTAATTCGGGACAATCGCTACGGAATACTTCTTTTCCTGTCAGCTTCTCCAGACCTCGTACGATGGCATCATTGCGCATGGTTCCACCTTGCACCACGATATGTTTTCCAAGTTCATCCGGCTTTTTAAGTTGAAGCACTTTGTACAGGCAGTTCTTTACAACAGAGTAAGAAAGACCGGCCGCTATATCCGCCACGGATGCCCCTTCACGGAGCACTTGTTTCACTTTGGAATTCATGAAAACGGTGCAGCGTGTTCCCAGATCACACGGAGCTTTTGAGAAACAAGCCGCTTTGGCGAAGTCCTCCACTTTGTAGTCCAGTGACTGTGCAAAGGTGCTGATAAAAGAACCGCATCCGGATGAGCAAGCCTCGTTTATTTCAATCCGGTTGATAATTCCGCCATTTGTGAAAATGGCTTTCATATCCTGTCCGCCGATGTCCAGGATGAAAGATACATCCTTATTTATATGTTTGGCAGCCATGTAATGGGCTATGGTTTCAATGATACCGGCATCCATCTGGAAGGCAGCTTTTATCAGATCCTCTCCGTATCCGGTGGAGCATCCTCCTTTGATTTGCAGGATCGTCCCTTTTTCCTGACATTCTTTATGCAGTTTCTGCAATCCTTCTTCCACGGCTTTTATCGGATTTCCTTTGTTGTCGTGATAGTAGGAGTACAGGATACGGTTATTTTCATCAAGCACTACTATTTTGGTGGTGGTAGAGCCAGAATCTATTCCTATGGTAGCCTGTTGTATTCCGGGTGTTAATTCCGTCCGCTGCACATCATATTGTGCCAACCTGTCCTTCCATTGCAGATATTCCGTTTCATCCTTGAAAAAAGGTGGAAGGCTGTTTTGTGGCTGGTATGCCTTTTCTGATAGATTTTCCAGAAGTCCTGTTAGCTCAGTTATCTTCATTTTCCGGGAGTTCTCTGCCAGTGCTGCTCCCCAGGCTGGAATAAGATTACTTTTCTCCGGCAGCAGAAAATCGTTCTCCTCTGATAACTGCAAATAGTTGGCGAATGATTTTCTGAGTGCCGGAATAAATGTCAACGGTCCTCCACAAAGTAATATCGGAGCAACAATATCACATCCATGCGCAAGTGTAACGATGGTTTGCACCGTTACAGCATGGAAAATGGAAGCCGCGATATCTTCTTTCGGTATATTCTTGGCTATCAGATTCTGAATATCCGTCTTACAGAATACACCACATCGGGAAGCTATCGGATGTACTCGTGTTGCCCGGAGAGCCAGTCCGTTCAGTTCATCCATCGATACTCCCAATAATATGGCCATCTGATCGATAAATGCCCCTGTTCCTCCGGCACAGTTTCCGTTCATCCGTAAATCGGTGGCTTGATTATTCTGGAAGAAGACGACTTTGGCATCTTCTCCTCCGATGTCGATCATGGAAGATATTCCGGGATGATTCTGCCGAATATATTGGGCTGCCGCTACCACTTCCTGCACGAAAGGCAGAGAGTATTTCTCTGCGATTCCCATGCCTACTGAACCGGTGATATTGATTGATAAAGTAACATCGCCCATCTGTTCTTTCAGCTGGTGGAAAAATGCCAGTAGGCATTCCTGAACTTTTGCCTGATGCCTTTCATATTTGTAGAAAAGGACATTTCTCTCACTCTTATCCAGTACTATTATTTTAGCGGTAGTAGAGCCGATATCCAGGCCGACTTTGTAAATATCCATAATAGAATTCTGCTGATTGGGTATATAAATAATAAAATCAGATATATCAGTCTGACACTAATGTCAGACGCTGCAAATGTACGAAATCTTTTGGAAAAAGTGAGCGATTGTCTTTATTTAACTTTTTGCCGACAACACGACTGATTTTATTTCGAAGGTGCAATAGGCTTGGTAAGGATGGCAAAATTCGAGTTTTACCAGTCGAAATGATTTCCTTGGTTGGATATGGATTAAATTAAAGGCATCTGTTATTTTCGTGGAGATTGAAATTGTTGTCAAAAAGAAAAAAGCCTCTGACTTGCAGAGGCTTTTTTGATTTCAGTGATCCAGCTGGGGCTCGAACCCAGGACCCCAACATTAAAAGTGTTGTGCTCTACCTGCTGAGCTACTGAATCAATCCTTTATTGCTGTTAAGCGGGCGCAAAGATAGAGACAATTTTTGAAAATGCAAAAGAATATCTCTTTTTTTGTTATCTTTGCCCAATATTCATCGAATGGGAATAGCATATACATTATTAATATAATACACTTAAAAACTTTATGGCAACAGTTGACGATAAAAAGATTATCTTTTCTATGGTAGGGCTGAACAAGACCATTCAGCAGAACAACAAGCAGGTGCTGAAGAACATCTACCTTTCGTTCTTTTATGGTGCAAAGATTGGCATCATCGGTCTGAATGGCTCCGGTAAATCTACCTTGCTGAAGATTATCGCCGGGTTGGACAAGTCTTATCAGGGCGAAGTGGTGTTTTCACCGGGTTACTCAGTGGGCTATCTGGCTCAGGAACCTTACTTGGATCCTACGAAAACCGTAAAAGAAATTGTGATGGAAGGTGTACAACCCATTGTGGATGCACTCGCTGAGTACGAAGAGATTAACCAGAAATTCGGCCTGCCGGAGTATTACGAGGATGCCGACAAGATGGATAAGCTTTTTGCACGTCAGGGAGAACTTCAGGATATCATCGATGCAACTGATGCCTGGAATCTCGACAGCAAACTGGAACGCGCTATGGATGCCCTCCGTTGTCCGCCCGAAGACGCAACTGTAGACCATCTTTCGGGAGGTGAGCGTCGCCGTGTGGCACTTTGCCGCTTGCTGTTGCAGAAACCTGATGTGCTGTTGCTGGACGAACCTACCAACCACCTTGACGCTGAATCCATCGATTGGTTGGAACAACATTTGCAGCAATACGAGGGTACGGTGATTGCCGTAACCCACGACCGTTACTTCCTCGACCATGTGGCAGGCTGGATTCTTGAACTCGACCGTGGCGAAGGTATCCCCTGGAAAGGTAACTATTCCAGTTGGTTGGAGCAGAAGACCAAGCGCATGGAAATGGAAGAGAAAACCGCCAGCAAGCGCCGCAAGACATTGGAACGTGAGTTGGAGTGGGTGCGTATGGCTCCTAAAGCGCGTCAGGCGAAAGGTAAGGCACGTTTGAATTCTTACGATAAATTGATGAATGAAGATATCAAGGAGAAAGAAGAGAAACTTGAAATCTTTATCCCTAATGGTCCGCGTCTTGGAAATAAGGTTATCGAAGCGAAACACGTGGCAAAAGCTTATGGCGACAAACTACTGTTCGATGATCTCAACTTCATGCTTCCGCCTAACGGCATTGTGGGTGTAATCGGGCCTAACGGTGCGGGTAAAACAACGCTGTTCCGGTTGATCATGGGGCTGGAAACAGTAGATAAAGGTGAGTTTGAAGTAGGAGAGACCGTAAAGGTAGCTTATGTCGACCAGCAACACAGCGATATCGATCCGAACAAGAGCGTGTACCAGGTTATTTCCGGTGGTACGGAACTGATTCGTATGGGTGGACGTGATATCAATGCACGTGCCTATCTGTCACGTTTCAACTTCTCCGGTGGAGATCAGGAGAAGCTTTGCGGTGTACTTTCGGGTGGTGAACGTAACCGTCTGCACCTTGCTATGGCTCTGAAAGAAGAGGGCAACGTGCTGTTGCTGGACGAACCTACCAATGACATCGACGTGAATACGCTTCGCGCACTCGAAGAAGGTCTTGAAGACTTTGCAGGATGTGCCGTAATTATCAGTCACGACCGTTGGTTCCTCGACCGTATTTGCACTCATATACTTGCATTCGAAGGTGATTCCAATGTCTTCTATTTCGAAGGCTCTTATTCAGAATATGAGGAAAATAAACAGAAACGTTTAGGGAAAGAAGAACCTACCCGTGTACGTTATAGAAAGCTGATGAATGACTGATAACAGTAAGAATCTGATAGCATAACTAATATTTTTATGACAAATAGAAAGCCCTGCAAAAAACTTGTAGGGCTTTTTTGTTATAAAAAGTTTCAATAACTCCTATATACCCTAAAATTTTGTAGCAGAAATGTAATACAAATCTAAATCTTATTAATTATATTTGCGTCTTAAAACAGTATTTAATACTTAATTAATATTCGTAATTAACACATTTAATTAACAAAAAACAGAAGTATGAAAAAACATCTAATTCATTTCCTGTTGGTGGCTGTGCTGTCTATATGCAGTGCTGCGGCATTTGCCCAGACTACAGTGAAAGGTCAGCTTGTTGACTCAGAAACAGGAGAACCGTTAGTGGGCGCTGCTGTTATGGTAGAAGGCACTTCACAAGGAACTGTGACTGACATTGATGGTTATTTTAAGCAAGGTGTTGCTCAAGGTGGAACATTGGTGTTCAAGTATGTAGGTTTTAAAGACCTCAAGAAGAAAATAACACAGAAGGGTGCTTCTGTTGATTTGGGGGTTATCAAGATGGAGCCGGATGCTGTGATGCTGGCTGACGTTACAATTACTTCTTCTATAGCGGTTGCCCGTAAAACTCCGGTAGCGGTATCTACTATTGATCCGGTTTTCATTGAAGAAAAGTTGGGTACGCAAGAATTCCCTGAAATCTTAAAGTCTACTCCGGGTATTTACGCTACTAAAGACGGTGGTGGTTTTGGAGATAGCAAGGTTAACATCCGAGGTTTCAAGAGTGAGAATTCGGCTATGATGGTTAATGGTGTGCCGATGAACGGTATGGAGAATAATAAAGTATATTGGTCGAACTGGTCAGGTTTGTCTGATGTTACTAGAAGTATCCAGATACAACGTGGTTTGGGTGCTGCTAAAGTTGCTTCTCCGGCAGTAGGTGGTTCTATTAATATTATTACCAAAACTACCGAAGCAAAAAAAGGTGGTTCTGTATCCTATGCTATGGGTAATGATGGTTATAATAAAATTTTATTTAATCTCTCTTCTGGCTTGTCAAAAGACGGATGGGCATTCTCTTTGTTGGGAGCCAAAACTTGGGGTGATGGCTATATACAAGGTACAGAGTTTGAAGGATATACTTGGTTTGTTAGTATTGCTAAACGTTTCAATGACAATCATCAGTTGTCTTTGACTGCTTTTGGTGCTCCTCAGTGGCATAATCAACGTAGCAACCAGAATGGTCTTTCTATTAAGGAATGGCAACGTGTAAAACAATATATGGGTGAAGAAAGCCCTTATAAGTATAACTCCACTTTCGGTTATCGCAACGGACAATCTTATAATTCTTCCAAGAACTCTTATCACAAACCACAGATTTCTTTGAATCACTTGTGGCAGATTGACCAGAAATCAAGTTTAAGTACTGCTCTTTATGTATCTATCGGTCGTGGTGACGGCTATAGAGGTACAGGTGACAGTACCTACGCTAACTCATGGTATGGGTCTACAAACGGTTTGGTAAACACGCAATTCCGTCGTCCGGATGGAACTTTTGACTATGATGCTGTTGAAACAATGAATGCCGCAAGTACCAATGGTTCTAAAATGGTAATGAGTAAGATGATGAACAACCATCTCTGGTATGGATTACTTTCTACATATACCACTAAGATCGGTGAGAATTTTGATTTCTATGGAGGAATTGATTTCCGTTATTATAAAGGTTTGCACCAGGATGTTCTGACAGACCTTTTTGGTGGCACTTATTTTATTGATTCCTATAATCGCAAGAATGTTACAGCGGAAAATAATCCGGCAGTGGGTGGTAACTCCAGTTATATAAACGAGAAATTGAATGTGGGCGATGTGTTGCGTCGTGATTATGATGGTTTCGTTATGTATGAAGGGGTATTCGCACAATTGGAATACAATCAAGATAAGTTGAGCGCTTTTGTTTCCGGTGGTGCTTCAAATACTGGCTACTGGCGTTATGACCGTATGTATTATAGTAAAGATAATGCAAAGTCTTCTACGAAAAATTATTTGGGTGGAAACATCAAGGGAGGTGCCAACTATAACTTGACTGAAAATCATAACGTTTTCGTTAATGCAGGTTACATCAACCGTGCGCCGATGTTCGATACTTCTTTCATCAATTCACAGACTTCACATGACCGTAATCCGGATGCAAAGAACGAGAAAATCATGTCGTTTGAGTTGGGATATGGTTACCGTAGCCGTTTCTTCACTGCCAATTTGAATGGTTATTATACCCGTTGGATGGATAAAGCTCTTTATGATAGTGGCACGACAGCCGATGGTTTGCGTTGGGCGATGAATATGACCGGCGCAAATGCTGACCACTGGGGTGTGGAATTTGATTTTGTTGCAAAGCCTTTGAATTGGTTAGATGTTACAGGTATGTTTTCTTGGGGTGACTGGCGCTGGAAAGGCGTAGCTACCGGATATTTATTTGACTCACAAGGCCAGATGTTGAAAAACACTCGTGGAGATGTTGTGACAGATATGGCAGAGGCAGAAAAGTATAAATATCTGGTTGATATGGATAATGTTAATGTGGGTGGTTCGGCACAGACAACAGCTGCTTTGGGCTTAGGTGTACGTCCGATAACAGGTTTGCGCATTGGAGTGGATTGGAACTTCTTTTCACGCAACTTTGCTGATTATGATATTAATGCCAATACTACAACGCCAAATGAACCTTATGTCATTGGTAGCCCGTGGAAAATTCCGTCATATAGTACATTCGATATAAGTGCAGGTTATTCATTTGATTTTGGAAAAGTACGTGCTACATTGAGTGGAAACGTAAACAATGTCCTTGATCAGGAATACATTGCAGATGCTCGTGATGGCAGTGCTCACGATTGGGAGAGCGCTACGCGTGTACTTTACGGTTTTGGCCGTACTTATTCTGTAAGATTGAAGTTCAATTTCTAAACCAAGACAGATTATGAAGAAAAATATTATATTTAGCATGTGCGCATCTTTGCTGTTTTTGGCAAGTTGCGACTATAACGAAGATAACTTTCCTGGCTATGATGAGCTTGCCATACCTAAGGATGTGCAGAACGTCGAGTTGAGCCTGGCAGACGGTGACTATAAGAAAGTGGCCGGACTTGAAAGCAATATAAAATTAGCAACGGATAGGGTAGATCCGGAAGGAATAGACTTTGTGGCAGCTTTGGAAGCTATGGGGTCGAATAAATATTTTACGGAGAACGCACAAGCATCATGGTATCTGCCTGCTTACCTTGAAAGCCTTTATCCTTATTTGAACGATGGGTCGAAAGTGACGGTGGCCTTCAATAATGCTGAAAAATTGCCTGAATACCTGACTGATTTCAACGGTATTTCCGCTTATGAGCTCACTACTGGTGACTATAAGACAGTATGGGGTGAAACAGTTACTGCTTCATTCTTGTCTCCGTCTACGGTAAGTAAAATTCCTGCCATTTTAAAACAAGCTGTAGAGAATCCTGCTGACGGTGATATGCGCATGGTCAACTATGCTTATTCTGAAACAGAACCGAGTATCGGTGGTGGTGGCGAAATTCCGAATGTTTATCAAAAAGTATCGGGAATGGCTGCCGAAGGAGGTAATTATGTGTTTGTAGCTCCTGACAAAGAAGGAAAACTTATTCCTTTGGGAAGACTTCAGGATGAAACAAAGACCTATGGTTATATGGCAGGTACTGCTGTGACTGTTGTCGATGGTCTAATCAGTAGTGATGTTTCAAACTATGTATTGACTGTTGCTCCTACTGCAACAGGCTATTCTTTGCAACGTCCGGATGGAAAGTTTATTTATCTGTCAGGAACGTATAATACCTTTAATGTGGGAGCTCTTCCTGGAGCCGGTGGAGACTGGAAATTTTCTCAAAATGCAGATGGTACTACTTCCATTGTGAATGTTGAGAAGAAGAAAACAGTAAAATTGAATGAATATAATGATTCTTATTCTTTCGGTTCATATCCACCTTCTTCATTCGGCATTTATTTGAATGAAACAATGAAAGCAAGCGATGGTGGCTTTGCTTTCCAGGATATCAATTTGGAAGGCGTCACTTATGCATGGAAATACGATTCACAGAACGGTTATTGGAAAGCAGCGGCTTTTGCCAATGGAGTGAATAACCCTACTGAAAGCTGGTTGGTTTCTACAGAAATAGATTTGTCCGGTGCTACAGCTCCGTCACTTTCATTCGATGCTGCCATCAACTATTTGAATGGTAATAATCGGGCTGATTTTATTGAAGTTAAGATTTCTACTGATTATGTAGACAACGTTAAGTCTGCTACTTGGGCTACGCTGAACGCTGCATGGTCGGAAGGCAAGAGTTGGACTTTTGTTAATTCCGGTGCAATTGATTTGAAAGATTATGTTGGAAAGAAAGCACGTCTTGCCTTTGTATATAAGAGTACTTCGGCATGTGCTCCTACTGTAGAGATTAAAAACGTAAGTGTTTCCGAACCTAAGGCTGGTTATTATGCTGATGTTTATTTGTATAAGGAAGTTCCTGAAAATGAAGTGGAAGTAGCTGCTGCTATGATGTTCGCCTCTACGCGTGCTGTTGCAAAATACAACACTTCTGCTGTATATCGATATGATGCAGCATCCAGTACTTGGAAAGAATACACCACTCCGGATGTTACTGTAGCGGTATTGCAACCTGAAGATTATGCTAAGATGGGAGCTACCTATGTTGGTAAACCGGGAGAGACATTGCCGATTTATCTGAAGAATGCTTATCCGTATGCTCAGGCAGATTTGACGGTAGCTGTGGTTTATTACAGTAACAGTAGTCAGGCTATATCTGCAACTGAGTTCATTTATGACGGTGCAACTTGGACGGAGACCGCCAATGTCATGCCTAAGACTATGTTGTTCATCAAAGCGAAAGGTATATGGAATGAAGCGAAGGTATACTATTCAAGCACCTTTATTGGTGAGGATGGTGGATGTACTATTCAGGATGTAGACTTGGGAACAAAAGATTATGTTTGGATTCTTGACGCTAAATATGGTTGGAAAGCTACCGGATATTTGGGAGGCAATAAGGTTACTGAAAGTTGGTTGATTATTCCGACGGAAATTAACTTGAAGGAAGCTATGTCTCCTGTATTGAGATTTGAAGGCGCTGCAGGTTATCTGTATGGAGCAAAAGCGGAAGACTATATCAGTGTCTGTGTTTCCACGGATTATACTAATGATGTGACTACTGCTACTTGGGATAAAGTGGAATTTGCAACATGGCCCGATAGCTTTACCTTCATTACAATGGAAGCTAACCTCAGCAAGTATAATGGTCAGAACATTCGTATTGCCATTAAATATACGAGTGATACAGCTTGTGCTTCTACTTGGGAAGTTAAAAACTTCTCTCTTCAAGAAGAATAAGAAACATTTGTTTTATTATATGAAAAAGAGAGTGTGCCCAAAGCACACTCTCTTTTTTGTTACCACCGTTCCCTCTTCACCTCAAAGCACGGGCACTCCTTCGTCCACTCCATCGGCTCCACCTCTCCGTTTCCATTGATGTCCGGACTTAAATCCCTATGCCCGACAATCTGTGCCTCTGGATGATCCATTTTCAGAGCTCGTACCAGTACTCGCAGAGAATGCCTTTGCCATTCCGTCCGTGTGTCTTTTGCTATCCCGTGACAATCCAAACCACCTTCATAGCAAATACCAATTGAATTAGTATTGTAGCCTTTCACATGCGCTCCCGGTCTCACCACAGGACGAAGGTTTTTGATGTCTCCGTTCAGGCGTACATAATAATGATATCCGGCCTCACTGAAGCCACGTCGCAGATGATCGGCGGTTAAGTCAGCTTCCGTATAAGGGCGGTTGCAGCGGGTGGCGGAGCAGTGGATGACGATCAGATTAATTTTTCTCATAGAAACAAGTCTTATTTTACGTTTTTACAGATTTATAGAGGCTACATTTACAGAGGCATTGCATGAGCGCTCAATGCACCCAAAATGGCCGAAGCCACTGCGATTACAACCTTTAATACAGCATCCCAAGTCAATTTTTTCATAACATTTCGTATTTAGTTAAAACAATAGCTGCGCCGCTTCCCACAGCGCAGCCCTTAATACCTTTGATTCTTTTAATTTCTCGTGATTCCTTCATTCTTGATTTCTAAAAAACGAAGATTTCAGAGCCTATCCCAGCGGATTTTCATCCAGTCCACCGTCTCCACCATTTCCACCGTTACCATCGTCACCCGATCCGTTTCCGGCTTCTTTCTGCGCTTCCAGATAAGCTTGCAGGTCGATGAATTCGATTTTCTCTCCGGCACGGGTGGTCACAAGGTCTACCTTGACTGAGGTGGAAGGACGGAAATTGATGTTTACCCGTTTGATTTTTTCTGCCGTACACTCCTTGCGTGTGGCAGAACCTTCACCCTCACAGCTGAGTGAGAATACACCGAAATCTTTGATATTTACCGATTGCCCGGCATACAGGCTCTCGCGCATTGTCTCTACAAAGTTAGTAATCACACTCTGTATGTCACCTTTGGAAAGTGAACTCACATTCCTTATTTTGTACGTCAGTACATCCAGTCCCACACTTTGCCCCAGCGTCACCAGACGGGGATAGAACATCTTGGCCGCATCCTTTTTGGTTGGATCGGCATACTCCTCTTTCTTGAAAAATACTCCCATAACATTTTAATTTTTAATTCTTGATTTGTCAGTTCTCCAACAAGCTTGTTTTTGATAGAACAAAGATAGGGCAGCCGACAGGCGTTTTTCGGACTTATCACGACTTACCGGAGCTTTTCAGGAGATAACAAGTGATTATCCGCAAGCAAGTATAAAGGAGAAAACACAGCTTTTTTAGAAACGGAATTATTTTTACTTTTAGTACTGCATTTCTGTTGCAAAAACAATACTAATTCATTAATTATTAGTACCTTTATGGTATATAAACATAAAAACTTACTGTATGGAAAAGAATGAAAAAGAAGATGAATTTGTATGCCGCACCTATGGTAAAAGCGAATTGGCACAACTCTACTGTCCGGATATTGAACCTAAGACTGCTGTGGCAAAACTTAACCAGTGGATTGCCTTGAAGCCTGGATTGAAGGAAGCCCTGGCGAATACGGGGTTGCAACATTGTGCAAAGCAATATACGCCTGCGCAAGTGAGGCTCATTGTGGATGCGCTGGGCGAACCCTAAAGCAAGTACATAATAGTGCGGCATTTGCCCTGTGCAATAAAAACAGTAGCCCTTGCAATAATTTTGTTATCCCTTGTGTAACTCGTATATCCTTACAAAAAAAGACGGAAATCTCCGTCTTTTTTTCTATTTTAGGGTTCATCTGGGTTCAAGGTTCACTATGAACCCTACCCACCACGTGGCTATTTTCTCTTTTTGTAGTTATCCTCTTGTTTTACAATGAATTCCAAGTCTACTGCTTTTTTTAGCAAACGCTTGGCAGAGGATAGTGAGAGTCCATGTCTCTCTGCTTCTTGCATAAATGCCGAAAAAGTAAATGTATTTGTCAGATTATGAATTATTCCTGTCAGCCGGTGATATTTGTGCATAGCCACGGGGGGATGCACGGTAGAAGGCAACGCCGTGCTCATCAGCAGACTATGTTCGATAAGTGTGCGGGTGATGAGCATGGCCGTATTGAAATCTTCGTCCGTGCAGCAATACTCTTTGGCGAATTTATAATCTTCCCATTTCCGGAAAACCGTCAGCAAGGCGGCAATGCGCATGGCAAACAGACCGTGGCGGAAGACGATGCCACCCGGAGCGTCTTTGCCTTCTACAATAGCGTTGTTCAGCATTTCAGTGAACTGACGGGTATGTTCCTTCCATTGCTCAGCGGTGAAGGTGACTTGTGTGGGAAAATCCAGCAGATGCAGATGCATCTCAAGCAGCTGTTCTCCCAACTTGCGATAGTAGGAACGCAGATCGGTCTGGTCGTCCATAGGGGCGCATGTTTCCCATATCCATTCCGCTTCACGGGTGTAGATGACGAAACGGCTGTAAAGCCCGTCTTCGAGTGAGATGAAGAAGAGAATGAATTGTTCTTGCGTACCCGAGAGGTTGAGTGCCAGCCGGGGCAGATGAACGATTATAGGATCACCGTCCACTTTGTAGGAAGATGAAATCTCTTCGTGGTGGAATGCTTTGCAAAGGATGTCGGTATACTTGCCATAGTCTTGCCCGATGGCAGAGATCAGAGTGCCGATTTCCGTACTGGTCATGCAGCAACCCAGTTCACCGCTGTCGCGCAGATGTTCTATCAACCGGCTTTTGGAGGTGGTGGGGGAGATTTTTATATAAATATACTTCGGCTCTTCCGGTTTCAGATTGATGTCGGCGCAACGCTTCTCGCGGAATGCGGCATGTTGCTCTTTTTCCCAAACCAACTGGGCCTTTTCAAACTCTTTTTTTTGTTTGCGACGCAGCCGGTCGTAATGTTCCTGAATGGCGTCCATCAGATAAGAGGTGAAGCCTATCGCACTTTTGCCGGCTGCCGCAGATGCGGGGACGGCAGAATAGAAGTGTGTGGAGTGTTCTGCATTCTTGTAGATGAAGCGGGTGCCGGGCAGGCAGGCGCTGCAATTGTTCAGACTTCCCAAGAGCATGATGTCTTTTTCGCGAGGGTTGGCAGCGTACTTGACGCATTCTTGCAGGAAGCGTGGTAAATGCAGGTAGACTTCCTCCGGAAAGTAGGGTGCGGCAGAGCGTAATTTGTTATTATTTTCCAACAAAACGTCTTCATCTTCCGACGTTCTCTCCTGGCGGGGAGGGTTCATAGTGAACCTTGAACCCTGTGAACCCTGAAATGGAGGCTTTTCAGAAGATTGCTGTTTATTAACGAATTGATAACCAGCCTGTACTCGCTTGCGAATATCGTCCGCAGTAAAATCAGAGTTGGACCAATGCTTCGAAAAAACAGAAATAATACTTTCTAATTCTTCTGAAGAAAAACCTTTACTTCGGGAAGCGCGTCCCAACTTCAGTGCAATGTCATTTCGTTCGCCACGCATGAAGGGATTTCGATGCTCGAAATCGCTGACGAACTGTGCAAGGAATCCGGGAGCGGCAGGGTTATCCCCCTCTGCGGGTGTTGCACCGGGAGCGGCGGAAGAAAGGGGGTGGAACTTTGCGACGTTCGGTGTTCCTTCTTCTTCTGCTGCTGTAGCTTCGGGCAGACTGTAAGAGGTGGCGGTGGGGTTGTAGTATGCCTCAGGGTCCCAGGAGTAGAAGCAGGGGCGGGTGATGTCCTTGCACTTCTTGTCGCAGGGATGTTGTGCATATTGACTGATCTCGGCGGACACAGCGGCGTAGATAGCGCTGTATTGGTCGGGATTGCTGATGCTGATACAGAGAAATGCTTTCAGGCCTGTACCTGAAATGCTGCGGTGCAGAACTTTCAGATAGGGCAATTCTTTGAGAGATTCGAAGATCTCATCGGTGCGTTCGTTGGTGTCGTCCAGATCCACACTGGTGATGAGACTTAGTTGCACGAGTTGGCTGGCTGCATGCCCGCCCTGGCAGATGCCGGCGGGGATGATGCAGGGCATCTTACTCTTGATGGCTTGTGCTTCGGCTTCGTGTCCCGGTTGCTGCCGGAGTAGGCGGTGGCGGAGTACTTTTTCTTTGAACTCGTCGCTGCGCACTTTGTCGAGGTACTGCTTGATACTGATGGTTTGTGATTTCTTGCTCCGTACACCGGTAAATTCGGAGACTAGATACCCGGGGGATTGTGATTCTTTGGAAATAGTTTCTTCCATGTTAAAAAAAATAATCTCTTAAATTGTTGTGAACAGACGCTTTGTTGCGGCTGCACATCTGTAAAGGTACGAAAAAATAAATAAAAATAACTATGATATTTGTACACTTTTACTTCTATATGTATCTATAAAATAGAATCTTTGCTTTCTGAAAGTGTACAAAAAAAGAGTGTGTTATTTATGTAACATTAACATGTGGTTTGCTCCTGTTTTCTCATTTTATTATCCCTTAAATCTTGCTCATGTCTTTCAATCAGCTGATTAAGGTGCTTTGTAATACGTTTGACGGTGCGGTATGCTTCATCGCTGAGATGATAATTCTCTGTGAATAAAAGAGCGGAAAGCTTGTCCATCATTTGTAAAAAAGAGAGGTGCTTTGCAGTTGTTTTTTTTAGCTTGTTCATATCATATATTTTCTTTAAATTTAAAGAAAACTGCAAAAGTAGGGAATTATATGATATGTGATGTAGTTCTTTCGTTATGGCAGCACTGCTTTGCAAGTGGTACAGCCACCTTGGTGGTCGTAAGCACGTACCAGATAGAATCCGCGTGCCAGATTTCCGATAGGCAGGGTGAAAGCGTTACCAGTACTTTCCGCATCAAGAGCGTTGTATGAGGCGATGACTTGTCCGCTGACGCTGACAATCTCCGCACGGGCAAGGGTAAGGTTGGCAGAAGTTACTAAAGTGAGGTAGCCGCTGCGTGGATCGCCTGTCAGGCGGATAGCGGGGCGGGAAATTGTCGGGGTTTCGATACCTGTGCTGCCGTTCCCCAGATTCAGGAAGGTGACGATGGGGCTGTGGTCGGAGCAGCGGTACATATTGTCTTTTTGTACGCCGCTTTGATCGACGTCCATTTTCTGTGGTTCGTCGGCGTTGATACGGAAGGGACGGGCATCGGTTACTTGCTTTTCAAGGGTACTTGTGGCCAAACTGTGATCCAGATAGCCTACTGCGTAACTGCCATTGCTGAAGTAAGCGTAACTGTACTGGTTTGGGGCGTAGGTGGTGAGCAGATTGACCAGACCACCGTTTTCGAGGGTACGGATGGGGTCTTCGCAGGTATAGGCGTTCAGGTCGCCTACCACCAGGACGTCGGGATCATTGTAGGTTTTCGTGATTTCTTTGATGAACTTCAGAGTGGCTTCGGCTTCCTGCACACGGCGGGGATTATAGGCGCCTTGGCCGTCGCCTTTATCTTTGTATTGCTCCGGAACATTGCTGCCTGATTTTGATTTCCAGTGATTGCAGCAGAGGATGAAACGCTCCTGATTGCTGTTCAGTTGGAAACCTTGGGCGGTTTTGCGTTCCGGCAGGTAATTGTCGGCGAGTTTGTTCAGACTGATGGCGCCCACGGGGGTAACTGCGTCGCTATTGTAGATGAAGCAGGCCATGCCCTGCACGTTGTCTTTATAATAGCGTGTCTTGTATTTCTGGGTGTTGCAGTTCCGGTTCAGGAGCTGGCAGAGTTCTTCCAGTCCGGCGGCTCCTTCTACTTCCACAAGGGCGTAGATGTCGGCTTGCAGTGCTTGCAGGGCGAGGGCTACTTTGGGCAGCTTGAGGCTATAGGTGTTTACGTTTTTGCCGAAGTGTTCCAGGTTGAAGCTGACCACTTTCAGGTTGTACGTTTCCGGGGTGTCGCAGGAGGTGGGGCGTTCGTTGCCTTTGAATTCGGGTTTCCGGGTCAGGGTGATGGTGTATGTGCCGTTGCTGTAGCTGGCTTTTCCGGTCAGCCCTTCTATGGTTTGTCCGATGCGGCAGGTTCCGTCTGCATCGACGATAGGGAAGGAGCCTTGCTTTACGGTGAGTTGGTTTTTCTGGTTCTCCAGGTTCTTCTGATTGAACATATCTACACCCGGTTCGAACTTTTCGGTAGGAGTCCATAGCTGGCCGTTGGAAAAGGTCAGTGTGCCATACGTGTAGCTGTAGTTGTTTGTCAGCGTCAGGGTGTTTGTAATGGTCACTTCTTTCCCGTTCAGGGCGCTTGTTTTGAAGTCGTCAGGGAAAATAACCGGTTGCTGGGCAAACAGTAATATAGGGATCAGATTAAGAAGTAGAAGTAGCGGTCTTTTCATAAGTAGTTTCATTAGGTGGTTGTTTCTCATTTCTTAATTTTCATTTCCATCAGCACCGGATTATGGTCGCTGCACAGGTCCAGATCGGGCGAGTAGTAACGGTATCCCTGGATGCCGGGCGAATGGAATATGTAGTCGATGCGCAACAGGCGTTTGAAGTAGCGGTAGGTGTACATATAGCCGCGACCGCTGGTGCGAAAGCCGTCTTTGAGGACATCGGACAGTTCGGCGTAGGTGTAGGAGGATGGCAGGGAGTTGAAGTCACCGCATGCCAGTACGGGGTAGGGGCTGGCAACTACCAGTTGGCGGATGCTGTCCGTTTGTTCGGCGCGTTTCACGAAGTTGTCGTGCAGGGAAGTGATGGCGCCTTGCACGACTTCTGATTCACGACGGGTGTCGTTACTGTTGGCAAGTCCGCGTTCCCATTTCCGGCGGTTCTGGCTGACGCTGGTGGTCTGCAAGTGGTTGTTGAGCAGACGGACGGTGTCGCGTCCCAGGACAATGTCGCACTGCATGCTACAGTTGGCGCTTTGCTGGTAGGAAATGAACTGGGGATTGACGAGCGGGTAGCGGCTGAACACGGCGATAGGAAGCACTCCGCGGATAGAATCCTCGGTAGGGATCAAGGCGTAGCGCCAGTGGGAAAATACGTTGCGGATGCTGTCCATCGGGAAGTATTTGTTGTCGCCACATTCCTGGAAGCAGAGGACGTCGACTTCCTGTTCTTTCATGTAGCGGGCGATTTCCTTGCAGGAGTAGCCTGTAATCTCTCCTCCGAAATTGCCAACGTTGTAGGTGGCTATTTTCAGGTATCCGTCGGCATAATTGCTGCTGTAGTGCCCTTCGGGAATCTTCTTGGTGAAGCTGAACTGGAAGATGGCAAGGATATATCCATAGTTGAAAACTAATGCTGCAAGGGGAATGAATGCCCAGCGCCTGCGGGCGAATGCCCAACAGATGGCGACTAACAGATTGCATAGCAATAGTGCGGGCAATGCTAATCCCAGTACGGGCATGTACCTTGAATTGGCGGGGTCGAAGTTCCCGGAGAATGCAGCAATCATCGTGACAAGGGCCAATACGATGCTCAGGAGGACTGGAATGCTGCGGAATAAACTTTTGATTTCTGATTTTCCCATGTTGTTGTAAAGCTACGGGCTACAAGTTACAAAGCTACGAGTTACGAGTGCCTTTCGGTATGATAGCGCAGCCACTCGTAGCCCGTAGCTCGTAGCTTATTTTATTACATTTACCGGTTTTCCGTCAATATATGCTTTTAAGTTACTGATAAGAATATGTATCAGCCTTTGGCGGGCTTCAAAGTTGGCCCATGCGATGTGAGGGGTGATGAAACAATTCCGGGCGGTGAGTAACGGATTGTCGGCACGGGGCGGTTCTTCAGAAAGAACATCCAGTCCGGCAGCGTAGATGATGCCGGTATTCAGGGCATTGGCAAGATCTTGTTCGTTGATGAGCGGGCCGCGTCCGGTATTGATGAGGATGGAGGTGGGTTTCATCAAGGAGAGGCGGTTGGCGTTGATCAGTTCACGGGTACTGTCGTTCAGCGGGCAGTGCAGGCTGATGATGTCACATTCGTGGAACAATTGGTCGAGTTCCGCTTTACGGATTTCGGGAGGAAGTTGGAGGCGCGATTTGGAAGTGTAGGCCCATACCTTCATACCGAAGCCGATGGCTATACGGGCGGTGTTGTAGCCGGTCTGTCCCAGTCCTACGATACCGATTTTTTTTCCGAGCAGCTCGATGAGTGGAGTGTCGTAGAAGCAGAAGTCGGGATTCTTACTCCAGTTTCCCTTGCTGACTTCTTCGGAATAATGGCGTACTTGCTGGGTGATGTTCAGGATATGTGCAAATACCATTTGTCCGACAGAGGGAGTGCTGTATGCAGGGATATTGGTGATGATGATGCCGCGTTCGCGGGCGGCGTTGATGTCTACCACGTTGTAGCCTGTAGCCATCACGCCGATGTATTTCAGATCGGGCAGGGCAGCCATTGTCTCGCTGTTGATCACTACCTTATTGGTAAGGATGGCTTCTGCACCGGCAGCACGTTCAAGAACTTCGCCGGGAGCGGTGCGATCATAGATCGTGCACTCGCCTAACTCTTTCAACTTATCCCAGCACAGATCACCGGGATTCGTGGTGTAACCGTCTAATATTACAATTCTCATTTTGTATATATTTAAAGTGAGTACGCAAATTTAGGGAAAAGATTTGAGATTACGATTTTCTGAACTTATCCTCACCCCACAACGCTCTCATCCGTTCCGCATGTTTCTGTTCGGCAGCATTGTCTTGTGCTTCCCACAGACGGCGGTCTTTCAGCTCGTCGGGCAGAAATTGTTGCTTGACGAAGTGCCCGGGATAATCGTGCGCATACTTATAATTGTCTCCATAACCCAACTGTTTCATCAGTTTGGTAGGTGCATTGCGCAGGTGCAGGGGTACGGGCAGATTACCGGTCTGGCGTACAAGTTCCAGGGCATTGTTGATGGCCATGTAGGCGGAGTTACTCTTCGGGCTTGTGGCGAGGTAAACGGTGGCTTCCGCCAGAGGGATGCGTCCTTCGGGCCAACCCACTTTCATTACGGCGTCGAAACACGCATTGGCAATCAGCAAGGCGTTCGGGTTTGCCAGTCCCACGTCTTCCGAAGCGGAAATGACGAGGCGGCGGGCGATGAATGCGGGATCTTCTCCGGCTTCCACCATGCGGGCCAGCCAATAGATGGCACCGTCGGGATCACTGCCACGGATGGACTTGATGAAGGCGGAAATGATATCATAATGCATCTCTCCGTCTTTGTCGTAGGCAAGCGGATTCTGTTGCAGGCGTTCTGTCACCATCTCATCGGTGATGACGACGGGATCTCCGGCTTCGGAAGAAACAACGAGATCCAGGATGTTGAGCAATTTGCGGGCGTCTCCACCACTGTAGCGAAGCATGGCGGTGGTTTCTTTCAGCTCGATGGTACGCTCTTTCAGTATATGGTCGGTGGTAATGGCACGTTGCAACAGTTCCAGTAAATCATCTTTTTCCAAAGATTTCAGCACATAGAGTTGGCAGCGTGACAGCAGTGGGCGGATTACCTCAAAAGACGGATTCTCCGTGGTAGCGCCTATCAGCGTCACTGTGCCTTGTTCCACGGCTCCGAGCAGTGAGTCTTGCTGTGACTTGCTGAAACGGTGTATTTCATCAATGAACAGGATGGGACTGCCTTGCGAGAAGAAACGGTTGCTCTTCGCGCGGTCTATCACTTCGCGCACATCTTTCACTCCGCTGGTCACAGCGCTCAGGGTGTAGAACGGAGTTTCCAGTTTGTTAGCGATGATCTGTGCCAGAGTGGTTTTACCTACACCCGGAGGACCCCATAGTATGAACGAAGAAATACGTCCTGCGTCAATCATCTTGCGCAGCACCGCACCCGGTCCTACTAAGTGTTTCTGACCGATGTAGTCGTCTAAGGTTTTAGGGCGAAGCCTTTCTGCTAATGGAGTCATGTGAATAAGTGTTTAACGTTTAGTGATTAGTGATAAGTAACTATGCTAATCACTGATCATTCATCACTAAGTCGCTATTTTAGAATATCATTAATATCATGAAGCGTATGCCGTCCTTCTTCACTCCCGGTATATCGGTGTAGGTGAGGCGGCGTACATATTCGATATGCAACAGCTTGAATATGTTGTAGATACCTACACTGGCTTCCAAGTAGGGAGTGCTGCCCATTACGTGGCTGGTGGGGACACCGTCACGCATGGGGAAAAGGAACAGTTCGCTGTTATGGCTCTTGTACGGATTGTTTTTGTCCGTCAGGGTGCCATACATACCACGGATGCGGAAAGTTTCGCGCCACTTCAACTTCTTGATAAGCGGGATGCGGTTGAACAGCTTTCCGTTCATGTCATAGGTCAGGGCGAGAGAGGCATAACGGTCGTTCAGGAACTCCATGTTGTTGATCAGGCTGAATGACTCGTTGTGCTGGGTGATGTATGACAGATTCGCCATGGGCAGGTTCAACAAGGGGAACGGTACAGTGTTCCACTGCGCGCCGGCACGGGCGGTAATATCCAGTTTACCCCACGAACCGAACCAGAAACGTTTGCGGATACTAGCTTCCGTAAGGTTAAAGTTGTACTCGCCACCTAACACGCCTTTCAGACCGAGGGTGTGGGAGAGGGAGAAGATCGGCGCATCCAGCGATACGGGCACACGGCGCTGCTTCGTGTTGACATACGTCTCACCCGGTGCGTAACGCAGAGTGACGCCGAGTTCGGTGGTGGTGATGTCCTTGATGAAGGTATTCGTATCATCCCATATTCCGGCGATGTTACCATCGTTTTTCCAGTATTGCAATACACCTCCGGCAGGCTGGTCGTTGCGGTGGCGTGCCATGGCTTTGATGGAGAAACCGGTATTGGTTTCCAGTTCGTAGGTCAGGGTAGCGTCGCGCATGTACGACATTTGGTCTACCTTGGTCCACTTCCAGCCCACAAACATATTATCTTTGTCCGTTGAGAGGTATTTATCCATGGGAGACATGACGTCGTAACTGTAATCGAAGGCCAGGTAGTGCTTGGGAAATTCCCACAATACATATTCGCGCTTGTTGAACGAGTAGGCTGCCTGACCTTTATAGAACCATTTCTTGTCCCTCGTACCGTAGGCCGCATATCCGCTGAAACTCCAGTGCGGATCGAGGTTACCGGTGGTCATACCACTGAGACGGAAACGTGTGCCATTCACGTAATTGCTTGTGATGGTGGTATTGATAGGCCCGAAGTCGAACTTGCTGGGGTGCTTCTTGGTGCCCGTTTCCACGAAGTTCTCAATCAGGGCTTTCGCACCGAAGATGACATATTTGAATCCGGGAATTTGCTCAATGCGGTTCATGAAGACGTCCATGTTACTCTCTTTCTTTGTGAGGGGAACCTGACGCACACTCGCCCAATATTCATCACTCTTGTTGAGCATGTTGGCTTCTTTGATGACGTTGCCTTTCAGGCGGAAGAGACGAGGCTCAATGTCTTCAAAGTTGTAATTGGAGTATTTGGTAGTACGCTGCACTTCAAGCCCTTGTATGCCTTTTACGAATTGCAGTTCCACGGTCATGTCATCGTCCGTAAGTACCCAGTTTCCGTCCGGCATCTGCTCGAATTGCTGCACTATGTCGAGGTTGTCCACAAAGTTTACACCGGTCTTTTTGGGCAGGTTCATGGTACACTTCTTGACGGCATAAGTAGAATCCTTCATTACGTAGAGGTGTCCCGTGAAACCGAAATCCTGTGAGTTTTGAGGCACGAAGGTGAGGTGCACACACTCCTGACGGTCCACCATGACGGTGTCCATGAGGTAGTATTTATAGAAACTGATGGCCCCGCGACCAATGGGGCTGACGAAGCGGCGTTGCAGGAGTCGGATGTCATCGTCGTAGATATTGACATCGGAGAAGACATCGGTCAGGATGGTGCCCAACATGTCTCCCGTATTGAAAAACTCCTCTATACCGCTGGAATTCACACCTTCGATGATGGTTTTTTCGCTTTTGGGACTTTTGCGGTAGATGGTCTTCGAAGACGTTTCCTTGATGGAGATGGGGAGGATCATCTTGTTGGTCTTGGGCGATACTTCCACCTGGTCTTTGAAGAATGAGAATTTCTTGTAGATGCCCTTTTCCATCTTTTCGGGGGTGACGTCGTTCATGGACATCTTCATCTTTTCGTATTTCTGATACTGGTAGAAATCGTTGGCTTCCAGTTTCAGTTCTTTCTTATTCTCGATAACTTTCCTCATAAAATCCACGGCGGGATTGTTCTTACGGGAGTATTTCTCTTTTTGGGGCTTCACCACAACTTCGGAGAGCATGACGTCGGCAGGTGCCAGCTTCACATTCAGTACTTTGGTGGTAGGCTTCAGGGTGACTTTCTTGGTCACGTATCCGATGGCGGAGAATGATAATTCATTCCAGCCTTTGCGGGTTTCCACTGTGTATTCGCCTTCGGCATTGGTGATGGCACCCACGCCTTTTCCCTCGTATTGAACGGTGATGTACATTAATGGTTCATTGGTGAGGGAGTCGGTCACGACACCTTTAATCTGTGCGGATGCGCTGTGTGCGACGAATAATGACAGCAGAAAAAGGATGAGAGCTATATATTGTTGTTTCATATTTAAGTCAGTATGAGGCCGCAAAGTTAACAAAATACAGTTAAATAAGAAGTAAATATAATCTAAAGAAATAAGAGGAATGTTTATATCTGCTTTAACTTTCATCTGATTTGTGCTATATTTGTCGCGTAAAATTCACAATATGCTGTCCATACTCATTCCGGTGTATAATATAAATTGCGTCTCGTTGGTTCGGAAATTATATGAGATGGCCTTGCTGACGGAGTTTCCTTTCGAAATTTTGCTGGCGGACGACGCGTCGTGCCGGAAAGTGAGGGAAGAAAATCGTGTGTTGAACCGGTTGGACGGATGTCGTGTGCTGGAACTGGAGACGAATCATGGTCCGGCATTTATCCGCAATTATTTGGGTGAACAGGCGCGTTATCCTTATTTGCTTTTTCTGGATACGGACACAAGTCCGGTAGGTGAGGACTTTCTCTCTTTATACCTCAAGAATGGGGGCGGACAGGTGGTTTGCGGTGGCTTTTGTTATCCGGAGGAGGGGGACTCCTTTCTGCGCAATAAATACGGAGCGCAGGTGGAAGCGCAACCGGCTGCCGAACGTCGTAAGCATCCTTATCAGCACTTTATAAGTATGAACTTTTTTATTCCGAGAGAGCTTTTTCTGCGTGTCCGTTTTGACGAAACGTTTCATCTGGGATATGAGGATACCGCTTTCGGAAAGAGGCTGGAAGATGCGGGCATATCGGTGTTGCATATTGAAAATCCGGTCTGGCATCTGGTGGAGGAAGATGCGGCTTCTTTTTTGGTGAAAACACGCCGTTCTGTGAAAAACCTCTTGGGGCGTGAACGGGAATTGCTTCCTTATGTCCGCTTATTGCGCTGGTACAATTGTTTAAAGCGGTTTCATGCTGTTGCACTAACCGCTTTCCTATTTCGTATATCTGAGAGTCTTTTGGAAAAGAACCTGACTGGAAAACACCCCTCTTTACGGCTTTTCGCTTTCTATAAGTTAGGTTATTTCTGTTGGTTATCTGTTTAATTCCTCTAACTTAACTCCTAATTCAGTAATGCTCCTTTAATTCTCCGTTAATCAACGTCTGTACGATACGTTCCGCTGTACGTCCATCCCAACGGTCGGGCAGGGTAGTATGTTTCCATTCGCCGAGCATTAATCTTTCCAGAGCATTGGCAAGAGCCACGGAATCTTCATTCACTAACTCATTGGTACCTACACGCCAGGTTTCGGGATGCTCGGCGTAGGAGTTGAGCGTGATGCAGGGGACATCGAGGAAGGTAGCTTCCTCGGCAATGTTTCCGGAGTCCGTCACAATGCCTTTTGCATGGTTGATGAGGTAACCGAAATGCAGATAACTTTGAGGCGGCAGGATGTGCAGATTAGACGCGGGGATGTCCAGCGATTTGATGGCTTTTTGCACATAAGGGTGCAGGGGCGCAATGATGGGCATGCCTTCGGATTTCTCAATCAATGTTTGTATCAACGATTTGAGCACATGTTTCTTGGTCAGCAGGTCGTGCCGGTTGAGGGTCAGCAACAGGTAACCGCGCTTTTCCAACCCTATGGTGGAGAACCATACAGGCTGCAACAGACGGTGACGGTTGTAGCGGACGGTATCTATCAATATATTGCCTACATAATGGATGTATTCGGGAATCATGCCTTCCTGGTTCAGGTTGCGGTTGGCTACCATGCCTGCGGTAAACAGATAGTCGGAAATGGCATCTACGATGGTGCGGTTTACTTCGCGGGGCATATTCATATCGAACGAACGGGTTCCGGCAATGAGGTGCGCAACTTTCAGACCGCGCTTTTTGGCAACGATGGAACAGCTCATGGTAGCGGTAAGATCGTCTACAACGAGTACTACCTGCGCGGGATGATTGTTCAGTTCCTTCTCGAAAGCAAGCATGATGGCGGCTGCCACTTCCGAATGGTCATGTCCGGTGACTCCCAGATAACCGTCCGGCCGCTTCATGTCCAGGTCGGAAAACAAGGAGGCATCCAGACTGGTATCATCCTGTCGCCCGGTGTAGATGAGACGGTATGAAATCTTCTTTCCAGCTTCCTGCGCGGCTTTGATGGCCCGGGTGATGGGAGCTATTTTCATGAAGTTGGGGCGTGCGCCCGATACGATTGTTATTTTCATTGCATATAAATTGATGAGACAAAAATACGTTTTCTTAGGGAAATTATTCGTTACTTTGCCCATAATTTTAATGAATACCGATTATAAATCATTAAACATTTAACGTTAATCATTGATTATCATGCCTACATTTGTTCAAATTCTCGATTTTATAGGTACGTTCGCTTTTGCCATCAGCGGTATCCGTCTGGCATCGGCAAAGCGGTTCGACTGGTTTGGGGCGTACGTGGTAGGTTTTGTGACGGCTATCGGCGGCGGTACCATCCGCGATGTATTGCTGGGAGTGACACCGGGGTGGATGACTGATCCTATCTATCTGATTTGTACGGGACTGGCTTTACTTTGGGTCATTCTTTTCGGAAAGCATCTCATCCACTTGCACAATACGTTTTTTATCTTCGACAGTATCGGTCTGGCACTGTTTACGGTGGTCGGTGTAGGGAAGAGCATTGCATTGGGATATCCGTTCTGGGTAGCCATCATTATGGGTAGCATTACAGGTGCTGCGGGTGGAGTGATCCGTGATGTGTTTATCAATGAGATACCGCTTATTTTCCGAAAAGAGATTTATGCGATGGCATGTGTGGTAGGCGGTACGGCCTACTGGTTGTGCGATCTGCTGGGAATGCAGTCCTATGCTTGCCAGGTGGTGGGCGGAGTATCGGTCTTTGTGACGCGCATTCTGGCAGTGAAGTATAATATCTGTCTGCCAATTCTTACGGGAGGCGGAGAAGAGGAGGAAGACAAGGAGTAGTAAAGAAAGAGCTACAAGCTACGAGTGCTTTTCAGCATCATAGCGCAGCAACTTGTAACTTGTAGCTCTTTCAGCGTTACAGCGCAGCAACTCGTAGCTCTTTCAGCGCAGCAACTTGTAACTCGTAACTCGTAGCTCTTTAGAACAATGCGTCTTTCGTGTTGAATAATTTTCTCTCATTCAGTTTCACTACTTTGCCGTATTTCTCCAGTTTCTTCAGATCAATATCTTTCGGGTTACCCATGACACCGATGCAGTAAGGTTTGCCCTTAATATTCTCTTCGTAGAACTTCACGATATCGTCAAAAGTCAATGCGTCAACCTTTGGCAGGTTCTCCTTGGCAGGGTCTGCATTGTAACCTATGCGCTGCAATTCTCTCATGTTCTCTGCTTTATCGCGGAAAGAAGGATGAGTTGTCAGCATCTCTTGGCGTATGTAACTCTTGATGTTATCGATACGGTCTGCATTCTTAGGCATATCCGTTACCAATCCCATGAAGACATCCAGCGCGTCATTGGCTTTGTCGTTCTGCGTACCGATGTTACCAAACAGGTAAGTGGGGTTACCGGGCAATGCAGGAGTTCCGATGTAGGCTCCGGCTGAGTAAGCCATAGAACGTTTTTCACGGATTTCAGTCATTACCAAACCGTTGAAACCACCGGAGAAATATTGATTGAACGCATCGCGTATTGCATCATCTTTCTTATCATATTTTGCCATCGGCAGGTAGAAATAAATCTGTGCCTGTTCCGCATCCGTGTTAGGCAGGAAGTAAATGGTATTTTCCGTTACTGAAACCATCGGCTTGTCCTGCGGAGATGTAGATGGCTTTTCGTTGGCAACCAGCGGCAGATTCTTGCTGAGGACGTCGTAAGCATTATCGAAAGGCATTGTTCCGCAATAGAAGATTTCGGCTTCATAGTTGGATGCGCGGTTGATATCACCTGTCAGCTCGGAGATCTGCAATTCGTAGATTTCCTTATCTGTCAGTTCGTCAATATAGGATGACTTATCCTGGAAGATCATGTATTGGAGGAGTGCGTTGGATAAGGTGTTTACATTCTCCTTACGTTGTTGGCGGCTACCCAGCATGGAACCTTTGATACGGCTTAACTGTTTTTCGTCCAGTTTTGGCATCAGGATTTGGCGGGCAAGAAGCTGACAAGCTTGCGGCAAGGTTTCTTCGTAGCCTTCCATGGTGATGTAGAGGTAGTTTTGACTGGCGCTTACGCGGCAAGTTGCATTCAGTCTGCTAAGTTCCTCTTTCAGTTGTTGCGGCTCATAAGTACCCATGATACCGGCGTTGTTCATCAAGTCCGCTGCAATACCCAGTTTCGGGAAATCACGTACTCCGACACCATAACGGAGTGTAAGGCTGAATACGTTGTTTTCCGGATTCTGCGAATAATACATCTTGGAGCGGTCATTCAGTTGTTTGCTCTGTATCTCGCTGAAGTCGAGGAATTTCTCTTCCACTTGTCCGATAGGCATATTCTTGAACTGTGTAGCATACAAAGATTGTTTGCCTACAGGCGGTTCGATGGGTTTGTAACCCGGTTTCTTGATTTTTGCATTCTTGTCCAGCTTGCCTTTTTCAATGTAGATGGCCAGGTAATCGTTGGTCAGGTATTGTTTGGCAACACGTTTGATATCTTCTGTGGTAATAGCCATTACCTCATCTTTGTAGTTGAGAACTTGTCCCAGGTCTTCTTCACTGATAAAGGCCTGCATCAGCGTGAGGGCTTTGGAAGTATTCGATTCCATCATCAGGTCGAAGTCACGACACATGTTGTTCTTGATAGCATTAATCTGCCATTCTTCGAATTGTCCGTTGGCGATTTTCTCGATAGCTTTCAGTGCTTTCTTTTCAGCGCTCTTGTTCGATTCGAAACGACGTTGGTTTTCATCGTACAGTGGGGTGCAACGTACGATATTGCGGCCTTGTTCGCGGCGGGTGTCTGCATAGGCATAACCATTGGTCAGTTCACCGTCGATGGTCAATTTGTCCAGCGTACCGGTGCTGCTGCTGTTGCTCAGCAAGGACATGGCGATTTCCAGGGGTTTTTCATCGGGGTGTCCGGAAGGTACGCCTTTGTATACGAGGCATACATTGGGGTAATAACCGATTTTAGCATTATACTGCTTGCGACCTTTAATTTCAAGGTCAGGATAAGTTTTACGTTCGGGAGTAGCCTTAGCCGGTAAACGTCCGAAAGTGGCGTTGATACGTCCGCTGATTTGCTTGGCATTGACGTTACCCACAAGAATGAGTACCATGTTTTCGGGAGTATACCATTCGTTGTAGTATTCGATCAGTTTGCTCAGGCGAGGGTTCTTCAGGTGTTCCGGCAGACCGATGATGGGGCGTGCGTACGGATGTCCTTCATAGGCGACACTCGAAATGAATTCTTGCTGTACGCTTCCCGGATTATCTTTATACATATTATATTCTTCGTATACACTTTCCAGCTCAGTCTGGAAGGTACGGAATACCGGGTTGATAAGACGCTGTGAGTAGATTTCCAACCATTTGTTGATCTGGTAGGGAGGGAATGAGTTGTGATAGTAAGTTACGTCGAAGCTGGTTCCGGCGTTCAGTCTCTTTCCACCCATGCTTTCTATCAGGTTCATGAACTCGTTGGATACACTAACCTTTCCGGCTTCTATGGTCAGCTCGTTGATCTCTTTAGCGATTGCCTCTTTCTTAACGGGATCAGCTTCGTCGGCCATTTCATCGTACTTGGCAATGATTTTATCATAAATAGGCTTTTCGGTAGCCCAGTCCAGTGCACCGATTTTGTCGGTACCCTTAAACATCACGTGTTCCAGATAGTGTGCCAATCCTGTGTACTCTGCCGGATCGTTCACTGAACCTGTTCGGCAGGCCACAATACCGTACACATCCGATTTCGTGTTGTCTTCCCATACATATACGGAAAGGCCGTTCTTCAGCTTGAAAGCTTTCAATCCTTGACCGAATGACGGCAAAGCGATAGCCATGATAGCCAGAAGAGTGATTGATTTAATAATTCGTCTCATAAAATAAAGTGTTTTTAAATAAAGTGTTTTTGCTATATGTAGGCAAAACTATAAAAAAATCACAAACAGTTTACGAAATCTTCGGAAAAAGATACGCTTTTTACAAAAATCACCACCAGAAAACTCTCAAAAAGGGGGTGAAAACTGTCAATTGATAGTTTTTGCCCTAAATAAAAACAAAACTCGGTCCTCGGGAACCCCAAAACTTCCCTATACTTGCAACCGTGAATTTAAAATAATTATTAACTATTTAAAAGAGCAAAGTATGAATACCTACAGTTTTAGGAAGGATTTGATTAGTGTGCAAGAAGAACTGCTTCGCTTTGCATATAAGTTGACAGCCGATAAAGAGGAGGCGAATGATTTATTGCAGGAAACCTCACTCAAAGCATTGGACAACGAAGACAAGTACATGCCCGATACCAATTTCAAAGGGTGGATGTACACCATTATGCGGAATATCTTTATTAATAATTACCGCAGAATCGTTCGCGAACAAACTTTCGTGGACCAGACAGATAACCTTTATCACTTAAACCTGCCGCAAAACTCCGGTTTTGCAAATGCCGAAGGATCTTATGATTTAAAAGAAATGCATCGCATCGTGAATTCGTTACCCCGCGATTATAAAGTTCCTTTCTCCATGCATGTCTCCGGTTTCAAGTATCGTGAAATAGCTGACCGTCTCGGATTGCCTTTAGGAACCGTAAAAAGCCGTATCTTCTTTACCCGTCAACGGCTACAACAAGAACTGAAAGACTTTGTTTGAAAACAAACAGTGCAGACTGAAGACTGACAAACTTAATATTTATAGCCCAGGGCAATGCTCTGGGCATGTTTTTTGTGATGGGATTGGTTCCTTTCTGTACGGTTATGAGTTAAATGATAAATAATCTTTTAGAGGCGGATGACACGGATGACGCGGATCTTTTTTTTTTATCCACTTTTATAGCGCAGCCTTTTAAATCCGCGTTATCCGTGTCATCCGCGTCTAAAAAATAATATACCGAATGGCGCTAATCACTTATCACCAAACACTAATCACTTTTGTTCTTTTCTTTTCCGTTATGAAGCAATTATATTTTATCCAACGCCTGAGCCAAGTCATCCAGCAAATCAGCAATATGCTCCGTACCGATAGACAAACGCACCGTTCCCGGCTTAATGCCTTGTTCTTTCAACTCCTGTTCATTCAACTGCGAATGTGTAGTGGTAGCCGGATGGATAACGAGCGACTTAACATCCGCTACATTTGCCAGAAGTGAGAAAATTTGTAGGTTATCAATAAATGTCTGTGCCTCTTTCACCCCACCCTTTACTTCAAAAGTAAAGATAGAACTTGCACCATTGGGAAAATACCTTTGATACAATGCATGATCCGGATGTTCCGTCAATGACGGGTGATTCACCGCTGCCACTTTAGGATGTTTCTTCAAGAAATCAACCACCTTCAATGCATTCTCTACATGACGTTCCACACGAAGGGAAAGTGTTTCCAGTCCCTGCAATAAAATAAAAGCATTGAATGGACTGATGGTAGCACCCGTATCACGAAGCAGGATAGCGCGAATTCGAGTAACGTAAGCCGCAGCACCCGCAACTTCAGTAAAACGTATGCCATGGTAGCAAGGCTCCGGTTCTGTCAGTTGAGGAAATTTGCCCGAAGCAGCCCAATCGAACTTACCGCCGTCCACAATCACGCCACCTAAGGAACTGCCATGGCCACCGATAAACTTCGTAGCGGAGTGTACCACGATGTCTGCTCCATGCTCAATAGGCCGTATCAGGTAAGGTGTGCCAAATGTATTATCAATGATCAATGGAATCTTATGACGATGTGCTATCTCAGCAACAGCTTCAATATCAATAATGTTGGAGTTTGGGTTACCCAGAGTTTCAATATATACAGCCTTTGTATTCTCCTGTATAGCCTTCTCAAAGTTCGAGAGATCAGCAGGATCTACAAAAGTAGTAGTCACTCCGTAGGCAGGCAGAGTATGCTCCAACAGATTATACGTTCCCCCATAGATGGTTTTAGCCGATACGATATGATCTCCGGCACGAGTAATATTCTCTAAAGCGTAAGTCACGGCAGCTGCACCCGAAGCAACCGCCAATCCGGCAACACCACCTTCTAAAGCAGCTACACGTGCTTCGAACACACCTTGTGTAGAGTTAGTCAAACGACCATAGATATTGCCCGGATCTTGCAAACCAAAGCGTGCGGCGGCATGGGCAGAGTTGCGGAATACATACGAAGTAGTCTGATAAATGGGCACGGCACGTGCATCAGTAGCCGGGTCGGGTTGTTCTTGTCCTACATGGAGTTGAAGCGTCTCGAAATGCAATTTCTTTGTTTCCATTGTCTTTGTATTTTTTAGGATTAATTGATTGAGTGCAAAGATAATGGGATGTTATGACATGGGCAATGACACAAGATAGGGAATTTTATACCACATTTATGGTAGATAAACAAACTATTCGCTAAATTTGCAACGAAAACCAAACGATAGATACAGATGAGAAGAAGGAATATACAGCTTTTCCTACTATTGGGAGTCCTTGCATTGACGAGCTTATTCTCTTGCGGAGTAGACCGTTGGCCGGAATATTACAAATGGACCGGACGCGATCTATGGATAGACAGCGTCATGAGAGAAGAATATCTGTGGTTTGAAGACATACCCGACTCAAAAAACGTGAATTATTTTCTTGCCCCGGAGGCTTTTTTAAAATCAATAAGATCATCACTTGATAAAGACTACTCCAGTGTCGATACATTATATGCCACTCCTCCACCAAGTTATGGCTTCGACTATTCCCTATATCGGATAAGCGGTAATGATACCGCCTATAATGCACTTATCACATACGTCATTCCCGAATCTCCAGCTTCCGAAGTCGGATTAAAGCGAGGCGAATGGATCATGCAAATCAACGATGATTATATCACCAAAAAAACGGAGAAACTACTGACTGAAGGTGAAAATCAGAAACTATTGTTAGGAAAATATGTTTCAGCTGTCAATGACGAAGGAGAAGATGAAAGTAAGATTGAATCTTATCGTGACGTAGTTCTTCCTGCCGCCCGTCCCGTAGAGGACGTCGCCATACCTGCTTACGACGTTTACTCCAGTGGAAGTATAAATGTAGGTTACTTGGCATACAACAGCTTCAATAAAGAAGATAATAGTGAGCTACTCCAACTATCGCAGTTCTTTAAAGATAAGGATATAACAGATTTGGTTCTTGACTTGCGCTACAATGCCGGTGGAGAAATGGAGTGCGTACAACTTCTGGCAGATATTTTGGTACCTGCCGACAAATTGAACAGTCCCTTCGCCTCACTGGAATATAGCCAGAAGCGAAAATATAAAGACCACGAACTCACACTCGACAGCAAGCTTTTGCAAGGAGGTGTGAACCTAAATCTATCGAAAGTGTATGTTCTGACAAGCAGTACAACTGCTGCTGCTTCGGAAATGCTCATTAATTGTTTGAGACCGTACATGACAGTAATAACTATAGGCACCACAACCAAGGGAGAAACCGTAGCAACAGAAAGTTTCCCCAGCAATCAATTCTTATGGGTGCTTCGCCCTGTTGTATGCCAAGTATTCAATTCAGAAGGTGAGGCGGACTACACCAAAGGTTTCACACCGAATTATGCAGTCAGTGAACTGAGTGATTTTGCAAAAGTACTGCCATTAGGAGATCCTAACGAGGCTTTGTTCAGTGCAGCAATAGGTATCATCGATGGTAGTATCGTGCTCCCTGAACCTAAACCAGAACCCGAAACTCAAATGACAGTAGTAAAAAGTGTGAAAGTAAAGCGCTATTTCCGCAATGGTCTTATCATTAAATAACCCAGAATGAAGAAGAATATTTTCATAGCTTTACTATTCATAGGAGGATTGACAGCTTGTAGTGACAATAACGAGGGCTCAGATATACCCGATAATCCGGGATATCCTGTAACTCATTTCTCTAAAATAGAATTAAAGGAAGTCAAGGAAGAGCCAGGTGCACCAGCTGTTACTGTTACTCAGACTTACGATTATAGTGCCGGTCGATTGATTAACTTTACATCTACACAAAGTTTCGTAGCTGGAGGAGAATTGTTTAAGATAGAAAATGCAACAAATGTTGTTTATGGAGATCATCAGGCTGTAGTAACAGATGAAATTAATAATATCTCGACCTACACGTTGGATGATAATGGCTATGCTATAAGTTGCGTGCGCCAAGAAATGGATGGTAAAATACGCTCTTATACTTTCGATTATCTTATCAATACAGAGGGAAAATACTTCCTGAAAAATATAACAGAAACATTAGACGGAAATAAGTCCTATTCTTCTATCAACATAGATTATAGTAGCTATAGAACACTACGCATCACCCAGCAGGTTGACAAGTCCGAACAAACTTACATAGCCAGCACATCTACCGGCAATGAAATAGCCAACACTTCAGAGATTCCGTACCTATTCCTGACAGATTTATATCCCCTTTCATTCCACTCGGTTGCCATTTATGGGAAATTCTTGGGAGATGCATACAATACTCTGATTACTGATCTCAGACCAGAGGATAATAGCGGAAGTAACGAAACCACGACTTACACTTATAGGTTCGATAAGAAAGATGTCGACATCTCGTGCAGCGAGTTAACCAAAAGTTACGGTACGGACTATGCACGTACCGTAGATTATATCATGAAATAAACTAAGGATATTACTTCTTGAAGAATTTATCGAAGAAGAGAATCTGATAGTCAATAGAATTATTCCAGTATTGCCCGTTATGCCCACCGGGACGGGTAATGAAATCATGACTGATATTCTTTTCCAGCAGAACCTTATGTAATGCTTTATTCACTTCCAAAAAGAAATCTTGTTCACCACAATCAATAATCAATGCCAGATCACCATCCTTGATTTTATCAACTTGAGTAATCACTGTATGCTGATCCCATAAAGTCTTATCAGACTCATAATCACCGAGTTGTTTGTTCATCTCCCAATTCTTCGGAAAAGGGCGAATATCCACTCCACCACTGGTACTTCCTCCTGCACCAAATATCTCTTTATGACGGATTGCAAGCCACAAAGCACCATGTCCACCCATGCTCAATCCAGTAATGGCTCGTCCTTTTTTCTCTGGAATAGTAGCATAGTTTTTATCTGTATGTTTCACCAGTTCCGAAGCTACAAAAGTTTCATAACGATAAGCCTGATTTTTAGGGCTATCCCAATACCAACTGTTTTTACCATCAGGACATACGAAGATAATTCCTTTTTCATCTGCAATCTTAGGTAACTCCGGTTTCAATCCTACCCAACTACGTGCATTACCACCATAGCCGTGCAACAAATAAACTACCGGACAAGCCTCAGCTTCCTCACCCAATGCTTTATCAGGGAGTACATATACCACTTGTACTTCTTTATTCATGGATGGGCTTTTCACCATAATGGTATCTACTCGTGCCGCCTGTGTCGCAACAACTGAAAACAGCAATAAAACGCTAAATAAAATTTGTTTTCTTTTCATGTCTTTCATTCTTTAATAATCTCTATAAATAGGCAGCAATATTAGTAATAAAATTCAAAAAATTAGTATTTTTGCAATATAAACTATTCATAACCTATATGGAATTTATTATTATTCTATTTTTATTAGTGCTGAACGGTGTCTTTGCCATGTATGAAATAGCGTTGGTGTCATCCAGCAAAGCACGACTCGAAACCCTCGCAGGAAAGGGAAACAAAAGAGCCAAAGGAGTACTGAAACAGTTGGAAGAGCCCGAGAAGTTTCTTTCTACCATTCAAATTGGTATCACGCTTATCGGTATTGTATCCGGTGCTTTCGGTGGTGTAGCCATTGCCGACAATGTAGCACCGTTATTCGCCTCCATTCCTGGATTCGCTCCCTATGCTAAAGACCTTGCCATGATTACAACAGTGGCAATCATTACGTACCTTTCACTCATCATCGGTGAGTTGGTACCCAAGTCCATAGCACTGAGTAATCCGGAACGATATGCAACTCTACTTAGTCCGGTCATGATTTTACTGACCAAAGTGTCTTATCCATTCGTCTGTTTACTCAGTTTCTCAACCAAGATAGTGAATAAACTAATCGGCCTGAACAATGGAGAAGAACGTCCTATGACACAGGAAGAATTAAAAATGATTCTGCACCAAAGTTCAGAACAGGGTGTTATTGATAAAGAGGAAACGGAAATGTTACGGGACGTATTCCGATTCTCAGATAAACGGGCCAATGAACTGATGACTTACCGCCGTGACCTTGTCGTACTACATCCCACATACACACGTGATGAGGTACTACACATTATCCGCGAACAACATTTCAGCAAATATCTGTTGGTAGAGAAAGGAAAAGATGATATTATCGGAGTAGTGTCCGTCAAAGATATTATTCTGATGTTAGGCAATGATCACCCCTTCGATTTACGCGGTATCGCGCGTTCTCCCCTGTTTATTCCGGAAAGTTTATATGCCAAGAAAGTTTTAGAGCTATTTAAGAAGAACAAAAATAAGTTCGGAGTTGTTGTAGACGAGTATGGTAACACAGCAGGCATTATCACCTTGCATGATCTGACGGAAAGTATCTTCGGAGACATCCTTGAAGAAAACGAAATGGAAGAAGAAGATATCGTCACCCGGCAAGATGGCTCGATGCTCGTTGAGGCTTCTATGAATGTAGATGATTTTATGGAAGAGATGGGTATCTTGAGCTATGATGATCTGAAAGAAGAAGACTTTACCACACTAAGCGGTCTCGCCATGTTCCTCATCGGGCGGGTACCTAAAGCAGGAGACTTGTTCAGCTACAAGAACCTACAGTTTGAAGTTGTGGACATGGATCGTGGACGAGTGGATAAACTGCTCGTTATCAAAAAAGAAGAGGAAGAATAGTGTGAATTTGCATTATATATTAACTTAAACCATTAAAGCAATGAAAAAAGTAATGATGATTGCAGCCATCGCTGCTGCATTGGTATCCTGCCAATCAAAAGGAACCCAGAACAATGATTCCGCCGTAGGTGAAGGAGTGTTGACAGTTGCCGGGAATGATTCTTCTGCCGTAGCCGTATACGAAGGTCTTCTTCCTGCTGCCGACGGCCCGGGTATCCAATACGTATTGAGCGTGGACAGTGTAGGTCCTGACGGAGAAAGCGGTTATACTTTGGTTACTACTTACTTGGATGCGGAAGGTCAAGGAAAGAACAAGAGCTTCACTTCCAAAGGTAAGAAACAAGTCATCAAGAAGACAGTGAACAACCAACAAAAGACAGCCTACAAACTGACACCGAGTGATGGTGACGCTCCCGTCTACTTCGTAGTAGTGAACGATACCACTTTACGTTTGGTTAACGATAGTCTGCAAGAAGCTGTCAGCGACCTGAACTACGATATTATTCAAGTGAAGAAATAATCAGCAAAACATTTCATGTGGGGGAGCCAAACGAGAGTTGGCTCCTCTTTTTTATTACTGTTCCTAGCAATAAGACACTTGAAAAAGGTTTTGAGAAAATACTGCAAGCTACTCTTCCAACATCAGGCTATCTTTGTATCATTAACCATTTTTATATTTAATGATATGAAGAAACTGATTTCAACGATTATCATCTTATCTCTGTCTACTCTGGCAATTACAGCACAAACGTACAGGATGGAGAACAAGCACTTGGCACGTATTATACAAGTAACGGATGGAAGGTTACATACCCAGACTATTCTTAATAAACAAGCTCAAACAGAATTGACTCCAACAAGTTGTGACGAGTTTTCCCTTCGTTTCTCAATCCCCGGTGAAACAGAAAATACCGATTACATTTTATCTGCCAAAGATTTCATAGTAACTTCTGTTTCTCCTTATGCAAACCCCGAACGCCCGGAAAGCAAAGGGTATCAGTTCCAACTACGGGGCAAGGAGAATGACTTTTCTTTAATTGTCTATTATGAATTAGCCTCTAATGATGCCTTTTGTCGAAAATCCCTGCGATTCACTTCAAATCAGGATATTCTTTTAAAAAGAGTGAATGTAGAAGCTATTGCTTTCGAAGATGCGTACCAAAATTATACTCTCAAGAAAATTACGGCAAGAGGCAGCGCCCAATGGAAACCTGGATTGGGACAACCTGTTTATACTACTAAAACCGGAACTTTCTGGGGAATAGAATTCCCTGCTGCCAATAATGAAGTGAGTAACGGACAAATCAATTGCGGTTATCTGTGGGGGCAAATCATAAGTAAAAATACACCTTATACGTCATATAACAGTATCATTGGTGTAAGTGACGATGTACACGCCATAGACAATGCATTCTATACTTATATCAATAAAATAAGGAAACGCCCGTTGCGTCTGCAGATTCAATACAATAGTTGGTTCGATTACTCAAGAAAGGTATCAAAAGAGAAATTTATCCGCAGCGTAGAGAAAATCAATGACGAATTGGTAACAAAGAGAGGCTGCCAGCCTCTGAATGCGTACATCATTGATGATGGTTGGCAAGATACAAGTAAAGAAGCCGATTGGTCGGACAAGGTATGGACAATTAACTCCAAATTCCAACCGGATTTTACCGACTGTTTTCATTCGGTGCAGAAAGCCCATTCACAGTTAGGGCTCTGGCTTAGCCCCGGTTGCCTCTTTGGCGGACACCCCATGATGCCCCGGATGCAGGAATATGGTTTTGAGACACTCTCCTATGGCATGTCTATGACGGGGAAGAAGTATATGCTGAAATTAGAAGAACGAGTATTAGAACTGGCACGTATGGGAATATCCTACTTCAAGTTTGATGGTTTGTTCGGACATCTTAATCTCCGGGACTTCGATATTGCTGATAATCCTTTTCCGTCATCCAATGATGAAAGGCTAAATGATAGTCACTTTGACGAGCAAAAAGGCTATTATCTTTCAGCAGGAACAGAAAGACTGATACAAATCTTCGACAAACTGAATACAGTCAATCCGGATATCTTTATCGCCATCACCAATGGCGCTTACCTCAGCCCGTGGTGGCTGCAATACATTGATATTGTATGGTTGATTAATGCAGGAGATGCCGCAAAAGGAGACAATCGAACTGGTGAACTGGTTTATCGTGACCAGATTTATCATCAAATATGGAAAGAAGAGAATACCAAATTCCCGATGAGCGCCATATTCAATCATGAACCGAAAAAAACGCAAACAAACGAAACACCTGAAACTTTTAGGGATTATTTATATATGAACTTCAGCCGAGGCACCGGTTTTATTGAATTGTACATCAAAACGGATAGCCTGTCTCCTACTGATTGGGACATTCTTTCTGACGGTCTGAAATGGGCACGAAAAGCATTTCCTACCTTCAACAACGTAGTTATGCATGGAGGATCACCTCAACGAAATGAAGTATACGGTTATACAGCCTGGACCGAAAAACAAGGCTATATTTCCTTACATAATCCTTCGGAAAAGTCACAAAGCTATCATCTCAAGCTAGATAAGGCGCTGGGAGTACCTGAAACAAAAAAACGTTTCAAAGTAGACTCACCTATTACTAATATTCAAGAAAGGTCATTATCCCGACATTATCATTACGGTGATACCATTTCTGTCACTTTATCTCCGAAAGAAATAATAATCCTTGATTTTATACGCTAAAAACATCTTCTGAAACAATATATATAAGGATTGAAACAATATTTTAAATCCCGCATTGCCACTACGTGTACCTTTGCCATATTAAATCAAACGAAAACAGGCTCTCATGAAAAGATTACTATTCACATTATTTTGCTTCGCTACGTTAGCCCAGGCACAAATCCCCACTAACAAGCGGGAAATAATGCAGCAGTTTCTATCAGGTACATTAGATGAAGAATATGTACCGGCTGCGTTTTTCATGCACTTTGGGAAAGATGCACGCATCGGAGAAAAAGCCATTGACGCACATTTGCGCTATTTTCTTTCTACAGGCATGGACTTTGTAAAAATCCAGTTTGAACAAGGATACGGACGTATACGGATTGATAAATCAGAAGATTGGGAACAAATAAAACCACTCCCGGCAGATTTCTTCACTCCAACGCTGGAAATAGTAAAAGGTATCTATGATATTGCCGGAGCCAATGCAATGATACTGCCTACCGTCTATTCCCCATTCCAGATGCTAATACAAAGCGTAGGAGCCAAAACTGTGATGGCATATGCCCAAACAGAACCGGAACGCGTAAAAAAAGCACTTGAATATTTTACCGAAGCAATTATCAGATACGTAATAGCATGTAAAAACATTGGTGTGGATGGCTTTTATACACCCACGCAAGGAGGTGAAAGTAAGTTCTATATAATTCCCGGATTCTTTGAGACCTTTGTCAAACCGTATGACATAAGAGTGATGCAAGAGTGTAACGACGGAACCCTGTTTAACATACTCCATATCTGTGACTACGAAGGTAAGTATGACGATTTAACCCGTTTCGTGTCATATCCGGGCCAAATAATTAATGCGCCCTGTGAAGTAGCCGATCAGACTTTCAGTCTACAAGCATGCGAACAATTATTTAAGCGTCCTGCAATGGGAGGATTATATCGTAAAGGCGTTATATTAGAAGGAAGTTCTGATGAAGTGGCAAAAGAAATATATGAACTAAAGAAATCCTTGAAAGGGAAACGATTTATTTTAGGGGCAGATTGTACAATCTTGTCCCAAACACCAATGGATAACATCAGAACTGCTATTAAAACATCACATCATACTCGTAATATAGAATAAATCATAGGCTTTTTAAATTCATAGTTAGTTGGTAAATAGGTATTATATCTCATAGGTCATTTTAGATTGTTGATCGAAAAGCGGTTGTTGTGAGACACCCGCTTTTTATTCTTTTGTATTATCTAAATTAATAAATATCATGAATAAGAAATCATTTGCATCCACTATTATTGCAGTAATATTCGTTTGTCCGGTTTTGGCGGTGACACACACTTTCACACCAACCGACATCGGAAGTCTAAAGATCAAGATGTCTGACGGATCTTTACAACCTGGTGATACTCTGCTTTTACAAGATGGAACCTATTCCCATCTTGGTAAGGTTAGTTTTACAGGAAATGGAACAGCAGATTATCCAATTATACTGAAAGCAGCGAATACCGGAAAGGCTATCATATCCGGAACAACAGAAATACGTATGGCAGGCAGTTATCTACAATTGGAAGGACTCTACTTTCATAAAGCTTGGGCATCTGACTTTGAGATGATAAAATTTCAACTGGATAAAGAACACCCAGCCACTCATTGCCGGATTACCCAATGTGCCATTGATGATTGCAATGACCCTGCCAAAGGAGAAAAACCGGGGGGTGGGACTGAAAACTGGATTGGACTACATGGAAACAATAATCGTATAGACCACTGTTATTTTGCCAATAAGCGCGCCCGTGGATTGGTTATACAAATTACAGTAGAAGACGGTGGAGATCACAATCACCACCAAATAGATCATAATATATTTGGTTATCGGAAACCCTTTGGAGGTAATGGTGCAGAAATCATACGCGTGGGTAATTCCTGGTCATCACAACTGCCTTCCTACAGTATCATCGAAGAAAATATATTCTATCGTTGTGACGGAGAAAATGAAATTATTTCAGTAAAATCCGGTTTCAATACCGTACGCCGTAACTTGTTTTACGAATCACGCGGTGGATTAGTATGTCGCCATGGACATAATAATATCATAGATTCCAATGTCATCATAGGTAATCAGCTCCCCGGGACTTCGGGTATCCGTATTATCAACCAAGGCCATACTGTCAGTAACAATTATGTGGAGGGGGTAACGGGGAAAGGTTCCAGTGCCGCCTTTATTCTGCGCATGGGGGTATATGAACGTCCCAGTGCCCCGGAAGATTATGAAGATGAAAAACTTAAATCGTATCATCGGGCAGCGAATATCGATATCGCTTTCAATACTTTCGTGGATTGTGCCGAACTGAACTTTGGAGACGGGCAAGGAGATAAGGAACCGCAAAACGTACGTTTTGCGCATAACCGAATCTATTCTCCCAATACTTTCCCAAATATCAAAATCAATAATCCGGCTATATTTCCCGGCACTACATTTGTCGATAATCTCTGTCAGTTCAAAAGCAAAGAATCACCGGCTATTAAAGGATTTCAAAGTATTACATTCAATAAAGAGCAAATAAAGGCTCAACGCCGGCAAGCCGTCTCACCCGCAGATTGTGGTACCACCTGGCACAGCGCTGAGCTAAATGAAATAGATATTCTTACAGGATTAATGCAACAATAATCAATCACCAATATTGCCGATGTCTGGTTTCGCCGGGCGTCGGTAATATTTTACACGTCATTCTACCTTTAATGCAATCTTTTGTTTCGGAAGCCCCTTAGATTCTACTGTAAGTACTACTTTTCCCTGCTTCATATACTGGCTACGCAAAATGACTAATGCCAAACCGTTGTAAGCATCTCTTTCTGATAACTGGAATGGTAATAGGCTGGTTGCGTCTCCATTATCTGTAGCTATAATCTCAGCAGGCCCTGTTACAGAAAACTTCAAATGATTCTTAGAACGAGGAACAACACGACCTTGAGAGTCCACAACAGCTACACGGATAAATGATAAATCAGTACCATCATTTTTAAGTTCTGTTTTCTCTGCCGTTACTTGTAAAGCGGCTGGTTTTCCAGTAGTTTCTACAAGTTCTTCCGCCCATTTCTGACCGTTCTTATAAGCTATGGCTCTCAAACTTCCCGGCTCGTAACGTACATCATCCCAGGTCAAACGGTCATACGAATGAGCTTTCTCTCTACGCCCCAGTGACTTACCATTCAAAAACAGTTCAACAGCATCTCCCGAAGTATAAATATGAACGGGAGTTATTTCACCAATCCGCTCTTGCCATTTCCAATGAGGCAATATATGCACAGTAGGCACATCAGGACGCCAATAACTCTTATAGTTGTAATAACGATCCTTCGGAAAACCACATAAATCTACAATACCAAAATAAGAACTGCGAGAAGGTGTTTTAATTTTGCTTAACTCTTCCAATTCCTTTCTAGCCTTTTCTAATTCATTCGGATCACTGAAGTTCAACAAATTGGTCAGGTCTTTATTATAAGGAGTAGGTTCGCCCAAGTAATCGAATCCGGTCCACACAAACTCACCACTCATAAACGGATATTCTTCATTCATTTTAAATTGAACCTCAGGAGCACATCCCCATCCTATAGTTGTCATATCATACGATGAAAGCTGGAAGCCGGAACGGCTATCGTTAACGTCAGTAGTTACAGGGAAGAAATATTCCCCACGAGAACTCGTTGCAGAGGAAGTTTCACTGGCATGATAACGGCGAGTAGGATTCTGCTCTTTAAAAACCGGGTAAGTTTTATGGAAATAGTTCAGACCAAATATATCCACCTGATTCACAATATCACGGAAAACAGCATCCCGCTTATTACACCCTAAAGAAGTAGGCCGTGTAGGATCTTCATCGTGACAGTAAGCTGTCAGGTTACGAGCTATTATGACTCCCTGATCAGTCGTCTGATCAGGCATTTCATTACCTATACTCCACATAATTACAGAAGGATGATTACGATAATGACGTACCAATGAGCGCATATCTGCTTCACTCCAATCATCAAAAAGAAGATTATAATCATTCTTGCGTTTCCCTTTTTGCCAAGTATCTGCTAATTCAAGCTGCATCATCATCCCATACGGTCACAGAGAGCAACCAACTCCGGTGCCGGTGGGTTATGTGAAGTACGAATGGCATTTGCACCCATCTCTTTCATGATACGCAACTGCCTTTCGGCAGCCACTTCATTAAAAGCAGCGCCCAAAGCGCCCAAATCATGATGCATACACACACCTTTAATAGCTACCTTTTGTCCATTCAGCATGAAACCTTGGTTATGGGTAAATTCAATTGTACGAATTCCAAAAGGAGTTTCATAACTATCCATTTCTTTTCCATCCATGAATACCCGGCTAACCGCTACATAGCAATTCGGAGTATCAATATCCCACAACTTCGGTTTATCTACTTTAAATTGAAAGCGGGCACTCGACCAGCTATCTTTTTTAATCGCAATATCCTTAGTCATACTTTGAGTCACCTCTTCCCCCACAGGACGTCCATCTTTCCCTTGCAGATATACACTTGTCTGCAACTTTACCTGAACATCTTTTCCAGCATGATTCTCAATATTCACTCCCATTTCCATAACAGCAATTTCAGAATCAACCTGCTGGTTTCGTACAAAAGTTCCCCATTGCTCCACGTGAACAGGAGACGTTTTCACTAACCATACATTCCGATAAATACCACTACCCGGATACCAACGTGAAGTATCGTCCGGATTATCCAATCGAATAGCCAACACATTCTTTTGTCCGGCCTTTATATAAGGTGTCAGATCAAGACGAAAAGAAGCATAGCCATAAGGCCATCCACCCACATATTGCCCGTTACACCACACGGAAACGTATGACATCGCCCCATCAATATCAAGATAAATTTGTTTCCCGGCATCATCCTGCGATAACTCCAGTGTTTTACGATACCAGCGTATCCCCCAATAAGGTAACTTTCCAGTCGAACCGTTATAGTCAATATTGAAAGGCCCTTCAATAGCCCAATCATGGGGTAAATTCAGATGTCGCCATTCACTATCATCAAAATCAGATTTTACATAGGCTATATTTTCTCCCGGATTGCCTTCCGGTCTCTGATACCTCTTCCCAAATATAATAAAGTCATTGGCACAAGGTAATAAATAAGGCTTTAGTCTAGAGTAATGTAATGCAGCACCTACCCCATCCGGATCATCTATCTGATAACGCCAGTCACGATTAATGTTTATGCGCTCACGCACCATTGAGGTATTTGCACAAACAACATCTCGCCCCACAATGAGTACAAAACTCAATAAAATAAGAAATCTGTTTTTCATACTATTCTGTTAAATTGTTAGCACTACAAAAGTAAGGAATAGAAAGATAGACGATTATCAATATTATCTATGCTTCTGTTAATACTGTCTCAAATATCTTTTAATATGGACCTTATTTATCAACTTTGTATGCAAATAGCATGTTGCTAAATACAGTTTCAATTCATAGTTAATAACCAACAAATTTAAAAAGCCATGTACAAATATTCTAAGGATGGAGTTTCCGTACTCACAGTATTAGATAAAAGAAAACAAAAGATGAATGGATTATTTCCCATAAAAGTACAAGTTATCCACAACAGAAAACAGAAATATTACTCCACCGGGCAAGAAGTTTCTATTAGAGACTGGGAAGTATTACCACATACCAAAAATCGTCACTTATCTGAAATACGGCGTAACATCGAAAATAGTTTTTCTTTAATCAGGCAGCAAGTCGAATTTCTATCTTTTCAAGGTGAATTTCATTTTGACATCTTAAATGCACGCTTAGGTAGATATTCTGATTTTTCAGTAAATGCTTTATTTCATAAGAAGTTAGAGGAGTTAAAGGAAAATGGACAAGCCAATACTTATCTGTCTTATAAAGGTTCATTAAACAAAATAGAACAGTTTGCAGGAAAGCACATTTCTTTTCATGAAATTACCATCAACTGGTTAAACCGTTTTGAACATCACTTATCCGCGTTAGGAATCAGCTACTCCAGCATGGGATTTTATTTCAGAAATCTCAAATGTATTCTCAATATAGCACGTAAAGATGGTATCATCAAAGAAAGTCAGTATCCTTTTGGAAAAGGAAAGTATGAAGTACCCACTGGATGTGGACGCAAATTGGCATTAAACCTGAAAGAAATAAAGAAAATTATTACTTATAATGATGGAACCCAAAAGACTGAAATTTATCGTGATCTGTGGTTCTTCTCTTATTTATGTAATGGCATTAATTTTCGTGATTTATTATACTTACAGTACTCCAATATCATCAATGGAGAAATCTGCTTCATACGTGCAAAAACAGCCAGAAACACCAAACACAGTAAGATTATCCATGCAGTCATCACGCCCGAGATGCAAAAGATAATAGAGAAATGGGGAAATCCACCTAAGTCACCTGAAACTTATATTTTTCCTTTCGCTACCGGAAAAGAAAATCCGTTTGAAAGAGTAAAACTGGTAAGGGATGTTGTCACTGAATGTAATCAGATACTTTATAAAATTTCCCATAAGACAGGCATTCCACGCGTCACGACCTATTCAGCGCGTCATTCATTTGCAACAGTATTAAAGCGCAGTGGTGTCAACATTTCCTACATATCTGAAAGCCTTGGGCATTCCAATTTAGCTATTACCGAAAACTATCTCGCAAGTTTTGAAGCTGAAGAAAGGAAAAAAAATTCAATACTCTTAACAAGGTTCGATCTATAAAACAAATATGTATATGTAAATAGCATGTTCCGTAGTGACGGGCAAAAACTATTTCCATCTCTTTCTTTTCACAAGATCAAAATAATAACTGCTTTTCATAGACAGAGTTTAAAATGATGTATTGATATTATGTAAAAACAATCTATTATGAACAACTCAAAAAGAATTCTAGGTGAAATCCCTTGTTAATTTAAGTCTAATTAAAAAAAGTAGTTTAATGAAAAAGAAAGAACACAAATCGAAATCGCTGTTATGGCGGTTTTTCCTCGTTCTGTTTGCATTTTCTATGAGTTTTAATCTATATGCTCAGGAAATAACAACAACTGGTACGGTTGTCGATCAAAATGGGGAACCTCTAATTGGAGTAACGGTTTCCGTTATGAAAGGTAGTAATGGGACAATTACTGATATTGATGGTAACTTCTCTATTAAATGTAACAAAGGTGCTACATTGAAATTTAGCTATATTGGATATAAGGATGCAACGCAGGTAGCAATGGGTACTAAAATGAATATAGTACTAACGGAAGACGCCCAGGCATTGGATGAAGTTGTAGTCATAGGTTACGGTACGGTAAAGAAGAGAGATTTGACAGGTGCTATCTCCACTGTAAATGCCAAAACGATTGAAGAACGTCAACCGACTGATATCTTTCAAGCATTACAGGGGGAAGTGTCCGGTCTGCAGATTTCCAATAACTCAGGTGCTCCTGGGGATACAGGTACTATGCTGATTCGTGGTGCTTCTACTATGGGATCAGGTGTTACTCCGTTATACATTGTAGACGGTGTGGCAGTAGATAATATTTCTACTATCAATCCTGCCGACATTGAAAGCATGGAAATTTTGAAAGATGCTGCTTCAGCCGCTATTTATGGTTCCCGTTCGGCTGCTGGTGTAATTATCATCAGTACTAAACGTGGCAAAGAAGGTGCTCCTGCCAGAATTTCAGTGAAGTACAACCACTCAATGAAGAAGCTAGGACATAAGATTGATCAGGCAAATGCATTTGAACGTTATTTGAAAGAAAGAGCCGGTAATGCAGGAACTTCTTTATGGAAAACCAGTAATGACTCTTTGCATCCCAACTTCATGGCTGATAATGACTATCAGGATTTGATTACCCGTATGGCTCATTCCAACCAGGTTGATATTAATATCAGTGGTGCAAAGAATAAAATGAGTTATTATACAAGTATTGGCTATTTGAACGAGCAAGGTATTGTACTAAATAGTTATTTGAATCGTGTAACTTCCAGAACCAACGTTGATTTCGCTGTGTCGGATCGTTTCAAATTAATGAGCCGTTTCAATGTGGCTTATACTGATAAGAATAACATCAATACCGGTGGTGTAATCAATCAGGCATTACGTCGTCCGCCACAAATGGCACTTTACTTTCCTGATGGATCTTATGTATATAATAATGGCGGTCAGTTCAATCCGATAGCTGATGCTTATGAACGTGTTAATAAAAGTGTTTCTTACTCAGTTTCTTTGTATCAGGGAGCGGAATTTCAGCTTATGAAAGGCTTGATCTGGTCTGCCAATGTACAGGGTGAATTGAAAGTTAACCGTAATGACCAGTTGATCCGTGGAGATTTAGTTTCTTCAGGCATCAGTTCCGGTTCTAATGATGCAAAAATCCCTCGCAAATTATCTGCGGAAACTTACATTAACTTTGCCAGAGATTTCAAAGATCATTCAGTAGGCGCTATGTTCGGTACCAGTGTCGAGGATTGGCGTGATGAAACATTTCACTTAGAAGGTAGCGATTATGTATCAGAATCGATCCTTACTTCTAACGCTCAGCAGGTGAAAGACCTGACAAAAACTAAGACTACTTATGAAAGTCATGCTATGGCATCTTTTTTCGGACGTGTAAACTATAGTTATAAAGGAAAATATATATTTACGTCAAATCTTCGTTATGATGGTTCTTCACGTTTTGTTGGTAACCGTTGGGGATTATTCCCGTCTGCATCTGTTGCATGGCGTGCTTCTGATGAATTCTTCTTTGACTGGGCAAAACCTGTACTGACTGATGCTAAATTCAGACTTAGCTGGGGTACAAATGGTAATGAACGTGTAGGTAACTATGAATCAATTAACCAATATAATATTGGTTCATATTATAATGGCGTCATCGGAGTTACTCAAACGGATAAGTTGGCCAACCTTGATTTGAGTTGGGAATCGACGGAACAAACTAATATTGGTTTGGATGTAACATTACTTGACGGACGAGTTTCTTTAGTGGCAGAATATTATATCAAGAAGACTAAAGATTTGTTGGCCGATGAAGTTATCCCTTCAGAATTAGGTGTTAGTAGTATGCGTGTCAATATGGGTAATATTGAGAATAAAGGTATTGAGCTGACAATAAATGCAACTCCTGTTCAGCTTCGTGATTTTTCATGGCAGACCACTCTTACCTATACTAAAAACAAGAATAAAGTATTAAAGCTATCGGAAGGCAAGAGCTTTGTGGAAGATGGTAAATACTTAATTGAAGAAGGTTCGCCTTTGGGACAATGGTTCGGCCAAAAAGCCTTGGGTATTTATGCCACAGATGAAGCAAATGCATATATCAAGAATAGCGACGGTTCATTTGGTGACCGCTTGATTCCTGTGTATCAAAGAGATCCGAATAACTATAATAACTATATTTATGGTTCTAACGGTAAGCCCATTTTCTCACACTATGAGACAAAAGGTGGTCAGAAATATGCAGGTGATGTAGGTCAAATGACTACCGCTGGTTCGGTGAGCAAAGGTGGTGATATAATCTGGGATGATTTGGATCATGATGGTGTAATTGGCGATTCGGACAGACGCATTTTGGGTAATGGTATGCCTACATGGTATATGGGATGGACTAACTATTTGAATTACAAGAATTTTTCATTATCCTTCTCGTTCTATGGAAGTTTTGGCAACAAGATTTATAATAAACAACGCCGTGACCTGTTACAAAATTCATCATCGAATATGACTCCATTAGCAAGAGACTGTTATCGTTTGTGGAAATATCAAGGACAAATAACAGAAGTTTATAGTAGTGCCAAAGCAACAACTGGTGTAAACAATGCACGTGAACTTTCTTCTTTCTTCCTGGAAGATGGCGACTATATTCGCCTTACAAATACTCGTTTAGCTTATAGGGTTGACCGTAATCTTATCAAACGATTCCATATTTCCGATCTTCAGTTGTATGTATATGGAAACAACCTTCTGACTTGGACAAAATACAAAGGATTTGATCCGTCAAGTATTTCCAATAGCAATGTGTTGCGTCCGGGTATTGATAACGGACGATATCCTACTGCAAGAGAAATTGGTTTCGGACTAAATGTTAACTTTTAACTTGTAACAACTTATGAAAAGATTAAAATATTTACTGATCGCTGGTGTCAGTCTGCTGCTCACTTCTTGTGAGAATTTCTTAGACAGACAACCCGAAAGTTCATTGTCGGGCGAAACTTTCTGGACTTCGGAACAGGATTTGAAAACCTGGAATGCAGGTATGTATGACGGTCTGCAATCTACCTTACGTACAAACTGGTTCTATTGGGGCGAACTTCGTTCCGGTGTATATGCAGAACGTGGTACGGCTTACGACCGTAACTTACTATACAATGGTTTGAATTCTCAGTCGGGCTCTTCCAGTTGGAGTGATCTTTATAAAACAATTTATCGTGCGAATGCGGCTATTAAGCATATTCCCACCAGCCCTATAGGCAGTTCTGTATCTGCTCCATATTTAGGTCAGGCTTATGCAATGCGTGCATTGATGTATTTTTATGCTATACGTGTATGGGGCGGTGTACCTAAAATCACTGAACCCATGGAAGATGTCTCTTCGCAGGAACGATATTATGGAAGAACTTCTGTAGAAGAATTGAAAGCTTTTATTCTGGAAGATATAGAGAAAGCATTAGAACATATTGGTGCTTCTACAGATATGTCCAGTGCCAGTAAGTACTATTTAAACCGCGGAGCTATTATGGCATTGCGTGTAGATGTATTGATGTGGTATAAGGAATATGACAAAGCGCTCGTAGCTGCTAATGACTTACTGACAAACTATAAATATAGTCTTGAACCGGCATCTACCTATTCCAGTATGTTTTTGAATCCATCAAGTTCTAAAGAAATGATATTCAATCTTTTCTGGAACTATGAAGAAGACAGCAACGGCTTTGGATATGCTCAGGAACTTGCGTCAGGTTCAAACACGATCCGATATCATCCGACAAAGGCATATTATAAGGAATTGGTATCCCGTAAGAGAGAAGATAATCGCGTCACTATGATTATGGATACATTTGCTATCAGCTATTTTATTACTCCTGACGAGATGATAGACGAATCGTATGAAAAAGCAATGAACGGTGATTATGGTAATGCCGCTAATTTCCAGATTAAATGCCCGAAATTCACAGAATACGGAGCAACTGCTAATGATGGCAGGCCCGGATATTCCTATGTTGCTAACGGATCATGTTCTACCCATATGCCAATTTATCGCTTAGCAGATATCTTGTTGCTAAAAGCTGAAGCTTTAGTATTAGGTACGCATAAAGATTATCAAGGCGCGATTAATATCGTCAATCAAATACGTGAACGTGCAGGTTGGGAAAATACTGCAGTTTTAGAGGATTACCCAACCGAAAAAGATTTGATTAAGTTGATTATCGATGAACGTACCATTGAGCTTTGGGCAGAAGGTAAACGTTGGTTTGATTTGGTACGCAATGATATGGTAAAAGAATATTTAGATCCATATTTGCAGAATGAAGACTTGGGTGATCAGAGAATTCCGGAAGGTTTTGTTATTGGTGCTGAGAAAGAAGCTAATCAGATTGGCGGTTACGGCAGAATTTTGTGGCCTCTGAATCAGGATGTATTCCGTAAGAACCCATCTATGAGAGGGCAACAGAATAAACCTTATGAAGAATAACAATAATGTTTTAAACAATAATGAATATGAAAATCTTTAGATATTTTATAAGTCTGGCCTTATTTTGCATTTCACTGAGTTCATGCACCTTGTTTGACCTTGATTTTCAAAGCAACGAGGAATATGAAGCAAAAAAAGCGGATAATAAGGTAAATATGACAATCTGGGAATTTATCCAGAGCCGTCCTGATATATTCAGTTCTTTAATTGAAGGTATTCAGTATGCAGGAATTGAAGACTTGTATAAAGAAGCAGGAAATACGCATATATTGCTGACCAATAGCGCTCTTAGCAGTGGGGATAACTGTTTTTGGAAGAAAAATCCGGTGATGCTTCCAGGAGCTACGGAAGCCGCAGCTGCTACTGCGTGGGAGCAATATGACAAGAAAGTGGTAAAAGAATTGCTGACTTATCATATTGTAAGAGGAGAATGGTCATATTTTAATATAGATTCTTCGGACCGTTGGATTGGGACTTATGGAGAAGGTAGCTTTTCCTATAACAAAGATGGTCAGACACTTCAAGGAGATACTGCAGTAATGTGTGTCAAGGCCGGACATGACCGTAACCTGCCGCTTCAATTGAATAATTTTGAATGGAATTTTAGAGGATTGTTAGCTGCATCTTCCGGTAGTTGCCGCACCACTAACATTCATGCACGTGATGGTTATATCCATGTATCTGACTGGTGGCAACCTCGCCCATCGAGATATTTTTTGGGTCAAGAATAAATTAATAATATAGAAACGTATGAAAAAACTAGTATTCAATATTGCTATATTAATATGTGTGATCTTCACTTCCTGTTCAGACGATGACAGTGTAAATATTGTTTCATTGAACACTTTCGGCACAAAATTTTGCCGCAATGATGTGGTGAAAGTATTTGTTTCTGCCGAACTCAGTGATGATACAGATGTTAGTTATGAATGGGGATGCGATGGTGGAAGCATGACAAATCCTCAAGGACTATTTGAGAATGTATGGAAAGCTCCGAATGAAGCCGGAACTTATGAAATTTGGTGCACGGTGAAATGTGGTGGTAAGAAAGAAACCCGTCGTTCCAAAATGACAGTACTGGACGAACTGTTTTACTCTAACTTTGAGACTCCTTATTATAATGAAGGCTGGTCTAATGCATCTATGACAGTAGCATTTGACGCTAATAAGGGAACGAATGGTGCAGTTAAATTAACTTCCACTAAAGCTGACGGACGTTTTGCCCGTAGCTGGGATAATGTATCTGTTCCTTTCTCCACACAAGTGGACTATGCAGTAAATGCTTGTCCTTCAGATAATAATTTTGCAGAGATCCGTATTGAATTTGCCCGTATCAATAATGCCACGTTTTATGTAACTAAGGCATGCTTTACGACCTATCCCAAAACAGGAGCATGGAAAGCAACTTATACAACAACTAATGTGACAACAGGAAAGACGGAAGATATTACAATAGATGAAGGTACGGATACGGCAAACTTTAAGTTTAAAAAGGATGCTTTCAAAACTATTGCGGTATCAATCGATGCAAATAAGAAATTCATTATTTACTATGATGGCAAGAAATATTTTGAGAGCAGTGCGTTAGCTAGTGTACAGGATCAGTATTATGTATCCCGTTCTGGCTTCGGATTGGACAACAAAGTCGTTATTTTTGCCGATAATCTATTTGTATTTGATAACGGTACAATCTGCACAGCCGAACCTCGTGAAAGATAAATAATCAATTTCATTCATCGAAAAAGGAGAGAATATTGGACATACACATTGTGTTTGAATATTCTCTCTTTTTATTAATATTATAAAGATATGAAACATCGTATTCTGATTTTATTATCAGCTATTCTGATTTCACTGGTGGGAACAGCACAGGACAATGTGGCAGGAGTTATCTTGAATGAAAAGGGTAAACCGGCCAAAAAGATAAAAATGCGGGTAAAGGGGCGCATGAAGATGCTTTCCACTTCATCAAAAGGAACATTTGAACTGGATAATGTGAAAACAGGCGATACACTGTTGGTATATCCTAACAGGAAGTTGGTGGCTTATGTGCCTATGTCGGGAATTCCAACCTATACCATACATCTAGGGAAGAATTCATTGCGCTATGCCACGAATGACAAAACGATTACCTGCATGTATCAGGAAATACCGGAACAAACCTATAATAGCAATATTATCACTTATGAGAGAATCCGGCAATTAGACGTCAACAATTTAATAGATTTGCTGCGAGGTAATATTGCCGGATTGCAGATTAATTATTCAAACGGACAAATGAAGGCTTCAATACGGGGAAGTTCATCTTTTGCCCTCAGTACCGAACCGCTTTTCATTGTAGGCGGAACCGAATATAATTCATTGGAGGAAGCCAATAATGCAGTGTCAGTAGAAGATATACGAGAAGTCGAAATTAAAAAAGATGGCTCTGAATATGGAATGAAAGGGGCGAACGGGGTTATTATCATACGGATAAAATAATTTTTTCAACTCTTCTGCCATGAAAAATATCTTAAACTGATTCTTCTATAAAATGAAGTTATTCTTTGGGAAATTATTATCTATTGCAATAAAATTGCAAACTTTTGAGATGTAAGTGATATTAGGTTAATAAATTCATTCCTTTCTTTGTATCGTTGTTAGTCTAACCACATTATGAATATTCCAATACTAATTTTATAGTTATGTATATTTTTTTATATACATATGCTGTGGCTTATGTAATGGAAATCATTTAATAATAAAACGAGAAAGCGTTGGAAAAATGCTTTGTTTATTTAAGTCTAATCAAAAAAGTAGTTTTAATGAAAAAGAAAGAACACAAGTCAAAATCGCTATTATGGCGTATTTTGTTGGTACTGTTGAGCTTCTCTTTTAGTACTATAGTACAAGCTCAGAATATAACAGTAACAGGAAGCGTAGAAGACCAGAATGGTGAACCATTAATTGGAGTGACAGTTGCAGAACTGAATACTACTAACGGAGCAATCACTGACATTGACGGTAACTTTTCTATTAAATGTGTTAAGGGTTCGATTCTTAAGTTCAGTTACATTGGTTATAAGGATGTAACCAAAGTCGTTACTGAAAGTAAACTGAAGATAGTCTTGATTGAGGATTCACAAGCTTTGGATGAAGTAGTGGTAGTAGGGTACGGTACGCAGAAAAAAGGAAGTGTGACGGGTAGTGTAACTAGTGTTGATGCCAAAGCTATTGAAGATTTTCCATCAGCTAATCTGTCTTCAGCATTAGCAGGACGCCTTTCAGGTGTATATATAACTCAAGGAACAGGTAAACCGGGAACTTCAGCCTCTTTCAGTGTACGTGCTAAAGGTACTCCTAATAATTCTGATCCGTTGTATGTTATTGATGGTGTGGTAAGAGATAAGATGGCATTTGATGCACTGGATGCCAGTGAGGTGGCTAATATATCAGTATTGAAAGATGGTGCATCGGCAGCAGTTTATGGTGCCCGTGCTGCTAATGGCGTTGTATTGATTACTACTAAGAAAGGTGGAAACGCGAAACCGACTATCAATTATACTGGTACGGTAGGTATCGATGTAGCTGCTATGATTCCAGAGACGCTTAGTGCTTATGAACATGCTGTTTATTTAAATGACCGTGCTATACAGGGTTATCTTAACAATGCCATTTGGAATCCGAATGTAGAACAGCAAGATCCGACTACTAAGTCTTCCTGGTATACAGATGACGAGTTGGCACATTTCAAGACAACTGATTATAGTTTTTTGGATGATGCATGGAAAACTCCATGGTCTACGCGTCATGCTATCAATATTACTGGTGGAACCGAAAAAGTACGTTATTTTATTGGTGGCTCTTATTTCTATAATGTAGGTTCATTTGATAATCTGAAGTATTCTAAATATAATTTCCGAGCTAGTATTGACGCTGATGTCAGTAAGAATTTTACAGTTGGTTTGAATATCAGTACAGATAATCGTAAAGATACCAAACCCAATTGGAAATCCGACGGTGACCGTGATCGTATGAATGATTTATACAAGGGATTATTACTCCGTACCAAGATGATCCCAAGTATGATTGATGGAATGCCAGTAGGTAACTTTATAGAATGGCATCCATTAATGCTTATTAGCGAAGAATCAGGTTTACATACTAAGAAATGGCAAAACGTTAACGTCAATGCAACTGCGGAATATCGAGTTCCTTTTGTAAAGGGGCTGAAACTGAAAGTACAGTATAACCGTACACTGGATAATCGATTAATTAAAAAGGTGAACTTCCCGTATGAAATGTACAATTTCCAGACTGCCGGAACAAACAATCATTATATTGACCCAAGCAATGTAGTAGTATCTACCAAAACTCGTGATGACGGCAACTATGTATTTAAAGAAAACCAGTTGGCAGAAGAATATCAATTAAACTTATTTGTAACTTATGACCGTAAGTTTGGTAACCATGATTTGAGTGCATTATTTGTTTATGAACAATCTGAAGGTGATAGTGAAAAATTTGATGCACAGCGCAACAAACTAATCACTTGGGAAATGCCGGAGTTTTTTGGTGCAAGTGGTGATGCTTCTGAATCTATTGTTGGGGCTGGTTCTGTGAGCGAAAGTGGTCGTCTTTCCTATGTAGGTCGTCTGAACTATGCTTATGCAGACAAGTATCTACTGGAAGCTGCATTCCGTGTCGATGGTTCTACAAAATTTGCTCCTGATCAACGCTGGGGTTTCTTCCCCTCTGTTTCAGCAGGATGGCGTATTTCCAGTGAACCTTTCTTCTCAGAAAATATCAAGTTTATCGATTACATGAAACTACGCGGTTCTATTGCTACATTAGGTAACGATGCTATTGGCGGTTGGCAATGGATGGCTCGCTACGGAATTACTACAGGTGCTGTATTCAATGGTTTATCTTATGGATTGGAACCTAAAGAAGTTCCTAATCCTAAATTGACTTGGGAGAAGTCAACTTCTTATAATATCGGTTTTGATAGCCGTTGGTTTAGAAATAAATTTGATTTCAGTTTTGAATATTTCTACAGACGTACATACGATATTCTTGATAACCTGAATGTAAGTGTACCTACTACATTTGGTGCATCTTTGCCAAAAGAAAACTATTCTGAGGTTAAATCCCGTGGTTTTGAAGTAGAACTGGGATACAATGACAGAATCGGTAAGGTGGACTATTATTTAAGAGGTAACTTTAGTTTTGCGAACAGCTGGTGGTCCAAGAAAGATGAAGCAGAAAATATCCGGGCGTACAAATCTGAAATCGGTCAGTCATTGAGCCGTGAATGGGGATTTGAATGTATTGGTATGATTCGTACCGAGGAACAGTTACAGCAATATATGGAAGAAAATCCGAATATGACCATTAAGGGACAAAAACCCGGTTTAGGTATGTTGATATACAAAGATGTACGTGGCCCTGAGAGTGATGAACCGGATGGTATCATTACGGATGATGACAAAGTTGTTATTATTGAAAATAAAGTGGCTCCAATTACTTATGGTTTCACAATTGGCGGTAAATGGAAAGGATTCATGCTTGATATATTCTTCCAAGGTATGGCTGGTCATAAGAAGTTGATGGATTTCCGTGGTAATGGTATCAATGCCCATACAAGTACATTCAAATATTATAATGATCACTGGACCCCGGAGAATACAAACGCTTCAATGCCAGGTGCTACACAGTATAAGAATAATGAAGCTTCTTCCTTCTGGGTACGCAATGCTTCTTTCTTGCGTTGCAAAAATATATCCATATCTTATGATTTGCCGAAGACATTCGTTCAGCGGATAGGTATTGAGAAAGCAAGACTTTTCCTGAATGGTACAAACCTCTTCTTATTACAGGATAAAGTAAAATGGATGGATCCCGAAGCAACGAGTATTTCAGACTATCCCGTTATGAGAAACTTCTCATTTGGTTTGAATATAACGATCTAATTATATAAAAAACACTTGAATATTATGAAATCAAAACATATAATAGCTATTACAGCATTGGCATTTGCAAGTTTAACCAGTTGTACTTCCGTATTGGATAAAGACGACTTGACAGCTGTCAGCGAAAAGGCAACATGGAATAGTGAGATTCTGTCTACAGCTTTTTTGGATAAATGCTACAAAGATAATCTGCCGTCATTTAGTGGTGATTATTCTAAATATAGTGATGAGGGTAACGGAGGTGGTGATTTTATTCATGGTCGACTGACGGCGGTAGCTACCGCCGGAGGCCCGCTAGGAGAGCACTGGCCTTATGACAAAATATATACTATCAATGTTCTGTTAACCAGTATTGATGGAGGTAGCCTGTCCGAGGATATCCGGAACCGTATAAAGGCACAAGCGCTTTTCTTACGTGCTTATCAGTACTTTGAGATGGTAAAAATTTATGGAGGTGTACCTCTGATTTTAACTCCGCAGGACAGACATAGTGACGATTTATATGTTACTCGGAATACAGCAAAAGAATGTATTGACCAGATAGTGAAAGACCTTGATGATGCAGCAGCCTCATTACCCAGTATTTGGGGGGAAAATGACTTTGGACGTATCACCAAAGGAGCAGCTATGGCTTTCAAAGGACGTGTGTTGCTGACTTATGCCAGTAAACAATTTAATCCGAACAATGATCGTACCCGTTGGCAAACAGCATACAATGCCTGCTTAGCGGCCCAAAAGGAACTGTCAGAGAATGGACAACGTGCTTTACATCCTATTTATAAGGAGATATGGACAAAAGAAACTACCTCTGAGACTGTAATCACTACCCGTTTTCTTGATCCGGTGCGTACACACAATTTCATGGCAGGGCTTCGTCCGTTGGAGTTTTCGGTAGGAGCTACCGGTAACCACCATCCTACATTGGATATGGCACTTGCTTTTCCAATGGCTGACGGTACTACTCCGGGAGTAGATGTAAATGGTGATGGTGTGAAGGAAGCTTTTGATCCTACTGCTACTGATGCTACCGGTATGTTTTGGTTGAACCGTGACCCCCGTTTCTATGATATCATCGTTTACAATGGCGCTGAATATCCATTGAATGGTATGCCGGAATGGTTTCAAGGTTGTATGTACACTTACAAAGGTGGCGAAGATACTCATAGCCCGACTGGCACAGGATTTTATTCATGCAAGTTCTCTATCCCTGAAAAGACAGCTACCGAAGCCAAGGATCACGGTGACATGGACTGGATTGAAATGCGTTATGCAGAAGTGTTATTGAATCTTGCTGAATGTGCAGCGGAAGTGGGAAATAAGTCAGATGAAGTTTATACAATCCTGAAAGATATTCGTAAACGAGCCGGCATAACGGCCAATGCGGACGGACTCTATGGTTTAAAAGCAAATATGAGTCAACAAGAATTGATTGATGCCGTTCTTTATGAACGCCGCATTGAATTGGCTTATGAAGGCAAACGTTTCTGGGATTTGCTTCGTCGCAAAATATTCTCTGATATGCAAGGATATTCTCGTTACAGAATTGAAATACAAGTGAAGAACGAATATGCTGCTATGGCACGAAGAGATTTTATCACTATGATAAAGAGCGATCCGGAATTAATGACGAAAAATTATTTCAAGTACTTCACTACTCAAACCTGGAGAATTGACGAAACTTACCAATGGGATGTGAAAGACAACTATTACTTTCAGGGATTAGCTCGCAAACACTTTGAGCAAAATCCTAAACTGCAACAGACTATTGGTTGGGAAAGTGGTGATTTCGATCCATTAAAATAGTATACCAAAATACATAATCTCTTAATTAAAGTATTTAGTTAAACCAATATTGAGCAAACTTTTACTCTCAGTAGTAGAAGTTTGCTCTTTTTTTACAAGCTTTTGAGACAATCTATATAATGGAAATCATTTTTTTCCTTTTCCTTTGTTACACCATTAATTAACTTTATTTAATAAGAGAAAGAATGAAGAACATTTATTATCTATTATGCCTTCTTTTCCCCTTATCCGTTATGGGGCAGGAACCGACAGGCAAAAGCCAGTGGGTTTATTCGGATGCTAACGGAAAGTTAGTGTATAAAACTACTAAGAGAGGTGACCGGATTATCGACTTTTCACATGCCGGATATAAAGGCGGTGGTGTAACCTTGCCATACGTTCCGGCAAAACTGACCGTACATCCTTTAGGAGAAAATGAAGATTGCACGGATTATATTCAAAAAGCCATTGATATGGTTTCCGCACTTCCCAAAGATGCCGATGGCTTTCGGGGGGCAGTTCTGCTGGCACCGGGACGTTACGTATGTAACCGTTCTCTTCAGATAATGACGGATGGCGTCGTATTACGCGGTAGCGGAAGTGATCCGAGTGGAAGCGTTATCGTCATGACCGGAGATAAGCATACGGCAATCGTGGTGAATAACGGCATCCGCCAACGTGCGGGTAATCGTTTAGGCGAAGCTGCTCCGGATGAAAAAAGCATAAAGGTGACTGACAAGTACATCCCTGCCGGTTCATATCGTTTGACGGTAACTGATGTTTCCGAACTTTCCGTCGGCGACAATATAGAGATACGCAAACCCGTAACCGAAAAATGGATCAAATATATGAAAATGAATGATTTGGTTCGTGACGGAAAACCTCAGACCTGGATAAAGGCAGGACGGCAACTGATTGCCGAACGGACCATTGCAGGTATTGAAGGAAATACAATTGTGCTGAGTGTCCCGCTGGTAGACTCTTACGATGCGAAATTCACTGATGACAATACTACATTGGTAGTGATCAATAACATACAACGCCTCCGTCAGTGCGGTGTGGAGAATCTGCGCATCGAGTCACCCGCACAAGCGGTCAATCACGGGAAAGCATTATATTATGCACTAAGAATCAACGGAGAAGACTGTTGGGCAAAGGACATCAATGCATTAGAAACCATGGAGAGTATAGGTGTAGGCGGACGACGCATCACTTTGCAGCAAATTAACGTAATCAGAAGGGCTTTGCACCAAGGAGCTTCCAAGCCGGCGGAGTTTGCACCAAACGGAGGACAGATTCTGATTGACCGTTGTTCGGTAGAGGGAGATAATATCTGGTTTGTGGCACTTGGTGCAGGGCAAACAGGACCAATTGTATTCCTTAATTGTAGCTTCAAAGGGAATGGCCGTATAGAAGGACATCAACGTTGGAGTACAGGTTTATTGCTTGACAATTGTAATTTACCGGGCGGAGGTATTGATTTTAAGAACCGTGGTTCCATGGGGTCCGGTCATGGTTGGGGTACAGCCTGGTCTGTTGCCTGGAATTGCTTGGCGAAGAGTTATGTAAATCAGATTCCCCCGGGCACTTATAACTGGGTAATAGGCAGTAAAGGAGAAAGTACTCCGTTGCGTCGTCCCTTCAATCAGTCCGGTCCTACGTTGCCGGTAGGTATTTTCGATTCGCATGATACTCCGGTTGCTCCTCAAAGTCTTTATCTGGCGCAATTGAAGGAGCGTTTGGGCGAATCTGCATTGCAAGCCATTGGATATGGACCTACCGTGCAGCTACCTTCTCCTGTCCGTTCCGACTATACTTTTCAGGGAGGTATGCAAGCCTCTCGCGAGTTAGTGGGAAAAGATTATAGAGCTATACACGAATATATGCGTGCCTTGGGTTGGGACTATTCCGAACATCCCAATAGCTCGAAAAACGACCATTATGACGGTGTGCATTGTGAAGTTCTTTTTGATGCTTCCCTGCAGCAATATGTTTTCAAATTCACCAATCATGCCAATGCCGGGGCTCTGGACAGTGATCGGGGAAGATTGCTGAGTGATCGTCAACGCAATGAGATGAAGAGCCAGACAAACCATGACTGGTATCATCTGAACGGAAACTGGAATGAGTGGCAACGGCTGGAATGGAAATTCCGCATACCCAAAGGTTTCCAACCCACCACCAAGTTCTGTCATCTTCACCAACTGAAGGCACAGGAAGGTAATAATGGCGCACCACTCATTACTATCAGTACCCGTTGTGATGAAGACGGAGGGAATAAGCGTGTACAAGTGATTCATACAGGCGATACACGGACGTCCGGCAAGGGTGTTATCATAGACAACCTTCCGCTTGCCGACTTTGAAGATGAATGGATACAAGTGGAGACAGAAATGCATTATACCCATCATGGTACATTCCGTATCAAACTGACCCGTATCAGCGATGGGAAAGTGCTTGCCGACCAATCTTTCGCAGATATAGACTTATGGAGGAAGGGGGCGACAAGTATCCGGAATAAATTCGGTATTTATCGCAGTCTGGGGCGGAAGATGCAAAGTGCATCCGACAGACCCGATAACGGACTTAAAGATGAAAGCCTACAGTTGGCTGATTTCAAAGTTTATGAAGCGCATACCAATCCGAATCCTCAGCCGCACGACTAATCGTTTTTTCAGAAAATAACCTTTAAAAATCATTTTGTCAGCCATGACAAAATGATAATCCTATTGTCTCAGATTCCTTTCTTTCCGCCCAATGGTGGGGAAAAAAGAAAGAACGCAAGCATTCCCTATTAAATAAATGCGGAAAGAAAGGGAAAGGGGACAGAATCATAAAAAGGGACGTAACGACTGTCATATCTTAGATGAAAATGATAGCCTTCATGTGTTCTATGCGTAAAAAGAACACTTTCCCTCCGGATCCTTTCCCGATACAACCAGAAAAGAGTATAACCCGATAAGTAAAGGGCTACACCTTATATCCGGGATGGTGTCACCCTTTATGCAACATGGCTACACCCTTTCGGGCATTAGGTGTAGCCTTATCACGAAAAAGAATGTTAGTTTTGCCCGAAAAGATGGTATGTTTAGGTGAAATACATGGTTTGTTGAGGGTAAACAGACCGTCTGTTCCGGTCAGATAGACCATCTGTTTGGGAGAAACAGATGTTTAGTCTGGCTAAAAGATCGTTTTCTCCTCAAAGCCCTGTCAGAATAATCGCCTATAGAATGTCTTTGTGTTGATGAAATGCTATAATCTTTGTCACCTTGAAACAGAACGATACAATATTGCAAGGAAATGAGATAAGACTACAAAATGAAGAGAAGAAATCTCCCTTTCTTTACATATCACAAAAAAATAATAAATACACATGAAATCACAACTTGTATCTTTATGTATCGGGAGCTTATGTTTTGTAGGCAGTTATTCCCTTAATGCCCAGGAAAGTTGGCAATCGCAACTTGTTATTCAAGATGAATCCGGAAATCTGACTTATAAGAAAGATAATGATGGTTTTGTTATCCCAGATTTTAGTCAGGCTGGATACGGGAATGGAAAAGACATTCCTGTGGTCAGTTTGCCGGAACGCACCATTACTATCAGTCCTTTGGAGGACAAGGAGGCTGACAATACGCAACATATACAGAAGGCCATTGACGAAGTAGGAAAATATGCTTTGGACGCAGAGGGTATCAGAGGAGTCGTATTCCTTTCAGGTGGAAGATGCAAGCGCCTATCAGGCGGGCGACTTGATTTGTATAAAATATCCTACTACAACAGCTTGGCTGGAGGCTGTCTGGTATGGCGGCAATACAAAGCGCAACACAGATGAAAGCAAGAAATGGAAAACTAAGGATATTGATATTTCCTATCATCGCTACGTCACCAAAGTGGAAGGTAATATGATTGAAGTGGATGCTCCCATATTTTATGCGCTCGACGTACAGTATGCACAGGCATATATCTACAAGATTTCAAATTCGGGAACAATCCGCCACAATGTAGGCATTGAGAATCTGCATATTTCTTTTGAAAGAAGTCCGGAGAATTCCACGGCTAACGTTGATCAGAATTGTATCTATATGAGTTCGTTGGAAAATTCATGGGTGAAAGGTGTTTCAATGTCCGGTTTTGTTCATGCGGGCATTAAAACGACTTCTACTACAAGGAGTACAATTGAAGACTGCTATGCTATTGATCCCTCCGGACTTTGCACAGGAGGTACGTATTATAATTTTGAGAATTACCATCGTTCACAACTCATCTTATTGAAAAACTGTTATGCCCGTAACGGGCGTCATCACTATATCTCCAACGGCTGTGCCTCTACCAGCGGCATTGTTGTGTTGAATTTTCGTTCGGAACTTTCTCTTGCACAAGCTGAGGGACACCGGTTGTGGTCGCAGGGGATTTTGTTTGATAACTGGGCGGAATTGGGAACTATAAAATCAAATACCGGGAAAATCGGTATGTACTTACGTGATAACATGGGAAGTGGTCATGGCTGGGGAGGTACTAACAGTGTCTTTTGGAATTGCGATGTACAGGGAGGTGCTATTTATCTGGATAAAGTGCCTACAGGACAAAATTATGCTATCGGATGCACAGCTAAAACAATACGGAGATACCGCAACAATATGAGTGAATATACCAATGGATATATAGAAGGGCAGAATCGTAAAGGCTTGCAGCCCGCATCACTCTATGAGGCTCAGAGGGCGGCAAGAGGCATCTCTACGGGGCTAATGCCTGAAACAGGCAGAGAAGATATCCCTCATATTATTGTGGAAACAAATCGTGTGAGAGTAAAATCGCAAAAAGATGCATGGATATCTATTTACACGGCCCATGGAAGTATGGTGCAGATGTTCAAATCTTCTTCTGACAATTGGGTGGAGAGTATGCCATTGAACAATGATTTTTACGTAGTTCGTGTGCACGAAGCCGGTCAGAAAGCTTATAGCCGGAAGGTTCTGATAAGAACTGTCGGAAAATAATATAATTATAATATCAGCAATAAATTTCTTAACGTTTATGACTAAAAGAACTTTTTTCTCACTCCTGTATGCGTTGATATGTACTGTCAGTTTCGGACAGAAATTCGCACATCCCGGAATGTTACATACGACCTCTGATCTTGAATTCATGAAAGCCAAGATCCTTGCAGGCAAGAAACCTTGGAAGGAAGCATGGAGCCAGCTCAAGTCATCGGAAATTGCTTCGCTCAATTATAAACCGACTCCTTTTAAGATTGTAGATAACGGACCTTATAATAAACCCGATAATGGAGGGAAAGAGTTTGTACGTGATGGTGCGGCAGCCTATACCATGGCTTTACAATGGTATGTGGAAGAGGATAAAGCTTATGCGGAAAAGGCTATCGAAATATTCAATGCTTGGGCTCAGACTCTTGAGTCGGTCGTAAATCACAACCGTCAATTGAAGGTGGGTACGGCTGGAATCAAGTATCTCAATGCTGCCGAGATAATAAAACATACTTATAAGGGCTGGAATGCCAAAGATCGCAAAGCTTTTGAAGATATGGTCATCAATATCTGGTATCCGGTAATAAAGGATTGGACGCCTCGTTATAATGGCAATTGGGATGCTGCCAACGGACAAACACTTATGTGTATAGGCATTTTCCTTGACCGACGGGATATTTTTGACACTGCATGCAAGCAGCTTACCGATGGTAACACGAATGGGGCTATCAAAAATTATTTTTATGAAAGCGGGCAATGTCAGGAGAGTGGACGTGACCAACAACATGTACAGATGGGCCTTGCTTTCCTTGCTTGTGCTGCCGAAATTGCCTGGAATCAAGATATAGACTTATATGGAGCATTTGACAATCGCCTCTACAAAGGATTTGAGTATACGGCCCGATACATGTCCGGCGAAGAAGTTCCTCATGTGCAGTATATCACTTGGTTTGGAAAGCCGGTCTATGGACCTGAGATCTCATCCAAACAACGGGAGAAGATCTGTCCAGCCTGGGAACGGGCTTACCATCATTATCACGACCGCAAAGGAATGGATATGCCATACACTCGCAAGATGATTCAAAAAAGTCGTCCGGAAGGAACGGACAATCAATCGTTTATGCCTTGGGCGTCGCTGACTAGTGTAGGTTTACCTGCCCGATAAGATTATTTTTTATGGAATAGAGTTGTGCATGATTCGAACAAATCTGAATGAAAACAAATTTCTTGTAGCTGTTTTTTTATAAAAGGTGAGGCTATTGGGGATTACCCAAATAGCCTCAAAAGTTCAACAAGGTTATTCTAAAAAAGTTGCTAATACAGCAATATCCTTATCTGCCTGATGTTGCCTGTAGACGACTATTACCAGGATATATTTTAATCAAACGAACTCCATGTGGAGCTATATCAGTCGTAAAGTCTTTATTCGATGTTGCAATATCTTGCTGGCGCCATAAATCACGTATCTTTTGTTCACCCCTTATGCCTAATTGCTTCCAAGTAACTGTAGCTTTTTCATATCGCTCACTACGATTGAATAAACCTATAGCCATAGAACCATCTTCCATAGGTTTAGCATAAATCACCACAGAAGCTTTCTCTGCAACCACTGTTCCTTGTTTACCAAGCGGGTCTTGGTTTACTTCAATTACTTCATTATTTGTAAGTAAGCTGATTGTGAAATCATCTAATTGAGCCATGTCACAACCTATTAATAAAGGAGCAGAAAGTAATGCCCATAAACTGATATGTGTATATTGTTCGTCTGCAGTCAAACGAGTATAGTGCAAACGAGGCCCCCAGCCTACCATACCTACTACTAGCATATCAGGATCAGGCCAATGTCCGGGTCCAGTATAAGCTGCCCATTTAGTCTGATTGAATCCTAAGCGACTCATACTTTCCCAAGTATCTCTAATATCACCGGTGGTACGCCAACAGTTGGCCATTTTTTCCCATTGAGCTGCATCTCCCCAAGGGGCACTGTTTGAAAGACTAAAAACCACATCACGTTTGTGAGAGCGCAATGCTTCCATCATCTCTTTTACATGGTATACGTCATTCGGATTCCAGTCATACTTCAGATAATCCATACCCCAATCTATCCACTGCTGAACATCATTCTTCACAAAAGAATATTTTCCATGATGATAATTAATGCCGTGTTTAGTTTTCTTACTAGGATCAACGTAGCGGTAATGCTCATTAGCATATTCTTTCACCCAGTCATAAGTTCCGTCAGCGTTATCGCTATAGGAACCCAAATGTCCTGCATACGTACCTATCCATGGACCGGAATAAATACCAATCTTCAATCCCATACTATGTATCTCGTCCGCTAAAGCTTTCATATCCGGAAATTTACTGTTTGTCATGACTCCCTGATGTTTCCCTCCGCGTAATCCTTGCCAACCATCATCTATGTTGATATATTGCCAACCGTAATTAATCAATCCTTTTTCCACCATTGCTTTTGCTGAACTAAGTACTTTTTCCTGACTGACTGCATTCCCCCAACAATTCCAGCTGTTCCATCCCATTGGTGGGGTCAAAGCCAGTTTATCTCCTACTACAATTTTAAAGCTACGCCTCGCTTCACCCAAAGAATTTTTAGCGATAAACGTTACCACGTATTCACCCACTTTCTTTATGCTTCCAGTTATTTGTCCTGTTTCCGTGTTCACTTTCAGCCCTTTGGGCAGATTTTCTACAGCAAAACTCATAGGGCGGATACCGGTAGCTGGAATCGTATAAAGAAAGGGGGAACCGGGCCGAATTCCGAATATCATTGCACCATTAATACGGGGAGTATCGGGTGCTTTGGGGGTTAATATATACTTTGATAAAGTATCAGGGACAGTAATTATTTGCCCACAAGCCATATTGGAAGCTTCCAAAAGCCCCATAACTACGAATAAAATAAAGGTTCTTTTTTTCATATCTTTTTTATATTAATGATAAATAAAAGTTTCCGGACTAAAGATTTCTTAATCCGGAAAACTATCAATAAATATGGTTCATTCACCTATTGTAAATTCATTATATTCTGTATAGAAAAGATCTATAGCGCTTGCTTCCGGTCGAAAAACACTACGATAGCGTACTTTGGATCCAGCTTTTACATTCTCTATAAAGCAACTAACTTCATTAGGGAGTAATTTTATCATGTTCTCCTCTCCATTTTTCTGAATATAATAGATTTCCGTATTCAATATCTGAATAGAACCAGTGCGAAGCCAACCTATAGTGAGAGTACCATTTTCATAGCTATGATTGATCAGTCGTCTATTCAGTATAGATTCCTGATAATTATCACCGTAGGCACTGCACAAAGATTCTACAGGTAATGATTTATACTTCATATTAGCATCATAAATGATGAATTTGAAAGTCATTGCCGTTCCTTCATTCACGTTAGGGATTTTAATCAATATTGAATCTGAGCGTAATGGGCGTTCCGGTTCCCTTTCTAAAGGTATGCAAATGGAATCTGTTTCACCATTGTATTTCACTACTAAATTCTTGGCTCTTACATCAGAGAACCAGAGACCTGCTTCAATCCTATTTTTTCCTGCATACATATGTACGGAATCAATCTTGCCCAAATAGATTTGTTCACCTCTTTCTAAATAAGGTTCATGAAGGTGATTGATATCTGTACAAGAGAAGCACATCCCCAGTACTGCCAGGGTAATGAGTGCTGTATAAATTTTAGTTTTCATCATCATTGTTTCAATTAGTTTCTTCTTTACCATAATAAGTGAGTTCTGCTATATGAACGAAGTCAGTTACTCCTCCCCATGTTTCCAGTACTTCAAGGCGTATCCAACGCACAGCCGGTGCATCAATTGGAATCAGAACATCTTCTCCATCAAGACCACCCAACTGTTGGTCGTCAGCATTGGTTGAACCAAGAGGCAATCCCGAAGGTTTAACAGAAGTGAATTCCGTCAATAAAATCCAGTCATTGCCCGGTTCTGTAATATCCAGTTGAACGCCATCGGTTGTCGGAGTTCCCCACACGCGGAAGCGTTTAGGATTGCCGTGAGCATACAAGTATTGCCACTTGGAACCTCCTGAACGTTGATAATATTTAATGCGACTCAGTTTAACTAAACGTCCTAAGTTCATTCCCAAATTGATTGGAGAACTCAAGCCTACTTTAGTATGATAATGGTCATTGTTTGTCCCCCATGAACCATTCCATAACTTAGGCCAGTCGGAGCTACTATTATATCTTCCCGGATCGCCATAGCCTGGTATAATATACTTAGCATATCTGTCCGATGAGATTTCGGTCTCATATATAGGGAAATATAATGAATCCTTTATAGCGGTTTGATTACCCCAATGATCTGAAATGACAACAGCAAAACGTCTCCCTTCAGTTTCTGAAGTCTCCGTGGAGTAACCACGGATATATCCTTGACCGATTTTTGAGTTAGAGTAGAAATTCTGAGCTGTTATCATCTGACCGTGTTCGTCAGGGGTAGTTACGGTAATGGTAATATCTACCCGTTCTTTATTTTCCCAGTTAAATGCCAGCCCTCCAAAGTCACTGGTTACCTTCATCTGGCTGAAGATTTCGTAAATAGGATTATCCGCCGGAGATATTTTTACTACAACTGGTTCTGATTCATTCCCACTCCTATCGACGGCAATTAGAGTAATATCATGCTCAGCGGCTTTCCCAAATCCGACAACTTCCAGTTCATTGATATATGCCGAAGCTTTAACTTCCATGTTTGTACCGTCATTCAGTTTATATGTGGCTTTCACATAGAGTAAATCTTCGTCTGTGGGCAGATCATAAGTGATTAATGCCTTGCCAGCACCATTTATGACATTACAATTACTTACTATACCTGGTGCTGTGCTATCTGTTGCAAACTGTGCTTTCTCAACATCTGTACAAGAAATGACGAGTAAGAGAGCAAATAACAAACTTATTGTTTTGAATAGATGTTTCATAATATATCTATTTTTATAACTAATATTTTTTACCATCCTGGGTTTTGTATTAGATTCGGATTACCCAGAATATCAGATTCTCTAATGGGGTATAAGTAATCTTTAGCCCCAAATTGCGGTTTAAAGAGAGTAGTCACCGTATAGTATTCTTCAGCTTCTATTCCTTCAACATACCATCCTTGTACAGGTTCGTTCATATAAGTTGTCATCAACTTCCAGCGGCGTTTATCATAATAAGTCTGTCCTTCAAATGCTAATTCAATTAAACGCTCTCTACGGATAATATCACGCATGCCGGCCTTTGTCTCATACTTACTTTTGAACTGACTCATAGCATATGTATCCCAAGTTTCTTTGATACCTTTAAGTCCTGCTCTCATACGGATTTTGTCTACATACTCGATGGATATTTCATCAGAGAGAGAATTATCATTAGGCAAGCATTCGTTGACAGCCTCTGCATATAGCAAGTATAAATCGCCTAAGCGCATGATAGGAAATGGATAACGATAACCTGCCCATGCCCCCGAATTATTTACAGAACATTCTGAAGAAACTGTTTTCTTATCAAAATAGCCTGTACCAGAATAGTTCATTATACCATTTTTACCTGCTGCCTCCATGTTGCGGCTGAATATTTTATGTTGTTTGGTTTCATCGTTTTCCAAACCGTCAACACCTTTCAAATATAATAAACCTCTATCAAAACCAACATTGGCATAGAAACGGGGTTCGCGATTTAGATGTAGATAGGCGGTTTGTTCACCTACAACAGCATAAGACTTATGATCTTCAGGAATAGTAGTTAACTTATAACGGTTATTATAGTCCCATGTGGCATCTTCATCAATCGGAAGTCCGTTCTTTGTATAGTAGTTTTCTACTGTGCGAAGGGTAGGACCATGCTGTGAGTTAGCACCTGCTGTACGGAATGTAGTCTGATTAATGGTGATTAGTTTATTACGTTCGAAACCTTGAATGTCATTCCGGCTGTCACCCCATATCAATTCTTTATTCCATTTCTCAGTCATTACTTTATTCAGTGCATTCAGTAAACGGGTTTCGGCTGTCATCTTAGATGGTGCTATATAATCATTCACTGTATATAAAGCCCTTTCACCCGGGCCACCAAGTTCTGCATCACAGAATTCAATAGCTTCCTTACAAGCCTGGCGCGCTCTTTCCCATTTCTGATGATCATATTCGGAACTAATTAACTGTATGCCACGACTATCTTTAAAGTTAGTATAATCAGAATTTCCATTGAACAAAGGACTGGCTGCTGTCACCAGGATCTTGGCTTTCATGGCATAAGCAATAGCTCCTGTGATACGTCCGTCCTCAGCTATGTTATTCTCTACTTTGGGAGGCAGATTGTCTTTTGCTTCATCAAGTAACTGTATAATGTAGTTCACGACTTCATCGAACGGTTCACGATAAACACGCATATCTTTTTCATCTGCCTCTATTGAAATATTCTCCTTAATTAATGGAATAGGACCATAGAGTTGAGCCAGGAACCAATGATAATAAGCTTTCAAGAATTTCACTTCAGCTATCCACTGAGCTCTTTGACCTGTATCCAAATCTTTCACTAACTCTATATTTTCAAGGAATATGTTACAATTACGAAGCGCTTCATAAAGTTTTTTTCCACCATTGGCACCATCCCAGTAATTGAAATTCGGAGAAGAGATATTATTACCTATATTCATCTGATAATACTGAGTATTTCCCAATACATAGGGGCAATTCCATACCTCTTCTCCACCATTCAATCCCGGATTGTTTGCTACATTGACCCAGTTGGGCAAATAAGAATAACAAGTGTATAAGTATTTCTCCGCCTCTACTTTATTGCGGAATGCATACTCTATTGTAGGCATATTATCGGGAACCACATCCAAATAATCACATGAGCTAAAAGAAGCTGCCACCAACATTAAAGTTACTATATAATTTCTTTTTTTCATAACTATCTATTATTTAAAATCCGACTTGAATACCGATATTGTGAACTCTTTGAATAGGATATCCTAAACCGTTACCAGCCATTTCCGGATCCCAAAGGTCGAATTTACTAAAGGTTAGTAAATTTGTACCACTATAGTAAATTCTCAATTTAGAAAGGAAAGCTTTCTTAATCCACTTATGTGGGAAAGAGTAACCAACTTCCACTGATTTTAAACGAAGGAATGAGCCGTCTTGCATAAACCATGTACTCGTTCTGTTATTGTTTGAAACAAGAGTTTCACTCAGGCGGGGCCATAATGCATATATGTTTCGATTAGTCTCACTCCAATGATCGTCTGCATAGATTTTCAGAAGTTGGTTCTGACCATGTCCACTTAAATCATTATCAATAAACGGATGGGTTGTCCCTGTCTTACTTCCTACATTCAGCCAAAAAGATTCACGTGCTAATCCTTGGAAGAAACAAGAAATATCAAAACCTTTGTAGCCTGCAGATAAACCGAATCCATATACAATTTCCGGATCGGTAGGGAAACCGATAGGAACCTGATCAGCTTCCGTAATTACACCATCATTATTGATATCCTTATATTTAATATCTCCCGCTAAATAGTCTCCGAATTGTTTAGGAGAGTTGGCGATATCTTGTTCATCTACAAATAGACGTTCTGCCACGTATCCCCATTGTTGGTTAATGGAATGTCCAACTTTGGATCTCCACGGTGTATTGGAATAATCGACTTCTTCATATTTGGTAATCTTGCTTGTTGCATAGGTAAAGTTAAAACGTCCTTGCATCCAGAAATTCTTATTGAATGAATAGTTATAGTCAACAGACATATCAAAACCTGAACTTTCGGCTTCACCTACATTTGCACGAACAGCAGCTTGCACACCCATTGTTTCCGGGATTGCTGCGCGTGTTTGCAAAATATTAGACCGTTTGTCTTGAAAATAGTCAATTTGAACATCAAATGCATTCAGTAAATTGAACTCAGTACCGACATTCAATTTCTTGGACACTTCCCATGTGATATATGGATTGGCATAACGACTAACCGAAATGCCATTTTTAGAAACATTATAGTCTGTACCGAATCTATATGAATAATCTGTATTGTTCATATTAACCTCCGATAAATAGAAAAAACGATCTTCGTTATTTCCGATTGCATCGTTTCCGACTAAACCATATGTAGCTTTCAATTTTAATTTAGGTATAATTTTTGCAATCGGCCCTCTATAAAAATTTTCATTAGAAACAATATATCCCAAACCTACTGAAGGAAAGAAACCAAATCGTTCTTTTTGTGCAAATCGTTCTGATCCATTATAACCGAAATTGGCCTCTAAAAAATAACGATCATTATATGCATAAGTGAAACGACCGGAGAGTCCCATATTACGATAAGGCAATGAAAGTTGCAAAGAAGAAGCATTAGCATGTAATTCGTTACGCAGTGTATAAATCAGCATACCACTGATGGCATGTTTTTCCTTAAAAGTACGATCATAACTCACAGCTGCTTCCACATAGGTATTAGTTGAAATATTCTTAGTTCCTTCGTTATAACCTAAGTATTCAGTACCTCCTTCAGGATTTAACTCGGTCAATTTATAAGTATCATCTAATGAATTATAATTACTGGCGAGATAATAGAATGGATTGTAATAGCGAGATACATCAAAAGAAGAATTGCGGGTAGTACTAAATAATGCACGCGCTTTCAATCCTTTGGTAATGAAATCCAAGTCTTGACTTAATTCGAATTGTGCTAGAATCATAGAAGAGCTCTGGTCTCTATAGCCTTTTACCATGTCCGCATAAGGATTTATATAGAACTCACTTTCAGTAGCATAAGTATTACCAAACATAATATGCTGAATATGTTCTGTATCTTTTGTTTGCGGATAAAATGCAGGAAAACCTACAGGAGAAGTTTGCATTATTTTATTATATAGTGTGGTACCACCATCTATAGGGCCAGTGTAATCTTCAATTGTAGTATATAATCGAACGTTTACTTTGGTTTTCTTTGTCACATTAATATTTACATTAGAGCGAATGGCATATCGTTTCAAATCAATATTATTATTGAAGTTGTTCCGTTTGTCTACTTTCATTAAACCATGGTCTTGATTGAAAGTCGCAGCTATATAATAACGTGCTACAGTACCACCACCACTCAGATTTAAATTATAACGTTGATTAGCAACAGCATCATTTAACATTAATGCATACCAATCAGTTGCTGGATACATATAAGGATTGGCTCCTGCTATAGTATTAGCAATTTTTTCCTGAGTATATGGTAATGCTCCAAGAGGATTTCTTGTTTTAACAGCTTCATTATGTAATCTCATATAAGTAATAGGATCTGCTAACTCTACTTTACGGGTCGGGGTCTGAATAGAGTTCTCAATGCGGAATTCAATCTTTGCCTTACCTTCTTTCCCTTCTTTGGTTGTGACAAGAATCACACCATTTGCACCACGAGCACCATATAATGCTGTTGCAGTAGCATCTTTCATTATAGAGAAACTAGCAATATCATCAGGTTGTAAGCGAGACAGATCCGAAGATGAAATTTCCAGTCCATCCATTAAGATCAGAGGGCTCTTTGAATAGCCAAAAGTTGTAACACCACGAATAAAGAAATCGGCATTATCCATACCAGGCTCCCCACTACGCTGATAAGAAATCATACCTGCTACACGTCCTGCAAGAGCAGTTGTCAAGTTAGAAGTCGGTGCTTTTAATTCTGCAGGTTTGATAGTAGATACAGAAGCAAGAACACTTTCCTTTTTTTGTTTAGCAAATGCCACTACTGTTACTTCTTCAAGTTCATCAGTTTGATCTTTCAATTGAACAACTTTATTTTTTTGTAATTCACTTGCAGTAAGTACCTCTTTTTCCATACCCAAATAGGAAATTTCCAACTTAGCATTAAGGTCAACTTCCATAGAAAAGTTACCATCCATATCGGTAGTTACTCCTTGTGGAGTTCCTTGAATAACCACAGCAGCACCTGGCAGCGGCTCACCTGTACTGTCAACAACACGTCCTGTCACTTTTACTTTTTGTTGAGTTACCGAATTCAGTACTTCTGTCTCACGAACACTTTCTAATAAGAATGTGTTTGCCTGCAATGGCGAAGAAACAATTGTCAAAGCTGTTATTATTATACAGCTACATAATTGTTTGTTCACATGCTGACATAACGGAAAGAATCTAACATTCTTCATACTTAATAAATTAAAATTAAATTAGACTTAAATTAACAAGGGATTTCACCTGGAATTCTTTTTGAGTTTTAATGGTTTGATTGTTTTTACATAATATCAATACATCATTTTTAAAGTTATACATTGTTGTTTTCCATATCGCAAACAAACAACAATTTTCCCAAATGAGATTTAAAGATTGTATCAAATACTATCAATTATATCTCAAAGTGTTATAGACTGTAAACGGTAAAATTGGATAATATCCTATTATACAATGCATTACCAATGCACTACGATTTTACAACACCAAATTACAAGCTAATTCTGACTTATTTAGTCAGTATTCGCAAGTCCATATTCTTATGACGAGCCATCAGTTGTGCTATATAAAGTGAACGGGGGAAAACATTCTTTTCATTCTGTCCTTCCCAAACACCATCCGGACGATCGATAAAAACTCCCGGATATTTTTCACCCTTCATACCAAAGTTATAATTATATCCTGATGTCCAAGGACTCTGTACAGCAGCACGTTTCACACGACAGTTCCAAAGCACCTGAGTTACTCCGGCCCAGCCATGTCCACTTCCCATTTTACCACGATCCTGCACATTGATTTCTCCATCGGTAATCACATTATCATAAAGGGTTCCAACTGCCCAGCGATGGTGAGGACCTATATCTGCATAAGTTTGCGAAGCCGTACAATTATAAAATACATTGGGACCACATACACGTGCACCCGTCACATAGTCATGACGCCCCTCTGTACTCTGACAGTTCATAAACAGATTTTGCTGTCCCCAATTATTAAAAGAATATCGCAGTCCACCGGTTATCAGAGATTTTGTTTCCAGGCAACGGCAATCCGTCACAGTTACATTCTTCGCATTGCGTTCACAACTTACCGCTGAATACCCGAAATAGCGACAAGTCAGATTACGCGCCCAGCAGTTTTCCACTTTATCGAACTGAACGCCAATCCAACCATGCTCGTTATCCTCATAATGTTCAAATTCTGATTCCAAACACATATTAGTCACCCCGACTTCACTGATACGACCGTCAAATGTATACTTAAATACTTCACCACCGCCATATTTCTCTTCCATCTGCATTACTACCGGATTATCAATATAAATACGGTTACCTTCTACTTTTACAATTTCACGTTCGAAAGAAAGGTTATATTCCCGTGCGGTCCATTGGCGAGTTCCCTGACGTTCAACGATTTGATCCATCTTAATATCATGTATCCAATTCTCTGTTCCCGGACGATAAACAATGATACGATCACCCACTTTAAAATTTGCAGCAGAAGAAACCTGAAAAGAGTGTGTTCCCACCGGTACAAAAGCATCCGTAATCTTCACCCTTGTTCCGGATACTTCCTCCATTCTACCATTACCAGATACTTCTATCAATGAAAAACGCTGCTTACCGATAGCCAACAAACGGGTTTCATTCACATTATCTCCTTCTCCGGTCAAAATAACTCCACTTGCATTTATATGAATCGTTCCATGAACATGATATACTCCCCGTTTTAGCAGAACCGTTCCACGGTGTCCGTCTTTATCCGGTTGCATACGAGACACTTCATCTATTGCATCCTGAATTCTCTGACGACTATCCCCTTTTTCCACAGGATATACAGTTTTTGTTACCGGATACTCAGGGATTGATTTATCACCATGATGATAACCAACCCGACTAAAATCCGGTATCGTATTTCCCTGTTTATCGGGATAATAAGCTAGCTCCCCTTCCGGAGTAATTTTCACATAGCTGGATTGCCAGCCCGAAGGTAATTTGGTCTGAGCAGATACACTCACACAAAGTGTTATCGCCAATATACCTCCCACAAGTTTCTTTACACGATTCATTCTATTCTCAATTATTAGTTTGTATATAAATTCAGTTCAACCTTCTCACCCGCCACAGTCGGTATCTGCAGATATTCTCCATAAAGTATGTCCGATTTTCCATTTTTCCGGATAACTTGCACAGGATGTCCTTTCCATGGGTTCTCTATTTTACAGACACGTCCTTTCTCACTAACCAGAGTTACTCCCTGAATTAGTCCTTCTTTCAAAGTAGAAGTAACCAAAAACGCACCATAAGCTCTCAGATTTTCAAAAGATGCATCCTTCTTATGATTCCAATTGGGGAAAACACGAATAACACCTTCATAACTTTGTAGCAGCATCTCATTAATAGTAAGAGGAACAGCGGCTAAAGTTTCGATACCTCCCCCACCTTGCACAATCCAGGAATTGGGATATACATCCATCTCAATCCGTTTCTTCAAATAAGATAGAATCTTATCCGAGGGATACCCCACACGTACAGCTCCGGGATAACAGGTTTCAATTCCATTATTAGATGTATTTCCCCAATCATTCGGATCACGTTGCTTTTCCGACCAATGTGCCACATCTTCCAGCAAGATAGTATTGAAAGCCGCATCTGTCATGGGCCCCACAACACCAGCAGGGAGAATCAAACCATGAATAGAGACCCTGTTCAGCCCCGATGGACGCACTTCTTTATCCTGAGGTCCCTTCTCCATATTCTTCAAACTTTGACGTCCGTCTTCTGTAATACCTAATGGGTATTCACTCAATTTCTCCAAAATATCCTGCCAACGGGATTGCCGTGTCTTATCAATGGAAAGGAAATCACTCATATCCATCACACCCTGAAACAACATACGAACCAACCCCAACGAAAGAGTTGAATTAAAATCACCTAACCGATTACGCCAGACACCTCCATTACGTTTATTGGGCATCACCTCATTGAAATGATCCATACGAATGACATAACGTCCATTCTCTAAAGAGAGATAATCTTCCCAAAAATCTGCACAGGCCAGAAGATACGGATATACTTTACGGGCATACGCCTCATCATACGTACTGTAATATCGCATCAACATATTTCCAACACTAAACACTGCATTGATTTTCTGTCCCAGAAACTTATAACCACCATCAATTGTATTTTCACGGGTCGAATACTTTTCCTGCATTTCTTCAGGAGTTAACGGCCACATAGCTGTACATAAACCTTTAGGACCGATACCCACCGGATAATAGATCCCCTTGCAATTCAGCAATTCCTGTGCATGCTTCCGTCCAGCCTCCATATAATCTAATATAGGCTGATCAAAATTATCTGTCAGACTAATATGATTGGAAGAAAATGACGCCCAGTAAGGTGCCTGATAATTATAATTCAGATGATAATCACCTCCCCATGCCGCTTCGTCACGCGTAACAAATGGTCCCCAGATACCTGGCGCAAACTTGCCCTCACGGGAAGAACAAGCAAACAAATATTGCGACTGATAGTAATACTTTTCAAAATAACTATCACCTATATTAATATGAGACTGTTTCCAAAAATGATTCCACCAGGAATGATGTTCTTTCCGTAATTGCTCAACACCCGCTTCCGTTACTTTCTCTGCTTCTGTAATAGCTTTGTTTTTCCAATCCGGTGTATCATGATTCGTATAAACAGATATAACCAATTGTACTTTCTTTCCGGGAATCAAGGAGAATTCATCAGAATTTGAGTTTAAAGCCAATGCCACATGAGTAGGCCAACGCAGCAATTCCGTATTTTCAAATGAACGACTTACCCACATTACTTTATCTTTGCCTCCCGCAATAGTCGAAGTATTACCTTCCGCAGCCCATAAACGCAAATGGGCAGTAACAGCTTTGTCCGATTGCAATTCTATGATAATCTTATTATCCGTTGCAGCAACCCATGCAGACAAATTCAACTGACAATGAGGAGTTGTGAATTTAGTTCTGATTTCAGCAGATCCGGGCAATTGTTCCGCATAGTAAGTAGCTCCTTGCAGTTCTTTTATCTCAATATCCAGTCCGCCCGGAAGCGCAATACCTCCCGGATAAACAGGATAAGCCCTCCAAAAATCATTTTTACCAATATAAAAACAGAGTTTATCAGGAGTGCCTCCCATTGTGATACCGATATCTCCATTACCGGCTAAAGGAGCATCCGGAGTTTTGGTAGTGGGAACGTGCTGTGGGGATGAAGTAAAGACAGCTTTATAATTATCAATGGCAAACTGAGCTTTCACCCCAATAGTGCTCAGCAATGCTACGCCCAAAATAAAAGCCTTGTGTGTATTCATAGTCTATAATCATTTATCTAAAAACAAAAATAGACGTATCTTACCAACAAGGCTTGCAATATTATTTCAATCGTTTGGAGAAATGGTTCAAAATGCGTTTTTTAACGAATTAACCCACTATAGAAGTTGTTTTCCCTTTCTCTTTTCCTTCGGGAAGAGAAAGACGCACCTTTTTATGATTCAACTCAAGTTCTGCAACATTTCTCTGTTGAGTCGGATCGGCATAGTTTATTATGTACCGACCGGATTCATTTTTCCGTATCATATAAATTCCGGGAGTTTGAATATTCAATATCAAATCCGTACTTACAGTTAATTGTACCGGCTGATAAGCGGCCACCCAACAAGTAGTATTTCCTTCACTATAGATAGCCTGAGCAGTAGCATCATTACGGAGTATTTGTATATCTGATAAATTAAAAGCAGCCACATTTTCCTTGTCCATTCCGGGTAGTATCAAATATTGATATGTACCTTGTTTAGGTGCAACACCATGCGTCAAATAGATGGCAGTCACCTCTCCATGTGTTTCTTCCGGGTGATACATTTGCATCACATCATACCATGATCCCGTACGTTCTGCTGTTTCAGCTACAACTTCATGAGTATTGCCCCATACAATATATCCCGTATTATTATGAAAATAGCGTTGTTCCTTTCCCTTAGCAGATTGCTTTGTATTCACAACATTCCATCGTGCATTTTCCCAGGAAAGCAGTTCCCCATTTTTATGGCATTGCTCTATAGAAGTGGTAACAACAAGATTACTATCTGCTTGTATACCAGCTCCCAAACAAAGAATAAAGTCATCCGTACAAACCCATGCCTTATGAGCCTTCACTCCGGCACGATCCAACTCCATAACAGTCATACCTTGTTTCTCATCCGAAACAGCTCCTACAAAAGTTCCTTTATTACGAGGCTGATAACTTTTAATCAAGGGCATAGGTGCATTATCTTCAAAAGCTGTTACTCCCGGTAACTTCCGCCAGTCCCAAAGAGGAAAAATATCCAGATACTCCTTACCATCTTTATAAATATAAGTAGCTCCATCTGCCATATAATACCCTTTCATATTATCGCCATTCATCATTTCCGTACCGATAATACGGTCAGAAGCCATTTTTATAGACGCCATCCAGGATGGACGGCGATGAATTGTATAATCCGACTGCCAGAAATGCTTATGTCCTGTAAGTACATTCACCGCAGGTGCAGGATAATTATCACGAAGCAGAGCTGTTGCCACAGCCACGCACTCATCTGATTCACCTCCACCTAACTCCGAGGCTGCAAATGCAAGACTCAGTGCTTTATGTACGGGAGCATGATGAAACAGTTGACGTCCCAAAGCATTCACATCCATCATTCCTTTCCAGATTACCCAACGATATCCCTTATCAATCAGCGTACTCAGAATACTCAACTGTTTATCATCAAATGCTAACGACGTCCCTGAAAATAACCCAGAGAAGAAACTCATTCCGGATACGAACGAAAGCCCATAATTACCAAACTGCTGCTGAGCACCATGCTGGTGAAAACACCAATCGTCTTTTATACCTTCTACCCCACCCGTGACTATTTCAGATGCAATGGTATCACGTGCCATCTTTACCAACTCATAATCATTCTGTAATAATGCACGCATCATCACATTTCCGGCAAGCCATACCTTATTCTGTCCGGTCATCCCAAACTTAGCATTCTCCATTACAGTTATAGCGTTCTGTTTCTCCACAGGGGTCAATTGCTTCTCAAACAAGATAAAAACCGTACCCAATGTTTTAGGAATACCTATTTGATTATACCACCAGTTCAAACATACCGGTTTAGCAGTAAACCAATAATTCAAAGCTTTATGAATAACCGCTTCCACCTCCGAAGAACGATAGTAGGAAGTCTGATCGGAGTTATAGAGCTTTACCAGCTCCAGAATACGTTCCGCATGAATTTTAGGCTCCCAGCCGGAACGCTTTTTGTCATCGTAATTAATATCCGGCCATGTTCCGGCTTCCGTGAAAGAAGACAGATAAGTTTCTACTTTCTTTAAATCAAAAGGATATCGCTGATGCAACTCTACCACAACCTGATCCGAAATCTCTGTTTCCGGCTGAATAGACGAAAGGATGGACAATAAACCAAACGGATCTTTACCGGAAGGAACCAACATTCGGGCATAATTTTGCTTGATACGCACCAACTCATCCACACCACTTGCCTGTACAGTAACAGATACAAGTAATACACTAATTATAATCAGATTACGCAAAATTCTCATTCCTGTTTATTTTTTCAGTTGTTCTGTTTCCATTATAACAGCCGCCCACAATATACCGGCAACAGCCTCTTTAGCATTCAATATTTTGGGAACAGTAACATATTCCACAAAATTCTTTTTAATCACAACTCCATCACATGCTCCTATCACATCCAGTAAGCCTCTGTCATTCACCTGTATAAAAGGAAAGAGACTTTGATATCCCCTATATGCAACCGGAGTATATTCCTTTGCTTTTAAGAGCCCTAACTCTACACCACGCTGAATAGAGTATACAAACATAGCAGTTCCGGATGGATCTACAAAATTTAAAGGATTATCTCCTTTATCCACAACCATAAACCAACCGCCGGTCTTCTTATCCTGCACTTCTTTCAGCCCTTTACACATTTTCAGATAAATATCAAGGACCTGCTGATAATTCGGATGTGTTTTGGGTAGTAAAGCCAGTAGTTCAGGTAGCACCAAAGTGTACCACCCCATGCCTTCACTCCATACCTCCGGTGACAGTCCGGTAGTTTTATCCGCCCACACAGCCTTTTCAGGTTCTGTAGTCCATGCATGAAGGATAAGTCCATCCGGGCGTTGCAAATGACGGGCAGCAGTAATAATATTCCTACATGCCACATCATAGCAATAATCGGCTTCCCCCACATATTGTGCACAACGTATAAGGAACATCTGCATCATAAAAACACCATCTATCCACATATTAGGACTCCTGTTTCCGTGCCAGAACTGTCCATCGGAACTGGGATAGTGATCCACAGCTTTCAATATTTGCAAGGCAGCTTTCTTGTATTTCTCATCCCCCGTACGTCCGTATAATGTACAAAAGGCCGAACCTGTCATAAAATTATCGAGATTCGTTAATCCGCCTCCTTTGTAATTACCCGCTTCATCAACGAAATGATCCATATATTTCTTTATATATTCCAGATACCTGCTATCACCTGTTAATTGTCCCAAACGGTCCATAGCCTCAAACATGTATCCCTGCACATATGTATAATCTTTCCAGTAAGCCATCCGATAATCCGGATATCTCGTCATCACTGTTTCCGACAAAGGTATAGCTAAATACTCCGGAGTTACTCCGGGTGTATATCCCAGTTTAGCTTCCGGCACTCCCTGGGAAGTAGTTCGCCGATAGCGGGTAGTAGTCTCCTGAGTAACCAGCATAGTAACCTCTCCTTCCACTACCGTACCGGCTGTATGTTGAGTTACTACCCGATTTTGAGCCATAGAAGAATGACTTGTACCAACTGCACATACGATACAAATTCCTACTATTATTTTCCGTGTTATTACCATAGCATCATCATTAATGATTAAATCCAAATCAACGGGTTACGTACAGGCAGATTACGCACCACTTCGTCGGTTACAGGAAAATGTTCTAACTTCTCCCACCTTGACTGCCAGTCTTTATTATGAGTCTGTAGCGCACCGAATATCAGGAAAGGATGCGCTACCGGCCATTCATCCCAATACATTACATCTTTCGTATAAATCCAGCTTTCTTTATCAACGACATAGGGATAGATAAAATTAATACCCTTCTCCATATTCTTACCTCCCTCTGCCGTATAAGTCCATAAATTATCATTCTTATCCGAAAGCGTCTGGCATATTGTTGCCATGGCATCCAGATTAAATAAAGAATAACCATAAGGTTTCGTACGTGCTGTCTCCAACGGAAAACTACCGTCTTCCGCCATCTGCTTAGGTAAAAGTACTTCTTTATAACGCCGCTTACAAAAATCCATCATATCCTTATCACCGGCATAACGGGCAAATACAGCAGCCTGCATCACCCAGCAAGTTCCATGATTATTCTTAGCATTCATCTCGTCTATGCCATACTGATGTGTGAACATCCATTTCAAATAATCAGCAAACCACTGTTTAGTAGACTTTATATCATCCTTAGACAATACTCCAAGCTTTTCTAACTGCCATAACGATTGGGCTACTTCCATAAGATGTACCGTATCAATGATGCCAATACCACGTCCTGTAGCAATTCCCTTAATAGCTTGCGCATACTGTAAGTTAGGATTCATTTTCGTAGACTCATTCACAAACCAGGCACGCACATGCGCCAGTATCACATCTACATATTCTTTATCCTGAGTCAACAAATAAGCAGAGGTCAGATTACCTACGATTGAACTAAAACGTATCATAGCATGACGATGAGCTACAAAATTATCCGGATTGGTCTCACCATCCCGACGCACATAAGGTCCGTCAGGGTTCAAAGTATCCGGCCACCAATAATCACCCTCCGAATAAAAATCATGTATATCCCCTGCACTGCGTTCCGCTATAAAGGCGGTAACCGTTACCGGTTCCTCCTTTATATTCATAGCGGCACGTTCCAGTATACCCTGCTTTAAAACGCACTTCACAAAATCTTTACCGTCTTTATCCGATGTACACGAAATAGCCAGAAAAGAACAGATCCCTAAAAATAACATACCTACCTTTTTCATAATCTTACTGCACCGTTATAAATGATGTTTGGACTTTATCAGCTTTTACAGCTACACAGGAAGTACCACCTTGCGTACGAACCCGTATTTGTGCCCGCCCGTTACGTGCCTGTACTTTGCGGGAACCGGTTGCCGTGCCCTGATTCTGTATCAGTTCTCCGTCACCGGCAATATCGAAAGAAACAAAAACTCTGGAATCAAGACACCTGATACCATTACTATCTACCAGCTGGGCTTCAACTTCAACAATTCCATCTTCTTTAGGAGTAGAAGTTACCCGGAATGCATGTTCTGTCCCCCACTTCTCGGTCTGATATTCAAAGCTCAATTCATCAGCAAGAGCTTCTTTTCCAGCAGCCACAGCACGCAATGTATTCTGCCCCTTAGCAAGCTTCACATTCCAACGCAAACCCGCTGCGGGAAAATCCTGACTATTACGCTTGCGTATCCCCTGGCTTTGTCCGTTCACAAACAGTTCCACCGATGGACAGTTAGAGTAAACCAAGACCTCTTTTTCTTCATCGGCATCTCCCCATCTCACAGGCCAACCATGCCCATAGATATGAACCATAGGCTTTTCTGTCCAATAGGATTGGAATACGTAATAACTTTCCTTTTTCGTAAAGTCACGTTCCACCACTCCTTTCTGATTCATATATGGCACCGGATTATCCGGACGCACCGGTGTGGAAAAGTCCTTAAACGGCCAATAAGCAGTACCGGTCAGCCAAGGCATATTCTCCTGTTCCTTCAAATGCCAATCTATCAGCTTAACGATATAACTTTCCGACCAGTCTCCTTTCTTCAACACCAGAGCCGAACCGTTCAGAGCTGCATCGCCATCACTTTCACCTTCTTTTCGTATAGGAGCAGTAGCCTCCGCATGACGTCCGGCATGGCTATCACCACCCCACTCTACATGCAGAAAATGTTTCACCTTCTCCATTTCTTCTTTGGACATCTGCTGATAATCTGTATAAACCCCACGATACCAACCGGCCCAGATAGAAGGAGAATATACATCTACAATATCGCTACAGAATGCACAACGGCGAATTGCTGTCTTGCGTTCGGCATCAAGATGATGTGCCAGTGTATTCAACTCACTCATCAGGCTCCGTATCTCACGTTGTTCAAATTCAGGAAAGTCATTCGGCCAGTCATTCTCATTACCCAATCCCCAGATTATCACTGAAGGGTGGTTATAGTGCTGGGTTATCATATTCGTCAACATACGTTTCGCTTGTCCGCGATAAGTTTCATTCCCCACACCACCGCGGCACCAGGGAATTTCTTCCCAAACCAAAATACCCAGTTCATCACAAAGATTCAAAATGATTTCAGATTGCTGATAATGTCCCAGACGGATGAAATTCACCCCCATCTCTTTCATCATTTTCATTTCCTGTATCATCTGCTCCTCGGTCATGGCAGCAGCTACTCCTGCATGATCCTCGTGCCGATGTGTTCCCCGCAACAAGAGGCGCTTTCCATTCAGCATGAAAGGCCCCTTATCTATAAATTCAAAAGAACGGAAACCGAAACGTTCACTCGCTGTCATTTTCTGTCCATTGGCAGTTACAGTAACCTCGCAAGTATATAATACCGGATGATCTACATCCCAGAGTTGTGGTTTATCAATCTGAATATCCAGCATATCCAAATCTCCCAACGGAGTTATTTTATCCAGTGTGCGGGTAGATACCACTTCACCTTTAGCATTCTTCACAGTAACTTCCACCAGTGCTTCACGCACATCTGCAGGATTATAGAATGTACCGGATACCTTTAACTTGCCTTTTTTCAATTTAGCGTCCAATGCCGGTTCTATCCGGAGAGAAGCCACGGAGACTTCCGGAAGATACACCAGATTCAGATAACGGTAAATGCCGCCATACAAATTGAAGTCCGATAAATCCGAAGGTATCATTTCAGCATCCCGGGTATTATCACAACGAATACTCAATGGGATTTCACCTCCAAAACGTTCAGCATCTTTGCTTGCCAGAAAAGCTCGCACGGCATCTGTTATATCTACATTCCAACTATCATATCCACCGACATGACTACCCACTTTGGTCATATAAACATATACATCCGTCTTCTGTCCCGCTCCTTCGAACTCCAATACCATCCGTCCGTCAGGATACGGATTATCCAGCTTCAAGCGTGTTTTATACCACCCCGGTCCCTGATAGTAATTCAAATCCGGATCAACAGCATCCTCCGCATTAAAGCAGTGGGGCAACGTAACTTTTGTCCATATAGGTTGTTCTTCCGGCTGGCCTTTCTTTATAGGGCGTACCAGTTCCCAGATATTGCCCACATCCTGACGGAGAAACTCCCAGTTATCCGTTAACCGGATCTTATTGCCCATCACAGGTACCTTCGCAAAGGTACCTGCAACAAAGCAACTCATCACTAACAATGCAATTATACGTCTCATACCTATTGATTCTCCACGTTTACAGAATAGCCGTACCTTCTTTCTCTAATTTTGCTTTCTTAAGCAAAGCTTCCAGGAAGTAATAGTCTGCATAAACCAAAGGCACGTCTCTCTCAAAGTTGTGCGCACCTGTGCTGTGCAAAAGTAAGAATCCACGGTCACCATCCAATTGCGCACGATAGTTCTTGCTTAAGCTCTCAACAATCGTATCCGCCCATTTCTTGTATAATGCTGCTTTCTCCGGATTGTACATGGACAATTCGTACATGGCACAAGCCATCACTGCGGCAGCAGAAGCATCTCTCGGTTCGTTCGGAATACCCGGAGTATCAAAGTCCCAATATGCAACCATATCTTCCGGCATGGTAGGATTGGTAAAGATGTAATTGGCTATATTCTCAGCTTGCGACAAGAATTCCGGAAGTTTCGTTTCGCGATAACACATGGTATAGCCATACAAGCCCCATGCCTGACCTCTTGACCAGGCTGATTCGTGATTGTATCCCTGATGCGTATGCTTATGAAGCACGTCTCCGGTGATTGTATCATAATCTATTACATGATAAGAGCTATAATTATCGCGGAAATGATTTTTCATTGTAGTGCGTGCATGTGTATTTGCAATGTTATAATACACAGAGTCACCCGTTTCCTTAAATGCCCAGTACAGCAATTCAAGATTCATCATATTATCGATAATAACCGGACATTGCCACTTGTCGCGGCTGTGATCCCAAGAACGGATACAACCAATTGTTGGCTTATAGCGGGTAATCAATGTGGCTGCAGATTCCAACAGGATATTTTTGTAGTTTGCATCATTGGTCAGGCGATAACCGTTACCAAAACTACAATACATTTTGAATCCCATGTCATGCGTTCCGCCATTCGTTTTCTGGTCTTCTATATTAGCGGTAAATGCCTGTGCCTGCTTCTTCCAGAAATCATCTTGTGTATACTCATACATATACCACAATTCACCGGGAAAGAAACCACTGGTCCAGTCTCTTGAGGCTACCAGGCGCAAGGCACCGTTATCTTCTATCGTGCGGGGAGAAACCGGTTTCCTCTTCAGTTGTTCTTCCGGCATGCTTGCTTTAGCAGAATCTATTTGCGTAAATGCATACTTCAACTGCTGTCCGGCAAAATCAAAACTGTCTTTTACGACATCCGTTTCTTTTGTCGCTTGGCTGCATGCTCCACATACGACCAATAATGATACTAATCCTGTTTTAAATTTCATAATAATTATTCTTACTAATGTTGATATTGATTTAAAGATTAAATTCTCCATAAAAAAGATTGCGCTAAGATAGGCGATTTATCTTAGCGCAACTTTCAATATTGTCTTATTCATTTGAGATTCTATTCCAAACGATATGCAAAACAGAAGCTATTTGGGAGTTTCTCCCTTATCATTATGCCTTTGTACCCACTCTGAAGGTGAATAGCCATAAAATGACTTGAAGCAGTTGGTGAAATAAGCATGACTATTGAAGCCTGTGTAGACCGATATTTCAGAAACCGTATAACTGGATTCCAACAAGAGTTTGGCAGCTATCTCCAAACGTTTATTACGTATCAACTCTGTTGGAGAAAGTTCCGTTACCGCTTTCAGTTTCCGGTACAGGTTGGCACGACTCAGACCTAACTCCTGGCTCAACAAGTCCACTCCAAGCTCCGGATTAGAGATATTTTTCTCTATAATCTCAAAGAAACTCTGCGTAAACCGATCATCCCCCGAAACAATCTCGATGCCCATCGCTTCCGGAGAGAACTTCTTTCCATATAGTTTCTTCAGTTTCTCACGGGATTCCAGCAAACTGTTGATACGGCAAATCAGCACATCCATACTGAAAGGCTTCACAATATAGTCATCAGCGCCCACCGAAAAGCCTTCCTTGATATGAACCACCATGGACTTGGCCGTCATCAGTACAACCGGAATATGCCCAAGCTGTAAATCCTGCTTCACACGTGAACACAGTTCCAGTCCGTCCATCTGCGGCATCATGATATCACTCAGTATCAAATCCGGATATTTCTCCAGACTCAGTTCCAGTGCATCCTTACCATTGTTTACATCCAGCACATAGAAATAAGGATCCAGACATTCTTTGACGTAAGCTCTTACTTCATCATTATCTTCCGCCAGAAGTACAGTCCACTTCTTCTCTATCTCAAAATGCATTTCCTTGGCTGACGGGATAACGTCCTCCACTACCTGCTCTTCATCATCCTCCACCAATTGCTCCTTGCCGTAGACAGAATTGCTGATCGGAATATAAACCTTGAAGATCGTACCCGTAGGCTGATTATGGGATACGGAAATAGTGCCTTTATGCAGAAGTACGATAGAGCGTGTCAGACTCAAACCGATACCCGTACCCACATTCTCTTTATTGTCATCTTCACCCTGATAAAAAGGTGCAAATATATTCTTCATATCTTCCTCCGTAATACCCTTCCCGGAATCGGTAACCGAGAGACAGGCAAACCGGGTATCGGCAGGCATCTTATTCAATTCCGCCTGCTGTTCCGACGGAAGTTCGGCAAAGGTACACCGGGACAATGAGAACACAACTTTACCATTATTCGGAGTAAACTTCATCGCATTGGACAAGAGATTAAAGACTACCTTTTCCACGACAGACTTATCAAACCATGCCGACATTCTCTCCTCACTCTTCTCAAAAGTAAATTCTATGGATTTCTTTGCTGCAAGATGGTTGAATGCATAGTAAATCTCTTGCAGGAACAAATTCATATCCATTTTGGCAATATGCAATTTCAATTTACCCTCCTGGTTCTTGCGCAGATCCATCAACTGATTCACGAGCAGCAATAGGCGTTGGGCATTACTGAATATCAGGCTCAGCTTATTCTTCACACTGGAAGAGAATTCCGGCATAGACACCAGATCCTGTAAAGGTGCAATAATCAGTGTAAGCGGAGTACGGAGTTCATGGGAGAAATTGGTAAACATACGTATCTTCGCCTGATGGAACTCTTCCAATTGCAGTTTCTCCTTCTGTTTGAATTGCAATTCACGCTCCAGCTTTTGCTTCTTCGATATATAATACATGATGAGTGTCATTATAAAGACAAAAGCAATGGCATAAAACAGGTAAGCATACCAGGTTTTCCACAAGGGTGGATGCACAATGATGCGTATCTTACGTGTCTGTTGACTCCATACTCCATCATTATTAGAAGCCTTCACTTCAAATACATAGGTTCCCGGACTTAAGTTCGTATAGTAGGCTTCCCGACGATTGCCAATATAATTCCAATCTTTATCATAACCTTTCAGGAAAGTGGCATACTGATTCTGCCGGGCAAAAACAAAGTTCAGTGCGCAGTAACCAATAGAAATATTATTCTGATTATAACTCAGCTCTATTTCTTCCATACCGTCCAGCACGGTGTCCAATATTCTGGTTTCGTCTTCCGGTTCAATCACCTGGTTATTCACTACCAATTTCGTGAACACCAATGGCGGTACAAAAGAATTTAATTGCAACTCCTGCGGACTAAAGGTCACAAAGCCGTTGTTACCGCTAAAGCAGATTTCTCCATTGGGCAGTAATAAACCACTATGGGGAGTAAACTCATAGACTCCGATGCCATTCAGAGAATTGTAATTGGTAAACTCCTCTGTTTTCAGATTGTATTTCGAGATGCCATTGCTCGCACTGATCCATAGGTTATTGTCGCTATCTTCCACAATGGAGCAAATATCATTCTCTATCAATCCCTGTTCCTTCGTTACGGTCTTTACTATTCCTTTTTCTTCCTCGTACAAAGCAATACCGCCGCCGAACGTACCAATCCAGATACGACCAGAACTATCACGCACAATACCCGTCACATAATTACTAAGCAACCGATGAGGCTCTTTCTCATCCGTATCATAGTAAACCACCTCTTCCCTATTTACATCGTACTTTATCAGACCATCATTACGGCTGCCAATCAGCATTACCCCATCACGCAACTTCAGTATGCAACGCGAACTGGCAAACAGACAACTGTCCTTTCCGCCATTAATAGAAAAGTGTTTCTGAAGTTCCTTTTTATCTGACAAGCGCATCACTCCCATACGCGAATCGGAAGTTATAATCCACAGACTATTATCCTTATCACGAAGCATAGAGTAAATGGACATTTCCCCCGGTAGCTGATAATAGAATGTATATTTCTTAGTACGGGTATTGAATTGATAGATAGAGCCCTTATTCGTTCCGCACCAAAGTATATCATCTTCCAACAGAAGCCCTTTTATAATATTCTGGCTGTACTGCAACTTTGAAGCTTTATCTATCGGATAATATGCATATTGCCTGTTTTCCAGATTATAATCGAGCAACCCCCTGCCCTCCGTTGCCATATATAAAGAACCGCCGGGAGTGGAAACCATACAACCGTATATCCCAAACAATGCGTCAAACACCGTAGCAGGATCATGGAAATCAAAGCGGTTGTTAAAGCGGCTGGAGAAGCTCACTCCACCGGCATACGTCCCCACCCATACCGTCTGGCTCCTGTCTACAAACAATGAATAAATGGAAAAGTGACTCAGATTCCCCTTTTCAAGGGAAGCATCCGTATGTTTCCAGAAAGAATTGGTAGAGAGATCGATAGTATATAGCCCGTCGAACGTACCGATAAGCAGCATTCCGCGCAACTCTGATATGGCTCTGACGCTATTGCTCGTTAGAATACTGTTACCCTTATGGTAGGTCACCATTTCCTCTTTCTCAAAGTTTATGCGATACAATCCGCTCAGTCCGCTTCCCACCCATAACGTTCCGTTTGAATCTTCATAGATAGTAGAGATACTATTGCCAAGCAGATGAAGTCCCGGCGTCCGGGTAGTCAACTGCCGTTGCACTTTCATGTTCATATCGCAGACAAACAGGCCTTTCGTAGAAGTACCTATCAGAATCTGATGCTGTTTCGTTTCGTAGACTACAGAGATGAATTCATCTTTGATCTTCCCGTTCAGGTCTATACGCTGAAATACATCCATTGCAGGCACATACAGGTACAGCCCCTTGGTAGTTCCTATCCAAAGGCGATTACGGGAGTCTACCGTCAGACAGCGTACTTCACTTTTGGCAAAAGCACCGTATCGTTCGTCAACAAACGGTTTGATGCGGTTGGTTTTCAAGTCGAGTTTATTCAATCCGCGTGCCGTACCAATCCACAAATTGCGGTCGTTATCTTCGGCTAAACTCCAGATATGATTATCGCTCAGGCTCAGAGAGTCTTTCGGATCATGTTTATAGATCACGAACTCACTGCCATCATAACGATTCAATCCGTTGCGCGTACCAAACCAGATGAAACCTTTGGTATCCTGGAATATTTTAAGCACAGAGATCTGAGACAAACCATCTTTCAGATTCAGGTTTGAGAAATAGAAGTTTTCACTATTCTGCGCGGTTACTTTCAGGGTTGCCAACAAGGTTATCAGCAAAAGAATATGTTTTCTCATAGGTCAAAATGTGATAGGCTTATTTCGTCAACAACTCCGTAGCGCACCATAGCAATGGAGCATGAGCGTGCAGGTCACCGGTGATTTGCTTGCGATTCATGTAATGGTTCTTGTCATTCTTGATATTGGTTCCCTCGCATACGTTTGTTACCTCGTCTTCATCATTGATATATGAGACCAATGCCAACCATCCTTTTGTGGCGGCAGGAGCATAGGTTTTCTTATCGAGCCAACCGTGTTTTACACCCACCAGCATGGCATAGGTGAACATTGCCGTGCCAGAAGTCTCTTTGTACGAAGCGGGTTCATCAATCAACTGGTGCCACATTCCATCGGGATCCTGATTTTCGAGTAAGGTAGCCATCATCTTTTTATAGGCTTCCATAATAACCGGACGGTTCGGATTATCCTTCGGAAGTACGGAAAGCAAACGGGACATTCCGGCAGCCATCCAGCCATTGCCACGTGCCCAGAAGAAAGGTGCTGTGGGGGCGTGATAGAAAAGACCGTTCGGTCGTTGTATCTTCTCCAGATACATCGCCATTTCAGCAGCGGCGCGGTCTATATACTTTCGGTCACCCGTAGCCAGATAGGCTTGCGACTGTATGGTGGTTATCATAAACATATCGTCAATCCATACGCGCGTTTGCCAGGAATAGCCCTGCTCGGCATACGCTTTCTCCTCCGGCTTGGCATCGGCAGGAACTTCCCATTGGGTATCGGCATATTTCATTCCGAGATCGAAATATTTCCGGTCGCCCAACTTTTGCATATAGATTTCGAGGGGAACAGCGCCTACCACGTTATAGTCTACGTGCACCATGCGGGGAAGCATATTCTTTTCTGTAGTAAACAAGGGTTCAAAGCGTTCCTTCAGCCGCTGCTGCATATCTTTATTCTTCACGGCTTTGCTAAACCATAAGGCGCCCAACCAGGTGCAGGCATCAGGATAAGTCACATAATTGGGAGCTTTTTCCGCCCGCGGATTTCCAAAGCGGGTATGAGGGGTGACCAGGAACTTATTGACTATGCGCGTACCTATCACTTTCGGATCGGCATCTTTCATACGTTTCTTCAAATCGGCATCCTGGGCGTTCATTGTTCCACACCAGCCTGAAAAGGCGGCAAATAGGATAAGTAAGATCTTGTGCGTCTTCATTCCATAGTATTGTTAGCAGATTAATAACTATGGCAAAATTAGGGAATTTGGGTCTGAAGGGTTTGAAAGATCGTTCCAAATGCTTGAACTATTAGCTCAAAATAGCGTATATAGACCTCTCAGACAGGATAGTTCAGCGATAGAATTAGAGATTGGCAGACAGATTCACCACAATCATCAAATTCTCGCTTTATTGAGATCAAATACTCACCGTAGCGAGAGTTTTTTCTCATCGCATTGAGTATTCTTTCTCATCGCATTGAGCAAATATTCTCAAAGGGGTGAGAAAGAATAAGAAACTTACTGCCTACGCTGACTATACCCTGCATAAATCATCAGCGCAAAAGCGCAGGCGTACGTAATGAAGACAGCAGTCAGTCCCGGCGGTGTATCACCTCCGCCATACGAATGAAGGCCGGACAAGTAGTAGTTCACACCGAAGTAAGTCATCAGTACCGAAGCAAGTCCCAGTACGGACATGACGCTGAATGCATAATCCGAACGGAGGACGGGAAGAAAGCGTGCATGCAGGATAAAAGCATAAACCACCATCGTAATCAATGCCCAAGTCTCTTTAGGGTCCCAGCCCCAGTAACGTCCCCACGACTCATTTGCCCAAACAGCACCGAGGAAGATGCCTGCCGTCAGCAGATAAAGCCCTATATGCAGGGACATTTCATTGATGATGCGGAGTTCACGGATATGGGGCTGCAACAAGGCTACTTTCGACGGATTGCCGGCACTCATGAATGCAAGGGTAAGCAGACCGAGCAGGAAACTGATACCGAAGAAGCCATAACTTGCCGTAATTACAGCCACATGTATCATCAGCCAATAAGACTTCAACACCGGAACCAGGGGAGTGATTTCGGGGTCCATAAAGTTCAGGTTGGCAACAAACAGGATGATACCTGCGAAGAAAGCCGCCAAAGCCAACGTCATGGAGGAACGCTTGATAAACAAAAGTCCCGCCAACGCTGTAGCCCAGGCCACATATATCATGGACTCATAAGCATTGGCCCAGGGAGCACGCCCAGATATGTACCAACGGATGCCGATTCCGGAAGTATGCAACAAGAAGATCAGCACGACCAACGCCACCAAGGGAATGATAACAGTTTTAACCCAGCGTCTGGGTTTCAGCAACTGTCCTACTACGAATATCAATAATAACAGTCCGACCGCCATATAACCCATAGCCGACCAGAAGAACAAACGTGCTTTATTATAAAACAATTCCCACAACACTTGCTTCTCCGTCAGCAAAGGTGTAGCGCTCTGTTTCTGTTGATACACGTTCATCATGGAAAGCACCTCTCCCGCGCTCTCCCATGTACCGGTACGCAAGGCATCAGAAGCCTCTCCCAGATACCACGGCATTATTTTCGATACGAACAGAGAGTCTTTCCCGGAATACACACTTAAATCATCTCCCGGAGAATACCATTTGCCACTCGTATCTCCCGGCAACGGGAACAGTGCAAACATCTTTCCTTGTTGCAGGGAATACAGGATATTAATCTTTTCGTCCAGCTTCAACAGATCCTTTTCAAGCCGCGAACGTTCGGCTGCCGGACGGGAATATGCCTTGTCTACGGCATCGGAAATCAGATAGCTGCCATCTTCACTGAATACATCAAAGAAACGGATGTATTTACCTTCGGGCAGAGAATAGGCTTGCGGCAATTCTTTATTAGTCTGGCGGATAAAAGGAATATTTCCCCAGTAAGACGGATTCATAAGAAAACCGATAATGACTTGTTCGGAACTAAGTCCTTCGAAAGTATCGCTACGGTAAATCTTGCGCAAGAGTTTGTCCGTATAAGTATCTACAGGTTCAATACGACCTGTAGGACATTGTATCTGCATTCGTCCCCATTGTTCTGCCTGTTCGGCAGGGATGGTATTCTTCAGCAGATGTTCCGTTTCTGCCTTTTGCGCAAAGGAAAGGGTGGGAAGAAAAGCCAGTAACAAAAGAGGAGTCACCCGTTTCAATTGTTTTGCCAGTTGACGGAAACGAGACTTTTTATCTGCCAGGGTCAGCAGCATACCGGCAAGCAGCAACAGATATCCCGCATACGTAATACCTGTTCCTGCCGTATCATTATTGACGGTCAAGATGGTGCCCTGTTCATCGGCATCATAGGAGGACTGGTAGAGCCGGTATCCCTGCTCATAAATCACCTTATTCATGTAGATGTGTTCGCTCCGTTCTCCCTCTTGCGTATGAATGGTAAGGAAACTCTCAAAAGAAGAAGGGCTGTGAGAACCGGGATAACGAACTAACTTAAAATCATCCAAGCGGATGGAAAAAGGCAACGGGCGTTGGTCTTTCGTTGTACGCATTTGGGACACGGTTTCTCCTTCCCTGATATGCACAATGCCCTCAAAACCAAACATATTGGTCACCAATGCTCCCAACAGTATTACAATAAAAGAGATATGCAACAGTAAGACTCCATATTTGCGCTGGCTCCACAGACGGGCTTGCCAGGCAGTAGCACAGAAATTGAGAATCAAAAGAAATTGCAGAAGATAGAAAAGCGGATTGTTATAGATTATTTCCCTTGCCATCGCCGTCCCTTGCGCCTTCTCGACAAAAGTTGCGGCAGCCAGCAGGATCACATAATGCACCAGCAATATCAATGTTATCTTCCACGAGGTGAACATTGCTTTCAGGGAGGAGCTTACTTTTTTCATGTGCGGATATATCCTTTCAATTGTTTTATGATCTATCTGTCATTCTATTGAAACATTCAACGTAGCCAACAATTCCGCCAGTGCCGGTGGCGTCAGTTGCTGGGCAGCATCAGAAAGAGCTTTCTGCGGACAGCAATGCGACTCGATAAACAGACCGTCGGCGTGCAAAGATGTGGCTTTCTCGCAAATAGCCGCCAATAATTCACGTTTTCCTCCGATATGGCTCGGATCACAATAGAAAGGCAATTCAGGAAAATGAGTATGAAAACGTTCCGCCAATTCCCAAAGGGGGGCATTGCGGTAAGGAGAACTATCTACCGTGCAAAAGCCACGATGAATGATGCGGATGTCTTTCAGTCCGGCCTGTTGAAGGCGTTCTACCGCACCAATCCATAAGTCTACGTCGGGACATACAGGATTCTTCACCCATACCGGCATATCGCACCCGCGCAGGGCTTCGGCCAGTTCGTGCATCATAAAAGGGTTGACCGTAGTACGTGCACCAATCCAGATCATATCCAGACCGGCTTTCTGTACAGCTTCCACGTGGCAGGGAAGTGCCACCTCAGTCATAACCCGAAGTCCCAGCTCCTGTTGTATCTCTCGCATCCAATCCAGTCCTTCTTCGCCAACTCCCTCAAATGTTCCACAGCGCGAACGGGGCTTCCACAAGCCGGCACGCAGAATGCCAACGCCCATCTCTTTCAATCCTCTTGCTGTTTCCAACATCTGTTTACGACTTTCCGCACTACACGGACCGGCCACTAAACCTATAGTTTTCATATTTACTTATATAGTAGCTACACCAGCTACGGGCTACAAGCTACGAGTACCTTTCGGCATAGTAACCGAAGTATCTCAGTTCTCCTCCTCCCGGGAGGAGGGGAATTGAGATAGTCTATAAATAACACGCCAAAAGGCACTCGTAGCTTGTAGCTCGTAGCTGGTGTAGCTTATTCTCTAATCTTCGATAATCACACGGAAACCTACATTATATACTTTCTGCCAAGGCAGATATGATCTGCGATAGTATGTGGTGGACGCTTTCGGATGATCATTCCATGATCCGCCTCTAACCACTTTCTCCGTACCCGTACCTTGCATCTTTTCATTGTAAGGATAAGGCAGATAATCAGAGGATGTCCATTCGGCAACATTACCCTGCATGTCATAGAGTCCCCACGCGTTAGCCTGGTATCCACCGCCTTTCACCATCAGCATATTGCCGTCATCCACACCATTTTCTTTAGGTTGATAAGTGTAGTACTTGTACCAAGGATCATTTTCCCGCATCGGCATCGGATTCACTCCTTTTACCGCCATCAGATTCAAATGCTTGTCAGCCAGATTCTCAAACTTACCAAAGTCTGTGTTTAAAGAACCATACCAGAACTCACCGTCGCTACCTGCACGACAGGCCCACTCCCACTGAACCTCGGTAGGAAGAGTAACAGTCTTACCGGTCTTTTCACTCAGTTTCTTGCAGAATGCCATTGCCTCTTCCCAGCTCACACGGATAGCAGGCTGTTCAGGGTTATTGGCAGGATAGCCTTGGTGTACATGGTCTTTCCATAATTGGCGGATGAAGCGGCTGTCATGTTCCGGGAAGATTGTGCGGAACTGTTCATTGCTGACTTCGATCTCACCCATCCAGAATCCTTTCTTCACAACTTGCTTATGAGCAGGAGAGTAATCGGAATGACCTCTGTTACTACCCATCACAAATGAACCGGCAGGAACACGGACAAAATTCATCTTTACACCCGGAGCTAATTCAATGCTCATTTTCGTTTCTCCTTCTTTGGCAAGCATAGTCTGGGCAGCGGCTTTATCAAACGGCCAGCCTTTGACTTTTACATCCTTGTCTTTATACTCCTTCTTTTCCGGTTTCACTGGAGCCGGTTTCTCTTGTCCTTCCAAGTATTTAGCATACGACCGGATCTCAGCCTGCCAGTCTACACCGGAGCGGGCATATTTCTCCGTCAATTCCGTACGGCGGCTGATTTGTTCCACTCCCTTAAATTCATTGGCTTTAAACTTGCCATGATAAGGAGCATTGAAGTCAATCCAGTTGTACAGAGCTTGCCATTCTTTGTCAGTCAGTTCCACTCCATGATGTCCCGTCTTCAATATCTTGATCAACGGACTCACGGAAGCATGATATTCATACGGATCGAGCACTTCAATCTCCGCTTCCGGACCTTGACGGTACACATAAGGATGCAGATTCAAGTAACTGACTCCGAAACCGGAGAACTTATCTATCTTCCCACCTGTAAAGTCAGCCAGTTTATTGGAACCATCGTGGCAGGCGATACAAGCACGATCCAGCACAGGTTGTACTTCCAGATCGAAAGTGAAAGAACGTACTCCACCTTCCGGCTTCGTAATTTCATGGGGCGCCATAGCCGAAGCTTTCACACGTTTCGGTATAGGCAATTGATTCTGGTCTTCGTGGCAACCTACACAAGAAACAGTTTCTCCCGGCATACCGGTCAGCCAGCTACGCATCCACTGAATGGCACGTCCTTCCGAATCCAACGGCTGCAATGAGATCGGGGTATTGGCAGGAATCTTAAATATCGCAGAACCGTCTTCTTCTACAGGAACGGTACCCAACAAACGCTTGATATCCCAACCACTCTGAACACCTTGCGCCCAATGGTCGGACGGAGTTCTGTTATAAGCATATTCATAAGCAAGCACACGGAATGCTTTTACTGTACCACGGGGCACACCTTCCAGGCCTTCACCCTCGTATATATCCTGAATGAATACGGTAGCCTCTTTACTGGCCAGATTAATCTTTTCAGGAATCACCGGAGGTACCGGACGCTGCACAACCGGAGTCGGGCAAATAAGACCTTCCCCTTCAAATTCGGCAATCAACGTGAGGTTATCGTATATGTCAATCAGATAGACTCCCCACAGGGCACTTTCATTCAGCTTAGCAGTAACCAGGAAATATTTATCCGTCAATGGATAAGGCTTGATAAACTGAGGCCATACGCCATCCACCAAACGGTCTTTTACAATCGGTTCTATCTTACGGTCACGGAAAGGCAATTCCTGTAACATACCTTTCTCTGATTTACGGCTCTTTGAAGGATCAAACAACATCAAACGGCCGGAACGTGTCACACCATGATGACCGGAAATCACACCGATAAACTGTGATGAACCACCTGGCAGCGGTTTGGCATCGAACGTACTGTTCGGGAAGTAAGAACCACTACCATACAAAGACTTCTGCTCCGTTCCGTCCGGATTCATGTGCATTACAAAACGGGAGAAATAGTGAGTCAAATCCGTATACTCCCAACGTGTGTACATGATACGGCCATTATTCATAACCGTTGGCGCCCAGTTAGCATCCTGGTCAAAAGTCAGACGACGCAAAGAACCATCTTTCGGATCATACAAGCACATATTACCTACCTCATCATTACCATTCACACAAGGTACACCGTTATAACCGATATTGGATACAGCGATAAGCTTGCCGGAAGGCAAATAAGTGGCATCAAAGAATTCCAGGTCTTTTTCCGGGGTTTCTATGAGCTTCTTCAAACCGGTACCATCCAGTTTCACTTCAAATACTTGCCAGCGGCGGTCGGTATCTACCATAGAGAACATCAAGCGTTCAGCATCCCAATGTAGTTTCAAATCAGGAACAGAAGAACCATTGGTAGGTTTAAAGATAGTACGAGTCTTAACATTTCCACGTAAGTTGGATAACTCTGCAATCTCAGCATTAAAACCACCGCGTGAAGCGGAAGTCTGGTTAGACCAGTTGTTATTCTGAGTACCCAGAGCACGCGGATTCACCTGACGGGCAGAAGTACCTATCTTATAACGACCGACAATGATCTTATCCATATCCAACGCTGTATTTGCCAGCAAGATATCACGCTTCAGTTGCAAAGCTTTGTTGGCAGCTTCCAGGGCAGAAGCCTCATTCTTATAAATGCCGGAGAATCCTTTTCCGGTCAGTAGCTTCAGTTCGGCAAGTCTGGCCTGGTTCGCATTCTTATCATAACCGGCATCTTTTGCCATATCGTTATAAGCCTCTTCAATGGCACGCATATTCAGCCAACTCAGGGACTCCTGCAACTGATATACTTTCATAGCCTCCTGTGCCAGATTCAAATAGCCGATAACCTGATCGTCCAAGGTAGGTTTAGAAGCAATCTGGGCAACTTGTGCTGTAAAATAGGATTTATCATTCAGCAAATTAATAACTTCCGTTGCTATATGCTTTTCGATGGCGGCATCATGGGTCGTAACCAGTGCTTTCATATCGCTTCCACCGAATGGCAGGAACAAAGTAGCCTCAGTCGGATATTTAGCAACGATATCCGAAGCAGCTTCCGCACCGGTAATCCCTTGGAGACGGAAAATCACCGTACCTGCAGAAGAGCGGTTCTCCAATCCGATCTCTGCCTCAAAGCGGGTATATTTCTTATCCAGAGGAACCACGATTTGCGCATTGGCATTCGCCATAATCGTACGTTTATAGGTTTTGCCTTTCATGACTACATCCTGTCCCTTGGCATTCTCATTAAAACGCAGACTGCCGCTACCTGTTTTCTTGAAAGTACTTTTCAGGTCGTTCAACCAAACAGAGGAACCATCTGCCGCCACTAATTTAGCATTTGCCCATACAGCCTGGTCATCTCCTGTACCATCTACAGTACCCCAGGTATAAAGCACCATTTCATCCAGTCCGGTTATATCCGCCGAGAAAGGCACTGCCGCCTCTTTTGCCTTAATCACCTTCGATGCAATCGGCAAACAGGTCTTTTGCATTTCCACATGGGCCTGATTCTTAGCCGCAGCAATGCTTTCCGCCCACGTAGCAGGCGCTTTCACCTTCGCACTCGCCCTTCGCTGTGCCATAGTGGGAAGCGACAAGGCAATGCATACAGACATTACTAATAATTTCTTATTCATAATACTTTGTTCTAAAGTTAATCTCCTATTTTAAGTCCGGTAAGCGGAAATTGTCTATATAGCAGGCAGCGGATATCTTACCGACATTCTTCTTATCATGCAAGCTCCACACCACTTTACCGTTTTTATCTATCTCTATCAATTGCGGTTCATCCACCGTGGTATCTTTCGTATGTCCGTACCAGTTACAAATCAATAGATTCCCATTCTTCAATTGCAGGATTTGCCCTACAAACAATAAAGCAACTCCTTCAATATCCAGTGCATTCACCCGTTTCAACTCTTCGCCTGTCTTGCGGTCGATCACGATGTAATAATGACTGTCGCCACAAGGCAACAACAGATTTCCGTCAGGAAGTTCAAGAGACGAGAATACCTTGCCGTCAATCTGATGTTCAGCAATGATCTTCCCTTTACGGCTTACTTCCAGCACTTTCTGTTTCGCCATTACCGGTATCAGATAATGGCTGTTCCGGAGCTGGAATACTTGTCTAAACTGGCTGTGGGGTCTTTCCACTTCCAGGTTCAATGTTACTTTGTTTACTTCTTTGCCTTTCTTATCCAATTCTATGAATTGGGCAGGAATACCACATATTCCCAATAGTACGCCACCGTTCTGCAACAAGGTGGCTGATTGTAATTCCGTCTTGTCCGGTGTTTTATAATCCCAGACCACCTGATGGTCCCATGTCACGAGTTTTGCTCCCCGCTTATACGAATACAAGATTTCTCCCTTTTTAGTCAAAGCAACTGCATTACATTCTTCCCCTTTCTCCAAAGCATGCTGCCATTCCACTTTTCCCGTTTGTTTATCCAACAGCAGGATATTCGGATTTCCGGAACCGGCAACCAAGAGTTTATCTTGTGCTGCCGCCCGAAATCCCATGGAAAGAATGATCCAAATAATTATATAAACCCTCATCATTCTTCTTGTAATCAGTGTTACTTATTCTTCAGTTCATTGAACAGTTCGAGTGCCTGTTCCGGTTTCAGATTTTCATGTACTACCGCATGAACGGCCTGTATCATAGCAGCGGGAGCTTCCGACTGGAACACATTACGTCCCATATCCACACCGGAAGCACCTTCGCTGATTGCCTTATAGCACAATTCCAACGCTTCCAGTTCAGGAAGTTTCTTTCCGCCTGCAATCACTACAGGAACAGGACATGCTGCCACCACCTTTTCAAAACCATCACAATAATAGGTCTTCACGATATTCGCCCCATTCTCGGCAGCGATACGGGAAGCTAAACCGAAATAACGGGCATCACGTGCCATATCTTTACCTACAGCCGTCACTCCCATCACCGGTATTCCGTAACGGGTACCTTTATCCACTGCCTTGTACAGGTTGGCAACCGTTTTTGCTTCGTGGGCTGCATCACCGATAGACAACATGATTGCCATGGCCGATACATTCATACGTATCGCATCTTCAACGTCAATCAAGACATTGTCATTCAGTTCTGTAAGAATAGAAGTACCGGCATCCGAACGAAGGCAAATAGGTTTATTGGTGCTGGGCGGTATCACCGTACGAAGAATGCCGCGTGTACACATCAGACAGTCTGCATATTCTATCAACGGAACGATGTTCAAATCGATACGTTCCAAACCGGATGTCGGTCCCATAATGAAACCATGGTCAAACGCCAGCATCACGGTTCTGCCTGTCTTCGGATTGAAGATGCGTGATAAACGATCCTTCATACCCCACGGAAGATGTTCCGCTCCCTTCACATGAAAACTATTATTAGTAGAAGCTACCCCCAAACCGAAATTGCAGCCTTCTCTTAAATCATCTAAATCAGCCATTTCTTATCTTTTCATTAGTTATTTACTATAAAGCTTTTGCAAACGCATCAAACATGCACGACCAGGATGAAGCCCCTGAATCCGCATAACCGATAGAGCGTTCGCCGTAATTACGGGCACGTCCGAAGTTTGCCTTCATATCTTTAGTAGCTTCAGCACCTTTCACAGCAGCTTCGGCACCCGCTGTCAGGATAGCCTTCACATCAGCAGAATCACAAGCCTGAATGGCTTCCACCGCCGGTATCAGGGCATCCATCATTGTTTTATCTCCCTGTTTTGCTTTTGTTTGTTTCCTCACACCTTCAAGTCCACCTGCAAACATAGCCTTTAAACCCGCCACGTTCAGTTCGGTACCTTCCGCATGGTCGCTCATTCCCAGGAAGAATCCACCCAGTAATGTGCTGGTCGAACCGCTGATCTCAAGCATCAGGTTAAAACTCATGTCATTCAGCATCGACTTAAATTCAGTGCCCTTATCAGCCGTAGCAACAAGGGCAGACATGGATTGAACGATAGCTGTTCCATGGTCGCCATCTCCCAATACCGCATCCAGTTTTGAGAATTCGTCGGAGCGCTCCGTAATGCATACCAGCGCATTACGAAGCATCTTCTTGAAATCATCTATAGTCAGTTTATCCATCTCTTATTTACCGATAGTCGTCCAATAAGGAGCATTAGACATTTTATTGTTCAGATAATCGATATGATCGTCATCCAGCACACCAAGAATCATCTGGAAACCTGCCTGTTCCTGAACGGTCAGCAACTCACCGATACGGGCAGCAGCCACTTCGATGCCGGCATTTTCCAACACCTGATGCGCTTTACGATAAACGATATTCATCTCCATGTGCGTAGTTGCCCCTACACCGTTAATGATTAATAAAGCCTTGTTACCGGCTTTCGGTTGCAGCTTCTTCATCAGCAAACCGATCATTTCTTCGGCTGTTTCATTGGCAGAAACCAATTGCTTACGACCGCCACCGCCTTCTCCATGCTGTCCCATACCGATTTCAATTTCACCGTCCGGAAGATCGGAGATGGTCATGCCGTTTTGCGGATGGGTACAGGACTTCATAGCCACTGCCAATGTAGCCAAACGTGCATTGAAGCGTTCACCTATTTCAATAATCTCGTCTAGTGACTTACCTTCTTCAGCAGCAGCTCCAACGATCTTAATCAAAGGAACACAACCTGCCAGACCGCGACGATCTTCATCCGGTGCATCCAGTCCGGCACTGATATCATCGTGTGTCAGGATAGTCTTTACCTTAATGCCTGTACGTTCAGCCAACTGGCATGCCATGTTTGCACTCATGATATCGCCGGAGTGGTTCAACACCACAAGCAAGATACCGGCCTCACGTTTGAACATCTGTAAAGCCTGGAACAAACGTTGTGCACCCGGAGCAGCAAAAATATCACCGACTACAGAACAGTCCAACATTCCGTCGCCCACGAAGCCACTTAATGCGGGTTCATGACCGGAACCACCCAAAGTGATCACAGCTACTTTATCTTCAGCTTTCGCATGTGCACGCACAATAATATTTTCTCCGCCAATAGCTACCTGATTACTATAAGCCATTACATATCCTTCCAGCAATTCAGCTGTCAGATTATCCGGATCATTTATGAATTTATTCATCATAGTTTCTTTCTACTAATTGATTATTTATCAAACTGCATTAACTCCAAAGCAATACCTTCTTCTTCAATGAAAGCAATTGTCAGATTCTCTCCGCCCGGCATCGGTTCAACCAATACTTTTGCACCTTCCAGTTCAGCCGCCAGATCATCTACTTCGTAAGCGATATGTGCTACTTTCTGAATCAGCTCAGGCATCCAACTACCTTCTTCAAAACGCAAATATTCTATCTTATTGGGGCTTTCATTAAAGTTAGTCAGCCATACCTTCAATCCTTCCGCATATACCTCACCCGGTTGCGGTGTGGTGGTCGGTACTCCAAAATGATTAATCTTTCTCATGGTATTCTTAATTATTGAATGATTTACAAAGCAGCCTGTCCATTAGTAAAACGCAGACCATCATTATCATGGTAACATGCCCACTCATCTACAATGGCTCCCTCAGGACCGGCCATCATAAAGTGGAAAGTACCCAGTTCTTTCAGACGGAGAACATCACCCACATTCTGTTTCACGAAATTCTTGCTCTTGATAGGACCGTGAGATGCCGGAACCGCAGGAGCATTCGGTGTTTCATCTCCTACTTCGGAGAAGTTATAAACCCAACCGTGATTTACCATCCACGACTCATGTTTCGCAGGGAATGCCGTTTTTACATGGGCATGTTCCGGAATCATCTGTCCCGGCAACAAGTAAATAGCATGTGCAAAATAGCCATATTCAGGATCGTTTACCCAGAAGATGCCTCCCATACCTACATTCTCAAAGTCGCCCAAACCGAAATCTGTAAACCAGATATCTTTCTCCATCAGCGGAGTGTAAGGCACACCATAAAATTTAAACATATCAAGGAATGCTTCTTTAGCAGCTTCTTGGTCAAACTTTCCGTCTTTGTAGAAGTCAGCATTCGTGTACTTCTTCTGATACGTTGCCTTTTCCTGTGTCATAACTTGTTCTGTTTTTTTAGATTCTGCCGTACAAGAAGCGAGTCCCATACCGCAGGCGGCAATTAATGCCAGGGTTAATACTTTTTTTAATCTCATGTATTTATCTATTTTAATGGTTAATAATCAGCCTCAGCAAAGCACTCCCATTCCTTCTATCTCTATCAATAGTTCCGAACGGCACACATCGGTTAAAGTATAAATGGCAGGTAAATCGGGGTATCGCTCTGTCACTACTTGTTTTGCTTTTTCCATATCCTCCCAACATTTCACATACACGCGGAAGGTGATAAGGGTAGCATTCTCCGTAGCAGGAATATCGGAACGATTGAGGTTATCACGGGATACCAGATATTCTATATTCTCCAAGGTAGTCAGGGTTTGCTGTTCAATACCAACGCCTTCCAGACTCTGCTCACCACGAATAGCGGCTGTACCCGATACGTATACGAAACCATGATCCTCTTTCCATACAGCCTTGGCACGCTCGAACTTCGGAGTGGTCTTTTGAGGAAGAGCCGCATCTTTTTCTCCCAATAATACATTCTGTGAATAAGCATGAGCGGCAATCTGCAAAGGATTATCCACCCCAAGGACCCGGACACTTCCATCTTTGCAGAGTAAGGCATCCACATCAATCATAATGCCGCCCCACTGAGTCCCGATACCGGTAGCAGCCGGATAACCGGTAGTCCACTCCACACCATTATAGAATAGCGAACGTGCATCATTGAAATCCTGATAATGCTGGTGGCCGGTTGCATCGCAAGCTGTTATCTTTTCAATATAGTTCCATTGACGTATGATTGAGGAAACCGGCATACCTTCCGTTTCCAATACCCTGGCTATCCTGGAGAATACTTCATGAGATTGCTCACGGATGCTCTGATGCAGTACATCTCCCGTCACACCACTCAGGAACAAGCGTTTACAACCTTCTCTTTCGATAGTGATATAAGGCAAATCTCCCAGCATCCGATATTCAATGTGATCTTGTTCTGTCAGTTGCACTTCATGCACTTCCATCACCAATCCCATACTCTGAGGAGGTTGTGCCACATAGCTTACGGAAGGTTGTTTCTCTTTGAAAAGCTCTTTCACCGCTTCCCTGATGCAAGCAAAACGGGCTACATATTCTTCATTATCCACCGGCGCATCGAATATCACTATACGTACAGGAGTATGAATGGCTTTATATTCCGCCAGAAGTTGCGCCAACATCACCTTAAAGGGAGCTTTGTCAACCAACAGGAAATAATGAATAATCTCTATATTTTCGTGTGTAATCATGGTCTTCTTATTCTATTAAAGTGAATTCACATATTCGGCAAGTTCTTCCGCTTCTTTAGCTGATATTTTCTTTTCAATGCCATGCTTATGTACCGTGAACACTTCTTCCATAGTGGCAGCACGTCCGTCAAACAGATAAGGAGCCGTACGCCAGACTTCACGCAGTGTCGGAGTATCCCACCCATTCTCAAATTCGATATCTTCGCCGATACGATGCATCTTCATATCCGTATAATAGGGACCGGAATGACATTCGTCGCAATTAAACTTTTCATAAACCTTACGTCCCCGTTTAGCCTTCTCTGAAAGTTCGCCATTTACCAGATACGGACTGGGAACCGGTTTCAATGACATCAGATACTCATCCACACACTCTGCAAATTCTTCCGGCAAATCACTGAACTGAATGAGCTTATATCCTGCACGGACGGCAACTTCCGCTTTAGCACGAATACCGGAAATCATACACGGTGGAGTGACATGGGAAAATAACATACTCTTGCAGTTTTTCGAATTACCAATGCCATCATTCATCAAGTCCCAGTTCATGGCATCCATACGTGCATCACCCGGATGGCATCCGTTACACGACTGCCAGTTCTGGAAACAATGTTCCGCATCATTAAAGTATTTCTCACCACGCTGTATTCTGTTTTCCGTACGATTCTTCACCATGGCAACCGACTGAACATTTGCCGTATTCAAGTCCACGATATTCAATGTATCAGAGAAATAAGTAGGAACAACAGCCGTTCCGTCCTTCAGCATCATGCAACGCGGTCCATTGCCTACCAACGCTACACGTTTACGCATACCATATAAAAAGCGTAAATCATACGCCAAAGCATCCTTTTGAGGATACTGCTCAAACTTCTGAATAAATGTGGGATAATCTATCACACTGACCTCATGGGTACCGGAGTGACTGACCACAATCTTATCATCCGTACACTTCACATCCCATATACCTGCTGCACCCCGTTCCGGTTCATCCAGCAACACGGCACCCTCAAAGTTCAGAGTAGCCAGATTTACAATACTGATAGCACTGGTATTCATCCAGCCTTGTTGCAACTGGGATGTCGGAACCTGGAAACGACCCAGATTATGAGTAACCAGCAAATAACGCCCGTCCGGAGAAAGCGACATTCCACGCAGGGCATTACTTCCATTGGCCAGTTGAATATCCTTTATCTTCCGGAAACTGTTCATATCAATCACTGATACGCAAGCAGCTACAGTATCCACATCCGCCCGTTGCATAGGCAGGAAATTAGTAACAAACAAGTGTTTTCCTTCTTTATCAAAGACAGCTGATTTCGGTTCACGCAATACTTTCACCGTTCTTAGCACATTCTTTCCATTCTTATCCAATTCTGATACTGTACCGGCAAACTGGTTGCAAATATATAACTTGCCGTTACCCGCATTTACCAACGGAGCACAAGCACCGGATGCTGTTTCCACAAAGACTTTTTCCGAAGGATTGGAAGCAGACAGGAAATAAACACCATTCTTATGTTCACCTGCCACCGTTGCATAAATCTGATCTCCATCTGTAGCAACTCCGGTAGGGACTTCATCCAGTTCCCACTCTTGCAAGCGTTCTTTATAATCTGATGAATAAATAGAAACCTTCTGAACGCCCTTCTGAGATACGATCATTCCGGATTTATAAGGAGTGATACCCGTTATAAACAATGGAGTTCCTTCCGGCTGCTCCGTGGTATGAGTAGTAAATGCAAATAGAGATACCACTAAAAATACAGGTACTATAACCTTTGCGATGCTACGACTTTTATACTTCATAGTGATTGAATTAAGCTTGTTTTTCACATCACAAAGATAGGGCATCACCGGTCTGAGGGTTATAAATCGTGTATCATTGACTTGCAATAATGTCTCAAAACAAATGTAGTAAGCATTTTGAGACGGTAGTGAGAACCGTTTGAGACAAAAAAGGCGGAAACTCCTTTCCGCCTTAAATCTTATTTTTCGTCTTACATCTTCTCTTTGTTCGCACTGTTCATCTGTACGAACTCGGTAGGTGTGAACCCATAGAACGCTTTAAACGAATTGGAGAAATAGGAATGACTGTTGAATCCCAACAAAGTTGCCACTTCCGAAACACTCATATTCGTTTCCTTCAGATAACGCAAGGCCACCTCCAAGCGCTTATTACGTATCAGTTCCGTGGGCGAAAGCTCTGATATAGCTTTGATTTTGCGATAGAGATTGGCGCGACTAATACCGATCTGGTCACAAAGCATCTCTATACCCAGATTCTGGTCAGATATATTCTTCTCTATAATCTCATACAGTTTCTGTGAGAAGCGTTCATCCGCCGAGGTAGTACTTACACCTACCACTTCGGGCGAGAAGCGTTTGCCATACAGTTTCTTCAATTGCTCTCTCGACTGCAGCAGGCTCTGAATACGTATCCGAAGCACATCCATACTGAAAGGCTTAATCACGTAATCATCCGCCCCTGCCTCAAAACCTTCCCTGATATGCATCACCATGGAGCGTGCAGTCATCAGTATTACCGGGATATGTCCGATACGAATATCATTCTTAATCATGGAGCAGAGTTCAAGCCCATTCCGCTTAGGCATCATAATATCACTCAGCACTAAATCAGGGAAGAATTGTACCGCCTTATCGTATCCTTTTATACCGTTTGCCGCTTCAATGATTTCATAGTCATTTTCCAAGGACTTATGCAGATAATCCCGTACATCTTTGTCATCTTCCACCAAGAGAACCACCGGCTTTTTAGGTGCTATTTCTCCAATGGGAGATGTTTGCGGTTTCTCCACCGGCTGTGCAAATGCCGTATCGCCAATTGTTTCCACAGGCATAGAATCCGTCTCTTCCTCAGTGAAAGCTTCACGGGAAACAGGCAGCAAAACAATGAACCGTGCTCCTTCCGTCCCATCCTCCCGGTCTTCAATACGAATCACTCCCTTATGCAGCTTCACAATGGAATACACCAGACTAAGCCCGATACCTGTACCCGGTACATTTACCCCAGCCGTTTCAGGTACCCGGTAGAAAGGTGTGAACACCTTATCCCGTTCCTGCAGTGGGATTCCACAACCGGCATCCACAACCTGCAACATCATATACAGGGCAGAAGGGGCTACTTCTTTTCGATACGATTCTTCCAACTCTCCCGCCGGAATACATTTAACCAACATACGTATGTCTTTACCGGAAGGAGTATACTTGAATGCATTGGACAATAAATTGAATACGACCTTCTCAAGCAGCACTTTATCATACCAGGCCTGGAACTCCCGGTCCCGGCAATCCAGTGTGAAAGTGATTTCATTGGTTTGCGCTATCTGATTGAACGCACAATAGATCTCCGTGACAAATTCATATACATTATTCTCCGTGACTTGCAATTCCATCGTACCACTCTGGTTTTTCTGCAAGTCCATCAGTTGATTGACCAATAAAAGGAGCCGCTGGGCATTCCTATAAATGACCATCAGTTTATCCCGCAATTCCAAAGTCATATCCATTCGCTTCACCAACTCTTCAAAGGGAGTGATGATTAGCGTCAAGGGAGTACGTAACTCATGGGCAAAATTCGTGAACAGATGCATCTTTGCCTGATGAAACTCTTCCTGTTGCAGTTTCTCTTTCTGCTCCATTCTCAACCTTTCCCTCAAGCGGCGACGGGCATTGAAATAATGGAATATTGCGTAAAACACTCCTATCAGCAATAGTCCATAAATCAGGAAAGCATACCAAGTAGCCCATAAAGGCGGTGTAATCACAATCTTCAAAGTCTTCCCTTCCTCATTCCATACCCCATCGTTATTACAAGCCTTGACATGAAAAAGATAGGTGCCGGGACGCAGATTGGTATAGTAAGCCGTGCTGCGTTCTCCCACATGATTCCAGTCTTTATCATATCCTTCCAACTTATAGGCATACCGGTTCATCTCCGAATTGATGAAATTCAACGCTTTATAGTCTATTGACAGATTATTTTGATTATACTGCAGATTGATAACCTCCGCTTCATTAAGCAATCCACTTAAGATTCCAGTTCCATCGTCTGCACGCACCACACGATTATTCACCAACAGGTCTTCCAATACGATTGGCGGTACAAAACGATTCATCGGCATCTCCGGTGTGTAAAAAGTGATAAAGCCATCATTACCGGTAAAACACAATGTACCGTCCGGCATGGCTACCCCACCCCGATATGTAAATTCACGCAAATGAATACCATTATTGAATGGAAAGTTTTTAATCTCCCCGGTGGACGGAGAATAAGAGGAAATTCCCTGTAATGAGCTCATCCATAGATTACCGTCCGCTCCTTCCAGCAATTTACAAATATCCCCTCCCATCAGCCCTTCTTTCTCTGTTACCCAGCGAAGCACACCTCCCCGTTTGTCCAGTTGGAAAATACCGCCTCCATAAGTAGATACCCATACATCACCGGATCTGGTTAATAATATAGAAGATATATAGTTACTTGGAATTTGCATTTTCTGTTCCGGGCGCGATGTACGAAATACAGTCATTTCACCTGTACGGGTATTAAAACGGTATAGTCCGGCAGAACGCATACCTATCAGTAGCACACCGGGACTCTCTTCCTCCATGCAACGAACCGAGGAAAAATGCAATTTCTCCCCTTTCGGTCCGGTAAACTCTGTCTTCCGCTCACCGGCAGGAGTAAAGCAAGTCAGTGCATATCCGCCTTTTGAAGTTCCTACCCATAAATTACCGTCTGCATCACGCACAATACCATAAATAGCAAGTTCTATAGGATATTTATAGAATAAAGAAAAACGCCGGGTAGCAAGATCAAAACGATAGACCTCACCCAATACCGTACCGCACCAGATACAGTCATCCTCAGCATATACCGTCTTGATAACATTCGAATTATGCACGGAATAGCTATCCTTATCAATCAGATAAAACTGCCCTTCCCCTGTCGAAATTTCATATCGCAGTAATCCATACCCCTCAGTAGCTATCCATAAGTTTTTCTGTTTATCGACACAAGCCGTACCATAGATTCCCGTTTGCTGATTCACCGTCTTCCCCGGAGTATGATGAATGAAGCGGTCGGTAAGCGAGCTCAGCCAAGTGACACCACCGGCAAAAGTACCAATCCACAACGTACCGGTATGATCACGGCAAAAAGCATAAATGGAAAAATGCCCCAAGCCACGCCCGGGTTCGTCATAACTACTCACCTTACGAATCTGATCCTTCAACGGTGCATAAGCATAAATACCATCGAAAGTACCAATCAGCATCTCTCCATCCCATTCGGCAAGGCAACGGACATAATTATTTTTCAGGCCACTGTTGGCAGATACATAAGAAGTTATTTTATGATTACGGACATCAATACGGTTCAGTCCGCCAAATTGACAACCTACCCAGATGCGATGATAAGAATCTTCATAAAGAGTGGAAATACTATTGTCCGGTAAGCCGGCACGACGGTCATAGTGATTAATCACCTGCATCTGTTTGTTACACTGGTAAACACCATTCACTGCCGTACCTATCCAGAAATTGCCTGCCTTATCCTCCATCAAGGCAGTGACGGAACTATTGAAGTTCTCTACAAATTCCACCCTTTTAAAATTGTCTTGTTCGGGAATATAACAACAAAGCCCACTGCGGGTACCTACCCATACTTTGCCGGAACTATCAACTAAAAGAGAAAGAATACTTGCACTGGAGAGTCCATCTACATTAAAATAGTTGCGGATACGTTCGGTACGAAGGCACATCCGGCTTAATCCGCGACTGGTACCTATCCATAAATTCTTGCTATGATCTTCGCGTATTTCATTGACTTCATTGTCTGCCAAACTCAGAGAATCTCCCGGGTGGTGACGAAAAACGGTATACTCACTTCCATTATAACGATTCAGTCCATTACGTGTCCCCAGCCAAAGGTATCCCCGGGTATCCTGGCAAATGGTCATCACGGAGAGTTGGGAAATTCCTTCATTCAGTTTCTGACTATAGTAGAATGAATATTTAGAATGCTCAGCCCATAAACACAAGACCGGAAATGAGCAAATTAGAAAGATCATCAATATTTTCGTTTTCATCAGTATAGATATGTTTTGCACACAAAAATAAGAAAAGCCCGGAAATAACATAGAATATTAAGGTGAAATAAACAATATAAGGAGAAAAGAAAGGTTAGTCCGGCGTCACTAAATAGTTACAGAATAATTTTATAGTACAGATCAGTCGTAATCTTATCCTATTTCAGTCGTATACTGAATAGGGTTCAGTCGTATACCGAACCCTATTCACTCGTATACTCATTATGTGCTACCTTAACATTCCTGATAATCAAGTAGTTAAAAATCGCGTTTTCGAAAAGAGAAATTGACTATAAATTTATACAAATAGATTATAAATTCACCTTTATCGTTGCCCCTTCCGTCACGCTCTTCTTCAGCACTGACTTGCCGCCTTTCAATACTTCTACATGCAACTTCTTTCCTGCACGGGATACCCGAATATCAAACTCCGAATTGAAAGCACGTACACGATTCAGATTCATATACTCCCACTCCTGTGGCAAACGGGGAGTCATCTCGAAACTGCGTAATCCTGTGGGGCGAATGCCGAACAGACCTTCGGTATAGATACGGCAATACAATCCGCTTTCAGCAGAAAGATGACGCTGATCTCCTTCGGGCCACGCTTCAATGGCATAAGGCACATGATCGCCCAACAAACGGCGATGTGAATACTTCTTGAGGAAGTTCATACCTTTCTCCACTTCTCCGGCAGCAATGGTGCCACGCAGAGCATAGAGCGTACTACGATCCCAGAAGGTTTCGGTACCGGCTTGCGTCAATAATCCGTCGTCCGTCCAGAGGCGGGGCGAAAAGAGAGCATCGATAGTGCCTTGTGCGCGAGTATAGATACCCATAACAAGAGGCATACAAATCCAGGAACGCAGGATATCATTACCTTCATAATAGCGGTAACTGTGGAAACCTTCTATCTCATAACCAAAATGTTTTTCTATGGCTTTCTCTAAAGCATTTGCTTGATTACGATACGTATTCAACTGCTTTGCCGATACTCCCAATTCACGCCCCAGCATAACGGCTGAACGCAAAGCATCGTAGTAAAGCGTAGAGGTACAGAGGTTTGCATCACCAGCCGGGAAGCGGTTCTCCAATTCATCTGAATTCGATGCAACCACGCCGGCAGGAGTTAGTTTACGGTTGCAATACTCCAGACACCACTCAATCAGAGGCCACAATTCACGCGCTTCCGCCTTATCTCCACGAGCCAACGCATAACGTGCAGCACCGTAAGCAATCATTGCACCGTCCCCCCTATCTTTGGCACCATGCCAGAAACTGACACCTTCGGAGATGATGGAACTCGGAATAGGTTTATACTCCGGATTCATATAGCGGGCAAAGTGGCGGAAAGAATTCAATGCGGACTCATTACCAATCTCATAACCCAGAAAAGGGAAGAAGGGGTTGATATACTCTGCCTGGTCGTTAGCCCAGACAGCCGCATAATAGGCTTCACCACCGGGACCATGCATCAATCCACCTTTCGTGCGGTAGATGCTTTCAGCGCCACGCAGTTTGGCGAAGGCAAACATGCGATTAAGTACGGGATCGGGTGTATCCAAAACCAGATTGCTCCACCACTGACTGATAAGCGCTTCACGCGCGGCACGTTCACTAAGGATATTGATGTGTGAAAGACCGGCATCGTTTCGTCCGGACGAGGCATCCACCAGTTTCCTTCCGGAAAAGACTGCATAGAACTCAAGCGTCTCTCCCGGTTTCAAAACAAAGACACCACTTTTGGAAAGACCGGCTTCGATGCAATAAGCACCATATACACCGGCTTCCTCAGGAGTAGTATATGTTACGTTCCACTCAGGCACTCGCAGCGTTATCTGATTCGGACTGCTATTCTTGAAAGTATATTCCTCACAATAGCGCGCGGCATTGGTGGAGGGATAGAGTACACGCGTCAATTGCACGGCATCTTTCAGTTCCTTACGCCGGTAAATATAACCGAAACTACTTTCCACACGCATAATGCCATTGAAGGTAACATCACGTACTTCTTCATTCAGCAAGGTTTGATCGTCCACTGTCACCAAAGCGGGAATATTCACATCGAAACGTTGCTTCAGATTGTTCTGTGTCTTATTGGGATGCATGCGAAGCATAGGGAAAACAAGACTTCGGTTCAGGTGGAAACGCTTTTGTGCATCCACACCGTAACGAAGGACAACGGAAAGTTGTTGCCCACTCATTTCCAAATGATCGTCATGTGGAATATTATCATTGATATTCCAGCGAATGGCTCCATCATCCTGAATAATCCAACGATCTTTCGGTTGTGCAATGGCCAGCGAACCGGCAAAGATGAAAGAGAAAAGTAATAAGGTTCTTCTCAAGTTCATAAGGTTATTGTGTTTAATTGTTAGCTATTAATATCAATACCGCACTCTCAAACTGGGTATTCAATGGATTCTCCAGACCTTTTTCCATCAGTTCCGCTCCTGTAAAGACCTTGCCATTGGCAGGGAAACGGGAAGTCACTCCCTTTGCCAGACTTACTTCCTCCACACGATATTTTTTCTGGGCATCCAGGCCACCCAGCATTACCCGGGGTTCATTGCCATCTTTAGTCTGGTAGAAGTAAACGACTGCCTTTTGTTTATCTGTTGAAACATAACTCAAAGAAGCTAATGGGGACTCATAAGGAGAAACTAGGCGATAAAGTTCACCATGCATCACCAACGGACGGATACGTTCTTTGTACAATTTCACAGCATCGGCAATTTGCGCGCGTTCTTCAGCCGTAGCCTTATCCAATGCCAGGTCTATTCCGAATGCACCGCTCAATGCCACATCGATTGCCATCTTCAAATGCCGTTTACCCATACGAGTCACATGAGCAGAAATCGTATTTGCAGGGAAGAAATGTGAGAAGCCCCATTGTATCTTGATACGTCCCAACGGGTCTGTGTTGTCACTGGGCCAGAAGGAGTGGAAATAGGGCATTGCGCCGTAGTCCACACGTCCCGATCCACCGGCACAAAGCATGGCCATCACATTGGGGAAGCCTTTGGCAAAACGATCCATCAGACGATAAAGCGCCCAATTATAGTCTATCCAGAGATGACTTTGATCGGCAGGCTGCAAATAAGAAGATCCGGGTTGGGTGATGTAACGGTTACAGTCCCACTTCACATAAGTGATATCCGGGTTAGGCCGCAAGGTTTTGTCGATAATATCCCATTCAAAAGCCTGTACTTCGGGGCGGGTGAGGTCCAGTATCTCCTGATGGCGACCCAATATCGGTTCACGTTTGGATTGAGTAATGATCCAATCGGGATGTTTCTGATAAAGTTCACTCTGAGGATTCACCATCTCGGGTTCCAGCCAGATACCGAAGCCAACTTTACGCTTCAATGCTTCTTTGGCAATATATGACAGACCTTTGGGTAACTTCTTGGTAGAAGGGTCCCAATCTCCCAGACCATGCTTGTCATCATCACGGGAGTAAGGTCCATTACCGAACCAGCCATCATCCAATAAGAAAAGTTCAGCACCCACCTGGCGGGCACCATCAAAGAGTTGCTTCAAGCGGTCTTCATCAAAATCGCAGTGTGTGGCCTCCCAGTTGTTCAGCAATACAGGGCGGTCTTTCTCTGCATCGCGGATGGCATTTGCCATGGCCCAACGATGGAAACGACGGCTAGCCTCTCCCTTACCCTGCTTACTATACGTGTAGAGAATGGCGGGTGTAGTAAATGTACCGCCACGCTCCAGATTGTACTGTGAGCCCAAAGGATTCATACCGGTCAGCAAACGCAGGTTCTTGTTCCAGTCTACATCGAAAGCAAACTGGAAACTACCACTCCAACGCAAAGAAGCCGCCAGTACTTCACCTTCATTCTCTTTAGCCGGTCCGTTCAGGGAGAGGATAAAAGAAGGAATACGCATCTGATGTGCACGGATGCCTAATTTGGAATCCAGAATCTTGACTCCTTCCGAAAGGCGTTCTTCATTGAGGGTTGCTTCGCGCTTATAGTTACCGGAGAATTGAGTGAGCCAGTATTCCTTCGCTTTTACCACCGGGGCAGCAGAAGCAAAACGATGCAGAATGACTTTCCCTTTCTCATTATGCGTAACGGTATTCCAGATTTCCATCATGCTATTGTCTGCATAGCATTTGATATAGATATCTACGGTAAAAGGATAGGCAGGGTCTTTCAGTGAAATAACGGTTTGTTCGATACCCGGTGCCAGCGCTTCCGTACGATGTCCGGCGTAGTGAAGCTCCGTAGATGTATTTCCATCTACGTGAGTTGCCTGGATAGCCGGTTCTGTCAGGACACCGTTTCCATAAGGAGGAAGAAATTCCCATTCACGTGAGGGTATCTTAGCAGGAGGTTCTACTTCACGGGCAGCATCTCCAAAACCCAATTGGTAAAGGCGATCGTCCGTACCCACCATAAAGGTCAGTTTCAGTTCGCCGGATGTAACGGTGAAGAGCTTCTTCACATTTGGATTGTCCGCTGCATGCACCGTGAGGAGAAGGCAGAGAAACAAACAGGTCGTCAATATATTCTTCATAATCTTATCATTCTTTTGTCATAAACTTCCAGGTAACATTGGCAATACTGTTCGGTTTCCCCTTTTCAGCTTTAGATATAGCACCTTTCAGCTTGCCTTTCTTATCGCGTGTCACAGTGATATCACGCCAGGAATAGGCGCCTTTCTCATAATCGAATGTTTCACCGTCATCATCATACAGCCGGTAAGAACCATCTGCTTTTCCATAATGACGGATTTCCAGATTCACCTTCTCTCCTGCTTTCGGTGCATGCAGGCGGGCCTCCATAAATGGTAGGATAGCCCCATCCTTTACATATACCGGAATACGGTCCAAGCCTGGTGTAACAGTAATCTTCTCGCCATTGCCCACATATTTACCCGTATAGAAATCGTACCAGTCTACTTTAGGCAATACCACCGTACGTTCTTTCTGGCCTTTGAACATGGGAGCTACCAACAGATATTCACCAGCCATATACTGATCCTTAATTTCTTTGGAAACTGCTTCCAAATAAGGATTATCTTCCAGATTTGCATCTGACAGTTTCGCTGTAGTTCCTTGTTCAGGGTTGAAACCCGGTTCCAGATTCATGGCACGGAACGGAGGAATACCATCGAAATGATAGCGTGCAAATTCACTATACCAGTAAGGCATCATCTGCATACGCAGCATAGCATACTCTTTTATCTGATTCTCTACTTCGGGGAAAGTCCAGGGTTTCGTACCGCTTGCCCAGGCATTAATCATTGCCATCGGCGAGAATACTACAGATTGGAAACGACGCAACCAGTCTTCCGATGAACTGGAACTACGTACTTCCGGAGTCCACAATACACCACTAAAGCCTGAATTAATCAAAGCAGTAATAAAGTCCGGATGGCTATAATAGTCATTATAAATCACATAGGGGAAAGAAGTTGCACCGGCATTCGATGCACGAACCAATCCAAAGGTACGTTGATTACGCTTCTTGTACAATTCCGCAGTAGTGCGTTGAACCCACAAACCATAAGTCTGGCGCATCTGCTCAGCGGCAACTCCACTGGGGAAAGTAGCCACATCCGGCCAAACATAACGGTCGTATCCGTCTACTTCATCCACTTTATAACCGCTGACACCAATATTCACGTGTTCCTGTTCCAGCTTATCCATCCAGATTTTGCGGGCTTTCTCGCCTGCCAAGTCGGGCACGATACCACACCATACGGTGTGTGAGCCGCTTACCGAATACATTTCCTTATATATCTTTGAATCGGGAGATACGTATGGGTTTGTCCATAAGTTGATGCGTACTCCTTTAGCCAACATCTCTTTCACAAAGCCGGCGGGATCAGGATAGCGGGTAACATCCCACTCAAAGGTACAAGGATACGCTTTGCTTTGCCAACCCGGTTCCAGTCCGATGAAGTCCAACGGGAAACCACGTTGTTCAAACTCATCCGCTTCGTTCTTCACGTCTTCAGCTGTATAGAGCTTCTTTGTACGTTGCGTAAAGCCCAGCCCCCAACGCGGAGGCAATGTACCTCCTCCACAGAGCAGGTTATAACGGCGGATAACATCCATAGGAGTAGGTCCGGCGAACAGATAAATTTCTGCACCCGGAGCAGGAACCAAGATCGAAACGGCATCCGAATAAGGCGCCGATGTCCAAGTCTTATCCATATTACGGTCTTTAGCCACCGGAGCATTCGGACTGTCCTTACGTGCGCCGCTACCTGCATATACTGTCAGATAACGTGCCGAATTAATCAGTACTCCATAACCGGAACTGGAAATATAAAAGGGGACAGGAGCATGTGTGCGCCCGTTATCACGTCCACCATAATGGTCTACATGCAGGTTCAGGATCTTGCCACGCTGATGTACCGACTGAAAGTTCAGCCCAAAGCCGTACAACTGTTCCTTGCGTTGCAAAGGAATGCGGAGACTTGTTTTACCATCCTGTATGGAACCCACAATTTCATTCGCCAATTCAGGCAATGCCACCTCCGGTAAGCGGGCAAAACCTTCCTTTTGCGGCGTAACACCGGCCACACCCAATAATGAATATTCTTCAGGAGTGCCTACCACGCCTTTCCAGACGCCGGGCTCCACTTGCTGCCATGCAATCTGTGCTTTGGCAGGACATAGCATCAACAGGGTCATCGCCCCTGCAATCAAAATTTTCTTCATTCTTTCCATTTTGTTATAATAGTGTTATTATCATCGAATCATACCGGCAAAGCCACCGTTCGGAAGAACTTTCACTTTTACCGTCCCATTTGTATTTTCTACAGGCATATAGTTAAAACTATCCTTATCTTTTCCATCTATAATCATAGTGAATGATTTACCTTCACATCCGGCGGGCAAAGTAAATTCTATTTCACGTCCCTCTTCCTTACCGCTGATGCCACCGATATACCATACATCACCGGAACGACGTGCCACAACAGCATAATCAGCCGGATAGCCAGCCAACAGGACGCTCTCGTCCCAGGCAGCGGGTACTTCTTTCAGAAATTGTTTGGGTTGTTCCGGCAAAGAAAGATAAGACTCCGCCTTATCAGCAAAACATTGAAAACCGGATTCAAAGACTACTGCCAGAGCCAACTGATGCCCCATAGTTGTCTTACGTATAGCAGGTACCCCTTGGCGTACTTTATCAGAGAAAGTCACCGGAGTATAGTCCATAGAACCGACTACATTGCGTGTGAAAGGTACAGTAGCATTGTGTTTTGCCGCCTGGTCGCAACGTTCCTGACGTCCCAGAGTTTCTGCACCCCGGATAGCTTCCGTGGTCAGCATATTCGGATACGTACGTTCAAAGCCACGGGGTAAAGTGGCACCATGAAGATCTACCAGCAAATGATTGTCTGCCGCATCTTTCAGTAAAGCCGGATAAAGTTGAATAATACGTTGTTTGTCTGTATCAAAGAAATCGACCTTGATTCCTTTCACTCCTACTTCACTGATGCGTTTCATTTCTGCACGACGTAATTCAGGATCACTCATCAGACGATGTGTCGATACAGAATCTTTTTCACGTCCTGCACCGGAATGGTACCATAACCAGACACCCACTCCCTTTTGCTGTGCGTATTTCACGACATCTTCCATAGTGCCACCGTTGCCCATGTTTTGCCAGCCGGCATCAATCAACATGTATTCCCAACCCATTTCAGCACTAAGATCCACATACTTCAGCTGTGCTTTATAATCACGGGGAGTACCGCCATTAGACCACCAACTCCAAGATGCGCGTCCTGCCTTTATCCAGGATTCATCATTCACTACAGACGCAGGATTCAGGTGTGAAATCATTTGTGTTTGGAATATAGTATTCAGATCATCTCCTATGATAATAGCACGCCAGGGAGTGAACCACGGCAATTCAGATACCGGTTCTACCGCATCCGGTACAATTGGTTCATCCGCCTCCGGAAAACGGATTTTATAAGCTTTATCGGTTCCGGCATTATCAATATGAGTAGCAGGATATGAGCCATCCAGATGGGCTTCCGTTATCATCATCCAGACTCCGTTGGTGTTGAATAGCATAGGGAATGCCCAACCACGTCCATGTCCACATTCCGAACGGATATCTATTTCACTTCGGCAATATTGTTCATAGCTCGGTTTGTGACGATCGTTCCAGTCATACGGATGTATCCACGCTTTTCCATTTACGGGTACGGCAAACTCTGTATGTTCGGCCTGGATAGTGTGCATTTGTCCATCTTCTCCGGGTAGTTCATAGCGGAAAGCCACCCCGTCATTATATACCCTTACGATCAAATTAAACTGCTTATTCTCTTTAGTACGGAAAGTAAAAGTCTGTTCACGACACTCATCCGTAGTATTCATCTTCTTACCGGATTTTAGCTGATAAGCATTAGAGATATCTTTCACAGCAGAAGCGGAAACAAATTGTGCGTCTTTTCCATACTCACAATTATCCATAACCAGCCCTAAAAGAGATTTCTCCATCGCCACTCCATCTTTATAAAAGACAGAGTAACTAAGCATTGTACTTCCATTTTCTTGTTTATTCTCCAAAGCAAACCGGACGTTGCTGTCTTTTGATACTAATTCCCAGGCATTAGGAGCCGTACAAGAAGTCATTAATACTGCAAACAGCAATAATGCTGTATTCAATAGTTTTTTCATGGTATTCATCTTTTTGTATAATCACTAATTATTCTTTAGGGGTAAACATCACAATATATCCGCCGCCTACACGCATACGCCCTGTAAGAGCATCCGTATTCCGGCAGAACACACGTTCTATCTTAATAGAAGCCGCATCAGCAGGGCGATCATTCAACACCATCCCTTCATACCAGCCATCACCCAAAAACGACAAAGGGAATTGTAAGGAATGCTCATTTTGTCCATTCAGAACTGCCAGAAACCAAATCTTGCCACTTCTACGTGCAAACGCAGCAACTTCACCTATTCGACTAGACGGTAACACTACTGTTTCATCCCAAGTTGCGGGTATCTGCTTCAGTAATTTTACCGCCGGATTATCCAGCATTGTTTTCGGGTGCGAACCGAAGAATATGACAGAAGAATTAAATACAAGGGCAGTAGCAATCTGATGTACCCACGAGGTTTCCAGGCGGCGCTCTCCAAAAACAACAGGCGTATAATCTCCTGCTCCTGCTATCAAACGCGTAAAAGGTAACGTAGTGTTATGTGTACTCCATTCATACTGGTTTTTACCATATTCTAAACCACGAATACCTTCGCGACTCATTTCATTCGGCCATGTACGTACCTCTCCTGCCGGTTTATTGCTTCCATGAATATTAAGCATCAATTTATACTCTGCTGCTTCCTTCAAACAAGCCTGATATAAGTCAATGAACTCTTTGGATTCGTGTGAGAAAGCATCCAACTTCAGACCAACAATCCCCAAACGATGGCAACGTTCAAACAATTTTTTCCGTTTCTGAGGATCACGCATATCCCGACCATGACGCCATAGCCAAATCTTCACTCCAAACTGAGAAGAATAATCCACCAAATCTTTTAGCTGCTCATCCGTCCAACGATACCAGAAAGCGTCTACCGTATTATATTCAAATCCCAATTCGCCTGCAGCTTTAGAAAATTCCTTCATACCTTCCACAGTTCGTGCTCCACCATCCAACCAGCACCACACGGAACGTCCCGGTTTTATCCAGTCTGTCTGTATTCCTTTAGGAAATAACCGTTTATCAGGCACAGGGGCTAAATTGGTAATCAAATCCGAATTTACCAGCTCATTCAAATCACCGGCTATTATAATGGTACGCCAAGGAGTGGTAATCGTACCGGCAAGAGTAGCCGGTTGTGACAATCGCTGTGCCTCCGCCAAACTATAATCATGAGCAAAAGGATATCCGGCTGGTTGTGCATGCCCTAATTTTGTTTCAAAACCATTCTTGCCATTTGCCTGCAAAGACATCCCTGCATAATTCATTAAAGCAGATTCCGTAATGCAAAGATATCCGGTCTTTCCAGGTAATTGCACCGTTACGGGAGGAGCCGCCCATTCTCCCTGCATTATCTCAGAGATTTCTTTCTTCTGGTGAATACCTTCATAATGACAGTACATATCATGATACCACACAATACTTCCCTTTGGCAATGTAAATATAGTGTGCTCATCGGGAACTCTCATCTCCCCTTGCTTCCCGGGAAGTATTATCCGAAAAGCAACACCATCATTATAAACTCTCGCCTCTATAGTAAAATTTATCTTTAAAATCGTATTCTGCAATTTGAAAGTCCATCCATTACTCTTGTCTACAGCAAGAGAATGGCTTCCCCGAATAGAATATGTATTATCTGTCTTATAACTATCCGAAGATAATATATCCACAGAATTACAGAGTTCTGAACCATCGATAGTAAAACGTATGGGTGCCTCATCCAATACATTTACTCCGTTTTTTTCTACCTCATAATAAAGCGACTTTTCCTTCAGTTTCAATGATAAAGAAACAGAACCATCCGGACTGGTAACAGGAAACAGTGTCTGTGTCTGAGCATTGACAGAAACCAATGCACAAATTCCAACTAATATTGCACTAATAGTTCTTCGCATATTCATCATTTATATATTTGTATATCCCCATCTTCACAAATAATCTCCGGACGGGCATCGGGGTTCTTCAACTCAAACGTAACATTCTTCAGTATCAACCCTTTCACGTGGCGTGCCCATACTCCGTATGCCGGAATCTTAGGACCGAAAGTCTTTACCTCCGGGTATTTATCTATAGCTTCAGGTACCTGAGACAAGGCATCCTCAGGAGTTCCTGTACCCAATAAACGAATATGAATATTTTCCAAAGTCAGGTTTGTAATATAATGTCCCGGAATACCCGTAATCAGAATACCGGAAGGAGGCGTCAGTTGAGCCTTATCGGCAGCCACCGCTTTTACATTACGGATTATCACATTTTCAAAGACACCGATAGGCTGCTGGGTGTCTTCCTGTTTACGGAATACACTCAGACGGGCACCCAAACGAAATAGCATCGGCGTACGTACTTCGTCCATTGTGATATCAGAGATTTCCACATTACGTAAATGGGCTCCATCTACGGAGAATAACTTAATACCTCCATTCTTAGTGTCGTAAATATGACAATTGCTGATCTTGATGTTCTCAAATCCTGCCATAGATTCTGTTCCCATCTTGATACCTGCCTGATTACTTTTCAACTTCATGTCCGTAACAATGATGTCATCACATCCCATTTTACTGGCAGTAGCCTTGAAGCATAGAGCATCGTCACCACTGACAATATCACAATTACTAATGCGTACATGTTGGCAACCATCAATATTAATTCCATCGTTGTGAGCTACTCCAAAGCTACGTATCGTCACATTATGGATATTCACATTCCGACATTGGAAATAATGGGAAGTCCAGGCACCTGCATATTTTAAAGTAACTCCTTCCACGCGTACACCTTCGCAACGCACCCAGCGAAGCAAGAAAGGACGCAATCCCCAACGCTGTCCTTCCGGACGGGTATCTACTTTTATATGCCGTTCTTTCAAAGCCGAACCTTGCCCATCGATAGCACCTTCGCCCTCCAATGCCACATTTTTAGCATCCACCGCTACCAGCAATGCCCAACCGACATCGATACCCAGGCCTTCCGTAAAAGGATCAAGGTTATCATAAGCTTTATAATCGGTAGTACCTAGAATAAGGGCATCTTTCTCCAAATGCAAAGTCACATTATCTTTTAGCACGATAGTAGCCGACAAATAGGTTCCGGCAGGCACAAGTACCGTTCCACCACCCGCTTTATGACAAGCATCAATTGCTTTCTGGATGGCAGGCGAGTCCATCTTTTTGCCATTTCCCCGCGCACCGTACTTCTTTACATTAAATGTTTCAGCCTGCGACGTAAATGGCAGAACAAGCAACATCAACAACAGTAATAAGTTCTTTTTCGTTTTCATGGTTAGTATATGTAAGTTAACTATTTAATTTCCTTTGCAATATTCACTGTATATATCCTATTACTTCGCCGCCCGGGGTGTTCTAAACGCAACTCATTGGTACCTTTTGCCAACGCTACAGGGAACACAAACTCTCTGCGTTTCTCACCAAATGTAGCTAAATAACCGATATTCTCACTGATTTTCTCTCCATTAATATATAAGTAAGAAGGAACCGGATTGCCACCTGCATAAGATACTACCAAATAATATTCACCTTTATGTGGAATATTTACTTTCCAACTCACACTCCCTTCAGAACTGCCTTTTTCACCTTTGAACTCTACTGAACCATCCTCATTTAGGGATGCCGATCCCTGTCTTTCCATATCTTTAGCCTGGCATATCTCTATATCCTCCAAACGACGTACCACTACACGTTGTGAAGACGTTACTTTTCCATTTGCCAAAGTTTTCAGATCAAACTCAGTCGTCTTAGAAATTGACAAAGGAATAATACCTTCTGCATCTTCCAAACGTTTACCATTTAATCGCACTTCCTCTGCATGAGAGGTTTTATAATGCAAAGCATTCTCATCTGCGTAGAAGTATTCTATTGCCGGACGTTTTTCATTCAACGGAACTCTGTATAATTCGATTCCTTTACCTGTACCCAAATTACGGCTGTACATCCGATGCGTCGGATTATTCCAATGCTCATGTACGCCCAAACTACCTTGCTCTTTTCCAACATAAGCTATTCCTGAAGGAGGATTCCCTATATTTGCCGCCTCATGAAGAAAATTGTCGGCATTGGCACATAAAGGAAGTTCCGAATAAATGAAATCAAGTACCACTGATTCGATAGCGACCTGATCATTGGAAGCCAGAAAACTGGAAGTCCAGCCATTATTGAACGGAGGAAGTTGGAAACGTACCGCTTTCCCGTTATGCTTGGGATTTACGTACATAGCATCCACCAGATACACCAAGGTATTTCCACCTATACGCTCGTGAGCCATCAGATCGACAATGCTATTATAAGTGCCCATACCACGGAAAGAAGACCAGTCACGAATAGAAAGATGCAAGGGCGGCACATTGCCTATGGAACCGAACTGATTCTTACCCGTAGCAGTTATAGCTGTCTGTCCGGCACTGTCCCGCCATTTATCGGTCGGTTCAGAGTGTCTTTTCATCAATGCCATGTTAATCATATAGTCGGCTTCGTAAGCCGCACGTGCCAAACTTCTGGCACCTGCATCGGTAATCTCACTGGAATAACGAATTACATCGGGAACAAACCCTCCCCAATTCTGATAATTGACATTTGGATAAATCGGTTGTACATAATCGTAAACAGCCGAAATGCCCCGACGCTGTGCATCATATACCGTAATACAGCTCTGAGGAACCTTCATGATATCCACCAATTGATGCAACAAAGAATATACTGACTGTGGAGTAGCATCAATGATATTAGTTCCACCATTGTCATTCAGATTGATTTTGATAGCAATCTTCTCACCTTTCTTATACTTTACCGCTCCCTTACCTTTCTTATAATTAAAGGTTCTGAACAATTCATCCCATGCCTTATCAATAGTATTCTGGCGGGTCAGTGCAATGATTACTCCCTCCACCATATCATCGACACGTGTCTGACTATTATTATCCGGATCCGAATAAAGTCCTTTTTTTCCGTCCCAGGCAGCCGCCTTCGGATCATGTGCCCATGCTACCCGCCCCGGATGAATTCCTCTGGCTACTCCTATCGGAGTGTTAGGAGCATCAATAGGCACAAAACGTCCCATATCAGTACCATTATCAATTTGCTTACGAATGACCTGTCCCATCAGAGAATTATCCACTGACATTATATATAATGTACCCGATAATAATATACCGACCGCCAATACGGACACCCCCATATAGAACCGACGGGAATGCCACAAAAGTTTGAAACGTTTCCACGTACCAAATCCAACCAATGTGCTACTGACAAAAGCTACGAAAGAGAAAGCGATAGGAGCTGCAATTTGCTGACAGGGATAGTCTATTCTGGAAGGTTTGGGCACAACACGTATCAGAAACCAAATCAGAGCTGCTAACCCGAACAGAGGAAAGCAAATCTTCAAAACAACATTTTTCTTGTTGATTCCAACGATCCGTCCACTCTTCGGACAAGTCTTAAAGAACCATCTTTTTATTTTTGTATTCATTTCATTAGATATAAAGGATTATCTTTCATGGTTACAAAAATAGGGAGATAAAAAAGAGACGATTATCAGTATTCCATCAAATACTTGAAAAATCGTCTCAACTAAGCAGACAGTATCTTATTTATGTAAATAGATTAACTCTATTCCAATGTCTTTCCCCATATTACGGCTATATTTCTTTTCTTCCGGATTATTCCAATGCTCCAAAACTCCGAGACTGCCAACTCCTGTACCATCTCTTTCCGGATCATAGAAAGTGGCGGACAACGGACGGTCTGCCAGAGCCGCTTCCACCAGGTACATATCACAATAATCCACATCGGCCATACGCGGAAACTCTGCACTCAGGAAATCAATACCCACCGCATCAATGGCTACCGGATCCTGAGAAGCCAGCAGTGAGCAAGGCCAGTCTCCATTAAACGGTGACATCTTCCATTTACCGGAAGGCACCCCGTTCACCTTTTCCGAACCATATAGACCATCTATCAGAAAAAGCATTGTCTTTTGTCCCAGATCTTTATGTGCGATATAATCGGTGAAAGTCATATAGCGTGGCTTTCCACCACGATCCTGATTAAAATTATTATGCTGATTTTTACGGAAGTCCTTATTGATGTCCGTTACTCCATACCAGTTTTTCGCACAGAGTGTTACCCCCTGGCCGCCATGTCCTTTCAACAATGCCATATTTATCAAATAATCAGCTTCAAGTGCACATTTCGCCAATCCTCTTGCCAAACGACCATTATCAGCTGAATATGGAATGGCATCTGCCGTATAAGTCGATTGGGTACGCCCGTTTCCTCCTTCATTATCCAGATATACAACACCGGGAAATTCGGCATAACATTTATCATAAAGAGCTTTCGTAATAAAACGGCTGGCATCGAATACCGTGATTTGCTCCTGAGGCACACCACCGTCATTTACCAAAGTACGAAGCAAGGCAAGCGTCAGATGCGGAGAAGCATTCAACTGTTCACAATCTTCATGGGAGAAAGTATTATTCTGATTAATCTTGATAGCAATCCTTTCTCCTTTCTTATATCCACGTTTTCCTCTACCATGCTGCTGATTGAAATAAAGAAAAAGAGATTTCCAAGCCACCTTTTCTTTCTTTTCTCCGGTCAAAGACAAGAGAGACTGGTTTAGAAGCCAGTCGGCATCTGCCTGATTATTCCAGCGATCTTCAAACCAAAAACCGTCTCCTTTCTCCCATGTAGCGGCACCCGGTGCATGAGTCCATACCACCCGTCCCGGATAAATACCTTTCGCCTCTCCTACCGGATTATTCTTTCCCCATGCCATACGGGGTTCTCTCACCGGAAGAACAGTTTGAGCTAACAGTTCAGTACTGTTTTCTACCAACATCAAAGTTCCGAAAAAACAAAGACCTGCAAATGCAAAGACTCCTATTGCCATTTTCCGGTTATGAAATGCTTCACGCAACTTACGCAGACTCACCCAAACTCCCGTGAACGAGAGTAAGTACATGACAAATGCAGACATCAGCGGCGCCGCTGTCTGCATACATGGATAGTTGGCACGGGAAGGCTTCGGAATAACCCGTACCAGAAACCAGATAGTAGAAAAAAGACCGAGTCCCCAGAAGAGGAAGATTCGCATCCCCCTGGAGGAAAATTCCTCTTTCTCGATCTTTTCTTTAAAATATAAATAGATACGCTTCATCTTTATTTTTGTATATCAATATCTTTACTGCGAAGTGCTTTTACGTTTTCTTTATCCGTAATGCCCTCCTTCACTTTCAGTTTTTTAATCTCGGCACCGATCACATCGTCCAGTACTACTGCATAACGCCCATCTTTCTGCTCAGCATTAATACTGCAGTTATCTAACAGGAAGTCTTTCACATGACGCGCCCAGAAACCAAAAGAGGGTTGTATTTTCAAATCACCTACATTATAGCGTCCTACCCCGATTTCAGGCGGATACGCTTCTGCATCTTCCACCGGATGACCACCTTTCACAAGTAAATTCACATCATGGAACTGTACATTATTAATATACCCTGTATGCTGGCCATTCGGCAAACGGAATGTCAGCCCTCCTTCTACAACTTCCGTATCCGGCAGTTTGAAACCTGCGATGATGGGAGTTGCCGTACTTTGAGAACCATCGTATGCCTTCCAGCGCTCTCCCCGGAAAGAACTTCCACCATAAACCTCATCAATGTCTACTCCACAAATCACAATATTCTCCACCTGCCCGATATCAGAGTTAGTTACCAACAATTCCTTACGTACATTTCCATTTTCCGTGAAAGTAAAAGGAGCGACATTGGCACCCAGCACACGGCCTCTATTGGATATAGATATGAAGAACGGAGCACGCGTACGATGCATCACCGAGCGGGAATGTATCGCTCCTGTCTTTCCACTATTCAAATAAACATTTTTTATATGTCCACCATCATTGGTAGATATGGAGAAACCTGCTTTATTAGCACCCAGTACATAAATATTATCCACATATAAATCCTGAATATCATCCGCTGTTTCCGAACCTATCTGGAACAGGTTACAATTGGTATCTCCAACTATATTGCGTACCATATAGTTACGTGCCGGACGGGTAAAACCTAATGAACAATCCGAACCTGGTTTCACAATATCATCCGAACTGACACGCGAATAAATATTCGTCACCGTTACGTCATTGCACGCCATAAAGTCGTAGATATCACGAGCATTCCGGGTATTATGTTTGGCAAAGTAAGTATCGTGCACATGGATGCCATCGGTACCTGTAGCCAGCAAAACAAAATGACCTCCCTGATCTATATGCAGCATATTGCTGACATCATAAATCTTCTGCCCATCCGCATCTATATAGTAAGGTTCATCCTTTTGCGGATCATACCACATATCTTTATCTATGTTCCAGCCTCCAATCTCAATATTGGTACAAAGTTTCAAAGAAAACATTTTGTCACAGCGCTTCTCGGGAGCATTATTCATTACTTTATCAGAAGTAACCAGATTACCATTGCCCGTGATACGGCCCGTACCCACAATTTTCACATTATCAATGCGTTCTCCAAAGAACATTGCATTACGGAAAAATGTATGTCCCACATCCTGCTTCGTCAGATAGTTCTCCGGATCAGCATAAGGGCGAGGATCGGTAGGAGAAAGTCCCGAACGGTAAGCCCGGTCACTAAACCAAGTTGTTTCCGGCGCATCACCACCCGGAAGCCCCTGAATGGTAGCATCTGCATCCAGATGTAACCAGACATTGCTCAATAGATGAACCGTCCGTACATTATAGGTACCCGCCGTAAATCGCAGAATCCCCCCACCCAACTCATTCATCTCCTTAATAGCTTGGTTTATGGTTTCCGTATCGTCTGCTATTCCATCTCCTTTTACTCCTGCAGTCTTAATATCCTGCAAACCGGAATAGAACCAAGCAATATTTGATTCTCCCTGATTATCACCTCCTTTTACAAGCAGTTTAAAAGCATACAGTTGATTAGGATTCAGCCGACCGGCAGCAGCGAAATCATCGTCCGGCAATATCGCTGTCCTTACAGGTTTCCAGGTTCTTCCCTTATCCTCAGACAATAACAAAGTCACAGACTCCGCATTACGAGGAGCTGTCCAGTAGAAAGAAGTGAAAGATAAATCCCAATTCTTTTTATATGTAAATGCCTGCAAGGGAGTACGGGTAAAATCGGAGACAGTCGTCACTCCTTCAAAAGTTGCAGTAGCAACCGGACTATGCAGAACTTCCGGCTGAGAGGTTATATAATCAGCCTCAAATGCATAATTACCTTTTTCCGGTATTACTACTCCGCGAAAACAAAGACGGATATCAGGGCCGTTAGAGGGACGAAAATCCAAATCTTTAAAGATTAACAGGGTACCTTTCTTCCCATCTTTACGAATTTCCACATCTCCAACCTTTTTATAAGAATAATTGGTTCCGGTTCTTCCGATAGATTGTTTGGGCAAATCACGAAGAATCACTTCTCCACGACCTATTACATTTACCGTTGTATTGTCCAATGTTACATCAATCCCTTCCGGCACACGGATAGTGACAGTAGTCATCGGACTGCGTTGTCCGGCATAAAAATCAAGTGTCAGGCTTCCCGCAGTCTTTATCGTGAATGCAGTACGGTCCAACTTTATCACAGGCGGCAATGCCCCTTTACGTACCCCTACCAGCAAACGCTTTTTAGAAGTTGATTGCAAATAATCTCCATGAGCCGGAAAACCTTCTGTTTTCTCCTGTCCGGCAGAAGTAAAAAGACGATAAACGCCCGAACCGGAATGGACCAATTGCTCTTTCAGAGCTTCAACTGACGGCAAGGTAGAACTTAATCCCTCATTCTCAGGAGTATCTACAGTATAGCGATAAGTAGAGCCTTCGAATAATAATAAAGAGTCACGAGTCAGTTGCCAGGGATATAATTCTCCTGCCTGAATGCTTGCTCCTGCCACTCCCAGCAACAGAGACAAAAGAAAAATTTTTGATAATATAGACCTCATATCCAATAGTGTATTTCTCATAAATCAGCGATTCGTATCGATATGGTTAACATTTTCTTTCAACGCCTTATACCATGTCGGACCGACAGTAAAGATACAGGCATCTATCCGTTCTTTTTCCTCTTGGTTCAAACCGTCAGGCATATCAACCGGCTTAAAACCTTCTCTCACCTGTTCATAAGGGACACTCGAAAGTGATTTTTTATCAGAAAATGCCCACTCATTATCCAGAAACAAGAAACCGGGAAGTACTTCATTCGCCCTCACTATTTTCAAATCAGGAGTTTGTCCTGCAAACAGATTATGGGCAAAACGAACATTGCGGGGCATCTTTTCTCCACGGCCTGATCCCAACTCCAATGAACTATTCAGAAAGGTATTATAAGCGATATCCACATTCTCTACCCGATGGTATGAAGTTAACGGCTCCAGTTTCACATCCGTTTCTGCCGTAGGACGTTCATAGACTCCTACACGTACCAACAATCCGAATGACCTTACATCTTTAATATAATTATCGTAAACCGTATGTCCCTGGTTAATAATACGAATACCGGCGGTTCCACGCAGATTATGTCCTATAAATGTATTCGACTCTATCACATTATAATGCCCATGACGACAAACCAATCCACCGGCGGATTCATAAAACAAGTTCCTGCGCAATACATTATGACAGGATTTCACAGAAATAATCTCATTTTCTCCACTACATCTGAAAAAGACATTATCCTCGACAATCGTACGTGACTCCAATTGGGAAGACCAGGAATGCCCGATACGAATAATTTCTGCTCCATTGCCACCGTAAGGCTGACGTTCACCAAAGAAATTATGATCTATCAAATGATTATTCAAGTGGTTATCAGCACTCAGCCACACCTGCAACACCAGTCCGCCTACTCTTTTATTAGCAAAGTAACAATGGTCTATCCGGTTATTGGTTCCCCGTAATCCGACCCAATATTCATCTCCTTCATTCGGTCGTTCACCTTTCTGAGGATCGTTGCACTCATCAATCACACAACGAGTCATCCGACAATAAGAAGCATACACACCTTTTTCTCCTTGAAAATCAATCATATCATGCCCTATGGCCCATGCCTTATAAAAGAGCAAGTCTTCCAGTTGCAAATACTCTCCATATATCTTCAGCCTTAACTTACCGGAAATAACAGCCTTTCCGGGATTCTCAGCCCGCCAGACAATCGGTTTACCGGAAACACCCTTACCGGTAAAATGTATTTCTTCCAGATTATGATACGTTCCGTCTTTCAGTACGACGGCATCCCCCGGCTGCAAATTTCCACTACCCAGCAACTGTTTCATTGCTGGAACATCTTTCGGTGAAAATATATACTCTTTGGCATTAGCAAAGAGTGACACTGTTAAAAGCAAAAGAACACAAAGTTTTTTCATCATGTTTTCCGATTAGAATTAAAAATCACAGAGCAAATATAGATGATTAAAATATGAACGGAAATAGCCTCCTCCCCTTCGGAAGTAGTTTGAGAAGATAATTCAAAAGAATGGTACGTTTTTATAAACCAGAAGTGCAGATATACAAAAATCGTCCCCTTACATTGTGATTACAACGTAAGGGGACGACCCTATTCTAAATCGAAATTATTTATTTCTTAGCCGGAGAAGAATATCTTGCATTCAATCCGTCTACGATTTCTTTTGTAATATTATAGATGCTGTCAGCATACAACAGGTTATCAAAACCGGTATTACTGATAATCATGCTGTATCCCTTTGTCTTATTATACTCTTTCAGGAAAGCATTGATAGAATCACGCAATTGCAAGCTGTTCTTTTCGTTTTCACTCATCAACTCTGACTGCAATTTGTTACTCAAAGCCTGCAAGTCTTGTTCCAGTTTAGCAATACGATTGTATTCCTGCTGAGCTCTTTCCGGAGAAAGATACGCATTATTCTGATACTTTGTTTGGAATTCCTGTTTCTGCTTATCCAATTCCCGAGCTTTCTGGTTTATCGTCATGCGAACATTCTCACTCTTTTTGACCATACCTTCATTCAGATCAACGCAAAAATTATATTGTGCCAGAAGCGTGTCTATTTCAACATAAGCAATCTTCATTCCAGTAAGTTCACCTGAAGCTTGTCCTGACGTAGTTGCCGTTTGATTATCAGCTTTACCTGTACACTGAGAAAATAAAACGATAAGTGCAAGGGCAGCCAAACCGTTTACGAGGTAGTTCAATCTCTTCATAACTTGTAAAAAATATAGTTTTAAAATTATTAATTCATACTATCATTTAAGGCTTTTTCCAATTCGTCAATGGAGAAACGGGGTTTCTTCTGTGCTTCCCGGTCCTGCGACTGGGCACACCCAATACCTCTCTCCCGCATTGCTTTATTACCGCTGACGTGCCCGTTCGGGAACTTTCCGCCTTTCACAAAAAAGACTTTTACACCTAATAATGCAATGCAAATAGCAACTATTAACAAACTTATCAATACTGTATCGAGCATTTCTACTATTTTTGTAATACGAAAATAGACTGCATTTCAGCAAAATGAAAATAAAATTTTCTTTTGCATTCAATTTGCTCTATTTTTGTGGGTGCAAATATAGGGCTTTGTATGGACTAACCCACTTTTTTTACCATAAAAAAAGAGAAACGGTAATAAAATAGCCAATTGATTTAACCATATTTAGCAATAAGAGGTTAAATACGAACATTCATAAAGGAATTAATATGGAAAAGAATGAACTGAAACCGGCAGGCGTTTTTCATTATTTCGATGAAATCTGCCAAGTGCCGCGTCCTTCGAAGAAGGAAGAGAAAATGATTGCTTATCTGAAAGCATTCGGTGAAAAACATAAGTTGGAAACACTGGTTGACGAAGCCGGCAACGTCCTCATCAAAAAGCCCGCTACACCGGGTATGGAGAACCGTAAGACCGTAGTGCTGCAATCTCACATCGACATGGTGTGCGAAAAGAACAACGATGTGCAGCACGACTTCCTCACCGACCCGATAGAAACCGTAATTGAAGGGGAATGGCTGAAAGCCAAAGGTACAACGCTGGGAGCCGACAACGGTATCGGTGTAGCTACAGAACTGGCTATCCTTGCAGACGACAGCATTCAGCACGGACCTCTGGAATGTCTGTTTACGGTAGACGAAGAAACCGGACTAACAGGTGCCTTCGCCCTAAAAGAAGGTTTCATGAACGGTGATATTCTGTTGAACCTCGACTCGGAAGATGAGGGAGAACTCTTTATCGGCTGCGCAGGAGGTATAGACTCCGTTGCAGAGTTTACATATAAAGAGGTAGACGTACCTGCCGGATACTTCTGCTGCAAGGTGCAAGTGAAAGGATTGAAAGGCGGACACTCCGGTGGAGATATCCATTTGGGACTCGGTAATGCCAATAAGATATTGAACCGTTTCCTGAGTCAGACTTTCCAGAAGTATGATATGTACTTGTGTGAAATAGACGGTGGTAATCTGCGCAACGCCATTGCACGCGAAGCACACGCAGTTATCGCTATACCGGAAGACTACAAGCATGACTTGCGTGCCGATCTGAATATTTTTGCGGCTGAAGTACAAGCTGAGTATGCCGTAGTCGATCCGGGACTGCAACTCATCTTAGAATCGGAAAATACCCGTGCGAAAGCCATCGACAAAGATACTACGAAGCGTCTGCTGCAAAGCCTCTACGCTTGTCCTCACGGAGTGTATGCTATGAGCCAGGACATTCCCGGACTGGTAGAAACGTCTACAAACCTTGCATCCGTCAAGATGAAGCCGGGCAACATTATCCGCATCGAAACCAGCCAACGCAGTTCTACCGCCTCATCCAAGCAAGATATAGCCAATATGGTACGTACCGTATTCGATATGGGCGGTGCCAAAGTTACCTTCGGTGACGGCTATCCGGGTTGGAAACCTAATCCACACTCTGAAATACTGGAAATCGCTGTCGAGTCATACAAACGCTTATTCGGTGTAGATGCCAAGGTGAAAGCTATCCATGCCGGACTGGAATGCGGTCTGTTCCTCGATAAGTACCCGGCACTGGATATGATTTCCTTTGGTCCTACTTTGCAGGGTGTGCACTCTCCCGATGAGCGGATGCTGATTCCTACGGTAGATAAGTTCTGGAAACACCTGCTGGATATCCTGGCTAATGTTCCCGTAAAGAAATAACTCACATCCCTTATTCCTCTTATACGGATGGTTAAAGGGGAGTATGTAAAAGATGCCATCTTTTGATGTAAAAGATGCCATCTTTCGTAACATAAGATGCCACCTTTCGCTGCAAAAGATGGCATCTTTTGCATAATAGCCTATAGAGATGTAATTCCTTTCAATATACCATCGTCTCATCAAGGTAGTAAGATAAAAGCGAAAGATATAATAAAGCGACAGAAATACCGTTATTTAGTAAAACCTACAGAACGTACGGTATGAAATCGAAAGCACTATACCTTATATATATATTCCCGATACTTTTCCTGTTGTCCCTTGCCGCCTGTGACGACATGGATGATTATTCGTCCGATCCAAAGCATACACTTTGGTTCTCACAGGACACGCTGCGTATGGACACCGTACTCACCGGTATTCCCACTTCCACCCGCCAACTGAAAGTTTACAATCCACATAAGAAGGCATTGCTGATATCTTCCATTATTCTTGCCGATGCCGGCAAATCCGGTTTCCGTATCAATGTGGATGGCATTAGGGGAGATCAATTCTCCGACATAGAAATTGCAGGAGAAGATAGCCTCTACATTTTTATAGAAGCGACTCTGCCTCAGCAGGACAATGCCGACATTAGGTTGATAAAAGACTCTATTCTCTTTCAACTGAATGGCATCCGGCAAGAAGTTAAGCTACGGGCGTATGCACAAGATGCTTTTACTTTCCGGGGGAAAGTGATCGAGAAAGATACATTGATAGCCTCCCAACGGCCGATATTGATTTATGACAGTATCAGTGTGGCTCCGGATGCGCACTTAACGCTGGCAGCAGGTACCCGCCTGTATTTCCATGGCAAGGCTGGAATGCAGGTACACGGACGCTTATCAGTGGCAGGCAGCCTATCCGCCCCGGTCGTTTTCCGGGGAGATCGCACCGACCGTATGTTCCCTTATCTTCCTTACGACCGGTTACCGGGACAATGGGGCGGCATACGATTCTACAAGACCAGTTACGAGAATCATCTTGTTTATGCAGACATTCATGGAGGAAGTTTCGGTATCCGCTGTGACTCTTCGATGACAGACCGCAGGAAACTGACATTGGAGTCTTCTATCATATGGCAGGTATCAGGCAATGGACTGGAGCTGACATCTTGCCAGGCGGTGGTAGGAAATAGCGAAATCAGTAATGCGGGAGAGAATTGCGTCAGTTTGTTAGGGGGAGATTATACATTCACTCACTGTACGCTGGCTAATTATTTCAGTTGGAACGTACGGAAAGGGACGGCATTGCAAATCCGGAATGAACAGGATGACATAGCCTATCCGCTTTCATCAGCTATCTTCCGCAACTGTATCATTGCAGGTTCGGGTACGGATGAAATCAACGGAGGACGCTCCAAGAATGAGAATATAGCTTTTAATTATTACTTCTCCCACTGCCTCATCAACTCGGTGAAAGAAGAGAATGACAAGATAGTCAATGTGATTTGGGAGAAAGACGATAACTTCTTGCTGATGGATAGCCGTACGCAGGAATACAGTTTTAGCCTCAATGAAAAGTCTAAAGCTATCAATTTAGGAAAGCAAGAAGATGCTATCGCTTATCCGACAGACAGAAACGGGAACTCCCGACTACAAGATACAGCACCGGATGCGGGATGCTATGAGAAATCGGCTTCAAAAGATGAATAATAATTGCTATACCTTAAAATGGCATCTCCTCTTCTTGCTGTTCTTCCCTTTTTTTACCCTCTACGGACAAACGAAGAAAGATACTCTCTCTTTTCGCGTTGTCAGCTATAATGTTGAAAACTTATTCGATTGCCGCCACGATACGCTAAAGAATGATTACGAGTTTCTACCCGATGCGATGCGCCACTGGAATTATACGAAATATAAGAAGAAACTGGATGCCATAGCCCGCACGATCACAGCCGTAGGTGGTTGGACTCCGCCTGCACTCGTAGCCCTTTGCGAAGTAGAAAACGACAGCGTACTGCGCGACTTGACCCGGCGTTCAGTTCTTAAGGAAGCCGGATACCGCTATGTAATGACCAACTCACCCGACCAGCGCGGAATTGATGTGGCACTGCTTTATCAAAGAGATCAATTCAAGTTGATTTCCCATCAGGGTATTCCCATACCTCACAGATCCGGCAAAAAAAAATTCCGCCCTACACGGGATATACTGCACGTCTGCGGAATGTTGCTGAACAGCGATACCCTGGATATCTTTGTTGTACATCTTCCATCCCGTTCAGGAGGTGCAAAGGAGAGTGAGCCCTATCGTCTATTTGCTGCCGGACAACTGAAAGCCGCAGTAGACAGTATCTATTACTATCGGCATCATCCGCAAATTCTTATCATGGGAGACTTCAATGATTATCCCGATAATGCATCCGTCAACAAAATACTCTCAGCAGAAGCACCACCTCAGAACGGTGACAGCCTGCAACCGCAAAAGCTCTATCATTTACTTGCCCGCAAGAGCGCAATTCGAAAGCACTTCGGCAGTTACAAATATCAGGGTGAATGGGGATTACTGGATCATATCATCGTGTCCGGCACTCTTCTTCAACCGGATACGGATTTCTGCACCGCCGAGGATAAGGCTGATGTATTTCATTCTTCGTTCCTATTGACGGAAGATAAAAAGTATGGCGGTGTACAGCCATTCCGCACTTACTACGGAATGAAGTATCAAGGTGGTTACAGCGATCACCTCCCAGTATGGGCGGATTTCCGGCTCATTTATTAATCCGAATACTGATACAATTTCAAATCAAACTTCTGTACCATCACCAGCAAATGATCGAATATATCGGACTGAATACGTTCGTATTCCTTCCATACCTTGTTTCGGGAAAAGAAGTAAACCTGAATGGGAACTCCATAAGTGGTCATTTCCTTCTGGCTGATAATCAAGTCCAAATCCTGGTTCACGACAGGAAGGCTGCAAAGATAACGTTCAATGTAAATACGGTAGAGTTGTGCATTGGTAGGTACCTCGCCTTCTGCCGGCTGATAGTCTGCCATCAAAGGAACTTCCTTACGGATGGTATCCAACATTTCGGGAGTGCAAAACTTCAGGGTCGTCATGTCCAGATAGATACTCTTATCCACACGCCGGCCACCACTCTCCTGCATACCGCGCCAGTTCTGGAAAGAGCCGTTCACCAAGGTATAAGGCGGAATGGTAGAAATCGTATTATCCCAGTTCTGTATCTTTACGGTGTTGAGGGTTATCTCTTTCACAATACCGTTGGCGGAGCCATTGGGTAAGGCAATCCAGTCGCCGATACGCAGCATCTCGTTGGCAGAAAGTTGTACTCCGGCCACAAAGCCCAGAATACTATCCTTGAATACCAACATTAATACTGCCGCCGAAGCACCCAGCCCGGCAAAGAGGGTTGCGGGAGACTTATCTATAAGAATAGAAATGGCAATGATAGCCGCCACAAAGAATAACAATACCTGCAATACCTGAACAAAGCCTTTCATCGGATGGTTCTTACTGTTGTCCTTCTGATTATGAAAATCCAGAAAAACGAGCAGTAACCCATTCAGCGCAAAGGCTAAAGCAGCCACTATATACACGGCACAAACTTTCTGCGACAACTCCAACAGTTCTACTCCGTGTACAAAAGTATGAGGCAACAGGAAGTAAATCAGAATTCCCGGTAAGGTATGTATCAGATGAGGAACCACTTTCCGCTTCATCAGCAAAGTATTCCAGCGATGGGGTGAACGATTGGTATAATGTTTCATTCCCCCTACCAATATTGCCTGAAACAAATAGTCCAGCCCTACAGCTACGGCAATGATTAATATGGCGATGATAGTTTCATCAAATGTATTCGCAAATTTAGGGTCTACTCCCCACCCTATAAGGGTTTTATTCATCCACCCTCCTAATGTCGTCATATATTTCTCCGATTTTAATTGCTTATGGGAATAATAACAAATAAAGGGGAGCTGTTGTTTAATAAAACTTTTTCCGGCTTCATCTTCTACTTTTCCGGTTTCAGTAAAAAAGTCCCGGTATATCTGTCTGGAACAGATTACTTTCGTTCCCGGATTAAACAAAAAAAGTATGAACCGAAATGTAAAACTTATCAGTATTCTTAGCCTCGGACTAATGCTGGGGGCCTGTGGTGGTAATTCGTCTTCACAAGAAGAAGCTATCATTGTAAAAACTGCCACAGCCAATACTTACAGCAACGAAACAGTCAAAGAATTCCCCATTATCACCCAACCGTTCCGCACCACAGAACTGTCCTTCCGCGTCAGTGGCCCCATCGACCGGCTGGATGTCTATGCCGGAAACTATTACCGCCGCGGAGATATTATTGCAGAAATCGATCCACGAGACTACCGCATCCGGCGTGAACGTGCTGAAGCCGTCTATCGCCAGGCAAAGGCAGAGTATGAGCGTATCAGTGCGCTTTATCAGAAAAACAACCTTTCTGCCAGTACTTATGAGAAAGCACGTGCGGAATATACTTCTGCCAAAGCTGCTTTCGACACTGCCGTCAATGAACTGGAAGATACCCGCCTTGTAGCCCCCTTCAACGGATATGTAGGTGAAGTCTACGTAGAGAAATTCCAGGATGTCAAGGCCAGCCAGCCCGTATTGACATTTATCGATATAGACCAACTGAAAATTGAAGCTTATGTAACGCAAGATATAGCCTATCGTGTTCAACCAAGGCAGAACGTGCTATTGACGCTGGATGTGCAGCCCGACACGGAGCTGGAAGCACAGATTGCAGAAGTATCCAAAGGAACCACACAAAACAATCTCTCTTATCTGGTAACGGCATTGTTTCCCAATAAGGAAGCCCGGTTACTGGCAGGTATGTCCGGAAAGATACGTTTCGAAGAAAGTACTTCGGAATTATCGGACAGTACCGCCACCGGCGAACATTTGGTTTGTATTCCGCAAACAGCCTTGTGCAATCGCCCCACAGTGGGAAGTTATGTATGGACGGTACATCCTGAAAGCGGGATAGTCAGCCAACGTAAAGTTAGTGTCAGCAAACTGCTGCCGCACGGCAATGCAGGCATCACTGCCGGACTGCAACCCGGTGAAATAGTGGCTACAAGCAGTCTGCGTTTCTTATCAGACGGAATGAAAGTAAAAATCCAATGAAACAGCAAGTATCATGAAACTAATCAAATATTTTCTGCAACGCCGCTCTGTCACTATTCTACTGCTGGTACTGGTACTTGCCGGCGGACTATTCTCGTACGTCAAAATGGGAAAGCTGGAGGATGCTCCTTTCACCATTAAACAAGCACTGGTACTGACTTCTTACCCCGGCGCATCTCCTTCGGAAGTACAAAGCCAAGTGACAGATGTATTGGAAGAAGCCATCCAGTCATTGGGCGAACTTTATTACCTGAAAACCGAGAACCGTGCCGGGCTTTCCAAAATCACCGTATATGTAAAGAAAGAGACACGAGCAGATGAGATGCAGCAACTTTGGGATAAACTACGCCGTAAGGTAGGTGATGCGCAGAGCAAACTTCCCGCAGGGGCCGGACCTTCGGTTGTGAATGATGACTTCGGTGATGTGCTGGGCGTCTTCTACGGACTAACAAGCGAAGGACGCAGCTACCGGGAACTGGAAGATCAGGCCAAACTTATCAAAAATGAATTGTTAAAGGTAAAGGATGTCGCACGTATCGAAATCTATGGAACGCAAACACCTACAATTGAAGTAGTGGTCAGTCCCGCCGTTATGTCTCGCAGCGGAATTACGACAGCGGACATAGCCAATGCATTCAATGCCCAAAACAAGGTAGTGGATGCAGGTGGAATCACAGCAGGTACAGGACGCATCCGAATCGAATCCACCGGTAACTTCTATTCCCTGGATGAGATACGGCAACTCACCATCATTTCACGTAGTGGGGAACACTTCCGACTGGGAGATATTGCCGACATCAACGAAAGTTACCAAACACCTGCCAGCAACTTGATGCGCATAGACGGAAAACCGGCTGTGGGTATTGCCATTTCCACCGTACCTACCGGTAATGTGGTAGATATGGCTGAAGCTATCGAAGCACGCATCGAAGAACTAAAATCTGATATGCCAGAAGGTTTCGGCCTCGTCTCTATCTACGATCAGGGGCATGAGTCTGCCATAGCCAACCAAGGCTTTATCATCAATCTGATAGTTTCCGTAATTACCGTAGTGGCTATCCTGCTTTTCTTCATCGGTTTCAAAAATGGTTTGCTGATAGGTAGCGGACTTGTATTCTCCATATTTGCTACTCTGATTGTGATGTTGGCAGGAGGAATTGCTTTGCAACGCATGTCACTGGCAGCCATTATTATTGCCATGGGAATGTTGGTAGATAATGCCATTGTAGTATCCGACTCTGCACTGGTAAATATGCAACGGGGAATGCGGAAACGGGTATCCATCATGAAAGCATGTTCCGGAACTGCCCTCCCCTTGTTGGCTGCCACGGTCATAGCGATACTGACATTCCTGCCTATCTACTATTCACCACATATCACCGGAGAATTATTATCCTCTCTGGTTATTGTCATCGGTGTATCGCTCATGTTCAGCTGGGTATTTGCACTGACACAAACCCCGTTCTTCATCCAAGAATTTGTACGCCGCCCGCGCCCCTCGGAATTGAGTGGAACCCTCTTTTCCGGCAAGGCTTACGACCGCTTCCGGAGCATATTACGTTTCGTCATTCGCCATCGTTATGCCACAGTGGGGTTGATGGTTGTATTGCTTGTCGTTTCCGCCTGGAGTTTCAAGTTTATCCCGAAAGTCTTTGTACCTGCTCTGGAGAAACCCTACTTTACATTGGATGTATGGCTACCCGAAGGAACCGACATCGCTGAAACCGACCGCACTGCCTCAGAAATGGCTGACTATATCCGCAGCCAGGAAGAAACAGAAATGATTTCAACTTATGTAGGACGTACACCACCCAGATATTATCTGTCTAATGTATCTTTCGGCCCGCAACCCAACTATGCTCAGTTATTGGTAAAGGCACGTTCCTCCAAAGAAACCAAAGCGTTGCGCACCAGACTGCAAGACTCTATCCGTACGCTTTTCCCGGGTCCACTCATCAAAGTGAATAAATTCGAACTGAGTCCGCTAACGGAAGCTGTTATCGAAGCACGCTTCCTGGGTCCCGATCCTGCCGTACTCGATTCACTGGCAGGTATGGCTATCGAGATTATGCGCCGCAACCCGAAAGTAGCGGATGCCCGCAACGAATGGGGTAACATGACACCCATTATCCGACCGGTTTATGATCCGGTAAAAGCCGGTGCGCTGGGAATAACAAAGTCTGCAATGATGGAGTCAGTTAAATCCATCAATGACGGACTTACAGTGGGAGTCTATCGTGATAATGAGAAAAAGGTCCCTGTACAATTGAAATCCGCAAGTACTGATATCACAGATGCACAGGGACTGGGAGACTTTTCTGTATGGAACGGGCAGAATTCCGCCCCATTATCACAAGTCACCGAAGATATTGAGGTGGGCTGGGAATGGCCACAGATGCGTACTTATAACCGACAACTGTCCATGGCCGCCATGTGTGGGGTAAAAGCCGGACACACTATGGCAGAAGTGCATGGTGAAATCCGCCAGGAGATAGAATCCATTCAACTTCCTGAAGGATACACCTTCTTCTGGGATGCCCAATATAAGGATCAGCGCGAAGCCATGCAAGCCATAGCAAAATTCTTCCCATTGGCATTTCTGGCATTGATAGTCATACTTGTAGCCCTGTTCGGTAACTTCCGTGACCCGCTAATCATCCTATGTGTATTGCCGTTATCTCTTATCGGTGTCGCCGTAGGTATGCTGATGACCGGTTTCGAATTCGGTTTCTTTCCTATTGCCGGTTGGCTGGGATTACTGGGAATGATTATCAAAAATGTAATTGTACTGCTGGATGAGATACAGGTACAACGCCGGGCGGAAGTACCGGTCTATACTGCCATTATCGAATCTACCGTGTCGCGTACCCGACCTGTACTGATGGCTGCCACCACCACTATTCTGGGTATGGTTCCCCTATTGTTCGATGTGGCCTTCGGTGGTATGGCGGCTACTATTATCTTCGGATTGACATTCGCAACGCTACTGACTCTGTTCGTCACTCCGGCACTCTATTCATTGTTTTATAAAGTAAAAGAGAAATAGATTATGAAGAAAATATATATCCTTTTTATTCTATCGTTGTGTGATCCGTTCGCTTTTGGCCAGCAGAGTGCGATGCTGGAGAAGTACAGGTCGATGGCTCTTGAATATAGCCACGACCTGAAAGCGGCGGAGAAAAATCTGGCTGCCAGCATTGAACTGGAGAAATCCGCCCGTGCAGACCTGAAACCCAAACTCTCCGGTGATGCAAACTTTCAGTATACCGGAAATCCCTTAGAGATTAATCTGAACCTCCCCGGTATGGATAACCCGCTACAGATACAAGGACGTGATACCAAATATGGTGCTTCCCTTACCCTATTACAACCTATATATACAGGTGGACGCTTACTTGAAAGTATCCGCATGGCACAGCATCAACACGCTCTTGCTTCGCACCAGAAAGAACAACTTTTATCCGAAGTCTGTTTTCAGACGGATATTCAATACTGGAATACCGTCGCCCGCCAGGAAATTGTGGGTATCGTCGCAGATTACCGGAATTCTATAGCTGCGCTGACTCAAACAATCCGTGAACGGGTGGAGATCTCACTCGTCAATCCCCAGGATTTGCTAATGGCCGAGGTGAAATTAAACGATGCCGAATTTCAGTTACTCCAGGCACAAAAGAACTTCGATACCGGACTTATGGCCTTCAATTCCCTCATCGGATTACCTCTGGAAGAGCCTACACCTATAGATACGATCATTCCACAAGTGGACACTTCGGACAGTTCACGACTGACACTTGCGATCCCACGCCCTGAAATCAAGATAGCGCATGACCAGATTAAAATGGCGGAAAGTTCATTAAAGTTGAATGACTCAAAATACAAGCCTCAACTATACGTAGGAGTAGACGGAAGTTATTCTTCTCCGGGCTATGACCTGCGTGCCGACCTGGACCCTAACTATGCTGTATATGCCAAAGTCAGTGTCCCTCTGTTCGAATGGGGAAAACGACGAAATGAGAAGCGGGCTTCCAACCAAAAGATCGGTATGGCAAAAGACAATCTGAATCAGATTCAGGATAAAGTCAATCTGGAAATACAGACGGCCCGCCTCTCTTTGTCACAGGCACTGGATCAGGTACAACTAAGTCAGCAATCGCTGGAAAAAGCCCATGAGAATGAACGTCAGGCTATGGAACGCTATAATGAAGGCGAAATATCCATTGTAGAGGTAATAGAGGCACAGACTTACCGGCAAAATGCTGAAATAAATCATGTACAAGCCAAAGCTTCCGCACAAGGACAGTATTCGGCATTAATAAAAGCATTAAACCAATATAAATGATAAGTGGAAATTCGTAACTTTGCCTTTATGAAGTGGAACACTCTTTTATACAGCCTACTCTTTTCAGGATTGGGAATTTTCTCATTCCTGTTGCTGGCCAATTATACCAACCTTACTCCGCAGGTTACGAATACCATCCACACTCCCGGTGCATTTGTTTTTGTTGTTGCCACTTTCAATATATTGGGATACTGTACTCTCCGCATAAGTTCGTGGATGAACCGTCTATACTCCAATAATTTACGTTGGAAGTGGAAATTCATAGCGGTATATATAGGTGTTATGCTATTGTTTCTGCTGTTGAACTACGGTCTGTTGGTGGCTGCCAAACTGATGGGCAGAGCGGAAAATCCATTTACTTTCCAGATAGGGGGAATACGTATTCTATTAGTAGTGTGGTTGGTGGAGCTTGTAATCCTGGGATTATTGCTTGCCAACCGCTCCATAAAGAATGCCCTCCGTCTGCAACAAAAAGCAGCGCAACTACAGAAAGAGAATAATGCGGCCCGATATACTGCCCTTCAAAATCAGCTGAACCCCCACTTTCTTTTTAATAGTCTGAACACGCTGATAGCTGAGATAGAATATAATCCGTCAAATGCCGTACGCTTCACCCGGAATCTCTCTGATGTATATCGCTATGTACTTCAATCGCAAGATAAAACCCTGATCACATTAGGCGAAGAATTAGAATTCATTCAATCCTACCTTTTCCTGCACGAAGTCAGATTAGGCAATTGCATCGCTTGCAACATCACAATACCAACCGAAGCTATGGAGTATCAGCTTCCTCCGCTAACCCTGCAACTATTAGTGGAGAATGTTATTAAACACAATTCAATTAACAGCAATAAACCGATGGATATCACGATACAAATTGTCGACCACTTTCTGGTTGTCAGTAATCCGATACATGCCAAAAAGAGCGATACCACTTCAGGTGTAGGGCTACAGAATTTATCGAACCGTTGCAAGCTAATGATAGGTACTGACATTATTATCAATAATGAAAATCAGATATTCACCGTAAAAGTTCCCTTAATCTATGAGTAAACTAACTGCTGCCATTATAGAAGACGAAGTACCCGCTGCCCGTCTCCTATCTTCCATCATCACACGTCTGCGTCCCGACTGGGAGGTTACCGTACTACCCGGAAGTGTGGAAGAAGCCTTTGTTTGGTTCAGGACACATTCTCATCCGGATATTCTGTTTCTGGATATTCAGTTATCGGACGGTAATTCATTTGACTTCCTATCTGCCGCACAACCTTCTTCATTGATCATTTTCACAACAGCCTATGATCAATATGCCATTCGCGCCTTCACCGTGAACAGCATAGACTATATACTTAAACCGGTAGATGAGAAACGTTTGCTGGATGCTATCGTAAAGTATGAAACTCTGAAAGGAAAAGACTATAAACAAGAAAATTACATAGGAGATTTAATTCAGAGCCTGCAAAAACAGGAAAAAAGCTACCGCACCCGCTTTCTTATTGCCGGAGTGGATAAATTCTGGGCTTTGCAAGTCAGTGACATTGCCTATTTCTATTCAGAAAATAAAATCACCTTTGCCGTCACAAAAAGCGGACAGGAGCATATTATAGACCTGTCTCTCACCCGACTTGAAGAGCAATTGGATCCCAGATGTTTTTTCCGCGCCAATCGCCAGGTAATAGTTTGTATTGATGCCATTGTGCATGCTGCACCCTATTTTAATGGAAGAATAATACTTCACGTAAAACCGATTCATAAGGATAAGATTACTGTCAGCGAAGAAAAAGTATCTTCTTTCAAGATGTGGCTGAACTTTTAACACCATATACAGTCTTTATTCCAAAAAATTATCATATATTTGAAAACATGTTTATAATATAGACTAACTAAAGACTGAAAGATATGACACAAATTAAAGAATTTCTAAGAAGGGGGCTATTCACAGTTATAGTACTTTGCAGTGCTGCAGCATGCAGTAATAATGATGAAAATGAAGATACCAATTACACATTGGATGGCATACAATGGGCTATGCTTAATGATGATAAAGTTGAAGAAACAGTCATAAATATAATGCCGGAAATTTATGAAAATGCGAGTTCATCTACAATAAGCGTTACAATCGACCCGGCAATGGATTATGAACAACTCTCTCAATTTTATTATGATGATTCAATTTTTTTTCAACCTTTAAACCAAACACCCAATGAGGTGAATGTTCTTACGGGTGAATTAGTTTTTAATGATTTCCGTTATGTCTCCGAAGGACCAGTAGTACCCTTTACCCTTGAAGAGTATGCTTATCCTCCCGACAATCATATTGAGGAGACTTTAACGATTCCTCCGTACCACACTTTATACTATAACGCCACTGTTATCAAACGCGAGGTGACTGCGACATATCGGGCTTATTTCATTGGAAATAACTCTAATGAACGAATTGAAATAACAGGAAAATGGAAAGGAACTTTTTACAGAAATGATAAAAGCTTAATAAGACTTGAAAAAATGGAATAAACAGTCCCTATTCGGGAATAATCAACAAATACTCCTGACAATCATTTTATTATCCTTCGCGCCACTTTCTCCAGTAATGAACCGGATAAAGTGGCGCGAAATAATATATTACAATTCTAATATCCTTCATTTTGCGACATACTTGGATTCACAAAAATCTCGCGCATGGGAACAGGAAACACCTGTCTCCAAATCGGTATATTCAAAGTACTCACTGCAATATTATTACGCTTTAGGAAAGCAAAATAAGTACCTGTCCCTCTTAATTCTGATTGCCATACATTAGCCAAACGATTAATGAACTCATCAGAAGTACGAGTGGTAAAAGCTGAAGAAGTCGGCGATACATTTGCGGGATAAGCCGGAGATCCTATATTGGCTGTCATCACCTGATTCAAATAATTCTCAGCCTGCGCAGAATTCCCTAAACGAGATTCACATTCAGCCAGATTAAGCAGTACTTCTGTATAGCTAAAACAAATATCCGATACCTGTTCAAACTGAACATTGCGATTCGTACCGGAAGCGGGTAATTGATAGATTAAATCTCCCAATTGATATCTGCCACTGTTTACAATTCCAGTCAACATAGATTTAGCCTCAGCGATTTTTCCCTGTTCCATATAAATACGAGCCAATAATAAAGAAGGGAAGTCACGGGAAGGGAAGAAAAAATCATTCATCACCGACTGTCCATTTATCTCTCCCGGCAAGCGTTCACGTAAGAACAGCAATGGTTCTACAAAAAGCTTTAATACTTCAGCCTGTGATATTGCAGGTATACTTGTTACTATTTCTGATCGATACTCAGGAAAATATACAGCTTTTCCCCATAAATTAACTTTCTCATAAAATAATATAAAACGCTGCATATCCAGCAATTTCGTTATAGTTATACTATCCGAAGAAGTCAACTCTTCCTTGCTCGAACGTGGTATTTGCTGATTCATGAATAGAATCATATTTACAGCACTATAAAAGGCACTCCATGCATTTTCCACCTCTCTATTATTTGAGTTCAATGTATGATTTATAAAATCGAAATGCCATTCATAACCTTGTTCCTTTTCTGACTGCCGGGAATAGAGTTCCTCTTGCGTATACATTTGTTGCAAAACCAGATAAGAATTCTTATAAAGCCCTGTAAATGTTTGTTCGCCGTATTGAGTCAGACACAAACGTACTACCTTTGTCGGATCAGTTTCTTGCTTGATTATCAGTTTCGCTTCTTTGTTCTCATGCTCTCCATAAATGGTGATTGTAGCAGAACTTGCTTCCGCACTAACTGCCGGTTCTACCTTTATTTCCAGATACTGGCCATCGTCAGATAAGGTTGCCTGATAAGGAATCCGAGGTTTGTTTTCATACATAAACAAAGGCTCCTTAAAGTAAGTATCTACAGAAACATCATAAATAGGGTCATTCTCCTTGCCTTCCGGCCACAAAAGATCCCACTTCGTCATCTTCACCGGTACATTGGCATCTACTTTGATACGATAGGTTCCACCTGCCATAGGTATCTCCAAGCTTGTCTGTTCTAACTTCACAGCTGTAGGTTTTCCTGCTTGCCAGATTTTCAAGGTATCACATTCCTGGCCATTCTTACTCTTTATCAACACCCTTCCTCGACGGGGAGCAAACCCGTCATTCTTGGCAGCTTTCAGATAGATTTTGCGAAGTTGCAATCCACGAGCCGCGGTACTTTCTGTAATCCACCGGCAGGTATCCGCCGGATGTATTTCTACATCGACATTGGCATTTACGTCTATACCCATAATTGTATCATTAGGAGTCTTCAGTTCGATATTCTTATTATCAATCACTACTGCATCTTTCTGTGCTTGTATCACAGTCAGTGTGTCAGCAATCGCAGTATTATCTTTATTATAGAAAATAATTTTGGCGCGGCGACTCTCATTCGCATCATTGGGACTGATTGTATAATAAATGGTGTGACTGGACATTCCCCGACTCATTGTGGCCTCTTTAATCCAACTCACATCCGGCATAGTTATACCATACTCACAATTGCTACGTAACTCTACCTTAATCGTCTCTCCCTTGTCACCAACAGGATATTCATTCTCATTCAACAATATTACATCACCTCCATACTGATAAACTTTTACGGTTTCGGTCAAAGTACCATCAGTGATATATATTTCTCCTTCACGTTTCTCTCTTTCCCCATTCATCTCTATCTTGAAGCTGATAGTAGAGGCTTTCAATCCTCGAGTAGTAGTAGAAGCTGCGGATTTTATCCAACTCTGACAATCATCTGCAATAATAGCTTTATACTCCACATTAGCTTCCACTTCCACATCAATTGTTCCACCTTCCTGCTTCACTTCCCTACGTTCACTTGATATCAGCAAAGCATTTTTTTGCTTTTGCGCAACCATCAATGTTTTCTTTGTTTTACCGGCATTAATAGTAATAGCAACGCTACGTTCATCATAACTATCATTATCCTCAACACTGATAGAAATTTCTGCCTTTCCGGGACCTCCACTAGTGGGATAAACTTGATACCACTTTTCACCATTCCGAGTGGTTGCAGCGGTTATGTTCCAGTTTTCTGTAGCCGTAAACTCCAAAGACTGAGTACCCGCAGATGTTGTGAAATTCACACCTTTCTCAAACAGGGTTTCTGTTTCAGGTGGCAAGGTAATTGTAGTTTCATCTTCTACTTTATCATCACTACAAGCAACCAATAACATCAGGCACGCAAGTAGATGCCATGTGTTTTTCATAAACGATTTTACTTTCATATATTATTGTTTCATTAATGATCAAGATTTCAAGGTTTTATTCTTCGCTCTTCCTCCTGCTCCGGTTCTCTTCAATGCAGAGGACAAAGATATAAAAACTTCCATGAAATAAGGTTAAAAGGGGGTAGAAAACGTATTTTGACACCCATTTATTCATCTATTGCATGGCTTTCTCCTGTTTCATAGCCTGATAGAGTTGCACGAAGCACCTGTATCATATCCTGTCGGAATGATTCCGGTGAAAGTATCGCCAATTTATCCCGATACCAAAGTAATTCTTGCTTTAGATCATACGTAGGTCGCACGAACATTTCAAAATCCGTATAATCTTCCGTATGGTTCACTTCTATTTGGGATGCGTGGAGCGGAACATCTTTTAGATAAGCATCTTGGGGCCAAAATGCACGAAAACGAATAGTTATTGGCTCAAACTGTCGTATAATTCCAAAACAATGTTCAAAATAAACTTCCGGCTTCAAGATTGCCCGCAATTTAGGGGAGAATTTCACCTTACTCCCTTCCAACAATTCTATTTCTTTCACCCGTTCCAGTGCGCAAGTCATGGCGCGCTCCTTGCCTCTAACTTCGCCTATCACATACCATCGTTGTTTGAACAGGCGAACAAAAGCGGGCAACAGAATGATTTCTTTCTCATCCTGATAATGTGATTTATACACTATCCTAAGCAGTCGCTTCCCGTCGATAGCCTCCATCACATCCTGTAAAAGATTGGCAGCCGGTGGTGCAGGTTCTATCATCACTTCCTCCCGTTGATTCACACGTTCAGCAAGACTCGATACACGAAAAGCACTTAAAAGCCACTGCTGCAACTCGTCATTTTTAAAACCATCCGGTCGAATAATTTTATATAAATTCCCGTCACGTTTATCACATTTGATGTCTACGTACATCAATGATTCCGCTTCCCGCCGGTAACGGTTGAAAGTCCGCTCCGCCAACGGGTCTCCATCCTCATTAGCCGATGCATTCAACCATTTTTTCTGTATCTCAGGCAAAGTTAGCGGCTGGATACTCAAGGTATCAATCAACCACAAACAAAATTTATATTTGAATATCATTGTTCATCCTCCTTACCGAAAAGAAAGTCACATATCGAATTACTTAACATTCTACTGACCTTCACTATTATTTTTATAAATACAATTAAATAAACCAAGAGAATCACATTGGTATGCCACTGCAATTCAAATATACTGGGTGCATCAGGATCAAGCAATACCGCAATAAAAAATGCACTTCCAAACATGAAAGTTGATAAGCCACTTGTTATCAATAAGAACACAATAGTTGTTAGACAGCCTCTCATAGTCCTTATCTTATTTAATAATGAAATAAACAAGTTTACCCAGAACCCACGAGGTAAAAAGTAAAGCTATCAACCCCACTATGACGCACAAAGTTACTGCCAGAAAGTTAGTAACATGCCATGCCTCACGTATTTCTCCTGCCACAATGAGAAGAAACATAATTACGAACGGCGAAGGCAACAGGCAAAGTATGATAGACACCCACTCGGCTACACCTTTCTTTGTCATCACTTTCCCTCCTTTCTTTTTCGTTCTTCTTCTCTCCTATCCTCTTCTGCCAGTTCTTCTTTACTTTCCCTGACACCTTCCCAAAAACTTTTGGAAAGCAATAACCATCCAAGGATATAGCCAATGATAGCAAGAATCCATTCGTTCCATCCGAAAGCAGTGGCAAAAGCCGCACCAACAATAGCTCCGATGCCTCCGTTAATGAGGCTCTTAATCAAACCTTTAATTGTCTCCATAACTAAACGATTTTAATGTTTATATTCCGTTTGTTTTATGGAGGCAAAGTTAGGGGGAGGTTCGGCCAAGGGCAGTCGGCATCTCACTTATTTTTCAGAATCTTATTATCTACTGTTTCTAACAAATATCTATTCATCCATTTCTCCTTTTCAGCTCTCAACTCATTAACCGTCTGTCGCAATTCAGTAACCAACAAGCCCAATCGTCGACCCTCCCCTTCCTTTTTCCAAACTCTCCTTTCTTCCGAAGTCATTAAATCCTTCTTACGCAACTCGCTCACCAAGCGTTTGTTTTCTCTCTGTAACCAATCTATTTTTTCCATCAGTTCTTCTATATTGCGTTGCTGTCGATGTAAACAGACTTTGTCTGGAATATAGGGACTCAAATTGTTATCATCCGTCACATAATCCATCATCCATGTCACTCCACGCATGAATGCATCCATTTCTTTCTGTGAAGGGTCGAATTCCTTTATGTAATCTTGGAGAAGGTGTTCTCTCACTTTAGATAAATCGTTCATTTAAATATGTTATTGATTCATTTCACTTAACATTTTTGAAACATATCCATCATGGCGAAACCACTTATGAGCCCAGTTAGGCACCATAAATATATATCCTGAACCATCCTCATGAGGAGCACAATCCAATTGATTTCCTATAGCAAGTCCGGCTTCCTCCTTGGATATTCCGCAGCAACGTCCCAGCTCCTCACGCAGCAAGTCATAGGTGACAGCCCGTATCATAGCGGCTGTAACTCGATGTTCCTTTACCGCTTGAGCTGTTTTGGGATTCTTCAGCAATATCTGTTTCATTTCTGATGTAGATGGCGTTCTGACTACCGGCCCCACTCTTAATCCCCAAAAGCAGTACTCACCTTCGACTTTGAACATACAGAAACCTTCCTGAGAATTACGAGAATTACACTCTTCAGCATAGTGCTTCAATTGAGAATTCGTTATGTTCCTCATTAATTCAGGAATGATAGGTTGATGACGTAGCTGACCGTAAGTATAGCGTTCGCCATTAATACCACCACTGCCGGAAGGGATATCAGAGTCACTGACAATGCAAGTTTCAGTATCAAGCTTTTCCAATGATAAAGGATAATCAGGATACTTCATCTTAAATCTAACTTGTTCTTCAATCATTCGGTTCATAACATCTAACACTAAATCTTCCAACATCCACCCAAACTAAACAATCAACCAAAATATTCCCCAAAGAACAAATGCCACTAATGGTATCCAAATGTCCAACCAATACATTTCCATCTTAGTACGCGCAAGAATTATCAACAAAACCCACAAAATAGCAAGCCCTATCCAATTAGAAGAGAAAAAAGCGACATACGATTGCATAAAATCTACCATATTAAATTATTTATAAAATTAAAAACTTCATTTTTCTTTTGAATAAATCCCATATATACTTCTACCCTATTCTATCCACCTTCAAATATCCCGAATTCAATACTCCCATTTTCTTCAAGTCAACCCCAAAAGCTGATTTGAAGATATTATTCACTTGTTCCGCTGTGGGTTGATGAGTTATAGGTGGATACATGGAAGCTATTTCAATACTCATGCCCGGTTCTATAACCATACCTGCCGAACGGGCGGAGATTTTCACTGTAATTCGATAACGTGCCATAAATTCCTATTATTAGACTATTCAATTAAAAATCCAAATTCAATACTTCATCCTCATTATCCAGAGCCTTGGTAAACTCAGCAAAACTCTCCAACGGATTTTGAGAAACTATAGAACTAATACCTTTCAAAGAAATAATAATCAGTTCTCTGTCATCAGAAGCCAGTGCTTGGTCCAATGTTTTATAGTGAGCCATCAATGCCGTACTACGTTCTGCAAAAATCTGTGTCAGCACATCACGGCATAACTCATAACGCTGCGTTATCTTTTGAATTTGCACAGCATTCTGAAGTTCCAACTTCTTAATTTCTTTACTCAACCTATTATTCTCCGCCCATATATCCGTAGCCCGATTCACTATTTCAGGATTATTCCGAACATAGTTGGATAACGAACCCGCAGTTCGCAACACAGCATCTTTTGCTCCCATTTTTATTACACTTTTGATTGATTAACTTTATTATATTCACTGCTCACCAGAATAAGATGCTGTAAGTCCTTACGGAAATCAGTAGTCTTAAACAGTTCTTGGTTTTTCTTTATGCCAGTTAAATACTTCCAGAACGTTGGCTCACCGAATATCTGTTTACGCAATGGTTCATACGCACAAACAAACGCTTTATTGCACTGGGTCAATGCCACCAGTACCTCCGATTGACGCAATAAGGCTGCCTGATAATTCTGAATAGCCGGTATAGCTTTCTTTATATATTCCAGAGCCTCGTTTATCTGTTGCTGCACCTCTCTGCGAGCCTCTTTGGTCTGTGAATATAAATCAATAATATTAGCAATTCCGTTAATGGCGATGGACAACCCAGCCTCGACACCTGCTGCTATAAAATCTCCTTTAGATAAATTGCCTTCTTTTTCTAACCGATTACCTAAATTCTGAAGTGTAGAATCCATATCCATTCCTACAGATGATAAGAAATTATCCCCATTAAATTGTATATCTGACGCACGGAAGTCCACACCGGCAGTCATATTATCAGGTACCTCTATGAGTTTGAACTCGTCAACCAAAAGTTTTTGCTGCTCGGATGATATCTTCGTTTTTATAATACCTATCAACTCTTTCGACAAATAGAGGTTTCGGTATGCAGCCACTCGGGATTTTTGCAAATAATCATAAAGTTCATCGTTATACATTTCTGTTTCACTGATGTCCCTACCCAAATCATCACAACAACTTCCTAACAAGCGCAGACGATCCATTTCTTTTTCCAATTTAGATGAATTACCTAGGGTCGCAATACTTTTAAAAAAGCGTTTTACACCTCCCCACAAACTACGATCTTTATCCGGATCTTCAATAATGTAATCTTCTTTGACGTATTTATTAATATCTTCCAATTCTTGAGTCAACGACTTGATATGGGCAGACAACCTATGATAGAATCGATCCGCCTGAACGCTCTTTCCACTCAGTATCTTGTCGTTCTCATGGTGTTGGCGAAAGTAGCGGGCATTGTAAACATAAGTCCAGTAAGGTATAAATATTAATCCACCGAGGACATTCATAAAGAATAAGTAACGAGCTATTTCAAATGAATAGTTTAGAAAATAAGAGTTAGGCATTGACCAGCTCCAAGTGGGCATATAAAAAGAGAACAGACTTGGAGTATCGTAAAAATACATGATTGCCGTATAATTGAATATAAACACCAAAAGAACCATTATAAAAGAGAACCATTTCCAAACAGAAGCCAACGTATTATTGTGTTTATTCCATAAAAAGAAAATATGCCCTCCCCACAAACCAGAATAAAGCCAAACTAAATAAACTTTCCACTTAGACAATGGCTTGGCACGATCCAAGTTCTCTTCCGACTCTACATTGGTCGCTACCAAAGTGATGATTACATATGCTATGAATACCGCTCCAAACCAATATTTCCCAAAGAAGCTTTTATAATCATACTGTATAACGTTTTCTCGTGCTTCCTGAAAAGTAACATCAGATATCCGATTTTCCTTTTGCAGATTTTCGAGCATACTAATTGTTTTTTCCGCTTTCTCGCTTAGTACTTTATCGGCCGATGAACAAGAACAAAGCAACAGGAGCAATACTCCTAATAAATACATGTTTTTCATATTTACAAACAACTATTATTTAATTTATTAATAACAAAAAAAGAGCGCGAACCCACATCACAAATTTCTTGAAGGTTCGGCTCTGGTAAGCCTTGGTCATGAAATAAGCGAAGCAGTTCCACGCCCTGTACGGGTGTGAACAATGCTCAGACTTATATTATTCATGACCAAAAGTTCAATTTACCAGATTTAACCTTCAGAATAATACGTCTTCGACGTTCTACAATATTCTATCTTTCGTCCTCTTTTTCTTACTTTTTATATTTTTGTTCTTTAATACAGGCAAAATTATAAAAGTTTTCTGTAAAAGAAATACTAAAGCATATAAATATTGGGAGCTGCCCGCTTTTTTTATTCCATGTATGGGGACAAATATAGGGTGAGATGCAGCCAATAACTGACGGTATCTCTAAATTTCTTCTTTCAGTTCTTTCAGTCTTACAGTTCTGTCCCAATCTCCCTATTCATCGGCTCTCCGGCTGAAACTTCCGGTCTCCTTATAGTTTCAGCCACATTCATGTCATACCTTCTTTCCAGTCTTGTGTGCCACAACAATGGCACTTAAACTCAACACATAAGGCTGCAAGCCTACCCTCCCGTTCATATACACCCTATCATACTTTTTAGCTAATGACCGACTGGAGTCATTCACTCTACCAACTGGAGTTGTTCAATCGACCGACTCCAGTTGTTCACTTTACCAACTAGAGTGGTTCATTTATCAATCAGTATCTTTGGAACAACAGGATAAGGAGATTCAACGCATCAAAAAGCAATATTTGCGGCAACAGTATATACTGGATACAAGCCCTTTATAAGTATCTGATTCGTATCCTGCCCGTGTCAAGTCCGTATCAAGTCCGTATCTAAGAAATCAGATAAAACATTGAGCCGATACAGCCCCAGTACGGAGCAGCTACGGACCGGATACGGAGATTGCACGGAGATTGCATGGAGAAACTACGGAGATACTGCATAAATACAACAAAACAACACACAAAATTGAAAAATAATCTCTACTACGCAAAAACATTGCGCACCTCCATGCAAATCTTTGCAACATCAACTTAAAAGACATCGAAATATGAAAGTTATTGCCATGAACAATGTACCCGTAAAACTCTGGGTAGACCAACTGGATGCACATGCCTGGGAAGAAGTAAACAACCTGACAACACTGCCTTTCCTTTTTCATCACCTTGCACTGATGCCCGATGCACATGGGGGTAAAGGTATGCCGATAGGTGGTGTACTGGCAACGAAAGGAGTAGTAATCCCCAACGCGGTAGGAGTAGATATCGGTTGCGGTATGTGTGCCGTGAAAACAAATCTTCTTGTTGAAGAAATACCGCAGGATGTACTTCGCAAAGAGATTATGCGAGGAATACGTAAACGGATTCCCTTGGGAAGAGAGCATCATAAAGCCGCGCAAGATGAACAATATATGCCAACCGGTTTCGATACAGAGAAAATGACAGTCGTAAATCGCCAATTAGTATCGGCACGAAAACAAATCGGTACATTAGGTGGTGGCAACCACTTCATCGAACTGCAACGTTGCAACGACGGTTACCTGTGGATTATGCTGCACAGCGGTAGCCGAAATTTAGGAAAGATGGTAGGCGATTACTATAACCAGATGGCCGAAACACTAAACACTCGCTGGTATTCCAGTGTAAAGCCGGATATAAAACTCGCTTTCCTCCCGCTGCGTGCACCGGAATTCAAACAATACTGGGCGGAAATGGAATATTGCGTTGCTTTTGCTCTTGCCAACCGTAAACTTATGATGGAACGCATTGAAGAAATTATAGCCGAAGCATTACCTAACGCCACTTTCGAACCAATGATCAACATTGCACACAACTATGCTGCATGGGAAGAACATTTCGGAGAGAATGTAATTGTACACCGGAAGGGGGCTGTACATGCCGGCATCGGAGAAATAGGTATTATTCCGGGATCACAAGGCACACATTCTTATATAGTAGAGGGATTAGGTAACCCGGAAAGTTTCTTGAGTTCTTCACACGGGGCAGGACGCGCGATGAGCCGTTCTGAGGCTGTACGCAGCCTATCACTCGAAGAGGAAATTGCCCGTCTTGAATCGCAGAATATCATACATGCCATTCGTGGACGTCAAGACTTGGAAGAGGCTGCCGGCGCTTATAAGAATATTGATGAAGTAATGGCCAATCAGGCTGATCTGGTACGTATTCTGACTACCTTATCGCCCATTGCAGTCATTAAAGGATAATATATATCCTTTCTTCATCAACGATTCTATCTTCACTGAAGGATCATTGCGAAGCGCCTTACGCAAATAAGTAATTTGTACATTCAACGCCAGAGAGTTTGCATAAGAGGTACTACTCCAAACTGTATTCAACAGCAAGTCACGGTCTACAGCTAAGTTGAGATTCTTCGCCAACAAGCGGAGGATCTCTGCCTGACGGGAGGTAATAAGTACTTTATTATTTCCCGTTCGTATTTCATTGGTACTGTAATTGAAGACAGACTGACCAAAACGGTAAGTCTCCTCCTCCACCGTATCGGAAAGCTGGGAAGTGAAACGTTCATGGATACGGGCTATAAGTTCTTCCGGATAAAACGGCTTGGCAAGATAATCGTTCGCACGAAGCTGGAAACCTTGCAGACGGTCGGCCTTATCGCTACGGTCGGAAAGGAAGAAGATCAGGACGTGTTTATCCGTCTCACGGATACGTTCGGCCACTTCAAAGCCATTATAACCGGGCATATTGATATCGAGCAATACTAAATCAGGCTTTATGAGCGGAAATTGTTCCAGAGCAATTTTCCCGTTTCCGGCATAAGTCACTTCATAGCCTTCCTTCTCAAGAAAGCGCTTCAGCAGCATTGAATATTTCAAATCATCATCGGCAAAAAGTATTTTCAAGGCTTTCATATCATTGGTTATTTTAGAGTATGGATTATGCGGATTAGCACAGACTTATTGGGGAATAATAATTTCAATCGTTGTCCCCTTGCCTGCCTGACTATTTAAAGAAATACTTCCATGATGCGCCTCTACCAACAACTTTACATAGCTCAACCCCAGACCAATGCCGGGCAACGAACGGTCGGGAAGATTACTGCCCCGATAGAACTTATCGAATACACGGTTCTGTTCGGAAACCGGAATGCCGATACCATCATCAGACACCCGTATCATCAATTGGTGATCCTGCAAAAGACAATCTACAACAATATGCACAGACTTGCCCGAATACTTCACGGCGTTTTCTATCAAATTACTGATAATATTAGAAACATGCACCGGGTCTGCCGTTACCAGAGTCTCCGAACTGAAATGGGTTTCAATAGCAACATCCTTATCCTCAGGCATATGGTAAAGCCGGACAAGCTTTTCCAAACTCGTCTTTATATCAAAGGTACGGACGGAAAGCTGCGTGTGTTCATCATCGGCACGCGTCATATCACGTAATTTCGAAAGATAGGCCGACAGGTTATCCAGCTCGGACATGGAATCGTGAATCACTTCATCCATTGCTTTCTCATCTGTTCGCATAGATTTGTCATTGAGAAAGGCTATACACATTTTCAGAGCCTGGACGGGACGTTTCAGTTCATGAATCATAGTGTTTACAAAGCTTTTTCGCAGTTCGTCTATCCGTCGTTGCTTCAAGATGGTTTTTATCTGAAACAGCAGACAAAGCCCCAGCAGAAAAATCAGACAGGTACTGCCCACTAACTGCCAACCCATACGCACAAGTACCGCATGAGGGGAAACCTTCACGGAAACAAGCACAAACTGACGTTTCAAGGGATTATAAGGATACATTACTTCTATATATGGATTGAACAATGTACCTTGCCGTTTCAGTTCCGCATTCCACTGGTAAATGGAATCTTCGGAAACCACCAGATGCGTAGTAAACGGCTGATTGTCCAGGCGCATGGCAAGCAAAGAATCAAATTGCTGCAATGCGAAAGGTACATCCAGTTCAAGACGATAAAGATTAATCACCGAATTCAGATTAGGAGCATCCTTATCGGACATATTGATCTTAAATGAATCCATAACGATAATCCTTTCTTTAGGAATGATACTATCCAATATCCATTGCTCACGCTGTGTTTTCTTTGTTTGGTCATCCACCTTAGCCGAATCTCGCGTCTCTATCTTGAGAGTTTCTACATTCCCCCCCATGTTCTCCAACTCTCTTCCTTTCAGAGCACCCAAAATCACTTCATCAATGGTGGTGCGGTGTTCCAAATCAATGGATTTGCTCAGTTGATAGAAGAACATATTGGCATTGTTGAGCACCTTTTTGGGTTGAGGAGTACGGATAGAGTCATACTGTTGAGTGGTCTCCAAGATGCGATCATAAATATCATTGATCTGTTCATCATTCATATATTGATACTGATTACGCAACCAGTAAACCTGTCCGCAGGTAATAAGCAACATCGATACGATGGAGAATATCCAAACGATCTTAATCCGTTGTTCCATAATTGTTCTTTTTTTAGTCTCGCTTAGAAAGACTTTCATTTAGTACCGGCAAAGGTAAAAGTTAGCTTGCAAATATAGGTACGTACGAGGCAGATATTATGCATTGAGTAATATTTCAGTAATAACTTTCAGCCTCTTCTGAAGTAAAATCCGCATAGTTTTGCACTACAATATTTGCTGGCAACAGCATGTCAAACCTCTAAAAAGTAAAACTATGAGTGCAAGAATTATCTTTTTTAATCTGTGTCTCGCTATATTGTTCGCATCACAAGCGAAGGCACAAATCATCGTTTCCGATGGAACGAAAATCCAAAATGATACCATCGGTGAGGCACAAATCCTTGTGCAATATGAAACGCGCTGTATCAGTAATACGGAAAAGCCGGAAAATGTTACGGAAGAAACTATGATGTTGGAAGTCGGTAAAAATCTCTCTAAGTTCTACAGTTACACCAAGTATGTTTGCGACTCTGTACTGGCAGTAGACTTCGCCAATAAAGCCTCGCAGGAAACGATTAATGAACATCTGAAACAATACGGAACAAGCAAACTGAGCGAACGTACCTTCAGAGGTTATCCTGCCGGAAAAGTAACGACCCTCGATGAAATAGCAGGCATATCCCGCCTGCGTTGCAAAGAACCGGATGAACGTCCGCAGTGGAAGATACTGGCAGAAAATGACAGTATCCTCTCCTACCTCTGCGGCAAAGCCAAATGTCAGTTCAAAGGACGGACATGGACAGCATGGTTCACTACAGAAATTCCTGTTAGCGAAGGTCCCTGGAAATTATGCGGACTGCCGGGGCTGATACTGAAAGCCGTAGACAGTGAAGGGCATTATTCATTCACCGCCACAGGTGTAGAGCAATGCCATACTGACAGACCTATACTCTTCGATGGAAAGAAGCATGAACCGATGAATCGTAAAGCATACAATAAAGTACATGAACGCTATTATGCAGATCCGGTAGGATTTATCACCGGAAGTATGCCGAACGTTACCATTAAAGTAAGTGATGAACACGGCAATGCAACCAAGAACCCGAAAAACGTTCCTTATAATCCACTGGAACGGGGTGAATAAGTAACGAGACCGCATCCTTGTATTCAATCAATTGAATATAAGTGTCCCGATCACAATTAGTTTATATTATGTTAGATGATAATTTAGCGAAGCGAAGCTTCGCAGTTGACAAGGTAATCAGTTGACAAGGGGACAAGGGGCTGCGCAGTGTTAGGCTGCGCTGTAAAATGATAATTTAGGAGTGTAGTTATTGATATTCTGACTATCTCAATTCCCGAGAGGAGGAGAATTTAAGATACTTCGCGTAACAATAATTATCATTTCACCGCGCAGCCTAACACTGCGCAGCCCCTTGTCCCCTTGTCAACTTGTTCCCTTGTCCCCTAAATTATCATTTATAGAACAAGTTAACTTTACATGATTATGAACAAATCATTTCTCCTTATGGCTTTCCTCTCTTTTCTTTGTTTTTCAACAATTAGTCGTGCTCAAACTCTGAGTGGGAAAATAACAGATGCAGAAACCCATCAACCGTTAGAAGCTGTAATGATCAGTGTGTTACGCGGAAACATGATGATAGATTACACACTGACCGATGCCAAAGGGCAATATTCTCTGCCCTGGAAACATAACGGGACATTGCAGCTTAATGTTTCCCTGTTAGGCTATAAGAGAGAGATGCGCAATATCAGTGCAGCAGGAACTCTGAATATCAACCTACAGGCAGAATCGATCATGCTAAAAGAAGTACAAATACGTCCCGGACGTATCAATACCCGAAAAGATACGGTGAGATATGACCTGGCACAATTTGCCTCATCCAAAGATGTACACATAAAGGATGTATTAAAGAAACTTCCGGGTGTGGATGTAGATGAAAAGGGACAGGTAAAGTATAAAGGAAAAGCCATCGACCATTATTTTGTGGAAGGAATGGATGTGACAGGCGGACGTTATAACCAAATCAACAACAATCTGAGTGCCAAAGCCGTAAAGAGTGCGGAAATCATGGAGAACTATCAGTCAGTAAAGGCCTTGAAAGGAAAAATTAATTCCGATGAAGTGGCATTGAACCTGAAACTGGACCCGAAAGCACGTGACCAATGGATAACAAACGGTACCCTGGGAACCGGATGGAGTGACAACAACGACAAACTCCTGTGGGAAGCCGGACTGAATGCCCTTCAACTGGGTAAAGGAAAACAGAGTGTCTATAATTACAAGACAAATAACAATGGCAAGGACCTCAGCAACGAGCAAACAAGACTGACCGGAAATAACCAGCAACAAGTTCCACTTTCCGGTTTTCTCTCCCAACCGGGCATCAGCGCACCATTAGACAAGAATCGCTTGCTATTCAATGAAACCCACACCTTGAACGGCAACCGTATGTACAAATGGAATGATGACCGCAGCTTACGCCTGCAAGCCGGATATACTCATGATATAATCCAACAGCAACGGGGAAATACCCAAATTTATTATCAACCGACAGATACCATACAAATAGATGAAACCTACCATTATCGTCTGAGAAGTGACATCGCTAATCTGGAACTGCGTTATGAAGATAACAGCAGCCGGAATTATATATCCAACCGCTTCACCGTAGACGGAGAAATAAATCACGGACGTTCGGAGGAACTGGGACAAACTCTGCAAACTTCACAACTAAGTGCCGGAAACTACTTCAACCTTATCCGGAACCGGGAAAGCGGAACCTGGGAATTTCGTTCGGTGACACAGTATGCTTACCAGCCTGCATCCTTACTACTCGAAGAAGGAAAAAGTAAATTCAACCAGCATAACTTCTACACAGATAACAGTGCCGCATATCTACGAAAGTATAATGGGTTTACCCAACAATATAAGGCAGGAATACAAGGAGAACGGGCTACCCTGAAATATACTCCAACAAGACAGCCTAATGATTTCAATGCTTCGCACCTGTCATTGTATCTTACCCCCTACTTCCAACTGGAACGTGGAAAATGGCTGACAACACTTTCCCTTCCTCTGAAAGCAGAACGGTATTTCTCACAACAGCGTTCGTTCCTGTTCTTCAATCCGTCCACGTATTTGCGCTATAAACTGGATTATCATTGGACGTTCTCCCTTTATGGCAGTCTGAAACGTTCGGCAGGAGACTTCTCCGACTTGTATCCGGGACTCTACCAAACCGATTACCGCACCTGGCGAGACGGCAACGGACTTTTCCCAACCAACACCACGCAAACCTACAATCTCTACGGAGAGTACAAAAACACTGTACAGGAATTTTTCATCACCGCCGCACTAACCTACAGCCGCAGCAATCGGAATACCCTTTTCGAACAGAGTGTTTCCGAAGATGCCATTGTCTACACTCGTCGTGAACTACCGAACCATAGCGACAGCTGGAATCTCAGCAGTACTTTGTCCAAAGGTATATACGACTGGCATTTGAAAACCTCACTCACCCTACTACTCAGTCGCAGCAATGGTGAACAGCTTACACGCCTGGCTGACAGCAAAGGTAATCAGCAAAGTCTTCTGCAAACCTATCGTTATGATTATCTGAAAGCAGAGCCTAAAATAATCTGGTCGCCCGCAGATGTTTTTGAAGCGGAATATCATGCCACATTAGGCTATGGTGGCAGCAAGATAGGAAGTGACACCCGTCTCACCCCGTTACTGGACTTCGTACAACGATTACATCTCACATTCAGTATTGGGCAAGTGGACCTGCGGCTCTCCGGCGAACATTACCGGAATGACCTGGGAGGAAACACACATCTCAACACAGTGTTCGCAGATGCATCCCTTATCTATAAAAGAAAAAAATGGAGATTGGAAGCAACCCTTAACAATCTCTTCAACAAAAAAGAATATGCTTACACAACGTATTCCGCCACGCAAAGTTACACTTCACGGCTAAATATACGGCCGAGGGAAGCAATGGTGACAGTCAATTATCAGTTCTGAATCTATAAGATCATCACCGTGGAATATATCAGTATCCCCACTATCGTCAATCCGCCCACTAATATAGGAGCATAAATATGGGGAACTTTCTTCATCGTCTTATACCCGCTGACTTTCAAGAAAAGGCGGTATACAATATATGCGGCCAATAATCCGATCAGTGTTCCCACTATGAGATCGCCCGGATAATGTACTCCCAGGTAGATACGCGAATAGCAAGTCAGCAACGCCCAGCCCATCATAAATACGGTGAGCCATCGTTTACGGAAAAGAAACCAGACAAAGAATGCCAGGCCGAAAGTATTGGCAGCATGGCAAGACGGGAAACCATAACGCCCTCCTCGACGTCCGTTTACAATATGTACCATATCGGATATAGGATTTTCCAGATTGGAAGGGCGTAGACGTTCCACATACGGACGTATCAATGTCGCCCCCGTCTGGTCGGCAATGGTAATTACGAGTGCCAGGCCGACCATGCAGAACAAAGTCACTTTCCAATGGAAATTGCGTAGCATCACGTACCAAATGGCAGCATACATGGGTATCCAAATCCATTTACCACTGTAGGTACTCATGAAATAATCAAAGAACGGACTGTGCATCCGGTTGAGGGAGAGGAATATGTCAGTATCAATGTCAACAACCTCATTCAAAAGTTCTAATAGCATCATCTTGTTTTATCTTTTAGCAATGTCATCATACAATTTCTGCAAATAGGCCTTGCCCGGTAGCAAGTTCTTTCCTTTCGTACTGCCTTCATCTACTGCCACGGCATTAGCTTCGCAATTAAATATCAACTGATTGTCCGGTGTCACCATCCCAAAAGCATCCGGCACGGCAAAGAATGCAAAATGTGGAGAAGCCGGATTCAGCATATCTTTACTGAACACAAAATCCTGATGTGGCAATGATAATTGTGCCAATAAAGTAGCTGCAATATCATGTTGGGAACCATATATATCAATGCGTCTTGGTTCGCTAACCGCACCTCCTATCAATAACAGGGGAATTTGGTAACGATCTACCGATAGATTATTCAGATGTTCAGGATATGCACCCAGATGGTCGGGAACCAATACCAACACTGTATTCTTCCATTGCGGCAATTCGCGGAAACGCTTCACAAAGTCGCCTACACAACTATCGGTATAAGCAAAAGCGTTTAAACGATCATTCGCCAGACGGCGATACGGAACTTCAAAGGGTTCATGACTGCTGGAGGTTTGCAATACCTGGAAAAAAGGACGGGCATTTTCTGCCGAAGCTGTGTCTGCCGCCTCAGCTTTCATATCTTCCAGCAAACGGTTGAAAACAAGATGGTCATGCGCTCCCCATTTACTCAAGCGCTCTGATACGGGAAAGTCCTGATCGGAAATAATATTCTCGAAACCGGAAGACATCAGATAGGAACGCATATTCGTAAAGTCGGCATCACCTCCATAATAATATTTAGTACGGTATCCGGTATCACGCAGACTACCTGCAATGGCAGGAAGATTCTGTGTCTTACGGGGATACTTCATGATACTCGTGGTAGGCTGTGCGGGATAGCCACTCAGAATAGCCACCAGTCCACGGTCTGTGCGGAAACTGTTGGCATAAAAGTTTGTAAAGAGTATTCCCTCCTTTGCCAGACTATCCATCTGTACGGCAACATCCGGCTCACCGCCCAAAGTTGTCATCAATCTGGATGAGAAGCTCTCCAATATAACAAAGATAACATTAGGGCGTTCTGTCTTGAATAAAGTCGTACGTAAAGTATCGGGAACCATTGCAGTACTGTCCAGCACTGACGGATCTACCAGATTCTTTATCAGCTCATCCGCCTGTGCCGCTTCCATAAAACGATATTGCTTGCCGAAATCTTTTTGCTTGGATAGAGATTCCATCAAGCTGAATGCCGGATTGATAGCTGCATGGTTCAAGCGTTGGTTGGAACTGAAATAAACTTTGCCGGTGTTCATTGTAGAAACAGTAAAACCACCACGAATAGGAATAAAAAGCAAACCGGTCAGTAACAGCATTACACCTGACACCGACAATCGGCGATAAGGCAGTTTCATCCTTTTCCAGATGCCTTTCTGTATCCAAAGAAAAAGAACGTAAAGCAATGATGCATACAGGATCATAGCTACTATCCCTCCCAGCACCTGCCATATACTGATACTTGCCAGCGCATCTTTGGGAGAAGAGAAGAAATAAAAGAGCGGTGTAGCATCCAGGCGGAAGCCCCAATACTCATATAAACCTATATCAACAATGAAAATGACAGCGAGCAAAATAGCGATGAAGAAGTAATAGCCGTTCCAGATACGGCGGAGTGCCTTGGAAAGTGTCCAGGCGGACGCTATGAAGAATAGTCCGGGAATAGCCGTTAAATATCCGGCAAGCGAGAGGTCGAGCGGTAAACCATTCCAGATAATCTTGAAAGGGTCTGTCCAGGAAGTTCCTGCATACAAAGAACTGTAGTAGAGTATAAATAACGGTTTCTGTAGTATAAAGATACAGACGAAGAGAATGTACGTCTTTATCAATCCAATAAGCCTTTCTTTCATCAGCTTTTTCTCTTTTTATATTTATATTGAGCGCAAAAATAGTTTTTTTATTCTATTTTACGCCAATATTGTCCAAGAAAACCGTGAAAGATAGGCTTATAGAGTATTTTTTATTATCCGTTTACACGTTTATAGTCTTCAAGGAACTTTTTCAACCCGGAATCCGTCAACGGATGATTAAGTAGACCTTTGATGGCAGACAACGGACAGGTTGCTACATCAGCCCCTACTTCAATACATTGCATGATGTGCGCTGTATGACGAATGGAAGCTGCAAGTACCTGTGTAGTATAACCGTAATATCGATACATTTCTACAATCTTGCCTACCAGTGCAATACCGTCTTCACAGATGTCATCCAGACGCCCTACAAACGGAGAAACATAAGTAGCTCCTGCCTTGGCAGCCAGCAATGCTTGTCCTACGGAAAATACTAATGTACAATTGGTACGAATCCCTTTGGAAGTGAAATATTTGACAGCCTTGATACCGTCGGCAATACAGGGAACTTTTACTACGATATGCGGATTGAGTGCGGCAAGTTCTTCACCTTCCTTAATCATACCTTCATAATCCGTAGCAATTACTTCGGCACTGACATCGCCTTGCACGATGTTGCAGATTTCTACATAATGTTTCCGCTGGTTATCTACTCCTTTGATACCCTCTTTCGCCATGAGCGAAGGATTAGTTGTCACTCCGTCAAGAACGCCCATATCATAGGCTTCCCGGATTTGATCTAAATTTGCAGTGTCAATAAAAAACTTCATGGTATAAACTGTTTATTATGATTAAAAATAGAATGTTACATAAAATGAAACCTCAAGAAATGAGGCATATATAATTAGAAACAGATAGTTAAGTTAAATGTTTTCAGTTTATACCGTTTTATCTTGATAAAGAGGAAAAGAGCCCAATGGAGAAACCATTATTAGACACACACATGAAAACTATTCCCATTGGGCTTTCCTCATCCCATATAGAAGCAATAAGTAAATACAGTTTGCCTGAAATCACTTCGGTATGTATTTTACTTCTATACAGCTTTTCCCGTTTCACAACGGAAAGCATATATTATAATTATGGATTCAATATTCAGAGGGCATGTTGTTCAACTGCGCTTTTGTAAACACAGGCCCGTCTTTACAGACATACAACTTCCCGACATTACATCTACCACACTTTCCAACACCGCATTTCATCCGGTTCTCTAAAGTTGTGTAAATGTCTTCGTCCTTAAAACCTAACTTTTCCAATACAGGAAAAGTAAACTTAATCATTACCGGAGGGCCACAAACAATGGCAACAGTGTTATCACTGTCGGGAGCAACAGCCTCCAGCACAGAAGGAACAAAGCCCACCTGCCCTTTCCAATCCGGTGTTTCTCCACCCGGATCAACCGTAGTAACCAAACGGACATCCGGACGATTATCCCACTCCCTCAATTCTTCTTTATAAACCAGATCAGCCACAGACTTCGCTCCATAGATAATCGTGACATCATTGAAATTTTCACGCAAATCCAAGGCATTCCAGATTACGCATCGCATAGGTGGAAGTGCTATTCCGCCGGCTATGAACAAAAGATTCTTTCCTTTCCATTCATCCAAAGGAAACGTATTGCCGAATGGTCCGCGAAAACCGATTGTGGCGCCCGTTTCCAATCTGGATAAGCCTGTTGTCACTCTTCCGGCTTGTCGGAAAGTACATTCTATATATCCTTTGCGCGTAGGAGAAGAGGCTATACAAAAAGTAGACTCCCCCTCACCGAATGCAGAATATTCACCAAACTGTCCGGCCTTGAAATGAAAATCCTCACCTTCCCGTTCTTCCTTGAATTTCAGGCGGAATGTCCGGACTCCGGGAGCTTCATCTGTTATTTTTTCAATTATCATCCGATATGGAAGATAAAGGGAATCTTTCTGTTTATCCATGATTTTCTATTGACATTAAATGTTCAACGATATTCATATCGACCGGACAGGCACGGAAACAACGTCCGCATCCGGTGCATCCCGTTTCATCAATACGATCCGGCATGTATGAAAACTTATGTAGAATACGCTGTCTCCAGCGGGTACTTTGAGTAGGCCGGGGATTATGTCCGGACGTATGTTGAGTAAATAAAGAAAAGCCACAGGAATCCCAGCAACGAATCCGACTGCCGGAACTTCCCCGAGCATCTTCCTGAATATCAAAACAAGCACAAGTGGGACAAACAAATGCGCAAGCGCCACACCCCAAACAACGCTCGGATTGTTGTTTCCAAATAGGGCTATCAAAAGCTCCTTCCAGTTTTTCACGGAGCTGTTCTAACTTGAAACGAACCGGAACAGAAGCCAAATATGTCTCTTTATCTATTCCGTCCGCTGGTGTAGTTTCCTGTACAAAACGTTCTATCAACGATTTACCTTTCGGGGTCAATATCTCCACCAAAGCACTCCGATCCGGTAATTCTGTAACTTGTATATCGCTGCCTTCCGTGTTTCCCGGACCACCATGGACAGAAGTACAAAAACAATATTCATCACATCGGGTACAACTGAAACTAACTAAAGTTATTTTATCCCTCCGCGCATTATATATATCGTCTTTATAATCCCAGTTAAAAATACCGGTAAGTGGAGCAAAACCAGCCGCATCACAAGGACGCACCTTCCAAAGCACAATTTCCGGAAAATCATTCAGATCCCTTTCCTGTAAGGTTACGTCTTTCCCTTCTTTTCTGTATGAGAATAACTTTTCTGCCTTTGGAAAGGCAAAACGCTTCGCGGATTGGGTAGTCTGTACATAATCATCAGCAACTTTATCACCGAAAGCCAATAACCGGAAATCTGTTTTTTCTCCATCATGTACAGGAGCAAACACTTCTATCTTGCTGTTTACCATCTGATAAAGCCATTGCTCCAAAGCATGCTGGCTGATATGTAAATTAGTCATTGTTTCCATTAATGTATGAAGTCTTCTTTATCTTCCACTCTAAAAGTGGCAAGTACATTTCCCTTATTCCCCAGATTACCCGGTTGTTTTTCAAACTCATGCCGGATAGTTTCCATCATATTCTGTGTCAGCAAATGAAGAGGAATACCTACAGGACAAGCTTTTGCACACGCTCCACATTCTACACAACGCCCAGCCATATGCATAACCCGGTTTACCTGCCACTCCATATTAGTCAGCGGAGCCGACCATGCCTGTATCCACTGAGGACAGTTCACTTCAACAATGCATCGATTGCAATAACACAATGGGCAAGCTGCACGACAGGCATAACACTTAATGCATTTTGACATTTCATGAATCCAATATTGCCATCTGTCTTCACGAGTCATGTTTTGTATCTTCTCTATCAGTTGGCGGTCTTCTTCACTCGTCAGCATCGGATAGTCAGCCATATAAGCATAAATATCTTCAAAGTTGTCGAACTGAATAACTTCTTCCTGAGCATTCAATGTGAGAATAATCCATTGCTCCTGCTTCAATTGATTTTCTGACGCTAGTTGCAGAATAGTACGCAGTGCAGGGAGATTAGCAAACAAGGCTGTTTTATCTGTACCGAATAATTCTGTTTTAGTCAAATAAACTGCAATATTATTCGTACAAAAGTCATCCCAAACCAGTTTATCTGCCTCCTCTATATTTCTACAAAAAAATGGACGTACTCCGTGACTCCCCTTCTCAAAGCCAATAACCAATTTCACGAGATCCTCGGTGAAAAGTGACTTTACTTTTTCGGCCAATTTATTCATAAGCCACCTCCTGTTCTAAATATGCAGCTACCTTCTTGTATTCTTCGTAAGGTCCTAACTCTCGAATAGCGGCAACTGTCTGATTGACTAACTCTGCCCATTTGGCTCCTTCGGCTGCCGATACCCAAGAATAACAGATTCTCCGAACATCAATGCCCAGGAAATCAAGTAGTCCGCGAAAGACAATCCAACGCCGGCGGGCATGAAAGTTTCCGGATGTATAGTGGCAATCATTCGGATGGCAACCAGATACTATAATACCATCGGCTCCACCAGCAAAGGCTTTCAGCAATAACATAAAATCAATCCTACCCGTACATGGAAAACGTACAATTTCCACATTGGTGGCATATTTCAAACGACTTGTTCCGGTTAGATCGGCCCCGGCATAGGTACACCAGTTACAGACAAAAGCAACAATCCTCGGTTCAAATTCAGATTTATTCTCATTCATATCTAACTTCCTTTTAATTGTTCAACAGAGCCATTACTTCAGCATATACCTGCTCATTGGAATATCCCTGTATGTCAATTGATTTAGAGCGGCAAAAAGCAACACATGTTCCGCAACCCTGGCAAAGCCCCGGATTAACTTTAGCTACTGTTTTCAAAACTTTGCCTGTCCGATCTTTTATTTCTTCACGTTCAATAGCCTGATAAGGACAAGCGGTCTGGCACATAAAACACCCTACACAAGTACTGAACAAGGGAGGTGCAGTCCGGTTGACAACAGCAATCATAGGCTCACGCACCAAGTTGGCTTGTGAAAATAAGCTTGCTACTTTCACAGCTGCACCGGATGCCATCCCCACTGTCTCGGGAATATCTTTTGGAGCCTGACAGGCCCCCGCCAGAAAGATACCGGCAGTATTCGTTTCTACCGGCTTCAACTTAGGATGCGCTTCTGCAAAAAACTGATATGGATCATAGGAGATATGCATCTTCTGAGCCAAGTCTTCTGCACCTTTATTTGCTACTCCTGCTGTAGCCAGTACCACCATATCCGCTTCTATCTCAACAGGAGAAGCACCGAGCAAAGTATCTACTCCCTTTACAATCAACTTGCCATTTTTTTCATAAATCCGTGCAACACGTCCCCGTATATAGTTCACCCCATCTTCTTCAATCGCTCTACGCACAAATTCTTCATAATTCTTACCACCTGCACGAATATCCATATAAAAGACATAAGATTCACCATCGTGTACTTTATGCTGATAAAGCATAGCATGTTTGGCAGTATACATACAGCATATTTTGGAACAGTAAGGAATACCTTTTGCCGGATCGCGTGAACCGGCACATGCAACAAACACAATTTTTTGAGGGATTTTACCATCTGAAGGACGACGGATTTCTCCCAAAGTAGGTCCGGATGCAGAAGCCAACCGTTCAAACTGAATCCCGGTAATAATATCTTTATATTTTCCATAGCCATATTCCGGGAAAAAGTCTGTATTCAGTACATTAAATCCGGTAGTAACCACAATAGCTCCAATATTTTCTGATATAATACGGTCCTCTTGGTCAAAACGAATAGCTCCGGTCGGACATACCTTTTCACAAACACCGCATCTTCCTGTCCGAAAATGAGTGCAATGTACTCTGTCGATTACCGGCTTATTAGGAACAGCCTGAGGAAACGGAACATAAATTGCAGTCCGCATTCCCAAACCTGCATTAAATTCGCTCGGAATCTTCTTTGTGGGACATTTCGTTGTGCAAAGTCCACAACCGGTACATAACTTTTCGTCAATACTCTTTGCCTTTAAGCGAATACTTGCTTTGAAATTACCTATAAATCCTTCCAGACTTTCCAATTCTGCATAGGTATAAAGCGTAATATTAGGATGCTGAGCCACCTCAACCATACGTGGAGTCAAGATACATTGAGAGCAGTCTAAAGTCGGAAATGTTTCTGACAACTGTGACATATGCCCGCCTATAGAAGGATCTTTCTCTATCAAAATCACCTGATATCCACAATTGGCAATATCCAGACTTGCTTGAATACCAGCTATTCCGCCACCTATCACCAAAGCTTTTTTAGTAATAGGAACCTGTATCGGATTCAGTGGACAATTCCGCTTTACCTTCTCAACCAAACTTCTCACAATGTCAACAGCCTTACGTGTAGTTGCTTCTCCTTTATCATGCACCCAAGAACAATGTTCACGAATATTGGCAATTTCACACAAATAAGGATTTAGGCCTGCTTCGGCACATGCCCGACGAAAAGTCGGTTCATGCATACGGGGAGAACATGCACCTACCACCACACCATCCAAATCATATTCTTTAATTGCATTCTTTATGAGTGTCTGCCCCGGATCCGAACACATATATTTATAATCAACAGCGTATGCCACGCCTTCCATATTCGCAGCCAGCTCAGCAACTTTTATACAATCAACAGTAGCACCGATATTTTCTCCGCAATGGCATATAAAGACACCTATTCTTGACATAACTCAGCCTCCTTTAAGTTTACACCCACAAAATGACGCTTCAACCCTAAGTCTTTAGCTGAAAGTCCGATAGCCAATCCTAACACTTGAGTTAGATATAGCACAGGTATTGTTATCGGTTCCATCAAATGCCTGTTGATAGTAGAACGACGCATATCCAAATTGGAATGACACATCGGACAAGCCACAATGACAGCTTCCGCTCCTCTGTCGCTGGCATCTTTCAAGATATTTCCAGAAAGACGCCCAACCAAATCTGTGCGCGATACGGACAAGCCCGCCCCGCAACATTCAGTCTTAAATGCCCAGTCTATAGGATTAGCCCCCAATATTGACATAATCTTATCCATACTTTGCGGATCCTCCAAACGATCAAACTTTAAAACTTTATGCGGACGAAGTAATAAACAGCCATAATAACAAGCCACCTGATGAGCAAATGGCCGTACAATCTTATCCGGCAATATATCCAATATATATTTTTCTATAAATTGAAGGACATTCAAGACTTTTACTGTTCCCAGATAAGGCAAACCTACCACCGTCAGCACATCATCCTTCAACTTTTCATTATTTTCCAATTCATATTGCGCCACACTCAGACGATTATAGCAGGAAGCACAAGGAACCACTATTTCCTGAAAGCCTTGTTTCTCGGCCAATGCCAATATACGAGTAGGCAGTGCTAAAGACAATTCTTTATTCATGGAATGTGCCGCAGTGGCACCGCAACAATTCCAATCTTTCAACTCTACCCAATCAATCCCCAAAGCCTTTCCTATTGCCTTAACCGACTCATTGTATTCACGGGAAGTACCATTCAGCGAACATCCCGGATAGAAACCTATTCTCATACTTTTCTACTTTTCTTTTTTGTCAATAGTTTGGGAAAATATCTTCTTTATCTTTTGCCTGCTCTCAATACATTCCGGCAAAAGGTTCAATTTTCCTTTCTTCAACATACCGGGAACCAAGTTTACATCCTGTAGCATGTGAAAGGTACGCATCTTAAATCCGGCAACTAAACCTATCTCATACAACCTTCCGGTATATCTCACTGATTGTAGGAAAGCACTGTGGAAAGCAACCACAGGCCGGGATTGTTTATTTATACAGTTCCGGTGGCGGGACTGCTCCCGTAGATAATCCATGATTTTAGGAATATCAATTTCTTTAGGACACCGTGCAATACAATTCTCACAATTCAAACAAATCCAGATAGCATTGGAACCAAGCACACGATTGTCATTTTCAGGGGTTCTTGTCTGAAGCAAACGTACCAAGAAACTGGGAGGAAAATCCATTTCTTCCGCTAAGACACACCCTGCCGTACATTTACCGCACTGATAGCAGCGCGATATGATGACACCCGCCTCATGCTCCAAGCCATAGGAAATACATTTTTTGTTTTCCATGTCAGCATGAAATTAAATAAGAAATAATAAAGATAAATGAAGCAATAGATAGAGCCTGCAGAAAAGAAGCTGTTGCTCCTCACCCTATCAACAAGTTAGAAAAGAAATGTGAATTAAATAAGAATATGTCCTAATGTATAGACATAGTATCCGTTAGAATATTTAATATAATTGGTATCCGGAGAAAGTCCTCTCCATTTATTTTCCGGAAGTTGAGTATCTGAAAGACAAAGCATCTGCACGATTGTAGCAGAACAAAATCTCAAGACTTTAGAAGGTGTTGTGGTATTTCTGAAAGAAAACAAACCACCTAACACCCCGTCACTAATTGTATAATCGGATGCTTCGCTATCGAAAGCGTGACTTCCTCCATATGATTGTCCAGCAACAGTCACAGAAATCTTCTGTGCCAATCTGGTATCGGATTGCACATCCATGGCAACAACCCCGGCATTGGGCTGAGCCTCTTGCACTTTTTCATCAGGAGTATAGTGAAATCCTAACATTAAAAGTGAACCAAACAATATGCAAAAGATATACTTCATCATAACGGGTGCAAACGTAGTAATTATCTTTAATATGAATACATTTTTATCAAGAAATTAATATTTATTTCACACTTTCCAATAATAACAAAATCATTCAAAAAAAGCATTAGAATACCAGATGAACTGATTTGTAGCCTCTTATCATTTCAAATTGATGTGAATTCCAATTCATAACCTCATTATTAACTAATTGCTACTTGTTTTTGATTTAGGAAAGAAGGGTAATAACCCAATAAACTCCGGCTGCCAAGAGCCCACTCACCGGAATAGTCAGTACCCAAGCAGTCATCAGACTTCTTGTTACTCCCCAACGTACAGCGGAGAGTCTTTTAGTAGCACCGACTCCAATAATAGCTCCGGTAATTGTATGTGTAGTACTCACTGGAATTTTCAAGAACTCCGTAAGATATAAAGTAAAAGCACCGGCCGTTTCCGCAACAACACCTTCCAAAGGGGTTACTTTGGTAATCCTGGTACCCATCGTTTTCACAATTTTCCACCCACCGGACATTGTACCAAGAGAAATGGCTGTAAAACACGAAAATGCCACCCAATCCGGTAAATCCTCAATACTGTTTATTCCCATTCCCAAGCCTTCCGAATGGGCTGCTATCATGGCCGCCGCTATAATACCCATTACCTTTTGCGAGTCATTCAAACCATGCCCTATACTGAACATAGCCGAAGAGACAAGTTGCAATTTCTTAAACCAGACTTCAGCTGTATGGGGATGTGCACGCCGGCAAGCATAAAGAACCAACAATGTGAATCCGAAGGCAACAATCATTCCTATCAAAGGAGCAAGAAATATGAAAGCCGCAATCTTCAGAATGATATTGAGTTGAATAGCATCGAAACCATGAGCCATAATGGCGGCTCCTGCAAATCCGCCAATAAGGGTATGGGAAGAAGATGAAGGAATACCTCTCCACCAGGTAAACAGATTCCATGCTATGGCAGCAATCACTCCGGATAATATAATCGGCAGTGTAATAAACTGTTCCATCACAGTCTTGGACACAGTATTGGCTATACCGAAACCACCGATTAAATATTTGGCAATAAAAAATGCAACAAAGTTAAAGAAAGCCGCCCATATTACTGCCTGAAAGGGAGTAAGAACTTTGGTCGATACAATAGTGGCTATTGAATTCGCCGCATCGTGGAAGCCATTGATATAGTCGAATATCAGAGCCAGTACAATAATTATTACTAACAATTCCATGTTCTCAACTTCTTCTATGCGTATTTTATAATCAGATTCTTTAGTATCTTGCCTACCTGCTCTGCCACATCGGTTGTTTTTTCCAATTCATGCATGATCTCTTTAATCTTGATAAGTTCAATGCAATCCTTTTCTTCTTCAAAAAGCTTCGTGATAAAGTGTTCATATACATCATCTGCCTGATTTTCTATATCATGCAACTTATTACAGTATCCACGCAATGCGGCCGGTTTCTGACGGAAAGTTTCAAGTTCATCCATCGCCTTGCCAATATATACAGCTTCCTGTTGAATCAGGCGACTCAATTCTTTTCCGCTATCGGAAATCGGACGAGGATTATAGATATTAATACGTTTGGCACAACTGTTTATCCCGTCTATAACGTCATCCATGGTTGAAGCCAACGCATGAATATCTTCACGGTCAAAAGGAGTAATAAAAGTAGTTCCAAGCTCATCAAGGATTAAATGAGTTAATTTATCCCCCTCACGTTCCAGGTCTTTTATTCTTTTATAATAATCTGCTCTCTCCTCCGGTTTATCATGTTGTAAACTTTCTACCAAAAGAGTGGATGATGCAGACAAAATCTCAGACAATTGTTTCAACAGAGGAAAGAACTTAGGTTCTTTGGGAGTAAACCTGCTAAAAAAAGAATTTTTCATAAGAATAAAAATATCAAATTATTTCTGTTTTTTTGATTTCATTTTCGCCCGTATCACCTCTATAATGGCAGGTAATATGGATATAACTATAATTGCCACAATCAACAATTTAAGATTTTCCTGCACAATCGGGAGGTCTCCGAAGAAATATCCGGCATAGCAGAAAAGTGCCACCCAAGCTGCACCTCCTATTAGATTGTATACCATGAAATAATAGTAATGCATTTTACCCATTCCTGCTACAAATGGAGCAAAAGTGCGCACAATAGGGACAAACCTGGCTATAATTATGGTCTTGCCTCCATACTTTTTATAAAATTCATGTGTTTTATCCAAATGACTTTGTTTGAATATTCTGGAATTGGGATTATTGAACAATTTGCGCCCGAAGAGATGCCCTATCATATAATTACAAGAATCTCCCAAAACTGCGGCGAAAAACAAGATCAAAACAAGAATATTTACCTCAAGAGGCGTCCCGGGTAACGAGGCAATAGCTCCCGCCACAAAGAGTAATGAATCTCCTGGAAGAAAAGGAGTAACAACCAATCCCGTTTCACAAAAAATGATTATGAATAATATTATATAAGTCCAGGCATGATATTCCTGCACAATGTTTATCATATATTGATCAATGTGAAGAATAAAATCTAATATAAATTCCATTATCTATTGAGTATTAACATATAGGTATATACATATTCCACAACAGAGATACGACTTTTCAGTTATTCTCAATGAAAGGAATACATATGAATTGAAGTAATAAGGAGATATAAGACACACTTAATGCCTTATAGAAAAGAGAAAGATTAAATAATAATATGTCTTAACGCATAGATATAGTATCTACTGGAATAGTGAGTAAGAGAGAGTTGATACGGAAAAGACATTCTTTTTTCTTCGGGAAGTAGCACCTTTATGGATTTGACGATCTTTGCTACAACTGAAAGGGCATTAAATCTTAGAACTTGTGAAGAAGGAATATTACTGCGCGAAACGGATGTTGCTATATTACCAATAGCCTTACTCGCATATTCTCCGCCATAGACCACTTTCCTACATTGCTCTGCACCTGCCTCAGATATATTACATTCCGTCTTACCCTGCTGCAAGCCTGTTACACGAAGTTCCTTATACTCCTTCATATCGCCGGATACAGATTCGAATCCCGATACAAGAAATACACCTAATAATATGCAAAATAAAAGTATATACTTCGCCATAACGGCTGCAAATATAAAAAGTATTTTTTAGAGATGAATCATTTTAGCCTTTTATCTTGCAAACCTCTTTTAATCTTTTCCGGGTAATGTATACAAAAAGAGCGGATCGTCATACATATAACATACCTGATACAATCGCTTCCCATCTGATACAACCCTGCCCCAATGGCCAAGTTTATAACGTGCTACCGGATTACCGCCCCAATCATATTGCTCCACAAAGATATATCCGTCACTTTTACCGTTTTCACGTGATACCTGAAGTGGAGTACGTCCGCTATAAGTCAGGATGTTTTTTACTAAATGCAAGATTATATATCTGCTCTATATGCAAACTGTCCCCTTGATAAACAGTACGAATAATGGCTTTTCCTCCTGATACATTATCAGCATAATAGAAAGTATCCCGGGAAACTACACATATCTGCCGGTCAGAATAAGAAGAACCTTTTTCTGACTTAAAAGCAAAGGGTAAAGGTTCCAAGACACCTGTCGTATCGGTTTCAAACAGTTGCATAGTGCTGGTTTCATATACATACGTATCGGGAGTAGATACACTGGAAGGTACCAGATGGGGTTTCTGCAATAATCGTGTCGTTCGCCTCCCGATGTTTCTGCTCTGCCCGCAGCTTGCAGGCAGAGAGAAACGATAGAGACAGCAATATAATGTAAAGTAAGTGTTTCATTTATTATTTCAACTTAGCATACAAAATATAGTTATTGTCATTCTCATGAATGCTATCTGCCAGCTTTTGTATACGTTCCCGGTCGGCAGCAGAAATGTCTTTAGCGTCTACCAGATATTTTTCCAATGTTTCTTTCAGAGTTACAGGCTCCATGTTGGCCGTATAATATCCGTTTGAGCAACTGTACGAAAACCAGGAAATAGGCAAATTGCCCAGATAGTCATTCTCCACTTTATAGAAAGCACCTTTTAAAGTCTGTTTATCTATAATAAAATCAGCAGGGGCCTCCGTCGTGAAATTGTTTTCATCCAATTGTTTTTCTATGGATATACTTCCCAAGAAATGATGTGGAAATTCTTTGTAATCATGAATAGGTATTTCTTTCTTTGCAAAATTCATAGTGAAACGAGGATTCAAACGTCCATTGGCATAATGATAAAGGCTATCCGGACGGCGTTCCCAGAATGGAGAAAGAGATACATCAAAATCAGCACCATTCTTATTACTATGTACCTCATTGCTGAAATCTGGTTTTAAGGCCAAATGGCGTGAACGTATCGTATCTTGTATTTCTCCACTGAACTTCTGAGTCCATGCCACATACGGCAAATAATCAAAAGGCAGAAGGAATACAGACAAAAGAGAATCCTTTGTATTTGCCTTGAAGACACCTTTCGGCACCAAACCGGGTAGTGAAATGTTCTGTACAGACTGTCCTTTCAAATCATAGGCCAGCAGAGATCTTGCATTCCACGGAAGCAAATATATACGCCCACCAGCCTCGTCTATCTGAGCATCATAGATCAACTGATACTCACCGGGACCTTGTCCAAAAGCCCCCACATTGCCAAGAAACTTTCCAGATTTATCGAAAAGCTTAAAAGGAGTTTGGTCTTTGCCCCATACCAATATATAATTGTCAGAAACAATCACATTCCGCACAGGCACCAATGCTTCATCCCGGTTATCCAACTTCACAATCTGCAATTCATCTGCAAAATAACTCAATGGAAGTACTAATGTATCTTTCAGTGCCGATTGGTTGCAAACCCATACAGAATCTCCGTTTAAAATCTCCACCGAACCAACTATCGGTTGTGCGTCTAATGCATCACCTTTTGATCCTTGTCCACCATTTGTACAAGAACTCAACCCTCCAATAAACACCAGGCATATCAGTCCTGCACTTTTCCATTGTTTGCTTTTCATATTTTTATTTTTTACATGAAACAATGAGGCAAAGATAGCTGGACAAGGAAGGAAATACAAATTATCTTATAGACAAAAGGTATAAGTTATCAAGCACATAAACACATGATTATAAGCCATATATAAATTAATCAATCGCAACAAGTATAGACAAAAACTCAAAAACGGCGCAAAAAATCATCCAAAGTCTCATTATTCTCCGTCAATCCCAACTTATCTCGTTTCATCCGCTGTTTCTTACGACTTATCGAGGTACGACTGATACAGTAAATGTCAGATAGATCTTTAATACTAACGTTTATTTTCACCAGGCAACAAAAATACACATCCTTCATGCTCAATCCCGGAAAAGCTTCCAGTAATCGCACTGAAAATTTATCATAACTTCCATCCACCGTTTGGCGTATATCCTCCCATTCTTCATTAGACAAGGCTATACGTCGATTTTGATTATCATTTTCCTCTTCAGCACTCTCTTCTTCTTTTTCCAAAGAGGGAATTTTATGAAACGACTTCATCCGTCGAAAAAGCGATTCACGAAGCTGACTCTCTTTTTCGCGCAATATACTCAACTCTTCCGACTGCTGTAACAATTGTTCCGTCTGACTCAGTCTCAGGGATTGCTCACGCCAAAGCTGCTTATACATCTGGCGTTTGCGACGTTGCCAAACAATATAACTCGCAGCGAATGCCACAACAAAACAAAGTCCCAGACTTAACAGCCAGATTTCCCGCCTCTGCTTATCTATTTTCAACCGGTTCAGTTCATTTTCCAGTTTAGCCTTTTCATACTTCGTCCGGCTTTCAACTCCTTCCTCTCTTCTCAGTTCATTTACAAGATGTTCATTAGCAGCAAGTGCTGAATAGAAAGAGCAGCTGTCTTTCCCCAGCGAAGAGTATAGTAACTTCAACCTCCGGGATGCCTCGGCTGCAACCCAACGGTTCAAGGACATCGACGCAATACGATAATAGGTAGAAGCAGAATCATATTCGTTGATACCGGCCCAAAGATTTCCTTTAGCTAAATGATAATAAGGTACCATCTGCCTGTTATCCATATTCTTCCGTATAGAATCTAATCCAGATACCCCCTCCCGGAAGCGCCCGGCAGCAGTATAGGCATCAGCTATTCCCTGACAGATAAAACTATACTGCCATTCTTCTGCCGTACGACTAGCCCTCAGAAAATAACGGATAGCCTCATCCGATTCTCCTCTTGCCGAATAGACAGAAGCAATGTAACGGTTCACCTGCGCTTTATGCCCATCACGTATGAAGAAACCTTCAGCCAATTGCATATAGAATAACATACTGTCCATGTTATTGGAATGATGATAAACTGCTCTTCCTTTATTATACAAATTCAAACCGATTGCGAAAGAGTCGGGTATTATCCGGGAACTTTCACTTATCGGTGCCTTCCCTCTCCCACAAGAAAAGAAGAAAAAAAGTATCAAAAACAGGAATAACAGTTTCTTCATAATTTTGACTGATTACCGATTACGCTTTAAAGCTATGCGATCTGTAATAGTAGCGGGCAACTCCCTTTCATAATGGGTAACCATAATCATGGTTTTATCCTGCCGGCGGCAAAATGCTTCGATTATCTTCTTTACCCGCCGACGATTGTATGTATCCAGACCATGCAAAGGCTCATCCAGTATCAATAATTCCGGATCTTTTACAAAAGCACGTGCCAGAAGTGCCAGACGTTGCTCACCACTGGATAATTGCAAGAAAGGTTTGTCTTTTAAGGCAGCAATACCGAAAATATCCATCCACCATTCACAAACAGACATCTGTTCCGCTTTCGGGCGCTTGTATAGTCCGATACTGTCGTGCAGGCCGGAGGCAACTATTTCAATCGCCGGTAAATTCTTCAAATAAGCACGGTGCATTTCAGGGCTGACATAACCAATATGTTTCTTTATTTCCCAAATGCTCTCCCCCGTCCCTCTCTTTCTCCCGAACAGACTGATATCGCAAGCGTATGATTGAGGATTATCGGCACACACAAGACTAAGTAGAGTAGACTTTCCCGCTCCATTCTCACCACTCAACGCCCACTTCTGTCCGCGCATCACTGTCCAGTCCAGTTCTTTCAAAATAGTACGGTCACCATAGCGAATACTGACTTTATTCAATCGGACCACTTCATCGGATACATAATTGGTATTATCATAGGGAAGGTCAATAATACGCTGCTGTAAATCTTCGGGTACAAGTATATCTGCATTCCGGAATATGGTAAGATATTGATCACGTTGCATCATTTGCCCTACCGTACGATTAGCTATCGGCAGCACTTTATTAATATATGAGGGAATATCATCCATCATAGAAAGTATCAGGATAAGTTGTACGGCAGAGCGTTTGGCTAGTCCTGCCAACAAAGTATTCAACAATTCACGGGTCTGGGCATCCAGTCCAATGAAAGGATTATCCATAATAAGAACACGGGGAGCTGTAAGTAGTGCTTTCACTAACTGAAATTTACGCAACTCACCACTGGAAAGAAGAATCATCGGCTTATCCAGCATAGGTTCAATACGGAATAATTCAAAAAGTTCTTGTTTCAGTTTCTCATCCCTGACTTCTCCCAACATATCCCTGACTAACGGAACATCATCATGATCATGGGTGTTCCAACGCTGCTGATAATAGTAATTGGCATCCGCCGACCCATACGTATCGCGAAAAGCAATATATTTGATATTCTCATAGACTGTCTTTAACGTTGAAGGAGAAAAGTCATAGGTTATTGTTCCTTCCTTCAAAGGGTATTTTCCGATAAGCATATCTACCAAAAGGCTTTTTCCAGAACCGTTAGGTCCGACAATGGCAATGTGTTCATCTGCCGGAAAAGATGCGGAAGCAGGTGCAGCTAATCGCACAAGTGGATTACGAGCCACACCACCCGTCAAACATATAGTATATGGTTGCATTATTTCAGACGTATTTTGTTTAGTGATGCCACAAAGATACCAAGTTTTCCTTTTAAATGCTCAAAATGAGAGCAGTTTAATCGATTCTTCCTTTTTTAAGCAACTAATATGAAAAATAATCCATATATTGGGAAACAATTTCCCTAGGAAATCTGTTTCTTTAAAAGACATGTATCAAAAGTATTAAAAAGGATGGAAAAAACATTCGCTAAAAGATATTGGCCTACAATCGTAGGTGCAATAGTCGGGGCTATTGGCGGCTATCTATATTGGAGGTATGTCGGCTGTAGCACGGATACTTGTCCAATTACCTCATCTCCACTAAACAGCACATTGTGGGGAACTGCCATGGGTGGCCTATTAGGGAACATTTTGCAGCCAAATATCATAAAAAAGAACAATCAAGATAAATAATACAGGATCTATGGAGAAAGAATCAACACCAGAACGCCCGTCAGGCCAGACCTATGACCTTTCCGGTATGTTTTCGCTGGCTCTCCGCCTGGTAGTCGGATGGACTTATTTTTCTGCATTCTGGCGAAGATTAGTTCTTTTCCGGTGAGCAATATACGTAATAAATATGTTGCAAAAGTAAAACCCGGGGAACATAGTCTCGTTATTCCATTAGGGGCTAAAGCAGAAATTAATATTGAAAAAAACACTAGCGATATACCAACTGGAATATATAAACTTGAATTAATGGATATAAGCGGAATTACCTGGAAAACGGATATCGCTAAAGAATAACACAAACTATAATATAATGCCCAAACTCTCAATTTTTATGTATCCGGGCGAATACAGATGCGCCCCTACAAGTAACACAACTCGTAGGGGCGATATTTTATTATATATACGCTATTCTTATTTATAAATAATCAACGCAGACTGTGCAGGAACGATCACTTCTGATCCGTAAAGTGTACCCAATCCTTTTTCACTGATGAAACCATCCTTGCAAACAACCGTATACTTACCTTCGGGAACTGTCAGTTTAGCAGGTTCTTTACGTGAGTTCAACGCCACTATAATATCTTCCCATGCATCACTGTTGGCATGTTCCTTCAAACGGTAGGCTATCAAGTTACTGCCCTCCACAGGAAGGAATTCCAAATGCTTACGTACCAGATCCGCATCTCCCATGCGGAAAGCAGGGTGATTCTTGCGTAACTGTATCAAACCTTTATAATAAGCGAAAACATCTGCATGTTCTGCTTTACGTTTCCAGTCAATAGCATTTATAGAGTCAGGACTTTGGTAACTGTTATGCACGCCCTTCTTATCACGCATCACCTCTTCACCGGCATAAATAAACGGTATGCCTTGTGAAGTAAATACAGCCGTTTGAGCCAATTTATCCAATTTTATCAACTCCTGTGGCGTAATACCCGGAACACTTGCATTCAGTCTGTCAACCAAGCACATATCATCATGGCAAGAAACATAACTGACCATTTGTGTCGGCTGTTCAGCCCAGGAAGCCTTACTATAATTCACCAAATCATTGTCCACTTGCGGATGCTTGATAGCACCAACAATACCAAACTTGATACTCTCCTCTCCTCCCGGAACTCCGGCAAGAAAAGCACCTTGATGATTGTCATTGAACGGGCCACGCAATCCATCGCGCATTTCATCAGAGAATGCAGCGATACCCGGCATCCGGTAAGTATTTGCTTTCATAGCCAACGAGTCTTCCGGCATCTGGGGAGCTTTAGCCGCCCAACCTTCACCATAAATAATGATACTCGGGTCAACTGCCGTAGCTGCCTTACGAATTTCATTCATCGTTGCTATATCATGAATACCCATCAGATCAAAGCGAAAACCGTCAAGGTGATATTCATTAATCCAATGCAACACGGATTCTATCATATATTTCCGCATCATAGGACGGTTACTTGCCGTTTCATTGCCACAAGCGGAAGCGTCAGCAAAGCTACCATCCGGCATCTGGCGATAAAAATATCCCGGCACTGTACGTTCAAAGTTGCTTTCAGCCGTATTGAATGTATGATTATACACCACGTCCAACACTACACGAATTCCTGCTTTATGCAATGCTTGCACCATCTGTTTGAACTCTTTAATACGAACAGAAGGATCATAAGGATCGGTAGAATATGAACCATCAGGCACATTGTAGTTCTGAGGATCATATCCCCAATTGTATTTGTTTTCATCCAATCTGGTCTCGTCTACGGAAGCATAGTCATAAGATGGAAGAAGATGTACGTGCGTCACACCCAGTTCTTTCAAGTGATCAATACCGGTTGCCAATTGTTCGGGACTCAACGTACCTTCTTCTGTCAATGCCAGGAATTTACCTTTGTGCTGAATACCGGAAGAAGGATCGATAGAAAAATCACGGTGATGCATTTCATAAATAATCGCATCTGCCGGAGAAGCCAACGCAGGGCGTTTATCAGCTGCCCAACCTTCGGGATCAGTCGCATTCATATCTATAATTGCGGCACGCTTTCCATTTACTCCTACGGCTTTGGCGTTGATGCCCGGAGTATCTCCCATCCATTTATCCTTAATCTTTACATTGAATGTATAGAATTTCCCAATCAGGTCTTTTTCCACCTTTGCTGTCCAGGTTCCTTCCTTATCGGCCACCATTGAAACGGTTTCATAAGCATGACCACTGTCACCGGTATCAAACAACATCAGACGCACTTCATCGGCAGTGGGTGCCCACAAAGTAAAATTTGTAACTTCAGGAGTATACTCCATCTCTGTCAGGTCACCCGAGCGAACAGGATACAGCTCATAAGACGCGTACTCTTTTTTCGCCGGAGAACAGCTGACAATCGTAGCAGCAGCCACTCCAATCAAGGCAAGTTCATTCAGTTTCATGGTCGTTATTTTAAGTATTAAATGTCATGTATTAATTATTGAGTATCAAGCATTAAGTATTAGATACGAGATATTATCGCTTTACTTTGTCGGGATTCTTGGCTATGAAATCTTTCCAGCCATGATATCCTTTCTCTACTGTAGGGCGTCCCATTTGCAGGAAATGACAATAAGCGGCAGCAAGACCGTCCGTGGCATCCATAAATGTAGGCATATCCTCCTTTGCAAAATGCAACATGCGTTGCAACATATCCGCTACCTGCTCCTTGGAAGCCTGACCGTTTCCGGTGATAGCCATTTTAATTTTTAAAGGAGCATATTCCGTGATCGGTATATCCCGGCTGAGAGCGGCCGCCATGGCAACACCTTGTGCACGCCCCAACTTCAGCATAGACTGTACATTCTTCCCGAAAAAGGGTGCTTCAATGGCAAGTTCATCAGGCAGATAGCTCTCGATAATACTCAACACCCGTTCGTGTATATGACGTAATTTCAAGTAATGGTCACCCATTTTACGCAGATCAATAATGCCCATAGCTATCATCTCAGGTTTTGTTCCCTGTACACGCAAAACTCCATATCCCATAATGGTCGTACCGGGGTCAATGCCCAGAATTATCTTTTCCTTAACAGGCTGTATCACTCTATCACCTCCATCAGTGTAGGAAAGCCTACTACTTTATCCTGGAATATCTTAACCAGCTCTTCGTTCAACTTTGTTCCCTGTTCCAGATGCCAGCGATGCAAAACACCGGAATTTTCCACTTCAAACTGAAGGGAATAACAGGTACTGCCCTCTTCACGGTGACTGAGTACACGAACAATGCGCGGTGTATGCAATGCACCAGCCTTTTCTACTTCGGGTAAATAGAATTCTTTGATCCAGATTAGGAAGTTATCTTCCTGTCCTTCTTCTACTTGATAGGTTGTATTATAAATCAGCATATTTTTTCTTTCACTTTGTTTCGCAAACATAGCAATTATTTCAGAATAATGCATTATATTTGCGCCACCAAAAAGAGAGAAACCTCGCAAACGTTAGCGAAGGATCAAAAAAGGGGGGGTTAGCTCATCTGGCTAGAGCGCGACACTGGCAGTGTCGAGGTGATCGGTTCGAGTCCGATACTCTCCACGATAAAAAAGGAATATATCAGAAGCAGGATATATTCCTTTTTTTATTCTATCTCCCCACCTATCCTTTATAAATCCAAAAAGATTCCACAATAGAATACTTAGGAACAATAAGAAAGATGAGTAAAAGGTCGTATGAAAACCACGCTTTGCTTTATTACTTTTCTTCTTTTGCCCGTAGCAAAACTTCGTCCTACAGTTGCGGGCTATACGTTTTCCAATTGTAGGCTATGCAGCCCGCAATTGCGGGACAGACAGCCCACAATTGGAAAACGAGGTTTTACTTATAGCATAATGACATTAACATGAAAGCTTTAGGGGAAAAAGAAAGGGGCATATCAAATTTTACATCTATAATTCAGCCTTCTATACCATGAGAAGATGGTGTTTAACTCCAGTAATGAATAATTGCAGGCTAGAAAAGAGATATTTGTACGAATTCGGGCAAAGTTTGTACAATGCACATTAAGAATCTGTGAATTAGTAAATTACAAGTATAAAAACGTTCTTTATTGTCTGTTTTATGGTGTAGGATGAAGCTTTTATGCATCTTCCTACACCGCTTCATACATCATATATACACCTGATAATCAGATAAAAAGAATAAATGGTGTAGGATGTAGGAACTATTGATGCAAAGTGAAATGGTTCATTCAAGCATCCACACTCAAACAAACCATTTCACCTTTAATCAAACAATGTAATGATTTTAAAACTTATCCTATTGTAACTTAAACGTCACAGGCACTGTAAACTTGCAGCGTACGGGTACGCCACGTTGTTTTCCGGGCTTCCATTTCGGCATGGTAGAAATAACGCGAACCGCTTCTTTGTCCAGATAAGGATCAACGCCTCTTATCACGTTCACATCCACGATGCTACCATCCTTGTTCACAACAAACTGTACTGTTACACGCCCCTGGGTTCCATTCTCTTGTGGAATGGTGGGATACTTGATATTCTTACTCAAATACTGTAAAAGACCGACTGTACCACCATTGAGAAATTGCGGATTTTCTTCCACTACTTCAAAAATCTCATCTTCTACCGGTACATCTTCGTCCACAGTGACAGGTATGTGTTTCACTACCACATCCTCACCGGTTTCTTCCGAGGAGGCAAAATTGGTTTCTTCTACATTAGCGTCATCATCTATTATTGTTAAAACATCATTAATAGGAGTAACTTGAGGTGGAGGTGGGGGAGCAACCTCAGGCTGCCTTGTAAGAGGGATCTCCATGTCCTGTTCAAATACATTTTCGACGATACGACCACTCGTGTCAATCTTAATATCACGCGTCCATTCAAACGCTACGAACATGAAGGCAAGTACGACTACATAACCTACAAGTAACCACGTGGGTCTCTTGCTTTCCAAGTTTGCTTTGGGTGTTTTTTTGGTTTCCATAGTTTACAAATTAGTTACTATATAATGTCTTCAGTTAAGAATCTGACACTATATAGATATTGTTAGTAATACGAAAACACTTGTGGCCACTATTTTCTGTAATAAAGATAGTTGAATAGCTATTAAGTTGTTATCAGAGAGACCTATTAATATATTTTTTTAATATCTGTTCGAAAAAATTGCTTAGCAAAAAGATTATTTACGCCGGAATACTTAAGAATACTAAAAAAGCAGTTACCTTTGCCGAATAAATCAATCATAAAAGATGAAACAAACTAATTTAAGGAAAAGCGACATTATACTGCATACGCTTAACCCCTATGACCCTGAAATGCAGCGTTACCTTTCCCTCTCTAAAAGAATCGAGCAATTGATGAACAATGCGGAAGATGAAAACGACCCATGTGTTCCTGTTGAGCTCATGGCAGAATTCTTTGTTTTGCAAGAAGAACTTTATCAGAAGGCACTGAAAAAGAACAAAGAAGAAGCTAATTAACCTCTCACAAAGATAAGGAGGACAGTGCATAGCTGACAAGGATAATGATTATCCACAATCTATACGATACGGAGATCGCATAGAGATGCTACGAAGATTTACACCTAACCAGCCACAGACTTTTTCCCCGCGACCGATTAATTTTATAAAGAGATTGGGAGCGAAATCATGATAAAGTTGTATCTTTGCACCGTTTTATGTATTTCGGAAATAAATAATAACGACGATATGATAGATAAAATCAACCAGCTTCTGCAAGAAGTGGAAGCACTGAAAGCTGCCAACGCCGAGGAACTGGAAGCACTCCGCATCAAATTCCTCAGTAAAAAAGGCGCTATCAATGACTTGATGGCAGACTTCCGCAACGTGGCTGCCGAACAGAAGAAAGAAGTCGGCATGAGACTGAATGAACTGAAAAACAAGGCGCAGGAAAAGATTAACGCCTTGAAAGAACAGTTCGAAAGCCAGGATACGGGTTGTGACGATATTGACCTCACTCGTTCCGCTTATCCGGTAGAACTGGGTACACGCCACCCGCTCACCATCGTAAAAAACGAAATCATCGATATATTTGCACGTCTGGGTTTCAGTATTGCCGAAGGTCCGGAAATTGAGGATGACTGGCACGTGTTCTCCGCATTGAATTTTGCTGAAGATCACCCCGCACGCGATATGCAGGATACTTTCTTCATCGAAGCACATCCCGACATCGTATTACGTACGCACACTTCATCCGTACAAACACGCGTTATGGAAGTCTCACAACCTCCTATCCGCATCATTTGCCCGGGACGCGTATATCGTAACGAAGCTATCAGCTATCGTGCACACTGCTTTTTCCATCAGGTAGAAGCGTTGTACGTAGATAAAGACGTATCTTTCACTGATCTGAAACAGGTGTTATTGCTCTTTGCCAAAGAAATGTTCGGCGAAGATACCAAGATCCGTCTGCGTCCGTCTTATTTCCCGTTCACGGAACCCAGTGCCGAAATGGACATCAGTTGTAACATTTGTGGCGGAAAGGGCTGTCCGTTCTGCAAGCATACCGGCTGGGTAGAAATCCTGGGTTGCGGTATGGTAGACCCCAACGTATTGGAAAGTAACGGCATCGACAGTAAGGTATACAGCGGATACGCCCTCGGTATGGGTATCGAGCGTATTACTAACCTGAAATATCAGGTGAAAGACCTTCGTATGTTCTCTGAAAACGACACAAGATTCCTGAAGGAATTCGAAGCCGCTTACTAAAATAAGTGGAGAGTTGAGAATTAAGAGTTGAGAGTTGGGCTGCGCTATCATGCCACAGGCAACTCTCGATTCTCAATTCTCAACTCTCAATTTAATAAGAATGAAAGATAAACTTGTTACTTCCAGTTATTGTTTTATTCTCGCAGCCAACTTCCTGCTGTATTTCGGATTCTGGTTGCTGATACCGGTACTTCCCTTTTACCTGTCCGAAGTATTCAGTGCCGGCAATTCCACAATCGGTATCATTCTTTCCTGCTACACAGTAGCTGCATTGTGTATCCGCCCTTTCTCCGGTTATTTTCTGGACAGTTTTGCACGTAAACCTTTATATTTGATGGCTTACTTCATCTTTATGACGATGTTTGCCGGATACATTATTGCAGGCTCGCTTACACTGTTTATCATGTTCCGTATCATACAGGGAGTATCGTTCGGAATGGTAACCGTAGGTGGTAACACAGTGGTGATTGACATCATGCCATCTTCACGACGCGGAGAAGGATTGGGATATTATGGGCTTTCAAACAACATTGCAATGGCAGTGGGTCCGATGTCTGGATTATTTCTGCATGATGCGGGAATGAGTTTTACTACCATATTCTGCTGTTCACTAGGGTCCTGTATGGCTGGGTTCGTTTGCGCTTCTCTTGTAAAGACTCCTTATAAACCACCTGTGAGACGGGAACCGATATCTCTCGACCGATTCATATTGCTGAAAGGTATTCCAGCAGGTATCAGCCTCTTGTTGCTTTCCATTCCTTATGGAATGACGACCAACTATGTGGCTATGTATGCCAAACAAATTGGGATTAATGCCACCACAGGTTTCTTCTTCACTTTCATGGCAATAGGAATGGCTATTTCACGTATATTCTCCGGAAAGATTGTGGACAGAGGTAAGATAACGCAGGTTATTTCCGCTGGACTGTATCTCGTGGTGTTCAGTTTTTTCCTGCTTTCGGCCTGTGTATATCTTATCAGCTGGAACAACATGGTATGTACGATTGTTTTCTTTTCCGTGGCCTTGTTGCTGGGAGTGGGGTTCGGCATTATGTTCCCCGCTTACAACACTTTATTTGTCAACCTCGCCCCCAACAGCCAACGTGGTACCGCCACTTCCACCTACCTGACCTCCTGGGATGTAGGCATCGGTATCGGTATGTTGACAGGAGGCTATATTGCAGAAGTCAGCACCTTTGATAAAGCCTATTTATTCGGAGCCTGCCTTACCATTGTTTCCATGCTCTACTTCAATGGCAAAGTAGCTCCCAATTACCATAAAAATAAATTGCGATGAGAAAGAAAGAACGTTATGAAAAAGTCCTTGCCTGGTTTCGGGAAAATCGTCCCGTAGCCGAAACGGAACTACACTATGAGACTCCGTTTCAACTGCTGATAGCGGTCATCCTCTCCGCCCAATGTACGGATAAACGGGTGAATATGATCGTTCCGCCACTGTATCGCGACTTCCCGACTCCGGAAGTTCTCGCTGCCAGTACTCCGGAAGTGATATATGAATATATCCGTAGCGTGTCTTACCCCAATAACAAGGCAAAACATCTGGTAGGCATGGCACAAATGTTGGTGAAAGACTTCAACAGCGAAGTGCCCGGCACACTGGAAGAACTCATAAAACTTCCCGGTGTAGGACGTAAGACGGCAAACGTCATCCAATCCGTTGTATTCAACAAAGCGGCAATGGCAGTAGACACTCATGTGTTCCGTGTAAGCCATCGCCTCGGACTAGTTTCGGACCAATGCACCACCCCGTTCAGTGTAGAAAAAGAACTGGTGAAAAACATTCCGGAAGCCGACATTCCCATTGCTCATCACTGGCTTATTTTGCACGGACGATACGTCTGCCAGGCACGTACACCACAATGTGACAACTGCGGTTTGCAATTGATGTGCAAATATTATTGCGAGAAGTATAAAGTTAGCAAAGAGAAGCCGGAAGATAAAGAATAAATGACGGTTTCATAGCAAAAGAAAGAAATAAATGCTAACTTTGCGCTCACGAAAACAAATTAATAACACTTTTAAATAAAATAGAGTATTATGACAATTGATCAATTCAACTTTGCCGGTAAAAAGGCATTCGTTCGTGTGGACTTCAATGTACCCTTGGACGAAAACTTCAACATTACAGATGATAACCGTATGCGTGCTGCTCTTCCTACGCTGAAGAAAATTTTGGCTGACGGTGGCAGTATAATTATTGGTTCTCACCTCGGTCGTCCAAAAGGTCCGGCTGACAAGTTCTCTTTGAAACATATCCTGAAACATCTGTCAGAATTGTTGGGTGTTGAGGTGCAATTCGCTAACGACTGTATGGGCGAAGAAGCTGCTGTAAAAGCTGCTGCTCTGCAACCGGGTGAAGTGCTGTTGCTTGAGAATCTTCGTTTCTATGCTGAAGAGGAAGGCAAACCCCGCGGTTTGGCAGAAGATGCGACAGACGAAGAAAAAGCTGCCGCCAAGAAAGCCGTAAAAGAAAGCCAGAAAGAATTCACCAAGAAATTGGCTTCTTATGCTGACTGCTACGTAAACGACGCTTTCGGTACAGCTCACCGTGCACACGCTTCTACGGCTTTGATCGCTAAATATTTCGACAAAGACAACAAGATGTTCGGTTACTTGATGGAGAAAGAAGTGAAAGCTGTTGATAAAGTATTGAATGACATCAAACGTCCGTTCACTGCTATCATGGGTGGTTCTAAGGTTTCTTCTAAAATCGAAATCATCGAAAACCTGCTGAGTAAGGTTGATAACCTGATCATCGCCGGTGGTATGACTTATACTTTCACTAAGGCTATGGGTGGAAAGATCGGTATTTCCATTTGCGAAGATGACAAACTGGACCTGGCTCTTGACCTGGTAGCAAAAGCTAAAGAAAAAGGTGTAAACCTGGTATTGGCTGTTGACGCTAAGATCGCTGACGCTTTCTCTAACGACGCCAACACTAAGTTCTGTCCGGTTGACCAAATTCCTGATGGTTGGGAAGGTTTGGATATCGGTCCTGAAACAGAGAAAATCTTCACAGACGTTATTAAAAACTCCAAGACTATCTTGTGGAACGGTCCGACTGGTGTATTCGAATTCGAGAACTTTACTCATGGCTCACGTGCCGTAGGTGAAGCTATCGTAGAGGCTACCAAGAACGGTGCTTTCTCACTTGTAGGTGGTGGTGATTCCGTAGCTTGCGTAAACAAGTTCGGTTTGGCAAGCGGTGTTTCTTACGTTTCAACCGGTGGTGGTGCATTGCTCGAAGCAATCGAAGGAAAAGTTCTTCCGGGTATCGCTGCTATCAACGAATAAAAACAGACATTATCATACCCAAAGGCAGCTCTTTGAAAAGAAGGGTTGCCTTTTTTAATCTTATATCTTCACATCTATAAAAAATAATGAAACGAATACTGTTATCCTTCGCTTTCTTGTTCTCTGTCCTGATAGCAACGGCACAAGATGCTTGTTTAAACGACGTAGTAAACACTCTGAAAGACCGTATCAGCCTTGCCGGTTATGCACAGGTAGGATATACGTATGATGATGCCGACGATGGCAGTAATACCTTCGACATCAAGCGGGTTATCTTCATGGCACAAGGTAAAATCACTGACCGCTGGCTATGTTACTTCATGTACAGCTTTGCCAATACCGGGAAAATACTTGAAGCATACACCGAATACAAATTCCTCCCCCAACTGACCGCCCGCATCGGACAATTCAAAACGATGTATACCATTGAAAACCCAATGTCTCCCTGCTATGTAGAGTTGATCAATTGCTACGCGCAGTCTGTCAATTATCTGGCCGGTATCAACGGCAGCGATCCGTTATATGGTTCCAGCAGCGGACGCGATATGGGTCTTCTGATTTATGGAGACCTGTTCGGCAAACTGGTAAATTATAATCTTGCATTGATGAATGGACAAGGCATCAATCTGAAAGACAAGAACAACCAGAAAGATATTGTAGGCAGTCTGATGGTTCATCCGCTCGACTGGCTATCCGTAGGTGGTTCTTTTGTTAAAGGAAAGGGATGCGCAGTAGCCACTTCCACTCTTAATCCGGATATACAGGTAGGTGAAAACTATACGCGTAACCGTTGGTCGGCAGGTGCAGTGATTAAGACCAAACCGGTTGATGTACGCACAGAATACCTGGCCGGAAAAGATGGACACGTGAAAAGCGACGGCTACTACGTAACGGCATCTGCACATGTATTCCCCAAAGTGGATGTCATTGCATCTTATGACTATTTTAACAAAAGCAAAGTGCTGGATGACAAGCAAACCAATTACGTAGTGGGACTGCAATACTGGTTTTATCCTAAGTGCAGAGTACAGGCACAATATACGTACTGCAACCGCCATATCGGAGAAAACAGTAATTTATTACAAGCACAGTTGCAAGTGCGCTTCTAAAGAAAAACCTTACATGCTATGGAATACAGCCGAATTCTGAAAGAAATATACGAAGAAATACAGCCGTATGCACAGGAAGGCAAACCGGCAAGTTATATCCCTGAACTGCTGAAAGTCAATCCTGATCGTTATGGCATCTGTCTGCGCACCATCGAAGGCAAGGAATATGCCCAGGGAGACAGTGATGAACGTTTCGCCGTGCAGAGTATTTCGAAAGTATTTTCTCTTGCCATGAGCTTTGGCCGGATAGGTAACGAACTTTGGAAACGCATAGGCGTAGAACCGTCCGGCAATGCATTCAACTCCATCTTTCAGCTGGAAATGGAGAAAGGAATCCCCCGCAATCCACTCATCAATGCAGGGGCATTGGTAATGGCAGACGTCTTACTCTCAGTACTTGAATATCCGGAAAGGGAATATCTCTCTTTTGTGCGGAAACTCTGCGGCAATGACACGATTCAATATAATGAAAGCATGGCTGCTTCCGAACGGGAGTATGGATATCTGAATGCCGCCATCACCAATATACTAAAATATCACGGCAATATAGAAAACGACATCGAGCGGGTACTTCGCTTCTACTTCCGTCAATGTTCCATAGGTATGAATTGCCGGGAACTGGCACATTCTTTCCTCCCCTTTGCCGATCACACAAGACCGTTCAGTTTTGATGGAACCGAACTGACGACTTCGCAGGTGAAGCGTATCAATGCCATTATGCAAACATGCGGTTTCTATGATGAAGCCGGTGAGTTTTCTTACCTGGTAGGATTACCCGGGAAAAGTGGTGTCGGTGGTGGTATCGCTGCTGTATGCCCACGCAAGTATGCAGTAGCCGTATGGAGTCCGCGACTCAATTCCAAAGGCAACTCCGTAATGGGCATGAAAGCTCTGGAATTACTGACAACCAAAACTGCAGTCAGTATTTTCTAAGAACCCGAACTTTTTTGGCATCATTTTTGTACCTTATACTAATAAAGTATTAAAGAAAGGACTGAATATGAATGAACAATCCATCCAAAAACAATATAATCAGATAGTCAGTTTACTGGAATATAAACGGCTGAAAGAAGCTCTCGTTCAGCTGGATGCTTTCTTATATAATAGTAATGACTGGACTTTGCGTAACCGCCTGGAACAAATCCAGACTTCCTATCAGTATATGCTGCAATACATGAAGCTGGGAATGAAAGATCCGGAACGGCATAAATTGTATCGTCAACTATTAGCCGATACCTGGGAAATTGCCGATCAGACGCGCATCCTATTGCTGGATGAGATATCTACCTACTACTATCATTCTTTGCGCAGAAATCCCAACCAGTTGCCGAAGGCTTATGACCTCTCTGCCCAACAGAGGATACTGGAAGGATTCTCGGACGAAATGGCTGTATCGCAGTTGGCAAACTATCAGGGCTTGGACGCTATCTTAAAACGGCATGAAGAAACACACCAGGTTATGTTTCTTACCACTTGGAGCAACAATAACTGGACTTTGGAAGAATTTGCCCAGGCAGAAGATATGCTCCGCTCGGAAACATTACCAATCAATGATTTATGTCTGTTTGTCAGTGCTGTCACACTTAGTTTAATGGAGTGTTTCGACGAACGCAAGATCAATTGGCTGCTCGACGGACTCCGCCATACCCATCCGCAAATCAACCAAAGGGCTTTGGTAGGACTTGTCATCACCCTGCATCTCTACCCCACTCGCATTACACTCTACCCGGAACTGGAAGCACGCATTTCTCTTTTCAGAGAAGATCCGGACTTCAGTAAACAGGTGAACCGTGTTTACATCCAACTGCTTCGCAGCCAGGAAACCGAGAAAATAGACAAGAAGATGCGGGAAGAAATCATTCCCGAAATGATGAGGAACGTGAATATCATGCGCAACATGAAATTCGGTTTTGAAGAAACTGATGAAAACGACCGTAATCCGGACTGGGAACAGGCTTTCGAACAATCAGGATTGGGAGACAAAATACGAGAAATGAACGATTTACAGTTGGAAGGCGCTGATGTCTATATGAGTACATTCGCACAACTGAAAGGCTATCCTTTCTTCCGCGAACCACACAACTGGTTCTATCCTTTCGACCGGATGCACTCCAGTATTATCCACCAGGTCGGCTTGAACCAGACAAGTGAAAGTTCTGTACTCTCTATTATTCTGCAATCCGGATTCTTCTGCAACAGTGATAAGTATTCATTCTGTTTCACCATTGCCCAACTTCCGCAAGGACAGCGGGATATGATGTTAAGCCAGATGACGCCCCAGGACCAAAGTGACTTTATGGAAGAGAAGAATAGCGCCAGTCTGAAGCAATACGCAGAACGGCCTGACGTTATCAGCAACCAGTATATTCACGATTTATATCGTTTCTTCAAACTCAGCCAACGTAGAAATGAGTTCCACAACATCTTCCAGGAAGAGATTGCTTTGCACCGTAATCCTGTGCTGAAAGAATTGCTGAGTGCTCCCGAACTATTGGTGGCTGTTGCCGATTTCCATTTCCGCAAAGAGCACCCTGCCGAAGCATTGGAGCTCTACCGGATATTGATAGACCGGAAACAGGCCAATGCGGATATTTTCCAGAAAACAGGCTTCTGCCTGCAAAAGGAGAAACGCTATCAGGAAGCTGTGGATGCTTATCTGAAAGCCGATATGCTGAAACCTGATCATTTGTGGACGCTCCGCCATCTGGCTACCTGTTACCGTCAGATGAAGAAATTCGATGCCGCTCTGGAATACTACCACCGTGTGGAAACAATTCAACCAGAAAACCACAATGTGTTATTCTATACCGCAAGTTGCCTGGCAGAGCAGAAAAGATACGAAGATGCACTACAATACTTCTTCAAACTGGACTTTCTGGAAAACAACTGCATGAAAGCATGGCGCGGTATCGGCTGGTGCTCATTTGTCAGTGGTAAGCATGAACAGGCTATGAAGTATTATGACAAACTTCTCGCCTCCAAACCTCTTGCAACAGATTATCTCAATGCCGGACACGTGGCATGGGTATTGGGAAATATAGAAAAAGCTGCCGGACTCTATGGTAAAGCTATGGCAGAAAGTGGTAGCAAGGACGCATTCCTGGAAATATTCGACAGAGACCGGAACAGCCTGCTCAAGCAAGGTATCGCAGCCGAGGAAATTCCATTAATGCTGGATATGATTGAATAAAGGCATAAATAAATATCTGATGAAGAAATACTGCATTCTGGCTATACTCTGTTGTTTCAGCTATTTGGCAGCAGCACAGACTCCCGTGGAAAAAGGACTGGAAAGCATAAACCGGGCATCCGCCGAAGCGTATATCGGTTTTCTGGCACACGATGAATTACAGGGTCGGGAAGCCGGATACCACAGTTCCAAGGTAGCGGCGCAATATATTGCTTCATTGCTTCAGGCAATGGGAGTACAGCCATTAGGAGACAATTATTTTCAACCTTTTGAAGCCTACCGGAGAGAACGGCAGAAAAAAGGACGGTTGGAAGTACACCCCGATTCGATTGCTTTATTCAGCAAAGAAGTTCATCAGAAACTCCCAATGACTAATGTCCTGGGAATAATTCCCGGTAAAAATGTCAATGAGTATGCAATTGTCGGCGCACACTTCGATCATTTAGGAATAGATCCGGCTCTGGATGGTGATCAGATTTATAACGGTGCCGATGACAATGCTTCCGGAGTATCAGCTGTCCTACAAATAGCCAAAGCATTCATTGCCAGCGGAAAAAAACCGGAAAGAAATATTATTTTTGCTTTCTGGGATGGCGAAGAAAAAGGATTGCTGGGTTCAAAATTCTTTGTACAAACCTGCCCGTTCATTTCACAAGTCAAGGGTTATCTGAATTTCGATATGATAGGCCGTAACAATAAACCGCAGCAACCGATGCACGTGGTTTATTTCTATACAGAAGCCAACGCGGCTTTTGGAAAGTGGCTCAAAGAAGATATAAAGAAATACAATCTCCGGTTGGAGCCCGACTATCGTCCATGGGATAACCCCATAGGCGGTAGTGATAACGGTTCCTTTGCCAAAGCGGGAATTCCTATTATCTGGTATCATACGGATGGACATCCGGACTACCACCAGCCCTCCGATCATGCCGACAGATTGAATTGGGAAAAGATTGTGGAGATAACCAGAGCATCTTTTCTGAATGCCTGGAATCTGGCAAACGAGAAAGAGTATTAAACTATACCTTCAGTAATTCCCTGTATAGTTTTTGCACAGGAAGCCCCATGATATTATAGTAACTTCCCGAGATATTCTCCACCCCAATAAAACCGATCCACTCCTGTACTCCATAGGCTCCAGCTTTATCCATCGGTTTGAAGTTATCTACGTAATATATAATTTCATCTTCGCTCAATGTGGCGAAACGTACTTCAGTCTGTGCTGTAAAACTTCGCTGCCAATCGGTAGTGGTTATGCATACACCGGTGAAAACTTTATGGGTACGCCCCGACATAGTCCGCAACATCTGCAAAGCATCTTCCCTATCCCGGGGTTTGCCAAGAACCTTACCATCCAGCCATACAATCGTATCCGCCGTAATTATCAGTTCATCTGGTTGCATCATAGGTATGTAGGCGTCCGCTTTTTCCTTAGCAATGTAGAGCGGTATTTCCTCCCCCTGCAAAGTATCCGGATAAGATTCATCCACATCCGGAAGAATCCGCACTTCATAATTCACGCCCAAGCCTGCCATTAATTCTCTCCTGCGGGGAGATCCCGAGGCAAGAATCACCTTATATTTCTCTAAATTGTCCAACATAACGATTTAAAGTATTAATTTTTAAGCATTAAGTATAAGAGGAGATCACCAACCAAAAGCTTTATCATCCATCCAAAGTCCCTGAACTTTCAATACTTGTTCTACAACGTCCCGACCACAGCCATAGCCACCATTGGCATAGGAAATATAGCGGGAAACGGTCTTCACTTCTGCTGATGCGTCTTTAGGACAACAAGGTAATCCGCACTCACGCATTACTTCAATATCCGGAATGTCATCACCTACATAAAGAATCTCTTCGTTTTTCAAGCCATGGCGGTCACGAAAATCATGATAATCATGGATTTTTACGGAAGAAGCCATGTAAATATCCTCAGAAGGAATTCCCAAGGCCATAAAGCGTTTGCGAACAGCTTCGGAGCGTCCACCGGTAATGATTCCCAGTAACAAACCCTGTTTGCAGGCAAGGTGCAAAGCGTAACCATCTTTAATGTTCACGGTACGCATCGGCTCTCCATCCGAACTCATCGGTATGACGTTAGCACTCAAAACGCCATCAACATCAAATACAAGTGCTTTTATCTTTTTCAGATCGTAATTGATAGTACTCACTATATTCGGTTTTTAAATTAGGTTACCTTTCAAAAAAAAAACAATGCTTGTTTTAGGATAAAACTATGCTTGTTATGTACCAAAACATTGCTTGTTATGCATCGAAACATTACTTGTTATGCAAACGATGTATATTCTCGCTCACAAGCTGATACAATTCCCGCATCTCCGGTTCATCAGCAAGCATCTCCAGATGCTTATTGATTACATTTTCATCATAACGTACAGCCGGACCTGTCTGAGCCTGCTTTGGTTCCAGTTCATGCACTTTACGGGCTGTTTCATCAATCAGGGGTAGCATCGCATCGAATGGAAGATTATATTTCTTCAATAATTCAGCCGCCAGAGCATACATGTGATTCGTAAAATTACAAGTGAACACAGCTGCCAGATGCAGACTTCTACGCTGCTCAGAAGTAGCTTCATACACCTTTTCCGAAAGGACAGAAGCAATTGCCTTCAACAATTCCGTATCTTCGGATGAATTGCTCTCTATGAAGAAAGGAATCGTACGGAAATCCACCTCGCGCTGTTTGCTGAAAGTCTGCATAGGATAAAACACACCGTAACGCGAAGTTTTTCCTTCCCAAATGCTCATCGGAATGCTCCCGGCTGTATGTACCAGCAAAGCATCTTCCTTCCCGGCAACAATCTCGGGTAATAATTCCACGAAAGCAGCATCCTTCAAAGAGACAATATAGAGCCGGGCATCCCTGGATACTTCCGAAAGTTCAGTCGTATATTCCGCCTCTATCGCTTGAGCCAAGGCACATGCTGCCTCTTTTGTACGGCTGTAGACCTGTACTATACGAAAACCATTTTGATATAAAGCCTTGGCCAGGTTCGTTGCGAGGTTTCCGGCACCGATAAAGACTACCGGCGTATCTTGTACACTCCTTTTCATCTTGTAGCCAGCCAATATAGAATAATTCCGAGAACCAGCAAAGTCACAGGCAGCAGATAGGCAGACATCGTGCCGAGCAATGCCGTTATCAATCCGAAATTCAGTATCAGCCACAGACCAATCAACACCAGTCCCACCGATTTATCACGCTTGAAGATGAGAAATATCACCGCCGTATAAAGCAGAAAATTATCCTTATTCATCACCCACGGCAGACCAATGCTTGAGAAATGTATCAATTTGTCCACCAGATAAAGTATACCGAAAACAATCAACGTAACCGCTGTGGCCCTGTAAGTATCGCGGTTATTGTTTGCTTTTGCTGCACCCACCGTTACTTTCCTCCGTATTTATTGATATGAACTTTTTCCCATTGCAGATGTTCTTCACTGAAAGGCTTACGTTCCATGCCTTTGTGTCCGATAGCAACGACACTGAGCACTTGCAGTTGTAAGGGAATATCGAGCACTTCGCGCACATATTCATCGGACGGCATACCGGAAGCGGTGAAACGTTCACGCACCTGCACCCAGCAACTGCCTAAGCCCATATCTTCTGCCTGTAATTGTATAATAATCGAAGCAATGGAAGCATCTTCAATCCACACATCACTCACTAACGGATCAGCCGTCACTACAATTGCCAACGGTGCATCAGCAATAAATTGCGACGCTTGCGCCTTGCAATGTGATAGTTTTTCAAGCAACTCCTTATCGTCTACCATAATAAACTGCCATGCATTTGTCCGCTTGGAAGTGGGTGACATCAGCGCAGCCTTCATCAGGGTAACCACCTCTTCCTGCGTCAACTCTCCATCCGTAAATTTCCGCATACTGCGGCGCACTTTTAGCAATTCACTGAAATTTTCCATATATCATATTTTATTAGTAACTTATTTAGCGCATTGCGCTAAATAACCATTTAGGAACGCAAAGATACAAGATTATTTTCTAAATTTGCAGTCAATGCCTTTGAAACTGACGACATATTACCACGGGAGTGACATCCCGGAACTGCCGGGCAATAATACATTTCACTCCATCGAGTTGTTTCATATCTACGAAGCAACCCCGGGTTATACGCCCCTTCTCATCGTTGCATCAGAAGCCGAAAAGCCTGTCGCCAAGCTATTGGCAGCAGTACGAAAGAGCGCCCGTCTGTTCCCGCCCGCCATTATCAAGCGATGTGAGGTTTATGGAACAGGAGAGTATTTTGATGAAACTATCGACAAAGAATTTGTCTTTGGTGAGATGTTGCAACGGTTAACGGCTGAAGCGTTACGGGAGGCATTCCTTATTGAATTCCGTAACCTGGAAAACTCCCTGTTCGGTTATAAATCTTTCCGCAAAAACCATTACTTCGCCATAAACTGGCTACGGGTACGTAATTCACTACATAGCATTGAGCATGTAGAAAGCCGCTTCAGTCCCTCGCGCATCCGACAAATCAAAAAAGGATTAAAAAATGGTGCAGAAGTAAAGGAAGCTCATACTCCGGAGGAAGTGCATGCATTCTCCCAGATGCTGCACCATGTCTATTCTTCTAAAATACGCCGTCATTTCCCCAGCAGAGTGTTCTTCCTACGCATGGAAGAAGAAATGATGAAAGGGGAACAAAGCAAAATATTCATTGTCACTTACAAAGATAAAATAATAGGCGGTAGTGCCTGCATCTATTCCGAAGACAGTGCTTACCTTTGGTTCTCTGGTGGTATGCGCAAGACGTATGCCCTTCAATACCCGGGTATACTTGCCGTATGGTATGCTCTGTTCGATGCCAAGCAGCGGGGATACCGTCACCTTGAATTTATGGATGTCGGTCTCCCCTTCCGCAAGCATGGTTACCGCGAATTTGTCTTACGCTTCGGCGGTAAACAAAGCAGTACCCGCCGCTGGTTTCTTTTCCGCTGGGAGTGGCTGAATAAATTGCTGAATAAGATTTATGAATAAGATTTATGAATAGAATTATTCCACACTCTGATACGTCAATGGCGGATCAAAGTAACGGGACATACTCTTCATATTTTCTCTGTAAGAAGGCTTTGCAAAATGAGTATTCATAAAATAATCATCTTGTTGTTTCTTCTGTTCCTGCTTGAGTGCATCCCGTTCTGCTACGTAATTGGCTGTCTTCTTACCGGAGGCATCAGAGACATCCACTGTCATACGTGCTCCCTCTGTCCTGATACTTACCGAGTGATCTGTTGAAACCGGAACATCCAATGTCTGATAAGAATCGATATCCAGTTTGAGAGTTACGGGTGTACCGGTCCATTCATAGCGGTAAGTTCCGCTCGCATCATTTTTAGCAATAATCATACGTAATGTACCATCTCCTATATTTACCCGACTATCCACTACCTTCAATTCAGAAGGAAGCTGCGGATCAATGGTTATGGAATGATTGAGCATATCAGGACGAATTCCCAGGAAGTATTGATTCCACACGCGGATATGCTCGCTATTACTCCACGCCTGCAGGAAAGTTCCACTTCGACGCACCCATGTCTGCCCGGCACGTGGCCATGCATCCGCATTCTCTGATAAACTGCCGACAGCACCTTCCGCAAGTGCCTGGCGGTTCATGTTCCTGAACAAAGTATACGCGATGTCAGCTTGTCCATTTTCTATCATCCGCTGCATGGCCATACCATTATTCCAAAGCCATATCGTGCCATTATGATAAGCATCATCTTTATGATAACGATACCATTGCTCATGATAAGGATGGAACTGTTCGTCGGACTGATCGAGTGAAGACACTCCCCACGGATATACCAGACGTTCCCAAACTTCTTTTGTCTCATGCATCTTCAAGTCAGGATCAGAAACCAGATCCAACGCATAGATAGCATTGGGACGGAATTGCGCATCCCCACTTCCATCTGTATTCAGATGATCATAGATTGACTGGGCGGCTGTGTCTACAAAATCCTGTTCAAAATTTGAGCGGAGACGCTCCGCGGCAAGATTCCAACGCTGAGCATCTTCTTCACGGTTCATGTAGCGGGCAAGATCCGAGGCATTCGTCAATTGGGTATACCACAATGCCTGCACATCCACAGCACGATTGCCACGTGGTGAACAGGGATACTTGCTTTGACGTTTGGCATCCATCCAAGTGTCCGCATCCGCATGGGTAAGATACCCTTTTTCGTCCGTATACAGGCGGAGAGAAGCATCCGTGGCAATCTTCACTGAAGGATAAATTTCTTTCACGAAGGCGGTGTCACCCGTATATTTCAGATAATCGTGCACCTGCATAACGAAACGAGGGGTTCCGTCAGTGGTATTATAAAGAATACCTTCCAGATTCAAACGATTAGGTACGCGTCCGTAAGTAGGAGATGTGGAAATGGTATCCTGATAACGTGCAAATGACGCAAGAATATCACGTGCCGTATCAAACTGCCCTGTACAAAGCACTGCACCCGGCATAGAAATAAACATATCCCGCCCCCAGAAGTCCGTGAACCAGGGTAAACCGGCATACATACCATAACCACCGTGCTGATGAGTGATCAACTGATCATTGGTAAGCATAATCCAGGCAAGGGCATGATCCAAAGAATCCAGATTGGTCTTTAAAGGATTATGGTTCAGTAAGGATTGAATACGCTGACTACGTGCAGCCAACCACTTCTCTCCTTCTTTACGGAAACCATCTATTGCTTGCCGGCTATCTTCTTCCGTACCAAAAGCAATCAGGAAACCACCTGTAGCTACCGGAACAGTTATCAGATTATCTGCAAACTCAATTCCTGTCTCCGCTACGGGTGCTATACGTATTACATTTTCCGGTGACTCTTTCGTTGTATAGAGTACAGAATTTCCATCCTTCCGTGCATCCACCACATTTTCCCCCATCAGCATGAATGAGATCTGCTTCCCTTGTACACTATCCATACGAACATACAACAGCTTCGGTTCATCCACCAGACAGAATGTTTCCACAGCCTTTTCATATCGGCGAACTAATTTGTCAGGATATACCGATGTGCGGGCATTTTCCCGAAGCAATCTTTCTCCATCCACATACAAACGGTAATCGGCAAAGATACGTTTGGCATAAATATTCCAGCCTGCATACCAATCTCCCCAATCATCCGTAGAGGTCATTCCATAATAGAAACCTCCGTTTTTGTCTGTATAAGAATATTCACGTGACTGTCCGTCAGGTATGGTAATGCCTAATTCGTTTGTACTTAGCGTAGACAATTCTTTTACATTTTCACTACAAGCCATCACTAAAAAAGAAGTAGCTGCGAGTAATATACCCGCAGCTTTCTTCGAAAAGCATAAATTCACTTTGTTGTTGATCATATTTACAGCAACTAACCTATTTTATCGTAACTAATCTATTTCATTATTTTGCAAACCTGTACTCTGCCGTCTTCCATATAAGCCCGTGCCATATAATAACCAACAGGCAAAGCAGACAAACCGACAGAAGTACATTTTTCCTGTGTCATCACCAACATTCCATTCACAGAATATACTTCTACGCGTTTAGCTTCTCCGGCAGGCAGCACCAAAGTATCCATACCTCTATTGTAATATATTAAAGGCTTTTCGGCATCAGGAGCAGTAGTCTCGATACCTGTCAGAGTCGGTTTAAAGTTAGTAAAGAGACGGAATTCATGGGCAGGAACAGCAATAGTCTGTGTAGTGCTTGATACATTCAAAGGCTCATTGTCTTTCAGTAACTCATACCATGTACCAGTTTCCTGGAAAGTTACAGAAAAGTTCTTATCTGCCAGCGTAAAGTTGCCAACAACTACAAGAGACTTGCCGTCAATGGAAGTAGCCGACAAAGTACGTCCATTGTCCCAGTTAGCAGTACCTACTTTCCAGCTAAATGTAGTATTTGAAGCAAACAGTTCAGGATAGGAATGACGTAAATCTAAAAGAGCAGCATACGTCTCATACAATTTCTTTCGATCAGCATCTTCAAAGTAGTCCCAACGTATCGGCTTGGGGTCGGTACGAAAACCACCTTGATCATCATATCCAGAACCGTCGCTATTGTTGTTTATAGAGAAATCATATCCTAACTCACCAAATTGCCAGATCATCTTTGGTCCGGGTACGGTAAGGAAGAAGGCCGCATTGGTGGCTAAACGTTTGGTACGGGTAGAGAGATTAATATTACTTCCTGTTGCAGGGCTCATTCCGGTATTTGTACTCGTAGTTGATGCTATTACTCCGGTATTTCCCCATTTCCAGGCTTTAAACCCTGTACGTTCTTCATCATGACTTTCCATATATCCCACTAAACTACCGGCAGGCATACTTGTTCCCGCATATAAACCAGAAAAATCGGTTTTTGAACCACTCCATCCCATAGCTGTTTCACAATATGCTTCATTTTTATTACACCATAACAAGATACCCGCATCTCCTAACTGCCTTTCTTCACTAGTAGCTGCCAAATGTTCAAAAATAACATAAGCACCCGGTTGCCGCTTTTGTACGGCAGCCGACATACGCTTCAAATTAGCAATACGTGCATTATCCGGTCCATTTGCCCAGTCATTCTCCCCATAAGGAGTATTAGAAAAGCCCTTTGTAAAGTCATAACGGAAACCATCAATTTTATATTCCGACATCCAAAAACCAGCTACACTATCCACCAGAGCACGAGTATACTCACTCTCATGATTAAAATCATATCCCCATGAAAGGCTCGTATTCTTGATATTTGATTCTTGATTATACCACGGATTATCAGCAGAGGGCTTCCCATCCGCATCCTTATACAGAAGATAGAAAGGAGACTGACCAAAGCTATGATTCAGCACAAGATCGATAATAACAGCCATCCCTTGACTGTGACATTCATCCACAAAAGCTCTTAAATCATTCTTTGTACCATAATACTTATCTACGGCAAAATAGAATGAAGGATTATATCCCCAGCTCGTGTTTCCTTCAAATTCATTAACGGGCATTAGTTCTATTGCGTTTACCCCCAGATTCTTCAAGTACTCCAGTTTTTCTTTTGCAGCATTGAATGTATGTTCTTCAGTAAAATCACGAATCAACATTTCATAAATAACCAATTGCTCAGAAGCCGGACGTTCGAAGTTTTTCACTTTCCAATTATATGCAGTCTGGCCAGTCTGTAGAACCGAAACAATGCCTTCTGCCTTTCCGGTCGGATAAGGTTTCAAGTTCGGATATGTCGTACTTTCAATATACGAATCATTCCATGGGTCCAGTACTTTATCAGTATAAGGATCTGCAATATAAATAGAACCATCTACTAAATACTGGAAAGCATATTCTTCACCTTTTGTCAGCCCGGAAAGAGTTATCCAGAAATATTCACCATCTTGTTTCAACTGATAATCCGATTTAGGAGTCCAATCGTTAAAGTCCCCCACTACATATACATACTTTTTTTTCGGAGCTTGTAGTACTAAAGTCACTTCTGTATCACTGATATAGTTAATACCGGGACGCACACCTTTGGGCATTGTCTCCGAGGTACTTGTTCCATTCAGCACTGTTACTTCTTGTGTAACAGAAACAGTTTTACCATTAGCGGTAGCTTCTGCTTTCAACGTATAGCTTCCGGCAGCTGAGAATGTATAAGATTGGGAAATTGTAGTGGCATTAGCTTCAGTAGCTATCTCAGTAGCACCTACATAGAGTTTTAGAGTTGAAGCAACAGAAGCAGAAGCCTTAATTGTAAGAGCAGTATTTGTAATCAAATTTTCCTTCTCAGCAGGCTGATCGAAACGAACGGTTAAACCGGCAGTATGCACATCTACGAATATATCTTTATTACCCGTATCCTTGCCTTCTTTTGATGTATCTGCACTACGAAAAACAAAAGCTAATTGTTTTACTGTTTCTCCATCTTTAACGCCATAATATTCACGAATATTAGGGGTTATTTTCAGTTGCCATTTATCATTTCCTAATGAAGTCAGTTTATACTTCGCCGAGTTATCTCCCCAAGTTGGGGCATATTGCCAACTTGTACCCGTACTGAGTATCACTCCTGTATGTGCATACACATCACCAGTAAAGCCTTTCAGTCCTGCGGTACCTTTCGTTGCATCAAAGATAATGGTTACCTCATCATTTTCTGTTGGGAAATCCGGAGTAGTAGTTACTATTTGCGCTTGCATAGCTAAAACAGCTAACAAGCAAATAAAAAAAGCGTAGAGTCTTTTCATTCGGTATCAATTTATGAGTTAATAGTTCAAAAGTACAGTAGTTATCTCAAATTATCAAGTGCCTGAAACAGAAGCAAGAGAAGAAGTAATGCAAACGGTTGCATGAGCCAAAGAATGCATTTCTTTTATGAACACAAAACAAAAACATATCAGTTTTTTGTAATGCATGAAGATAAGCGAAGCCCTCTTCCCCATATTAGAAAAATAAGGAAGAGGGCTTAATGTAAATTCTAAAATTGGATCACTTAAAAGTTCCTGTACCGTCAGTGAAATTCAAATAGGCTTTCTGGCCTTCTGAAACACTGACCCGTTCTTGATCGCCACCGTTGCCACGATAAACAATCTTTCCATCAAGAACAATAAATTCCACCTTCCACCAATCGTAGCCACCAAAATTGACGCACATACGCACTTCTTTACTTGCCACGAATGCAGGAGACACAAATTCGCCATCCTTTGTTTCCGGAACAACAAACTTTCCTGTTTCATCAATGCTCCATCCTCCGGGAGCCGTATCACCCGTCAAGTAAACGTTCGGAGCCAACACATTAACTATGCGTTCTACACCATTAACAATATGAAGCAGATACCAACCGGCATTCTTGGCTTCCAAATTATTATCAGTATCAGCAACCAAACCTGCGCCAGCTTCATCATTCACCGTTGCCTGACCACCAAAATCATTTCCCCAATCGGCCTGCGGAGCGAATTTAATCTTTTCGCCGACACTCAAATATACAATCGTCCAATAATCAGTGCCTGTACCATTTACCGGAGTAAGTTGTTTCCATACACCACCCCAAGAGTACTCACTGCCCGTCATATAAAGTTCCGTAGGAGCTTCCGTAATTTCATAAGTATAATCCATCATATTAATAGTCATGTTATACTTACCGGCTTTTGCTATCTTTCCTGCACCAGCACCCTCATTCACGAGTTGACCGCTCATAGCATCATCTCCATCAACTTTAGGACCTACAACTCCAGGATTTGCCCAGAAGTCACCTGCGTCAATATTCTTTTGAGGAATAATTTTCCAATGTTGATCATCAACTGTTGTAGTTATGGAGATGGTAAACACAGGATCATCATAAACATTCACATCACTATGGGTGAATTTTATCATACTTGCCTCATCCCATCCAGCCATATCGCCAACAAGATAATAAGATTCTGAGATGTCAGGCTTAATAAGTGTTACTTGTATTTCTGCTTGATTGGAACTTACATAAAAAGCTTGTTCAGCTTGTTTAATGTATGCCATTACAGTTATAGCCAATTTACGTGCAATCGGATTCTTACCATAATAATTCTCCACTGCACTTACGACTTCTTTAGTAGATACATTTCCTGAAGCATCAGCTGCCAAGACAGTTTTTCCCTGTGCAACTCCATTCTCATCTATTTTGCTCAGTACAGCTTCATAAGCAGTAACTTCCATACCTTCCGGAGCATCTATCGACGCTGTAAAAAGCTGAATAGTTTCAGTAGTAACATTCTCCATTTCAATGGCCGCAGCAGGCGTAATATTCACACTTATATTTTTAGCCTCCTCCGCATCAAAACCTTGAGGAGCTGCCCAGTCATCATAATCACCCTTACAACCGCTAAGAAATGCGGTTGTAAGAACTATACCATATATGAATGATTTTCTCATACTAATCAATTATTTGTTTATTCATTATTATTTACTGTAAAAATGATAGTAACCGGTAATATCATTAAAGATGACTCGATAATCGCCAGCCTCTACAGGAATATTATCACCGCCGCCAACACCCCAACCGAACGGGAAATTAGCACCGCCCCAGTTAGGATTCCAGCTGCTATCAACGAGGAACTTCATCCCTGTATTTTCAGTTATGCTCATATCGTACATCCATACATGTGGACGAGCACCCGCATAAGTATCTACTGGAGACATGCTCACAGCTCCATCTCCCCAATTAGTAAAGTCACCTGCAATCATCATCTGCGAGTATTCAGCCGGCTCCTTGTCAAGGGCAGTGAATGTCAAAGTGTTCGTATAACAATCAAGGTCAATTCGATAGTAGCCTGCCGAAGGAACTTTAAAATCAGAACCTTCACCGCTATCATCTTTCAGACGAGGCTGATTAATATCACCATCAACAGCTCCCCATTGATCGGCCCACTCACCAGGAACACGAACAATCTTGAATCCAAGTTCAGGCGTGAAATAACCTGTAAAAGTAAGCGGTCCTTTACCCGTTGCCTCATCAAACTTACCACCTTCTACTGGAGACATCGGATAAACAGAAACACCGATTTCCGAACCCCATGCACCATCTCCTACACAAGCACCGATAAGATACCACAATTCAGTATCCGCAGCAACCAACGCTTGAAAGAAAGGTTTAACTTTCACTGTTATACTGTTTGAATAAGTGTTTTGCTTAGAACTCAGAACGCCATTAAGACGTATATATACATCCAGATTATCTGGTATTTGCTCTTCTGCCGTATATCCACCTATTTTCATAATGGCTTTATTGAAATCTTTAGCAGCAACATCAAATTTAGCCTTCGTACTATAACTTTCCAATTGTACAAATTTGGGATTGCCTACTATTTCACCGTTCTCATCAAGCACATTTTCCCATTCATTAGTCAATGAAAGTTGCGGATAATAGCTTACAGCAGCCGTATAACCGAATTCCGGTTGTTTACAAGACAGTTCAATCCCCTCACAATTAGCCAAATCATACACATTACCAGCCAATGCTGGTGTATTCAGCACAAAACTATCAGGTACCGTCAAGGTAGGATTGGAGTCTCTGTCATCTTCACACGATGTAAAGCCCATAAGAGCAACACCTGCCAACAAAGATGCAATAATATATTTTTTCATATTCCTTGTTTTCATTTAGAGATTAATAACCAGTATTCTGTTTCAGATTTTTATTATTTGAGATCTCATTTACCGGTAAAGGGAAAATACTCATATAAGAGGGGAATTGATTACCCTCATAAACTCCTCCCATCCATTCCCACTTATAGCTGGACTGTCCGGCAAATTTGCCAAAACGAATAAGATCGACACGCCGACGTCCTTCAAGCCAGAACTCACGGCTCCATTCATCACAGATATCGTCCAATGTATAAGTACTCTTTACAGGGGCATGTGCACGTGTACGCAATTCGTCTATTTTCGCTTTGGCATCACTATTACCAATAGCACCATTCTTGCGAACAGAAGCTTCCGCATAAGTCAAATATGCCTCAGCTATACGCATAACGGGCAAGTCTGTATTGACAAATTCAATAACTGCATTATTACTTCCATCAGAATTAACATTGCGGAATTTCACGCAGCTATATCCCAAATTTTCATCAGTACCTTCATCGGAAACAGAAATATCCATTCCTTTATTGAAGAACAATGCACGGTCGTCATTTGCGGCAGTAATCATATTCTGCAATGTTGCAGCTTCAGCAGGTTTAGTCGTAAAGAACTTATCAATAAGTTGCTTGCGCAAACGAATACATTTACCCCAATTATTATCGGCACCTGAAGGAGCATAATTGTCTGTCGGCACCTTGTTAGAGTAAGACGCCTGGATAAGGAAATTAGTTCCTTCATAACTTTTGGTAGTTTCACCATCAGTAAGACCTACCAATAAATTTTCATATTGTGCTCCATTACGATTATTATCGGCCAAGAATAACATTTGATAACCTGTATATTTCTCACCAGTTACTGGATTAGTAGCTCCCGTTGTATTAAGATGATAATAACCATTATTGATAACCTTTTCAGCATAAGTCATGGCATCATCCCAACGAGGTGTACCTGTATAGACTTCTGCATTCAAATAAATACGTGCCAAGAGGTTCCAAGCAGCCACACGGTCAGCACGGCCGTAAGTGTTTTTACCAGGTTCTGCCATCAAATCAGCACATTCTTTTAATTCTCTCTCAACATATTCAAAAAACTGGCTTCTTGAATAGCCTAAAGCCATTTCAGCAGACACAGTTTCAGTAAAGGCCGCATTTCCATACAAGTCCATAACAAGCGCATAGTTATAAGCACGTATAAAACGTACTTCCGCATTACGTATCTCTTGGTCTGCTGCATTACCCTCTTGACCTAAATAGAAATTACAAAGTGTAATTGTGAAATAAAGACGATAATAAAGAGCAGCCGAGAATACGCAACTCTCTCCCCATGAGTTGTGAAGCAATTCCGGTATACCAGCATCTGTTGCCCATACCCAATGTGCCTCGTCAGCAGTAAATTCGTTGAGATACCACTGAGAACGGAACATACCTGAACGTCCTTCATCAACATCATCAATATCACCATTGCCATTAGGTCCTGATTGCCCTGTCAGACTAAAACTAGCATAAATTTTGTTGAAGACGGCGTCATTATCGAACTCCATCGTTTGCTGCGGATTAATTGGACTGACATCCAAGTCGCCTATACAAGAACTAAAGTTCAATGTTAGCGCAAGTGCCGCAGCAGGTATTATTGATTTCAGTATTTTTGTTTTCATGTTATTTTTCTATAATATGGTTTAGAAATTAAGACTTACACCAAATACACCAGTGAATGGACGGGGGTAAATATTACCATCATAGCCACCATTGATTTCCGGATCAATGCCTTTGTATTTAGAGATTGTAAAGACATTCTGAGCTGTAAGATAAGCACGACCACTAATTTTCATTCCGAATAACTTTTCGAAGCTATATCCCAAAGTGATATTATCGCACTTCAAGAATGAAGCGTTCTGAATGAAGTAGTCAGACAAAGCATCTTCCGTAGAAATATAACTCCAATCCTTGGCCATTGCCATATTGGTTACATTGTGCCATGTATTACCATTGAACAAACGTTCTACAGAAATATTCGAGCGTCCGGCTTCTACACCGTTATAAGCATAATTACCAAGACTTGCACGAAGAGAAAAGCCAAAGTCCCAATTCTTGTAAACCAATTTAGACGTCATACCCATTATCACATCAGCATCAGCCTTTTTATAGAAATAACGGTCTGCCGAGTTGATAGTACCATCTCCATTACGATCTACAAACTGTCCCTCAATAGGTTGGCCATTCTGGTCATAAACCTGTTGATAAGTATAGAAAGCTGATACCGGATGTCCCACAGCCCAAGCTTTAATACCATCTGAGCCAGAATCACCTACAGCAAGACCTCCATGCAAGATTTTATAATCAGCATCATCGCTTGCTAACAGCTTATCAATCTTATTATCATTATAAGTTATATTATAGCCCAATTCCCAACGCCAATCTTTCGTTTGGATAGGCCGATAAGTGAACGACAATTCGACACCCTGATTATGTAGCTCACCAATATTACTTGTAACCTTATTCTTAAAGTTAGAACCTGCAGCAACAGCCACTGTATTGATAAGGTCAGTAGTCTTTCTGTAATAATAATCTAAATTTACAGTAAAACGATCATTTAAAAGACTCAAATCAATACCAGCATTGTAGGTAGTAGTCTTTTCCCAAGTCAGGGCGGCATTATAAGCATCAGGGCGGTAAGTCATACCGTTGCCTACAATTGGATAATATGCACCCAAACCATTAGTCGTATAAGAAGCAAAATAAGTGTAATCGCCAATACCTTCCTGCTGACCAGTTTTACCCCAACCTAAACGAAGTTTCAAATCAGAAACGACTTTAGAATCTTTGAGGAAAGCTTCTTCATTGATTTTCCATGCAGCTGCAACAGAAGGGAACAATCCCCAACGATTGTCTTTATGGAAACGTGAAGAACCGTCATTACGCAGCGTAACAGTCAGTAAATAACGATCCATCAACGAATAGTTCAAGCGACCAAAGAAAGATACCAAATAATTCTCAGTCTTATAGAGAGTATTCTCTGACGGGTCTTTTATTTCACCGGGATGTTCCTTGTTGGTATCAGGATAAGTACCGTAATAGTAATAATCAGTTTCTTTATGGAAATGCTGCCATTCATAACCACCCATTACATCGAAATGATGATTCTTGCCAAAATCCTTAGTGTACTGGGCATACATATTCAGTGAAAGATTATAAGTGTCCTGAGTATTCCAGCCCTGACTGCCATAATAATAATTGTCGTAATTATAACGGCTATAATATTTGTCACTCTTACCACTCTTCAAGTCCATACCGGCATTCACATGTAAATGGAGATCTTCAAGACCATGAATTTTATAATCCAACTCAATATTTCCAGTCAGCTCCTTACCTTTACCCTTATCTGAAGTTGTATTTAAATAAGCCATAGGATTACGCGTAGACAGAGAGTTAATAGAATATTTCCATTCATCATCACCACGATCTACAGGTGAACTGTATTGGAAATAGCCACCAAAGTTTTTGTTGTAGAATTCACTGTCAATCATAACAGGCTTTGTTGGATCCATTTCACTGGCCGCACCAATAGCACTGGTATTAGCATACGTTGTATTAGAATACATTCCTTTGGCATTAAAATTCACAGTCAAATGATCGTTCAAGAAAGTAGGATTCAAGCTCACACTAGCTGTATAACGCTCAAAGTCTGAGGTTTTAAGAATACCTTGCTGTTTTGTATAACCCAAAGAAACACGATAAGGAAGATTCTTATAAGCACCAGTCAACGTGATGTTATGGTCGGTAGCAATGGCCGTGCGGTAAATCTCATCTTGCCAATCTGTATCAGCAAAAAGATGTTGAGCTCCATCAGCTGGTGTTCCATCAGCATTATATGCACTCCAGTAACCCATATTCTTATAATAGTCACTGGCTTCCCAATCAGCACCTTCCAATCCACTCTTGTTCTTTATAAAGTTCATGAATTCATTAGCACTCAGCACATCCAACTTATTAGTCACAGTACTCACCGATACATTTCCATTATAAGAAATAGTCGGCTTCATATTTTTGTGTCCTTTCTTAGTGGTAATAATAATCACACCATTAGAAGCACGGCTACCATAGATTGCTGTAGCAGATGCATCTTTCAACACTGTAAAGCTTTCAATATCATTAGGATTTACAAGATTTAAAGGGTTGGACATACCTTGCATACCGTAATTATCCATAGCCAGACCATCGATTACAATCAACGGATCATTGCTGGCATTCAATGATGAACCACCACGAATACGAATTGAAGCTCCGCCACCCGGTTCGCCGCCACTGTTCTGAACATTAACACCAGCAATCTTACCGGTAATCATGTCTTGCGCACTAACCTGCAAACCTTTGTTCATTTCATCAGGTTTGATAGCTGTCACCGATCCGGTTAAATCGTTTTTCTTAGCGCGACCATAACCAATTACGACAACTTCACTCAACAACTCGGCATCGTCCTTCAAGGTAATAATTACCGAAGGAGCCGCAGCCACTTCCTGAGTCTGATATCCAATGAAAGAAACCACCAGCGTTGCCCCTTTGGGAACACTCAGTGTAAAATTACCGTCAAGGTCGGTGATTGTACCATTCGAGGTATTACCTTTTTCCACGACATTAGCGCCAATCACCTCACCCATGGCATCTTTTACATGCCCTTTCACGGTGATGTTCTGTGCATAAACGCTAACAGACAAGAATAACCCCATCAATAGGGGAAGAATCATTCGATAGATTCTAAGATTAACTTGCTTCATGCATTTAAAAAATTAAAGTTAACAATATTAATTACCTATATTATATATTCGAAATTATCTTTCGATTGCTTTTTCTTTTATAAGGTATCTATAACACGACGCAACAAAAATATGCTTTATTAAAATATTAAAATATAAGAAATATGAGAAATATGCAATTGCAACAGTGCAAACGATTGCAGGAAGTTGCGCCATTACACAAGAAAAGGATTAGTCTTTGAGATAGACAAATACATAATCATTTTCAAGGAACAAAGAATTACAAAATGTCAAAACAACAATAGAAATACTTATTTTACATCCATAATGCTAGCCCATTCTTCGAATAAATGAAGAATAAGAATGCACTAAAACCGCATATTATTGCAGCTTTGATAGCTATTTATACAGAAAAGGGTTACTACTTACAGGTAAAAGAGTTACTACTTACAAGCAAAAGGGTTACTACTTACAGCCAATACACTTATTTGCATCACGTCTCTCACCTATAAGAGCTATTTTCCATGAATATTTCATTCTAAAACGAATGTAAACATTTCGCTATTCAACTATTAGTCTGACATTTGTTTCTTTTCATTGTCATATTTCCAACTCTATAGGTCTACGGCCAGAAATAGCGCACTCTCAGCTAACCTAAAATACAATTTGTCACAATGACAATTAGGCATATCCTCGTCCTCACTAATTCAGCCTCCTATATAAAGCAACCATTATGGGTCGTACATATCCCATCCCTGTCGCACATTTGTTATAATTACAAACGGGAGGACAGGAATGGAAAAGCTTCTTAAATCAATACCTTATTATTTTGAAGAATAAAGTGTAAGTTTACCGGACTTTACCCCTTTGGCTTTAGCTTCAAATACGATCTCACCGGCTTGCTCGGCAGCCTGAACAATTGCCGTCAACTGACCGCTGAAAGCAGGCATCTTCGGCAAGTGGAACAAATCGAGTGAAGTAGCATCTCCATTAGCAGCAGCACGATAATGGCCCGCACCTTTCACCGTAAAGTTAACAAGACGACTATCCGAAGGACAGAGGTTTCCATCTTTATCAACCACGCGAACTGTGATATAGGCCAAGTCTTTGCCATCGGCAGTAAGTTGCGAACGATCAGCTACCACTTCCAAGTGATGAGGTTTACCGGCAGTACGTACCACTTTCTCCTCTGCTATTTTACCTGAAGCATCATAAGCTATGACTTTCACTTCACCCGGTTCATAAGGAACATCCATCCACATCAAGCGGTAACGACGTTGGAGAGCAAGCGCATCTTTGCCTTGAATAGCTTTACTTTCTTCGGCTGTCAGTTTATGCTGTTTACCATAACTTTTCCCATTAACGAAAAGTTCGGCAGTCGGATAGTTTGTGTAAACGAAGACAGGTGTATTCTCTCCTTCCCGACCCGGCCATGTCCAGTGAGGAAGTACATGGAGTGTATTCACATTTTTATTCCAAAGACTACGATACAAATAGTAGCGGTCTTTAGGGAGGCTGGCAAGGTCAATAATACCAAACAAAGAACTATGACTCGGCCATGCATCCGTATCATAGGGAGAAGGCTCACCCAGATAATCGAATCCTGTCCAAACGAATTGACCGATAGTCCAGTCGTAATCATCTGCTAAAGCAAAATCCTCATCGGGAACATTAGACCAAGAACAATGCTCCAAATCATAACCGGAAGACTGATGATCATCGTACTTCGCATCTCCGCGTTTCTCTACAGGGAATTTATATACGCCACGGGAACTAACGGTAGAAGAAGTTTCGGAACCAAGCACTATATTCTGCGGTAGCAATTCATAAGCTTCCAGATAACGGTGTGCACGATAATTAAAACCGGGTACATCAATCATTGCTGCAAAGCCATTCTTCAAAACACAGGAAACCTGATCCATACCGCAAGTAACAGGGCGTGTCGGGTCTTCACGATGACAGATATCCTGTAAGAAAGAAGCAACTTTATAGCCTACCGGGCTACATTGGGTAGGAACTTCATTGCCGATGCTCCACATCACGACACAGGGATTATTGCGGAACTGATGCAGCATATTTATCATATCGCGTTCTGCCCACTCGTTGAAATAGCGGTGATAGCCATTCTCACATTTGGCAATATCCCATTCGTCGAAAGGTTCCACCATCATCATAAAGCCCATTTCATCACAGAGTTGCACTAACTCCGGCGCAGGCATATTGTGAGCGGTACGAATAGCATCGCAACCCATATCTTTCAACAGTGTGAGTTGGCGACGTAATGCAGCAACATTGATGGCAGCACCTAACGGACCAAGATCGTGATGATTACATACCCCCTGGAACTTACGGTGCTTACCATTCAGGAAGAATCCTTTGTCGGCAATGATTTCTATGCTACGGATACCAAAACGAGTAGTGTATTCATCCGTTTGCTTGCCATCGGCATAGACTTTGGAAACAGCCTTATATAAATAAGGTGTCTCCGGCGACCACAAGCAAGGAGCATTCACCAGGAAGTTTTGTTCAAAAGGTTGACCATGATTAATCTTACGGGTATTATCCTTCGTTGTAACAACTTTCCCATCGGGAGAGATAATTTCTGTTACGATACGGATATCTTTTCCTTCATCATTAGCAATAGTCGTCAACAGACGTACTGAGGCATACTCATCAGAAACATGAGGAGTAGTCAGCTGAGTACCCCATACAGGAACATGCACTTTATCAGTACTCACTACACGCACATTGCGATAAAGTCCTGCACCAGGATACCAACGGGAAGATTGAGGCTTATTCTCCAGACGTACAGCAAGGGTATTGTTTTTACCATCTTTATTCAGAAGCTCGGTGACATCACAATGGAAAGAATTATAACCGAATGGCCAGAAACATGCTTCTTGCCCATTGACGTATACACGGGCTTCACTCATTGCACCATCAAAGACAAGTGTCGTCTGCAGATCAGCGGGAGCATCGAACGTAGTACGATACCAACCTATTCCTACGTAAGGGAGTCCACCTGTACGTCCGGTCTTGACAGAAGCCTTCTTTTCGAAGTTCTGCGTTACTGCTACTTCCTGCAAGTCGTTGCTACGATCGAAAGGACCGAAGATGGCCCAGTCGTGAGGTACCGTTACAGTTTCCCATTTGCGATCATCAAATTCAGGCTTCATAGCTTCTGTTACTTCACCCTTCGTAAACTTCCAGTTCTTCTCCAAAAGTGTTTCTATACGCTGAGCTTTTGCCATCAAAGAAAAAAGGATACAGCAGGAGAAAGAGATGAATAGTATCTTCTTCATTTTCAATCAAAGTGTTTAATTAATGTTATTTAAAAGCATCCATTATAACAGTAGGACGACCCTCTTCTGTAAATGCTCCCAATCTATATTGACTCGGCCTGCACTCCGGTTCCCAATAGAACACTCCTTTACAACGACCGTTGGTATTTTCCTTGCACTCCTTCAAGATACGGGCAAGCTGCCTCTTTCCCTCGTTCAAAACAGAGTTACTTGCCAATTTACCATTGTCATCGGCACACTCCATACCGGTTTCTACCACCATTACATCACAATTGTACTTGGTGCTCAAAGCCTTGATGTTGCTGATACAGTCCGTAATGACGGCATCGGCAGATGAATAGCCTTCTTTGGCATCACGCGACCAATAAGGGTAAAGCGACATACCTATCATGTCCCACTTGCCGCCATTCTTCTTCAATTCATCGAAGAACCAGGTGAATAAGCCGCTGTCCCATCCATTGTCCAAGTGAACAATCACAATAGCATCGGGAAAAACCGACTTCACAGCATCGTATCCGGTAGTGACGAAAGCACCAAGGTTGGCCCAATTCATGGGATATACCACTTTGTCGGTAGCACTTGCCGGTGCATCTTTCAAATCCTTCTCCGTCACATTATAAGATGCGCCGCTCAAAGCCACGTCTTCATCCCACAACATGCCCGGGCGAATTTCATTCCCCACTTGCACCCATTTAGGAATAACCCCTATCGTCTTCAAGGCCTGAAGTACACTCACTGTATGGTCTTTAATGGCACTTTTCAAGTTTGCCAGATTTTTTCCGACCCATGACGCGGGTTTGTTTTGCTGGGCGGGGTCGGCCCACCAATCACTGTAATGAAAGTCTATCATTACATCCATCCCCAACTCTTTGGCTCTTTTGGCCTTCTCCACCACATCGGCAGTGTTACACCAATTGCCATGTTTACTCGGGTCTACCCATACGCGAATACGGATGGCATTAAGCCCCAGTTCCTTCATCAGAGCCGTGCACTCACGCTGCTCACCTTTGGCATTATAGAAGTTGTAGCCTTTGGATTCGTATTCGGTGACCCATCCTATGTCAGCACCTTTGGCAAATTCTACCTCTGTAGTTCCATCGTCACCATCGGGATCGACATCGGGCACAGGAATTATTTCGTTATTACTGCTACACGCTACTATAGAAAAAGTAACACCCAAAAAGAAAGACAAAAATTTCATGTGTTTCATGGCAAATATAGTTATCAATGATACAAATATAATAAATAAAAGCATAATCATTCAAGCCAGATACTCCCTATCTCTATTTCCGTAGACTTCTCAGCAACTCCATCAAAAGAGAGTTCGAGAGTTTCAATCCCTTCTACCTTGAAAGATATTTCAGTCTGCGGACGGAAATAATTATCAAGGAAGACCGGATAGACGTGGGGAAGTAAAGCTGTATTTGTTTGCTTCAAATCCTGCAAGGATACACGAATGATACCATCAGTCGCAGCGGCACACGAAGCAAGATAGGTATATCCGTCAGAAGTAATGAAGCCGGCTTTTAGTCCTTCGGGGATCTTCTTCGCATGGATACACAAAGTGCGGCAGGAAGCGAGTCGCTCAGGACGTCCATCGATATCATCTTTAATATAACGACGAAGAACGAAGACAGACGCCTTATCTTTAGACTCGAAAGTGATGCGCAAGGTCGGCTTATCTGTCGGTGCATTTTGTATTAATTGGCGGTTCGTACGGCTCCATTCGGGCATAGTATATGTTTCCAATTTACTGTCAGCATCCACTATTTCCAGCAGAGACAGTGATTTTTCAGGAGCGACTATGTTGGTTTCCCACAGGGTAGCCGAAGTATAGTCCCAATCCAGTGGACTCCTGGCTACTCCCGAAGGAAACGTTTGTCGCTTATCGCCTTGACAAACGACGATGTTATACCTAAAACAACCCTCTTTTATCTCTGTAGCAGGTACGGTAGCACGATAAGTGTAACCGCCTGTATGATTCATTTTCAGATAAGGATTCTTTTCATTCCAGAAAGATATCTTATCTGTGTAGATAATAACGGAATCGGGCATTTCATTACCCGCCACAATGGCCTCTATCTGTAAATCTTTACCGGCATCTACTGTTTTGGCAGGAGAATGAGTAACAGTAAAACCTTTATTATCTGAAATGGATGGACATACATATTCACCAAGAGTAATATTCTGCCAATGAGCATCAGCAGTCCATTTACCGGAAGCAGATATACCTTCACGCTGTAACAAATAAACGCCCGGACGGAGGGTAGAAATCTTACCATTCGCAGCTTGTGTACTGAATGTATTTCCATTATTCAAGCCGTTCACCCGGAATTGCTTACCTAAATCAGGTAAATTCAGAGTCATATCCCATGCACCGGAAACAATGCGCATTACTTCTTTATCCAAAGAAGGCTTTGTAAACGGATCACTAACCTGTACGGCATCGGGCATTACTTCCAAACGCCAAACACCCTCTTCCAAACGATCCAGCCAATAAACTCCCGTACCTTCATAATTCACCACCGGAGATTTGCCACAACCTGCAATTGCGCGAAGCTGAGAAATATCTTTCGGACGGGTTTGAGTTGTATTGGAATAGTAGAATTTCTCTCCGTCATTCAGTTCGCTTAAATCCTGCACATAGCTGACACGAAAATCATTGAATAATGTATCTGCCGGATAATTGCCAAAACTCTCTCCTCTGCCCACTTTCTGCGCCGCTTCTGCGGCAATCATCAATCCGATAGCCTTATTCGGGGTGTATGCTACATTCAGGTAATGAGTCTGGTATTCAGTATTGTAGGCCGCCATGTCGATAGGATCATAAGCAAACTGAGTAATCCACTGGAAACCGGCTGTACGGAAAGTGCGTACAGTGGCCGGATACATATAGGAATAAAGAATATCAGCGGGATCAAATTCATAAACCATACGGGCCTTCTTATCGAAACCTTTCAGATTAGAGAAAGGAATATCATAACGGTCAACGAAAGGCAAGAAGTTCCCCTTGCGGGTATGTCCGGATACAAGCCCAATGGGATACCATTGATAGGTAGTACCTTGTATAGCTGTAGAATAATAAGCCTCTACCACATGCTGGTTATGGCTGACATTGTAGAACACCGGTTTACGGTTGCCTGCACGTTTCAGGACGGACAGCATCTTATTTATGTAATTACGCGTTTCGACTACAGTGCCGGGATGGCAAGGCTCATTGTTTATTTCAAAGCCTACGATATAAGGATCGTCTTTGTAAGCATAACCTGTATAAGGATTCACGTGGCGTACAAGAGCAGCAATATACTTTTCCTGTGCAGCAATAGCTTCAGCATCGCTGTGAACGGCACATTTATCATAATGGGATGAAAAGCCACCGGTGGGTTGGTTGCGTTCCGGATAACCGTTGCCAAAATCAGTCTGTGCCGTGATAACGGTACGGATACCACGTTCCTGTAATTTATGGATAAGGTAGTCCAATAATTCCAGGTGTTCATTTTCCAGCAAGTTACCTTCTGCATCGGAAATTTCTACGTCCCAGATGTGAATACGGTAAGCATTCAGTCCCAAACGTGCCATGTGATAGACATCACGGTCGATAGCAGTTTTACGGTCCACTCCCAGATAGCCCATCGCCCGATAGGCATGTGCAAAGGGTAAGGTATAGTTCACACCAAAGAAAGAAGCTTCTTTCTTCGTATCCGACCAACGCATGACGCCGCCGGCATCTACATAAATAGTAGGAACACTTTTTTGTACTTTGTTCTGTGCCGGAGCAACTACTGCCAGCAAACAAATAATCAAGGTAAGAATGTGTCTCTGCATGTCATCAAATTCAAGTTGGTTTTTCTTGACGGCAAAAGTAATGGAGGGCTATTATTTGTCAAAGCAGATATCGGACATAAAACAACACAAAAAGGACATGCATTGATTATCAGTGATATCCATAGGCAAATTCCGAATTAGAATATAATAACAACCAGAAACAATTAATCGGACGAACTGGTATTTTTTCTCCAGATTCTTGTAATTATTAGGCATAAAGAAGTATCTTTGGCGCATTCTTTATACAAGAGATTAAATGAGAAGACACACCAACATACTAATTTTGCTGCTCCTCACAGGACTCTGCATTTCTGCAGGGGCGCAAAATAATCCCTATAAGATAGACGACTCATTATATCCCATCTTCCAACGTGCCATCAAATGGCGTACTCAACCCCAAGGACTACTTATTGCTGATACGCTTTATGCGGAAGCCACGCAAAAGAAAGACAAGAAAGCACAATGCCTGGCGTTAACAATCCCTGTCAGCTTTTATCTGAGTACCAATAATTATGAGAAACTGGAACAAGCAGCAACCCGAGCTAAAGAAGAAGCAAGAAAAAATAATTATCTCCAATATTATTATTCTGCCTGTACCAACGAAATAAACTGCCTGTTGAATAACGGACATTCATTGCGAGCCCTGCAAAAAGCTGAAGAAATGAAAATACAGGCTTTCAAAGATCAGCACGAGTATGGGATATTTTCGTGTATCTTCACTTTAGGGAACATTTACTACATGCGTCAAAACAGGGAGGTAGCCACAGAGTACTACAAAAATGCGTTGGAATATATGCTAAAGAACCTACCCGATCAGGACCCGACATATATGTATATAAACCTTTCTGAATATTATCGGGATAAAGGCGAAGGTGAAGTGGCTTTGGAATATGCAGAGAAAGCTGCTAAAGCCGCTAAAACCAATGAAAGTCGTGTAGCCTCCCTGCTAAATAAATGCGAAGTATTGTATTCCATGAAGCGTATTGATGATTTTAATGCTTGTTATGATGAATGCACGCAGGTAATAGAACAATATGGTGTCATTCGCAAGACAGCCGTACAACGCCTGCATATCTATAAACTCATTCTAAATAAAAATTACGATCAGGCACATACTGAAGCGGATTCCCTACGCAATTTATTGTCAGCCAACCAGATGCATCATGAAATATATCTGAAATCAGGAAACTATGAAAAAGCTTATATCTATAATAACTGGCTCCACAATTATCAGGATTCTGTCAACCGTCAGGTACAGTCATCAGACATCGCCGAACTAAATGCACGTATAGGTACTGAACGCATAAAATTGGACGCCAAAGCCCTGGAATATCAGAATACAGCACTCAACCTGAAGAATACCCAGCTGGAACTGGACCGGACAAAGTCGCAGTCTGAACTGGAAATGATGAATATCGAGAATAGTAAGTTAGTACTGGAAAACCGGAATCTGGATCTGGCACGCCTCAATGTAGAAGCGGAAAAGCAAAAGGCCATTTTAAAAGAGCAACAAAGCGCCTCCCAACATTACATCGTAACCCTCAGTCTTGTGCTTTCATTCTTGTTTCTTTTCACCTGCTTCCTGATATTCTACCTGTACAGACGCCGTAAAACAATGGCTATCCTACAGGAGAAAAACGAAGAGCTCACCGTTGCACGCGATCATGCTGAGGAATCGGACCGGATGAAAAGCTTCTTTATACAGAACATGAGTCACGAAATTCGCACACCACTCAATGCCATAGTCGGATTCTCACAGGTATTATCTACTCCGGACATGGAAGTTGACGACGAAGAAAAGGAAGAGTTCAGCATGCTCATCCAGCAGAATTCCGAGTTGCTGACTACACTGATCAATGATGTCCTCGACCTTGCCAGTCTGGAAAGTGGTAAATACAGAATGCATTTGGCGCCCCACCGTTGCAATGAATTATGCCAGGTAGCAATGGTTTCCGTTGTGCATCGTAATCCGAAAAAAGTGAAGTCTTATTTCACTTCCGATGTGCCAAATGACTACCTGTTTGTAACGGACAAAGAACGCTTGCAACAGGTACTTATCAATTTCCTGACCAATGCGGAGAAACACACGGAACGGGGTGAGATTCACCTTCATTGCTCTCTTACGGAGAATCCGGGAAAGATAACCTTCTCCGTTGCAGATACTGGTCCGGGGATTCCGGCAGACCAGGCAGATTGCGTTTTCGACCGGTTCAGCAAGCTGGATGAATTCAAACAGGGCACAGGACTCGGATTGAACATCTGTTCCATCATTGCCGGACGCCTGAAAGGGGAAGTGAAACTGGATAAGAATTATACCGGAGGAGCACGTTTCCTGTTTATACTTCCGCTCGACAGTGTGCCTGATAAATAAAGTTCTGCTAAACAAAACTCACCACTCGTTGTTCTTTTCGAAACGATAACAATCTAATGAAGGAACAATGAAAAAGTTGACGTATTCTTTATTGCTTCTGATGCTCCTGACATCAGTTCCGGCCCTGGCCGATTATGCGCCTGTCAATGTGCAGACAGCACTGAAAAAGATGTATCCTGCCGCCAAGGATGTTGCCTGGTCACGGGATGAGACTTACTATGTAGCGGACTTTATACAGAATGGTTTCGACACAAAGGTCTGGTTCAACTCCAAAGCGCAATGGGAAATGAGACAGATTGACTGGGAAACAATGGATGAAGTGCCCAATGCCGTGTACAATGCTTTTGCTGCAAGCGAATATTCCGATGGAATGGTGCAGGGAGTCACCTTAGTTCAGTTTCCCAAACGGGAAGCGGTGGTTTCTGTAATTGTGGGAATGGCAAATACACAGACCAGGTACCAACTACTGTTCACCCTCGACGGTGGACTGGAGGATGAACGCAATGCAACCTATTTCAATAACCTGCTTGGCGCGGAAGTCTTCTTATAAAGCCCCCCCTTCAGACATACTGCTTCGGCGTCACCCCAAACTCTGCCTGGAAGCATTTAGAGAAATAGGAATGATTGGAGAAACCGACCATATACATCACTTCAGCCACAGTAAACTTCTGCTGTTTCAGCAGCATAGCCGCCTTTTTCATGCGGATGGACTTAATGTATTCCACAGGTGTTATACCCGTCAGTTGCTTTATCTTGCGATACATCTGCTTGTTATTAATATCGGTCCATTCACAAAGGGCATTCACATTCAGTTCGGAGTCCGAGATATGTTCTTCAATCAGATGAATCACGTTTGCCAGAAACTTCTCATCATAAGAAACCGCCTCTATCTCCTTCGGAGTGGAAAGAACTTCCATACGGGCTTTCGCTTCATGCGTCTCCCAGCTATGTAATAACTGCTCCACGCGCGAAAGTAAAATATCCGGTTCAAAGGGTTTAGGAATGAAAGCATCTATATGTAACTGGATACTTTCAAGCTCTGTTTCCTTATCACTTTTCGCCGTCAGCAAGATAATGGGAATAGTAGATGTGGGAATATTCTTCTTGATATGACGCACCATTTCAAGTCCATCCATTACGGGCATCATGACATCAGCTATAATCAGATCGGGCATTAATTCCATAGTGAGTTCCATACCTATCTTACCATTATCCGCTAAACGGCAACGATATTTGGTATGCAGTATCTGATAGATAAACTCTGAAACCTCCGGAGTATCATCCACAATCAGAAGCAATGGTGCATCCGAAGCAGGCATACCTGTATCTGGAACCACAACTTCAACTCCGGCAGCGACAGGTTCGATATCAGAAGAAACAGTTTCCGGAGAAACCTCTACGGCAGAGTGTTCCATAGCAATCACCGGAAGGGTCAGCGTAATGGTAGTACCTTTATTCTCTTCTGAAGAAAGTTGAACATTACCACCATGCAGTTCCGTATAAGTCTTTACCAAATATAGTCCGATACCCGTTCCCTCCTTTTTGCCTGCCGTCTTGGGAGACTGGAAGAAACGCTGGAAAACATACGGCTGATCCTGCCGGGGAACACCTATACCTGTATCGGATACAGAGATATGCACCTCTTTATCAGAAGCCTGCAAACGAAGCGTTACCTCACCCTCTTCCGGAGTGTACTTCACGGCATTGGACAAGAGGTTATCCAAGATAGATTCCAGTTTTATGGCATCCATCTGTATGTATATCTTTTCACGGTCGGTATGAAAATGAAAAGTTAGTTTCTTCTCTTTCGCCTTCTCCTCTGCATACAAAGCAAATAAGCCACGCGCAAAAGATACCAGTTCGATTTGAGAAAGTATCAACAACGTATTGTTGCCACTATCCACCCGGTTGAAGTCTAATCCCTGATGAATGAGTGAATTCAGCTTCATGGCATTTCGATGCACCTGCTCCAGTTGTTTCTTCTCCTGCTGATCCTTGATACCGGGCAGCAATTTGCTGATAGGGGCGATAATCATGCTCAACGGAGTTTTTAGGTCGTGGGAAAGGTTGGTGAAGAACTCCATTTTCGCCTGCGATTGTTCCAAAATTTTCTCCTTCTCCATACGCTCCAGCTTCAAGCGATTCTTAACGCGGAAGAAGTTGATGGTCCAGACCACCAGTATCAGACAGAGCAAGACATAGAGCGCCTTGGCCCACGGAGTATAGTACCAGGGGGGAATGATATGAACCTCCAGTGTATAAGCCCGGTCCGATGGTTTTCCATAAGCGTCCAACTTACTCACCAACAGACGATAGTCTCCATAACTCAGGTTATTGTAAGTGATACGGTTCGTATTCGCTTTCAGCAAGTTCCACTCACGATCCACACCTTCCAGACGATATACAAGTTTGCTTTTTTCTTCAAGAGAATAAGACAGGTCGGAAAGTTCAAAGGCAAGGTTATTCTGGTCATAAGCCAGTTCTATCCGTTGCGAGTAGCGGATACTTTGTTCAGGCAATGAGGAAGTGCCGGAGCGTCCGGTATCGGAATGTGAAAGATCAGTTTGTGAGATATTGGGCTGATACAGTTGGTTGTTGATATAAATGGCAGTCAGGATAAGCGGCTTTTCGGTGTGTTCCGCCAGCAGAGCTTCCGGTGAAGATATGGCAAAGCCATCTGCCGTACCCAAGTAAAATTCTCCGCTTGTCCGGTCGAAGAACATACTGGTGAAACGTTTATCAGTGATATTCAGCCGACGGATTTCCAGCGTTTGCTGGTCTGCCACCCAGAAACCGTCGGTAGTAGATATCCAGATTTTTCCGTCAGCCTCAGCCATGGAAAGTATTGCATAGTGATTGTACTCATCGAAAGGAAGCATACGGATACTATCGTTATCAGGCTGTACACGCATCACACCACCGGGAAAGCCTATCCAGATATGACCGTCTTGGGCAGAGAGGATGAAGTTGGGGGTTCTTTCGCCTGTCAGTTCGTCCGGGGCGATATGGGTTATCTCGCCCGTGCGGGGATTTATCTTCTCGATGCTATTGGCACTGTTGTACAGCAATGCCCATACATTCCCCTCACGGTCGGGGATTAGCTGGTTGATGAACATACCCGAAAGACCGTTGTGTATGGAATACGTCTTCTCTGCCATATAGGGACCACCGGAAGAACGCATAAGATTCTGTTTGTCTACCACAAAAATTCCACCGAGACAAGTGGCTATCCAGAGTTTCCCTTCCCGGTCTTCAAATAAATGATACGCCCAGTTGGCATTGTAGCGGCGGGTGCTATCCACAATGCTATAATGGACGAACTGGCGGTTCTTCGGATCATAACGGCTGATGCTGCCATCGGTAGCCACCCAGAGTTGCCGCTCCCGGTCTTCATAAAGATGGCGTACCCGGTTGTGCGACAAGGGATATTTCCGATCACCCATTTTATACCAGGCCACATCTTGTTCTTCACCCAGGGGCTGAGTGAAACGAATCAGTCCGTTGGTTCCGCCAAACCAGTAGGTTCCGTGTGTATCGCGAAGCATGGAATAGAACTGGTTCCCCTCTCCCGTTCCGGTGATTTGTGAAATGGGGATATAACGCAACGCATTGTTATTCCGTGACATGGAAATTCCGTAATCCGTACCCAGCCAGATGTTATGTTCCCGGTCGGCAAAGATAGTCCAGATGATATTATTGGAGAGTGATTGCAGATTTCGGGAGTCGTGGACCACGTGCAGCAAAGGTTCTCCTTCCTGATATACATACAAACCGTTGTCCGTACCCACCAGCAACTGCCCACTGCCATCCAGTGCCAATGACTTGACGGAATTATCGTGGAAAGCATCAATCCGCTGAGTACGGCCGTCGGCAGGCGTATATCTGAAAAGACACCCTTCCGTACCGATCCAGATGCAGCCACGCGCCGTATCTTCCAGTAGGGAATTGACAAACTGATTGCTCCGGTTGCCACTGAGAGGCAGGTCTATTTCTTCAAAATGCCGGGTAGCGGGGATATAACGACAGAAGCCGTTATAGGTACCGATATAAAGAAGCCCGTCCGAAGAGCGGATCAGGGAATAGATGGTCTGGTGTGGAATACCTTCGGTAACGGCAGAGAGTTGGTGGTCGTTCAGCGAATAGGTATAGAGGCCGTTCAATGTTCCCAACCACAGCATACCGTCGTGTACAAGCAATGCACGGATATCGGTCGGAAGTTGCGTTTCCGGTTCTTCGTAGGTATCTGTGCGATAGTTATAAATCAGCAGACCATTGTCGGCACCCAGATAAAGATAGGTACTGTCTACCACCGTACCGCAATAAATCTGTGTATTGTTACGCTTGGCGAAAGTGAAATGTGGCTGCGTGGAATAACCGTCATAACTGAACAGCCCTTTATTGGAACCGATCCATATCAGTCCCTGTGTATCTTGCAGGAAGCAATTGATTACAGAGGCTTCCGTCCCCAGACTGATATTATCGAACAAGCGATAATCCGGTTTCTGTCCGGACAGCTTGACGGGAAGCGTTATCTGCAAAAGTATAAGTAGAAGAAGAAAAACAGGTCTGCGCATACACTTCGGTTTGTTAAAGGTGGGGGACAAAGATAAAATTAATCTGTAACAAACGCCCTGCACCTTTCTAAAAAATTACCTAAAACCACTGGCATACAAAATTCATAATGGTGGGGAAGCAAGGCGAAAGCCCCATAGCCTACGAAGAAAATTCATTGGCTACAGGGCGGTATCGCATACTTTATAAAAATTCTACAAAGTTTCAATCTCTCCCGATGTCAGCCCTGTAGACTTTACTATCACGTCAACAGGAATACCCAGTTGCTTCATGTTGCGGGCTATGGAAAAACGTTCTTCATCTCGTCCTTCCGCACGTCCTTCAATCTTTCCCTCCAGTTTGGCAGAATCCAGCACATCGTTCTGAATCATCACGGCGCTCAGATGCTCGTCATAAGCCATGCGCTCTTTAGGGGGCATGGAGAAGTATTTCAGTTTCTCGCGAGCCTCGCTCAGACCGGGAGCGGTGGTATCGGGGCGAATGGTACCGTCCTTCAAATATTTCATCCATTCTTCAAGTGGTGTGACAGCCACTTTGTCGAACTCATTCACACGGATAAGGACATATTCGGGAAATATCTCGGCTGGCATGCGGGAGACAATGGCATCACGCTCCTTGACATTCACCTGAAGGTGGTCGCCCGTATGGACGCCTACGAAATGGTTCTGACCGTAATACAGGTAGTCGTTTCCCTTTCCGATATCGAAGTAGAGAACGCTGATGGAGTAGATTTTCTTCACCTTATAGTACGTTTCACCCAGCGAGATATGCTCAGTGATAGCCTTGGCAACGCCATAAAGAATCCGCTCCAGATAATAAAGTTCGCGGGTATTCTGTATCTCGATAATGATGATCTCGTCCTTACTGTTACGGGCCTTGATGTCCACACGGTTGAATTTATCTTCAGCGGACAGTTGATTGCTTTCACTCTCCAGAATTTCCAAAATAGTGACTTTCTCACCCAGAAACACGGTGAGGAAACCTTCAAGCACGTCGAAGTTTGCCTTCTGGCGTAACAGGCGCTTGATGGCCCAGTCGAAACGTACATATTTGTCTTGAAGTTCTTCCATTTCTCTAATTATTAATTTGGAATACATAACTTTACCCACAAAGGTACATCTTCTTGCGGAAAAGGGCAACAAACATACGAAAGAAAGTGAAAGGGACAGGATAAAAAGAGACGCCGGTTGGCATTCCTTGCAAAGTCAGCTTCAGTGCGGCTGTCAGGTATTGGCACGAAATAAGAAGGTACAAGGATATTACGGGCTCTACGAAGTTTAGCCAATCCGCTTTCCGGCAATATCGTTGTGGTCGCCAGCATGATGGCAATCACAAAAGCCGAAGCACTTGTTAAAAATTCATATATTGATAACATCTTTCCCTGCCTGTTCAATACCGGCATAAAGACAATGGGACTTTCTGTAACGTTTGCAAACGTTTGCGCAAATCACTAACCCGATAACTGTCAATGAAGAAGCGATATTTCATGTATTCAGCTATTTTTGCAACCGGATAAGTCAGTTCAATAAGATAAGCTGCACCTCAGCAATAAAAAAACAAGCAAGCTTATTTTGTATTGTTTTTGGTTTGCACTACCTTTGGATAAAGGAATACTTAGAGAATACCATGAATAAACCGCAGATTACCATCAAGGACATAGCACGGGCGTTGAACGTCTCGCCCTCTACCGTGTCAAGAGCGTTGAAGGACAACCCGGATATCAGCCAGGAAACCCGCAACCTTATACATGCTTACGCCCGCGAGCATAATTATAAGCCTAACGTACTTGCAGTAAATCTTCGAGCCAGCCGTTCGAATACAATCGGTGTAATTGTGCCGCAACTGGTACATCACTTTTTCTCGTGCGTGCTGAGTGGCATTGAAAAGGCTGCCGCCGAAGCAGGATACAATATTCTGGTAGCGCAGAGCAACGAATCTTATGAACAGGAAGTGAAAATCGTACATTCATTCCTTGCCGCCCGCGTCTGTGGTGTGATTGCCTCATTAGCAAAAGATACTTCCCAATACGACCATTATCAGGACTTGCTGAATAACAATATTCCCATTGTGTTCTACGACCGCATCTGCACCGGATTGAAAACAGAGCGGGTGGTAGTGGACGACTATGCCGGTTCTTTTGCTGCTGTAGAGTATATGATACAGACAGGCTGCAAGCGTATCCTGTTCTATGGAGCAGCCCCGCATTTGGAAATCACCAAGAACCGCCGGAATGGCTATCTGGATGCCATGAAGAAATACAAGATTCCCGTAGACGACAGCATGATTATGTTGTGTGATACCCGGGAACGTGCCATATCCATCACCCCTGACATACTGGAAGGTTCCGAGCATCCCGACGGTTTCTTCGCCATCAATGACGAAACAGCTTCAGGCATTCTGTATGCCTGCAAACTGGTTGGAAAGAAAGTGCCCGACGAAGTATCGATCTGCGGATTTACCGACGGTGCCATCGCCCAAAGCACAGATCCCAAACTGACCACCGTAGAACAGCATGGAGAAGAAGTCGGAAAAAGCGCTTTCAGCATTCTGACAGGTAAGCTGGAAGGGGGCGATGATAAGAGTAGCAACAAGATTGTGAGAACGAATCTTGTAGTGAGGGGAACAACGAAATAACTGAATAAATATCTAATACATAAAATTAAGAATGAAAGTAAAACCTGATTTGAGCTTTTGGAAGCTGTGGAATATCAGCTTCGGCTTCTTTGGCGTACAGATTGCGTATGCTTTGCAGAGTGCGAACATCAGCCGTATTTTTGCGACATTGGGTGCAGACCCGCACAATTTGAGTTATTTCTGGATATTGCCACCATTGGCAGGTATCATCGTGCAGCCCATCGTAGGTGCTGCAAGCGACAAAACGTGGACACGCTTCGGACGACGTATTCCTTACCTCTTTGTCGGTTCACTGGTAGCCGTACTGGTAATGTGCCTGCTGTCGAATGCCGGTAGCTTCGGTATGGCAGTCAGCACGGCAATGATATTCGGATTAGTATCGTTGATGTTTCTGGATACATCCATCAATATGGCGATGCAGCCATTCAAAATGATGGTGGGCGACATGGTAAACGAAAAGCAAAAAGGCCTTGCCTACTCTATCCAGAGCTTCCTGTGCAATGCCGGTAGCTTGGTAGGTTTCCTGTTCCCGTTCATCTTTACATGGATAGGCATCAGCAACATAGCTCCCCAAGGTGTAGTTCCCGACTCAGTTATATATTCCTTCTATATCGGAGCAGCCATTCTGATACTTTGCGTCATCTACACCACAGTAAAGGTGAAAGAAATGCCACCTGCCGAATATGCGGAATACCATGGCATCACCGAAGAGGAAAAAAAGGAAAAGATCAATATGGTGAAACTACTGGTGAAAGCACCGAAAGCTTTCTGGACAGTAGGTTTGGTCCAGTTCTTCTGTTGGTTTGCCTTCATGTTCATGTGGACCTATACCAATGGTAGTGTAGCTGCCAATGTATTCGATGCTCCTACTGTTGAAACTGTGGTGAACGGCGCAAACAAAGTAGTGCTGGACACTAAGAGTATCCAATATCAGAATGCTGCCGACTGGGTAGGCGTATTGTTTGCCGTACAGGCCATTGGTTCTGTACTCTGGGCTGTATGTATCCCGATGTTCAAGAACCGCAAACTGATCTACTCACTCAGTCTTGTTTTGGGTGGAATAGGTTTCATCTCCACGTATTTTGTTCACAATCAATATGTATTATTCATCTCCTTTTTGCTTATCGGTTGCGCATGGGCAGCTATGCTGGCATTGCCTTTCACCATCCTGACCAATGCTCTAAGCGGCGGACACATGGGGACCTATCTGGGACTGTTCAACGGAACGATCTGTATTCCGCAGATTGTAGCTGCTACGCTGGGTGGTAGTATTCTGGCTCTGTTCACCCCGAAAGGCATGTTACCGCCTGAAATAAATATGCTTGTCATGGCAGGCGTGATGTTGATTATCGGTGCCGTTTGTGTATATTTAATCAAAGAGACCAAAGGAGAACAAGCAAAAGCATAATCCGCGCGAGAACATACTTAAAAGGAGATATCTATCCCTCTACGACAAACAACTCTTTTCTCTACGATAATCGCCCCGTTCCTTTAAAAAGATCGGGGCGATTCTTATAAAGGAACCAAACACATCTTATTCTTTAGATATTCTTTGTCTCCTTTTTTTCCTCATCATTGCCGTTTATCCGTTTATTTGTTTATCTTTACGGCCATAATCACCATTGAGATACACACCATGAAAAGATACCTTAAAACCGATGAATGGAATATTATTGAAGATAACTTTCACGCCGACAACCTGCGAATGTCAGAAAGTATATTCAGTCTTGGGAACGGTCGCTTCGGCCAACGGGGCAATTTCGAGGAACCTTATTCAAGCGACTCATACCGTGGTTCATTCGTTGCCGGTATCACCTTTCTTGATAAAACGCGTGTAGGCTGGTGGAAAAACGGTTTCCCTCATTTCTATACCCGTATTCCCAATGCAGCGGACTGGAGTCGTGTCAGTCTGCGCCTTATCGACGAAGAACTGGACCTGGCACAATGGGACGTGAACAGCTTCAGCCGCAGGCTCGATATGAAAGCGGGTATCTCCTACCGGGACTTCGAAATCACATCTCCCAAAGGACACCAAATACGGGTACATGTGGAGCATATCAACAATATGGCTCACCCCGATTTATGTCTGATAAAATACAGCGTCACCTCCATCAATTATACGGGAAGAATATCACTGATTCCCTCCTTGGATGCAGTCATAGTCAATAAGGATGATGATCCGAACGAGAAGATATGGAATATCCTCCGTTCCGGCGTCACAAAGGATTGTGCTTATCTATGGACGCAAACCCGACGTGAAGATGCGCAAGTGTGCTATGCCATGACCTATCAGTTCTTCAAGAACGGCAAAGAAACCACCTCGAACCCGATACGCATTGAAAAGGAGAAACAAACCGGGTTCAGCATCGGGGCAGATGTGAAACCGGGAGACAATGTAATGCTCATCAAATATACTGTCATAAGTTCATCGCTCTATGATGAACGCCAGGAACTGATAGAACATTCCGTCACCAAAGCCCGTCAGACTAAAATAGACGGCTGGGATAAGCTGGAAAACGATCATCAGCAAGCCTGGGCCAATATATGGAAAGAAATGGATGTGGTTATCGAAGGCGACCCGGAAGCACAACAGGGGATCCGGTACAACATCTTTCAACTATGCCAGACGTACCGCGGTGATGATCCGCGCCTGAATATCGGTCCGAAAGGATTCACTGGTGAAAAATACGGTGGAAACACATACTGGAATACGGAACTTTGTTGTGTACCGTTCTTCCTACTCTCTACTCCGAGGGAGATTGTGAAAAACCTGTTGATATACCGCTATAACCAACTACCGAAAGCGATAGAGAATGCCCGCAAACTGGGTTTCAAAGAGGGTGCCGCCCTATTCCCGCAAGTTACTTACAGCGGTGAGGAGTGCCACAGTGAATGGGAAATAACCTTTGAAGAAATACATCGCAATAATATCATCGTCTATGCCATTGCACAGCATGCTGCAATCACTGGCAGTAAAGATTATGTAGCCAAATACGGACTGGAAGTAATGATCGCCGTCTCCCGTTTCTGGAGCCAGCGTGTATCTTTCTCCAAACCAAAACAGAAATATGTGATACTGGGTGTCACCGGACCGGATGAGTACGAAAACAACGTAGATAATAACTGGTACACCAATTACTCGTGTGTGCAGTGCCTGCGGATGACACTTAACTATCTTGAGATCATTGCCGGAGAATACCCCGACGAATATGCGCGTGTACGCCGTGTCACCAACCTCCGCCAACAAGAAGAGGCTGAACGCTGGCGCGACATTATCAACCGTATGTATCTGCCGGAAGATAAAGAACTGGGGATCTTTGTACAAAATGACGGTTTCCTGGATAAGGAACTGAACAGTACCGATGCCATTCCACCCGAAGAACGCCCCATCAATCAGCACTGGTCGTGGGATCGTATTCTTCGTTCATGCTACATCAAACAAAGCGATGTATTGTTGGGCCTATATCTGTATTATTTCAATTTCGATAAGGAAACAGTCCGCCGCAACTTCGACTTCTATGAAACAATGACGGTGCATGAATCTTCACTTTCCCCGCACATCCACTCCATTCTTGCCGCCCGCATCGGAGAAGTGGAAAAGGCTTACCAACTCTTTCTGCATGCCACCCGTCTCGACCTGGATGATTACAACAACGAAACTCACCAAGGACTGCATATCACCAGTATGCCGGGCAGCTGGCTTGCCATTGTACGAGGCTTTGCCGGGATGCAGATTCTGGAGGGCATACTCTCTTTCTTCCCAGTCATTCCAGAGAAGTGGAACAGTTACTCCTTCCAGATAAATTATCAGGGACGTACACTTCATATGCATGTAGGCAAAGAAATAAATATTTCACTTATTGCCGGAGAAGAACTGAACATACAAGTATATAAAAACGTTTATAAGCTCAAATTGGGCACCGATTTGTTGCTCAGGATAGAGGAGTAGAAGCCTGTATCATTAACAACGCGTAACAAAATAAACCGGGAGAACAATTATCTGTTTTTCCGGTTTTATGTTTTTATACCTAAACGAACAACTATACATTAGTATGAAGAAAATCTATTTGTTCGCCATCGGCGTGATGCTGCTTGTCACATCATGCGGGCACAAGAAAGAGGGCGATGCCACCCTGATCCGACCTGTCAAGACAGCTACTGCCAGCTCCCAATCGGTCATCCGGAAAGACTTCTCCGGTATTGTAGAAGCCGTAGAATACGTAAAACTGGCCTTCCGCGTCAGCGGTCAGGTCATAAATCTGCCTGTGGTAGAAGGCCAACGGGTAAAAAAAGGACAACTGATCGCCGCCATTGATCCGCGCGATATTTCCCTGCAATATGCCGCCGACAAAGCCGCTTACGAGACTGCCGCAGCACAGGTAGAACGTAACAAACGCTTGTTGGGACGCCAGGCCATCTCCGTGCAGGAATATGAAATCAGCGTTGCCAATTATCAAAAGGCAAAGTCTGCTTATGAATTATCCAGCAATAATATGCGGGATACCAAACTGACCGCTCCTTTCGACGGTTCTATTGAAAAACGTCTGGTAGAAAACTATCAGCGCGTGAACTCTGGGGAAGGCATTGTACAATTGGTGAATACACAGAAGCTCCGCATCAAATTCACCGTACCGGATGATTATCTCTATCTACTTCGGGCAAAGGACGTAACATTCAAAGTGGTATTCGATACCTATCCAGACACAGTATTCAATGCAAAACTAGAAGAATATCTGGATATTTCTACAGCCGGAACAGGTATCCCGGTAACTATTACGATTGAAGATCCTGCTTTCAACCGTTCCCTATACGATGTGAAACCGGGATTTACGTGCAAAATCAAGCTGGCTTCGGACGTAGCTCCCTTCTTGGAAGAAAAGCTTGTGAATATTCCGCTCAGTGCCATATTCGGTGAAAGCGAGAACCAGAAAACCTATGTGTGGGTAGTAAAAGATAATAAGGTAAGCAAGCGGGAAGTAACCGTATACTCTCCTACCGGAGAAGCCAATGCCCTTATCTCTACCGGTGTACAGCCGGGAGAAACTATTGTGATTGCCGGAGTGCACCAACTGGTGGACGGACAAACGGTGAAAGTTATCAATTAGACTACCAACCACTGCGACCTTGAGGTCGCCCAAATATAAATCATATGAATTTAGCTAAATATGCATTAGACAACACCAAGATTGTTTATTTCTTCCTGGCTGTGTTGCTAATCGGCGGTATACTATCATTCGGCCGGTTGGGAAAGAAAGAGGATGCACCCTTCGTCATCAAGTCAGCGGTCATTATGACCCGCTACCCGGGGGCAGAACCAGCAGAAGTAGAACGACTGATCACCGAACCGATCTCCCGCGAGATACAGTCGATGAGTGGTGTATATAAAATTAAGTCGGAGTCCATGTACGGACTATCCAAGATTACATTCGAGCTTCAACCTTCCCTTTCCGCAGAGTCGATTCCGCAGAAGTGGGATGAACTGCGCCGTAAGGTGCTCAACATACAACCGCAGCTACCCGCCGGTGCTTCCGTTCCCACGGTATCGGACGATTTCGGCGATGTATTCGGCATATACTATGGCTTGGTAGGCGATGACGGTTTCTCTTACGAAGAAATGCGCAACTGGGCAGAACGTATCAAAACCCAGGTTATCACTGCTGACGGAGTTATGAAAGTAGCCTTGTTCGGTACACAAACCGAGGTGGTAAATATCTATATATCCGTCAATAAACTGGCCGGTATGGGTATAGATCCGAAGCAAGTAGCAAGTCTGTTACAATCGCAAAACCAGATTATCAATACAGGTGAAATCAATGCCGGTGAACAACAACTGCGCATTGTTGCCAACGGAACCTATACTACCGTCAATGACATCCGGAACCAAGTGATTACCACTCCGGGCGGACAGGTGAAACTGGGCGATATTGCCGTCATTGAAAAAGGATATATGGATCCTCCCGGCAACATCATGCATGTCAACGGGAAGCGTGCCATAGGTATCGGTGTTTCCACCGACCCGACAAAAGATGTAGTAAAGACTGGAGAACTGGTAGATCAGAAACTGGCTGAACTTCTTCCCCTTATTCCGGTAGGGTTGGAATTGGAAAGTCTGTATCCAGAAAATGTCATAGCTCAAGAAGCAAATAATGGTTTCATCATTAACCTGATAGAATCCCTACTCATTGTAATTGTTATCATCATGCTGGTGATGGGGCTGCGTGCAGGTATACTTATCGGCAGTTCGTTGATATTCACCATTGGCGGTACACTGCTCATCATGTCTTTCATGGGAGTAGGATTGAACCGTACTTCACTGGCAGGTTTCATCATTGCCATGGGTATGCTGGTGGATAATGCTATCGTAGTGACAGACAATGCACAAATAGCCATTGCCCGAGGTATAGACCGGCGAAAAGCACTGATAGATGGAGCTACCGGACCGCAATGGGGATTACTTGGCGCTACGTTCATCGCCATTTGTTCATTCCTGCCGTTGTACCTCGCCCCTTCTGCTGTAGCGGAAATCGTGAAACCCCTGTTTGTCGTACTTGCCATTTCTTTGGGATTAAGCTGGATACTGGCACTCACACAAACCACCACTTTCGGTAACTTTATTCTGAAAGCCAAATCCGGCGATACCAATAAAGACCCGTATGATAAACCTTTCTATCACAAGTTCGCCTCTATCCTCGGAGTACTTATCAAGAAGAAGACTCTTACACTGGGTAGTATGGTAGTCCTGTTTATCATCTCACTGGTCATCATGGGAATGATGCCTCAAAACTTCTTCCCCTCACTGGATAAGCCCTATTTCCGTGCCGATATATTCTATCCGGACGGTTACAGCATCCGTGACGTAGAAAAGGAAATGAAACAGGTGGAAGCGCACCTCCTGCAACAACCGGAAGTTAAACGAATATCCACCACATTCGGAAGTACGCCGTTACGTTACTATCTGGCATCTACTTCCGTCGGTCCTAAGCCCAACTTTGCCAATATACTTATCGAACTGACCGACAGTAAATATACAAAGGAATACGAAGAGAACTTCGACCAGTATATGAAGGCAAACTATCCGAATGCCATCACCCGTACCACTTTGTTTAAGCTATCGCCTGCGGTAGATGCCGCCATTGAAATCGGCTTTATCGGCAACAATGTCGATTCACTGGTGATGCTGACCAACAAAGTCCTGGAAATCATGCATCGGGATGATGATCTCATCAACGTACGCAATTCATGGGGGAATAAGATTCCTGTATGGAAACCCATTTACAGTCCGGAACGTGCCCAACCGTTAGGTGTCTCCCGACAAAGTATGGCACAGAGCATTCAGATTGGTACAAGCGGTATGACATTAGGCGAATATCGTGAAGGCGACCAGGTATTGCCTATCCTTCTAAAGGATAACACAGTCGATTCTTTCCGCATCAACGACCTGCGTACACTACCCGTATTCGGTACAACACAGGAAACCACTACCCTGGAACAAGTAGTCAGTGAATTTGATTTCCAATATAAGTTCTCGAATGTGAAAGACTATAACCGTCAGATGGTAATGATGGCGCAAGCCGATCCACGCCGGGGAGTAAATGCCATAGCAGCCTTCAATAAGATATGGAAAGAAGTACAAGAAGAAATTCAGGTACCGGAAGGATATACCATGAAGTATTTTGGTGAACAGGAAAGTCAGGCAGAAAGTAATGCAGCATTGGCAGCTAATATGCCACTAACGTTTTTCTTAATGTTTATTACCCTGTTGTTCCTGTTCAGAACCTACCGCAAGCCAATTGTCATCCTATTGATGTTGCCGCTTATCTTTATCGGAATCGTACTGGGATTAATCTTGCTTGGTAAATCATTCGACTTTTTCTCTGTTCTCGGTCTACTGGGATTGATTGGTATGAATATCAAAAATGCAATTGTATTGGTAGACCAAATCGACATAGAAGCTGCTTCCGGAAAAGCACCGCTGAATGCAGTAATCAGTGCTACAACCAGCCGTATCATACCTGTAGCCATGGCGTCCGGAACTACGATTCTGGGTATGTTGCCGTTGCTATTCGACGCTATGTTCGGTGGTATGGCGGCAACCATCATGGGTGGTCTGCTGGTAGCCTCAGCATTGACGCTGTTCGTGCTTCCGGTGGCATATTGCGCGATACATAAGATCAAAGGATAAACTCCGGATACTCTTAACTATTCGCTTAAATAAGAAATAAAGAGATAATTATGAAAAAGATAATAACCATACTTACATTACTTTGCAGCTTCGGTCTGAAAGCCGGAGCCCAGCAGTTCTTAAGCCGCGAAGCATATCGTGACAAAGTAGAAGCCTACAGCCAAGTGCTGAAACAGCAGCGCCTGAAAACCATGGCAAGCACCGAAGCGCGAAAAATAGCAAATACCGGCTTCCTGCCACAAATAGACATCACAGCCGAAGGTACCGCCAACCTCAACCACCTGGATAAGTGGAACAGTCCGAAAGGTGAATACCGCCCCTACACCTATCAGGCACTCGCAACTTTGGCACAACCCCTCTATACGGGTGGTTCTCTAATAGCTCAGAAGCGTATGGCACAGGCTGACGAAGAGTTAAGCCAACTCACCACTGAACTAACTCTCGACCAAATTCATTATCAAAGCGATGCTGTTTATTGGAATGCCTCAGCCGCCTATGCCAGTCTTGAGGCTGCTGCTACATTTCAGGATATCATAAAGAAGCAACACGATATTATTCAGGATCGCTTCAATGATGGCGCTATCAGTCGTACAGACCTGCTGATGATTTCCACCCGCCAGAAAGAAGCTGAATTGCAGTATATCAAGGCCCGTCAGAACTATACCCTTGCTCTGCAACAACTGAACATTTTGATGGGAGTAGCACCCAATACTCCCATAGATAGCCTAAGTGAAATCAGTATAGCCAGTGAACCCGTCGACATTCTTGGACTTGACGATGTACTTCCACGCCGCGCCGATTATGCCAGCACAACGGTAAACATTGCCCGGAGTGAGGCACAACGCCATGCCGCCCTCAGCAAGTACAATCCTCAGGTAAGCATGTTCCTTGCCACAGGTTGGGATACCGGTATCACGTACATGGGACAGGAAATCCCTCATACGCCTGTAGCCGGAGTAAACGTCAGTATCCCCATCTTCCGTTGGGGGGCGCGTTTCAGGACAAATCGGCAACAGAAAGCATTCATTGGTATCCAGAAGCTGCAACAAAGTTATATCACTGATAATATTCTTGAAGAGCTCTCCGCCGCCACTACAAAACTGACGGAAACGGAGCAACAAGTAAAGACAGCAAAGGAAAATATGGCTCTTGCCGAAGAGAACCTGGACCTTGTCACTTTCTCTTATAATGAAGGAAAATCCAGTATGGCAGATGTCTTATCCGCACAATTATCGTGGACACAGGCTCATACGAACCTGATTAGTGCATATCTGGCAGAAAAAATGGCAGTGGCAGAATACAGGAAGGTGATTAGTGAATAAAAAATCAGGCGCGGATTACGCAGATTACACAGATTTATTTCTTTATTGTAATGAAAGAATCCGTGTAATCCGCGTAATCCGCGCCTAAAAAGTCCGCGTTCGTCCGCCTCAATCCGCGTCGTCCGCATATCTATTCTCCTTATCCCAAGAATGAGATCAGCACACCCGCAGCCACCGCCGAACCGATAACACCGGAGATATTACTGGACATACAGTAATTCAGCACATGGTTCTTCGGATCATACTTTGTAGCAATCTCATTGCACACACGACTTGCCATAGGCACAGCACTCAGCCCTGTTGCACCAATCAGCGGATTGATCTTCTTCTTGCTGAACAGGTTGAACAGCTTCACAAAGAAGATACCACCTGAAATAGAAAGTGCAAATGCAAGAAAACCACCCACTACAATGCCGATAGTCGTCCAATTCAGGAACGCTTCGCTTGTCATAGTTGCGCCTACACTCAATCCTAAGAAAATAGTCGCCGCATTCATAATGCTATTGGCTGCTGCATCAAACAAACGGCTGGTATCCGCACCGATTTCCTTAATCAAGTTACCGAACATCAACATACCAATCAAAGGCACTGCCGTCGGAACAAAGAGAGCGACAACCGTAGTTACTGCAATCGGGAAAATAATCTTCAGTACACGCAGGTTCTTGATTTCAGTTTTCGAAGGATAGAGTTTCTCTTGCTCCTTCATATTGATCATCAATTCCTTCTTGGAACAAAGCAATTTCACCACCAACGGAATAATCACCGGCACCAATGCCATGTAAGAGTATGCAGCAATAGCAATCGGGCCCAATAAGTGCGGAGCCAACTTAATAGTCGTAAAAATTGCAGTTGGACCGTCAGCACCACCAATGATACCGAGAGCACCTGCTTCCTGTGGCGTAAAACCGATCATCACTGCACACAACAATACTGTAAAGATACCCAACTGTGCTGCAGCTCCAAAAATAGAGAGATGCAGGTTGCGAAGCATCGGTCCGAAGTCGGTTAAAGCACCCACACCCATGAAGATGATAGGCGGCAGGAAGCCTGTCTTAATCAACATATAATAGATGAAGTTCATCAGTCCCAAATCGTGTGCAATTTCATGCAACGGCATTTCCCAAATGTTCTTCATTACTCCATTTACCAAAACCATTCCATTCTGATCTGCCTGGATGACACCCATCTCTCCACCGGGAAAGTTAGCTATGAGCACACCGAAAGCGATAGGTACCAGCAGCAAAGGTTCGTAATGCTTTTTGATACCCAAATACAGCAGAATGAAAGCAATGGCATACATCACCAGAAACGACGGATCAGCAATGATGTTGCTGAAAGCCGTCATATCGTAGAGTCTTGCAAATATTTCTTCCATCGCTGTTTATCCTATCTTCATTAATACATCATCTTCTGCAACAGAGTCACCCGAAGTAGCACAAATAGCCGTCACAGTACCGTCAAAATCGGCACGAATGGCATTGTATGTCTTCATAGCTTCAATGTAGCAAAGCAAATCGCCTTTCTTCACTTTATCACCTACCTTTATCGGGGTTTCCTGGGCATTCTTCGTCAGGAAGAACTTGCCTTCCAACGGAGCAGGTACATCTTGTCCTTCGCCTACGGGAGCTTCCACTTTCGCTGTAGCATCTGCCGGCAAATCAATATCACCGTAAGCTACCGTTACGCGATAAGCCTGTCCATCTACCTGTACGGTAAGTGTTTTCGGTTTGGCGTCGTCCAACGGAGACTTATTAAGTTCCGCCTTCCGTTTTTCCACGTCTGCCAGGAAGTCTTCTTTCGCCTTGCCACTCTTGTATGCTTCGTATTGTGCCGGATGCATGGCATATTCGAAAAGTTCTTCATCATCTTCGCCCAAATCCCATTTGTTCTCTTTCATCATCTTGCGATACTTATCGAGCGCATCCGGATAATTATCCTGTGGGTTTCCGGTAAAGAACTTACGGCCTTCACGTTCGGCTTTCTCAATGATTTCGGGAGCTAGCGTACCCGGCAATTTACCAGCTTTACCCAACAGCATATCCCAGATATCATCAGCAATCATACCCCAACGTTCCTTACCTTTTTCCATAGCAATCACGTTCATCATCGCCAGATTCTTAACATACTGGCTGAACGGAGTTACCAACGGAGGATAACCTACGCGCGGCCATACATAAGCCACTTCATTGAACAGCTTGATAAGCAACTGATCCTGCGTCATAAACGGCAAGTTACGTTTCGCCTTATATTTATTGATAGATTCCAGATTGGACTCCAAGTCAGCCATCAAGCTACCCATCATACCCCCCGGAAGTCCCGGACCGATCAACAGGGAGTTCATCAAGCGGTTCTTTGGACTGATATACAAACCGAGGAAGTCATCCATAAATTCCTGAATCAATGCACGCACTTTCATGTATGCTTCCATATTCACCTCAGGAACCTGGAAACCTGCATCTTTCAGCATAGCCTGCACACTCAGCAAGTCAGCGTGTCCCGTACCCCATGACAACGGTTCCATGCCCACGTCAATATAATCGCAACCAGCCTCGCAAACTTCGAGGATACTTGCCATATTGAAACCAGGACCTGCATGACTATGATATTGAATAGGAATTTCAGGATGTGCAGCCTTGATATTTGCTACGATCTTGCCCAATGATACCGGGCGTCCGATACCTGCCATATCCTTGACACAGATTTCATCAGCACCCAGCTTGATCAGCTCCAACGCCATATTGGTGTAATATTCCACCGTATGGATGGGAGAATGAGTGATACAAAGCGAACACTGGGAAATCATTCCCGCTTCCTTTGCATAAGTGATGGAGGGAGCAATGTTACGAACATCATTCAATCCGCAGAATGTACGTGTGATATCCGTTCCCTGCACTTTCTTCACTTTATAAAACAGCTTACGCACATCGGCAGGTACGGGGCTCATGCGAAGACCGTTCAGTGCACGGTCCAACATGTGAGTTTGTATACCAGCCTCGTGAAACGGCTTCGTCCATGCACGTACAGCTTTATTAGGATTTTCACCAAACAATAGATTTACCTGTTCAAAACCTCCGCCATTGGTTTCTACGCGGGCAAAACAGCCCATTTCAACAATAGCTGGAGCAACCTTTACCAGCTGGTCTACGCGGGGCACATATTTTCCGGCACTCTGCCACATGTCCCTGAAAACCAGGCTGAACTTAATTTCCTTTTTCATACTAAATAAATAGGTGTGTGTTTTTTATTAAAGATTATCATTTTATTTTCTCGACCTTGGCTACTTTACCCTTGCCTTGTGTCACCACTGTTACAGCGGCACTGATAGCAGCCAAAATGTTTCCAGGAATTGCGGCAGGACCTTGCGCACCTTTCTTATCCGGCACCACCTCTTCAGGGGCGTACTTGTTTACCAGAAGAATAAGTCCTTTACCTAAGTAGATTACAATCAGCAGGATAGCGAACACTGTCGTCATACCTACCACCATCAGCAAAAGCGCTGTGTTGAGATTTTCCATATTATAAATTATTAGTTATTCGGTCTGTTTTACAAAAAATCGTCCGAAATTACGGATTATCAATGAAATAAAATAGAAAAATAACACTAAAAGATGCTAAAACGAAAGTTTCCATGTTCTCCCTTCAAGCGGAGGGATTGCATGGAAACCATAAAGATATTAACGCCTACCATAGAACTGATTACCAATATATCTTGATCCAGTTCATTTATTCATCCGCATTACGGCTGAAACAACTTCCCATCTCATCTCCGCATGCCACAATACGGCTCCCCCTCTTCCGGATAGCTCTCAACATTTGCAAGAAGTTCATACCTTATATAAAATCTTATTTCCTGATGCGTGGAATCTCCTTACTTTATTACGGCAAAGGTACTTATTAATAAACGAACCACTCCAGTCGGTCATTCATTAAAAAGTATGCAAGGATGTCTATAAAAGGGAGGGAAGACTTACAGTATATACAAATATAGGGATACAAAGTTTCTACCCTTTGCATCCCTGTATCTCTCAATCCCAATTCAGAATACGAATCAGAACTCGCTTGTAAAGTGGAATTTTATATTCTTGAAGTCCATCTGAGCCATTTGCAGAACATAACCGCTATCCGCCAAGAAGACATCCCTCCCCTCACGGTCTTTCGCCATATACTGATACTTACGCTTCTTGAATGCTTCCAGTTCTTCAAGATTATCGCTCTCTATCCAGCAAGCCTTATAAAGGCTCAACGGCTCCCAACGGCACTTCGCACTATATTCATTCTCCAGGCGATACTGGATAACCTCAAACTGCAACTGCCCTACCGTACCGATAATCTTCCGGCCGTTGAACTGGTTGACAAACAACTGTGCCACACCTTCGTCCATCAACTGATCGATACCTTTGGCAAGCTGTTTCTGTTTCATCGGGTCAGCATTCTCGATATACTTGAACATCTCCGGTGAGAAACTCGGCAGACCACGGAAATGAAGCATTTCTCCTTCTGTCAGCGTATCACCGATCTTAAAAGAACCATTGTCCGGCAAACCGATGATATCACCCGCCCAAGCCTCGTCAACAGTCGTCTTACGCTGTGCCATGAACTGTGTGGGCGAAGAAAAACGCATTGTCTTTCCATGACGCACATGCAGGTATGGAGCATTACGTGTAAATTTACCTGAGCAAATCTTACAGAATGCGATACAAGAACGATGATTCGGGTCGATATTCGCCGTAATCTTAAAGACAAATCCGGTGAATTTAGGCTCTTCCGGTTCCACTTCACGTTCTTCCGCCTGTACAGGACGAGGGCTTGGAGCTATCTCTACAAAGCAATCCAGCAACTCTTGCACACCAAAGTTATTCAGAGCTGAACCAAAGAATACAGGTGCCAGTTCGCCCTTCAGATATTCTTCTTTATCAAATTCAGGATAAACTCCATCTATCAATTCCAACTCACCACGCAACTTATCAGCCAATTGCGCACCGATTTGCTTATCCAGTTCTTCGGTATTGATATCTACCTCCACCTTTTCCGTCACCACTTGCTTGGAAGGCTGGAAAAGATTCAGATTGTTTTCGTAGATGTTATAAACTCCCTTAAAGCGCACACCACTTTCGATAGGCCAGGTCAACGGACGTACATGAATGGCAAGCTCTTCCTCCAGCTCATCCAACAAATCGAAAGGATCTTTGGCCTCACGGTCCATCTTATTGATGAATATAATGACCGGCGTATTACGCATACGGCACACTTCCATCAACTTACGCGTCTGTGTTTCCACACCTTTGGCACCATCTACAACGATGATAACGCTATCTACAGCAGTCAACGTACGATATGTGTCTTCAGCGAAATCCTGGTGACCGGGAGTATCGAGGATATTAATCTTATACTCTTTATAGTCGAACTCCATCACAGAGGTGGTTACAGAGATACCACGTTGCTTCTCTATATCCATCCAGTCCGATGTAGCGGTTTTCTTTATCTTATTGCTCTTTACAGCACCCGCCACTTGGATCTGTCCACCAAAAAGCAATAGCTTTTCAGTCAAAGATGTTTTACCGGCATCCGGATGCGCGATAATCGCAAAGGTTCTTCTCCTCTCAATTTCGTTATTATTGGCCATATATAAAATTTGGTATAATATTATTATTGGGCATTCAGTTTTTCAATACATACTTTCAGACTCTCTTCCCAATGAGGTACTTCAATGCCGAAAGTCTTTTTAATCTTCGTCTTATCCAATACGGAATAATGCGGACGTGGTGCCTTTGCCGGATACTCATCCGTATGTAAGGGACTCACCTTGCATGTCGTGATATCCGCAATGCGATGTATAGCCACCGTAAAATCATACCATGAACATACGCCTTCATCACTGAAATGATAAATACCCGGTACAATACCCTGATTAATGGCAGCATAGATAGCTTGTGCCAGATCATTTGCATACGTCGGCGTACCAATCTGATCAAAAACCACACCTAAAGACTCACGCTCACGTCCCAGACGAATCATCGTTTTCACAAAGTTATTTCCATAAATAGAGTATAACCATGCTGTACGAATTACCATCGCTTTCTCACAATTCTGCATAACTTCCTTTTCTCCCCCCAGCTTGGTAAAGCCGTAAACAGAATTAGGACAGGGTTCGCAATCTTCTTTATAAGGTATATGCGCTGTTCCATCAAAAACATAATCCGTAGAAACCTGTATCATAGCAGCACCATGGGCCTGAGCAGCACGTGCCAGTATTCCCGGAGCTTCCTGATTCAGTTTGCGGCATAATTCTTCATTATCTTCCGCTTTGTCAACTGCTGTGTAAGCAGCACAATTCACTACAACATCAATCTGATTCTCTGCAATGCAAGCCTGTACAGCTTGTTCGTCACAGATATCCAATTCCTGTACATCAGTAAAAAAATAAGTGTGTTGCGGATTCTCTTTTGCAAGAACTTGCATCTCGTTGCCAAGTTGTCCGTTGGCTCCGGTTACTAATACTCTCATGCTTTATCTATTATTTACAATTTACTATCTTCGAAAGTTATTCCGGTTATTCATCCAGTTTCAACTCCCCTTTCTTGTCCTTTTCGTAATAATTGGCAAGCAAAGAAATGAAACTGCTGATAGTCTCTATCGCCTTTGCGGTTCCCTCCGTGATTTCTTTCTTCTGCAAACGCAGCAATAAAACACCATACAAAGCCTCAAAACAGGTTTCCAGTTCCGGTTCCTCCTGCTTCCCACTCTTCTGACGAAGTTCTACGATGAAAGGCAATGCTTTGAAATAAGCCGCACTATAATAAGGATATTTCGGTGATGCCAGCAGTTCTACGTGCAATTCCGTCAAATTCACTATTACATTACGATTGATTTGCAGATGTCCCTTTTCCTTCACTCCTTCTGTACGCATCATGTCTACCAGATTACCATACCATTCTTCGAGTGCCGGATGTTCTTCTTCCGGATAACGGGAGATAATGTTTTCGCGAATCTTATCGATATCGCACTCATTGGCACGTATCAAATCTTCCACTTGCCACATATATATAAGGTATTCCGCGATATTTTTCGCTTTCAGTTGTTGCGCTATCTTCATGATTCTATGTTTCTGCTCAGTAAAGTGACTCGCCCATCAACGTAAACACCAACCCAAACACAGACACGACAATGACAATGCCTCCGATGATACGATTCAATATCCAGATGCCGCGCAGGTTGAATTGCGTACGGACTTTATTTACAAAGTAAGTAATGCCAAACCACCACGCCAACGCCCCCAGCGCAATAGCCAGGTATCCGGTGACCGCTTCAAACACCAATACCCCCTCACTGACGAAGGCAAAGCGTGCAAAGAGGCCGATAAAGAGGAATATAATAAGTGGATTGGATAATGTGACGGCAAAGGCGGTAATGAAGTTATGAAAATAAGAGCCTTTGTTGGTTGAGACGGGACGGATGGACTGGACGGGATTACTGCGAAACGTATAAATGCCAAACGCTAACAGCATGATGCTTCCGAACAACTGCAAATAAAAGATATTTTTATTTACGTAATCGAATACGAAGCTCATTCCGTACCCTGTCAGCAAGGCGTAAGCAATGTCACTCAACGAGGCTCCCAGACCTGTTATGAAACCATACCAACGCCCCTTATTCAACGTACGCTGGATGCACAACACACCCACGGGTCCTAATGGCGCAGACACAACTACCCCAATAATAAAACCCTTCCATAATATATCGAATATGGTCCTTATCTCAATCATGGCTGCAAATATCGTACTTTTTTATGAGACGAACCAATTGTGTTAACGTTTTTTCGACCGATTATCATAAAACACTCAATACTTTACTTTTGACACCCTTCTATTTTTTATTCCTTTTCTTTCTCTGCACCAACGATTTTATGTATCTTTGCGCCAAAGAACGAAAAATCAAAAATATCAGTATGATTCTTTTTTTCAGAACCCCATCCAAGAGCGTGATGGCCGTAGAATGTGACCACGCACTCACCCAGGCAGAAAGCGACAAACTCTGCTGGCTTTTTGGAAAAGCCACCCCCGAAAGTGAAGAAAACCTGAAAGGACATTTCGTTGGTCCGCGCCGCGAAATGATTACTCCTTGGAGTACAAATGCTGTGGAAATCACCCAGAATATGGGCTTGAGCGGTATCTCACGCATCGAAGAGTATTTCCCCGTAAAGGACGAAAACGCTGACCGCGACCCGATGCTGCAACGCATGTACAAGGGACTGGATCAGGAAGTATTCACCACCAACCGTAAGCCGGAACCGATCGTCCATATCGAATACCTGGAAGCTTACAACGAAAAAGAAGGTCTGGCACTCTCTAAAGAAGAGATGGACTACCTCAAGAAAGTAGAACAAGACCTTGGACGTAAACTGACCGACTCCGAAGTATTCGGTTTCGCCCAGATCAATTCCGAACACTGCCGCCACAAAATCTTCGGCGGGACATTCATCATCGACGGTGTAGAACAAGAGTCTTCCCTCTTCCAAATGATTAAGAAGACTACACAGGAAAATCCGAATAAAATCATTTCAGCTTATAAAGATAATGTAGCCTTTGCCGAAGGTCCGGTAATAGAACAGTTTGCTCCGGCAGACCACTCAAAACCCGACTACTTCCAGGTGAAAGATATCAAGAGTGTTATCTCACTGAAGGCTGAAACACACAACTTCCCGACTACCGTAGAACCGTTCAACGGTGCATCTACCGGTACAGGTGGAGAGATTCGTGACCGTATGGGCGGTGGTAAAGGTTCCTGGCCAATTGCCGGAACTGCCGTTTACATGACTTCATATCCCCGTACAGACGAAGATCGTCCCTGGGAAGAAATCCTTCCGGTACGCCAATGGTTGTATCAGACTCCCGAACAGATTCTGATCAAAGCATCCAATGGTGCCAGCGACTTCGGCAACAAGTTCGGCCAACCGCTGATCTGTGGTTCTGTACTGACTTTCGAACATAAGGAAAACGACGAAGTTTACGGTTACGACAAAGTAATCATGCTTGCCGGCGGTGTCGGTTACGGTACGAAACGTGACTGCCTGAAAGGTGCTCCCGAAGCCGGTAACAAAGTAGTCGTGATTGGTGGTGATAATTACCGTATCGGCTTGGGTGGCGGTTCCGTATCTTCAGTAGATACCGGACGCTACAGCAGCGGTATTGAGTTGAACGCCGTACAGCGCGCCAATGCAGAAATGCAGAAACGTGCCTACAACGTGGTACGTGCCCTCTGCGAAGAAGACAACAATCCGGTGGTATCCATCCACGACCATGGTTCAGCCGGACACGTAAACTGTCTCTCCGAATTGGTGGAAGAATGTGGTGGCGTGATAGACATGAGTAAATTGCCCGTAGGTGACAAAACCTTGTCTGCCAAAGAAATTATCGCCAACGAAAGCCAGGAACGTATGGGATTGCTGATTGAAGAAGAAGCTATCGAGCATGTACGTAAAGTGGCTGAACGTGAGCGTGCCCCAATGTATGTGGTAGGTGAAACTACCGGTGACCATCGCTTCGCTTTCCAACAAGCTGACGGTGTACGTCCGTTCGATCTTGCCGTAGAACAGATGTTCGGCTCGTCTCCCAAAACTTACATGGTAGACAAAACAGTGGAACGCCACTACGAAATGCCTAAATACGAACAATCCAAGTTGCACGAATATCTGACGAATGTATTGCAGTTGGAAGCTGTTGCCTGCAAAGACTGGTTGACCAATAAGGTAGACCGCTCGGTAACCGGCAAGATTGCCCGCCAACAATGTCAGGGTGAATTGCAATTACCGCTGAGTGACTGTGGCGTGGTTGCTCTCGACTATCGTGGTGAGAAAGGTATCGCCACTTCACTGGGACATGCTCCGCAAGCTGCACTGGCAGATCCGGCAGCTGGTTCAGTACTTTCCGTCAGCGAAGCACTAACCAACCTGGTATGGGCTCCGATGGCTGAAGGAATGGACAGCATCTCCCTCTCTGCCAACTGGATGTGGCCTTGCCGCTCACAGGAAGGTGAAGATGCACGTCTCTACACCGCTGTAAAAGCATTGAGCGACTTCTGCTGTGCACTGCAAATCAATGTGCCTACCGGAAAAGACTCTCTATCCATGACTCAGAAGTATCCCGACGGTAGCAAAGTAATCTCTCCGGGAACCGTAATCGTTTCCGCAGGCGGTGAAGTTTCTGATGTGAAGAAAGTGGTTTCTCCCGTACTTGTTAACAACGAAAAGACAACGATTTATCATATCGACTTCAGTTTTGATACATTGAAACTGGGTGGCTCTGCCTTTGCGCAATCATTGGGCAAGATTGGCGACGAAGTACCCACTGTACAAGATGCCGAATATTTCCGCGATGCTTTCCTTGCCGTTCAGGAACTGGTGAACAAAGGACTGATTCTTGCCGGGCACGATATTTCTGCCGGTGGTCTGATTACTACCTTACTCGAAATGTGCTTCGCCAATGTAGAAGGTGGTATGGAAATCAATCTCGACAAGATGAAGGAACACGACCTCGTGAAACTCCTGTTTGCCGAGAACCCGGGTATTGTTATCCAGGTAAGCGACAAGCATAAGGAAGAAGTAAAACAAATATTGGAAGATGCCGGAGTAGGTTTTGTGAAGATTGGTAAGCCGACCGACGAACGCCACATCCTCGTATCTAAAGATGATGCTACTTATCAGTTCGGTATCGACTATATGCGTGATGTTTGGTATTCTACTTCTTACCTGCTCGACCGCAAGCAATCTATGAACGGTTGCGCCAAGAAGCGTTTCGAGAACTACAAGATGCAGCCACTGGAATTCGCTTTCATGCCCGGCTTCAAAGGTAAATTCTCTCAATATGGTATCGACCCGAACCGCCGTACACCGACAGGCATCCGCGCAGCAATCATCCGCGAAAAAGGAACAAACGGTGAGCGCGAAATGGCTTACTCCCTGTATCTGGCAGGCTTTGATGTGAAAGACGTCACCATGACCGACCTCATCAGCGGACGTGAGACACTGGAAGACGTGAACCTGATTGTTTATTGTGGTGGTTTCTCCAACTCAGACGTACTGGGTTCTGCCAAAGGTTGGGCAGGAGCTTTCCTCTTCAATCCGAAAGCTAAAGAAGCACTCGACAAGTATTATGCACGCGAAGATACGCTTTCATTGGGTGTTTGTAATGGTTGCCAGTTGATGATGGAATTGAACCTCATCAATCCCGAACATAAGAAAAACGGTAAAATGCTGCATAATGAATCTCATAAATTCGAATCGAGATTCCTGGGACTTACCATTCCTACCAACCGCAGCGTAATGTTCGGCTCTCTGAGTGGCAGCAAACTCGGTATATGGGTAGCTCACGGAGAAGGAAAATTCTCTTTGCCTTACGACGAAAATAAATATAATGTGGTAGCCAAATATAGTTATGACGAGTATCCTGCCAATCCGAATGGCTCCGACTACTCCATAGCAGCCATAGCAAGTGCCGACGGGCGCCATCTGGCTATCATGCCTCACCTGGAGCGCTCTATCTTCCCGTGGCAGAACGGTTGTTATCCTGCCGACCGCCTGCACAGCGACCAGATCACTCCATGGATGGAAGCCTTCGTCAATGCACGTAAATGGGTAGAAGAAAAGGTTAAGTAGTTCTGACTACAATCTATAAGTGAAGCACAGGCGCAGGTTATAATATACAACTTGCGCCTGTTGTCGTCTAAACAATGCGAGGAATCGAACACTATTCTTCTTGCTTTCGTGTTGCTTTTATCAAACAAAATGCATATTTTTGCGTTAATTTCACAAATACCCCCAATAACGAACGACCGTAACTGTTATGAGAAAATTTATCATTTTCTTTTTATTCACATACATTTCCTCCTTCTGCATCGCCCAAACTTATAAATATCTCGGCGTGGAAGATGGCTTGAGCAATCGTAGGATATATGCTATTCAGAAAGGGCCGAAAGGATATATGTGGTTTCTTACGCACAATGGCATTGACCGCTATGACGGAAAAAATTTCAAGCAATACCGACTTATAGACAGCGAAATAGAAGTTAACTCCATGCTCAATCTGAGTTGGCTATATGTTGGTGTGGATGGAACACTGTGGGAGATAGGCAAAAAAGGAAGAGTATTCCGCTATGATGCCAAACATGATCGCTTTCAACTTGTATATAAGCTACCTGATGAAGTGGTAAAAGGAAATCCGACTCCCGTAAGCTATGGATTTATTGACAGCAACAATATTGTATGGCTCTGTAACGAAGAAGCATTGTATCTCTACGATACGAATACTGAAAAAACCACCATTATCAAAAACCATATCGGAGAAAGTATTACGGATATCGAGCAAATCGACCCTGACCATTATTTCATCGGTACAGACGTCGGTATACATCATGCCGAATTAAAAGACGACGTTCTCAACCTTTCTCCATGCAACTGGCTTGATAAACTGAAGATGCAAGTCAACGAGTTATATTTCCATAAAGCAAACCGCAAACTATTCATCGGTACATTCCAGAAAGGCATTTATCTGTACGATATGAATATTCATCAAACTGTAGAGTTGAATGTCGGTTTGCAGGATGTCAGCATTACACGTATCAAAGCCTTCAATGACAAAGAAATATTGATAGCTACAGATGGTGCCGGTATATATAAAATGAATGTGGATACCTATGAGTGCGCCCCCTACATCGTGGCGGATTACAATAGCTATAATGCCATGAACGGCAACAGTATTTACGACTTCTATGTAGATGATGAACGTATTTGGATAGCCAATTACCCTATCGGCATCACAGTACGCAACAATCAATATGCCAGTTATGAATGGATCAAACATTCTATTGGCAACAAGCAATCGCTCGTCAACGATCAGGTAAATGCCATCATCGAAGATCACGAAGGTGATCTTTGGTTTGCTACCAATAACGGTATCAGCCTCTACTCTACCAAAACAAAACAATGGCACTCATTCCTCAGCGTGTTTGACAATGGTAACGTAACCAAAAACCATGTTTTCATTTCTTTGTGCGAGGTATCACCCGGCATCATCTGGGCAGGTGGATACACTTCGGGCATCTACCAAATCAATAAAAAACAGATGAAGGTGGAGTTCTTTACTCCTTCTACATTTGGCGATTGTGATATCCGTCCGGATAAGTACATACGCTCTATCATAAAAACGTCCGATGGCAGTATCTGGTCCGGTGGCTATTACAATTTAAAGCAAATAGACTTCAACCGTAAAAATATACGTGCTTATCCGGGACTTAGCGGAATTACGGATATTAAGGAGAAGGATGCGCAACACATGTGGATAGGTACTGCCACAGGACTGTATCTGCTGGACAAAGAAACCGGCAAGTATCAGTGTATATCGATGCCGATAGAGTCTTTCTACATTAACGCGCTTTATCAGACACCAGACAGTTTGCTGTACATCGGGACCAGCAACTCCGGATTACTCATTTATAACCATCAGCGAAAGTCGTTTGAGCATTTCCACAAAGACAACTGCCCGCTGATTTCCAATAATATATATACTATTCTTCCGGACGGAAACAAAAGTGTCCTGCTGAGTACGGAAAACAGTCTGACAAGCTATTACCCGGCTGGAAAGATATTTCATAACTGGACTAAAGAACAGGGACTGAAGAGTGATCATTTTAATTCAACATCAGGCGTACTGCGAAAAAACGGAAACTTCATTCTTGGAAGTACGGACGGAGCAATAGAGTTCCACAAAGATATGATGATTCCACGCAATTATGAGTTCAAAATGATATTCAGCGATTTGCGCGTATTCTATCAAACCGTTTACCCCGGCGATGAAGGTTCACCGCTGGAAGTGGACATAGATGAAACTCAAGTATTAAAGCTGAAATACAATCAGAACATATTCTCTCTACGGATATCTTCTATCAACTACGATTATCCGTCATTGGTTCTGTATTCCTGGAAACTGGAAGGTTTCTATGACGGATGGAGCCGTCCTGAGAAAGATTGCATGATCCGGTTCACAAATCTGAATCCCGGAAAATATACATTACGGGTACGTGCCATCTCCAGTGAAGACCGACGAATCGTTCTTGAAGAGCGTGACATGGAAATCATGATAGAACAGCCCTTATGGCTCAGCATATGGGCATTAATACTTTATGCCGCCGTGATAGCCGCAATTGTCATTATCACATTGCGTGTCATTATCCTGCGCAAACAGCGTAAGGCTTCGGATGAGAAAATACGTTTCTTCATCAATACAGCGCATGATATTCGTACCCCGTTGACACTGATCAAAGCACCACTGGAAGAACTCAGTGAAAAGGAAAATCTGACACCAAGCGGACGAAGCAATATGAATACTGCCATACGAAATGTGAACGCCCTGTTGCGACTGACGACCAATCTTATTAACTTCGAACGTGCGGACACTTATTCCAGTGCCCTATATGTATCCGAATATGAGTTGAGCACCTACATGGAGGAAATGATCAATGCTTTCCGGGCTTATGCCGACGTAAAACGTATCAGCCTGACTTATGAAAGTAATTTCCGCTACATGAATACCTGGCTTGACAAGGATAAGATGGATTCGATTCTGAAAAATCTGATATCCAACGCCTTGAAGTATACACCGGAAGGTGGAAGCGTACATATCTATACAGCAGAAACAGAAGACCATTGGAGTGTGGAAGTAAAGGATACGGGTATCGGTATTCCGTCCTCAGAACAGAAAAAGCTCTTTAAAATACACTTCCGGGGTAGTAACGCCATCAACTCGAAAGTAACGGGTAGTGGTATCGGACTGTTACTGGTATGGAAACTTGTTCACCTGCATAAAGGCAAAATCAACTTTACAAGCACGGAAGGAAAAGGCTCCTGTATTAAAGTCACATTCCCAAAAGGTGAAAAACCTTATCGAAAAGCTATTCACAGTCCGAAACCGGGAAGTGAGAAAGTTGCTTATGCTGAATCGGGAGTGCCTAAGAATGTTACGCCAAACATTGCTTATGATGCAACTAAACAGAAACAACAGCAAAACAGTGATCTTCCGAAAATCCTGATTGTGGAGGATAATGATGAGTTGAGGGAATATCTCCGCAATACACTGTCGGACGACTATAACATACAAGTATGCAGCGATGGCAAACAAGCACTCGAAATAGTCAAGGAATATATGCCTAACATGATTATTTCGGATATCATGATGCCGGAAATGCGTGGAGACGAATTGTGTCATGTCTTAAAGAATGATATTGAAACCTCTCACATCCCCATCATTTTGCTCACAGCACTGAACAATGACCGCAACATCATTGAAGGATTGAAGACCGGAGCAGATGAGTATATTGTGAAGCCTTTCAATATAGGTATTCTCCGTGCTACGATATCCAACATCCTGACAAATCGCTCTTTGCTGCGACATAAATATGCTAATCTGGAACTGAATGATGATGAAGATGCCACAACTTGTACCAATTGTTCCACCGACCTTGACTGGAAATTCATTTCTTCCGTCAAGAAGCATGTGGAAGAAAATATGGATAACGGTGCACTCAATGTGGAAATGCTCTGTTCATTACTGAATATGAGTCGTACCAGCTTCTATAATAAAATAAAAGCCCTGACCGACCAGGCTCCGGCAGACTATATCCGATTGATACGTCTGAAACGTGCCGCACAATTACTGAAAGAGCAGAAATACAGCATAACTGAAGTTGCAGAAATGACTGGTTTCAGCGATGCGAAATACTTCCGGGAAGTATTCAAGAAGCATTTCAGTGTCAGCCCGAGCCAATATGCGAAACAGAAAGAAGAAGGGGAATAAAGTGGTAGAGTGATATCATATTATCACATTATAACATTAAAACTATGAATATTTATTTAGAGGCATTCGGCCTTTTTTCTAAAATAGGAGTTTTCACTATCGGAGGTGGCTATGCCATGGTGCCACTCATAGAGGAAGAAATTGTAGAGAAACGAAAGTGGATCGCCAAAGACGATTTTATAGACTTACTTGCCATTTCCCAATCGACTCCCGGCATTCTTGCGGTTAACATTTCCATTTTTATCGGATATAAGTTGCGGGGAATTCGTGGAAGTATAGTCACTACTTTAGGGACAATTCTACCCTCATTCCTCATTATTCTTGCCATAGCTATGTTCTTCCACAATTTTAAGGATAATCCGATAGTAGAACGGATATTCAAGGGTATCCGCCCGGCAGTAGTTGCACTGATTGCCGCTCCTACATTCAGTATGGCTAAGTCAGCCAAAGTCAACCGTTACAATGTCTGGATACCCATTGTATCTGCACTAATCATCTGGCTACTGGGATTCTCACCTATCTGGGTAATTATCATCGCCGGTGTAGGAGGATACTTGTTCGGACGGCTACGCCGTCCGAAAGTTGAAAGTTGAAAATTGAGAGTTGAGAGTTGGCTGCGCATCATAAATCATAAATTATAAATCTCCCATGCTTTATTTTCAGTTATTCTATACATTCTTCAAAATAGGCCTTTTCGGCTTTGGCGGCGGATATGCCATGCTTTCGATGATACAAGGTGAAGTAGTCACACGCTACGGGTGGTTGACACCACAAGAGTTTACAGATATTGTAGCTATCAGTCAAATGACTCCCGGACCTATCGGAATCAATTCGGCAACGTATGTAGGCTTCACGGCTACCGGAAGTATATGGGGTTCTGTCATCGCTACTTTTGCCGTAGTACTTCCTTCATTCATCCTGATGTTAGTTATCAGTAAGTTTTTCCTAAAATACCAGAAACATCCGGCTGTTGAAGCAGTATTCAGTGGATTGCGCCCGGCAGTGGTAGGGCTACTGGCATCAGCGGCCCTGGTATTAATGAATACAGAGAATTTTAGTTCACCTAAAGAAGATATGTACTCGTTTATCGTCAGTTGCATCATCTTCCTGGTGGCTTTTGTGGGTACCCGGAAATATAAAGTCAATCCGATAGTGATGATTATAGGCTGCGGAATAGCAGGTTTCATATTGTATTAACAAAAAAGGTGAAGCTTATAGCTTCACCTTTTTTGCCACTATCTTCGACTCATTATGCAGTCGGTCGAGTGCTGTTACCACATAGCGATATTTAGTCTTTCCATTTTCATAGGGTAACTTATAGAAGTTATCCCGTGTGATGGCTACAATATGAGAAGGATCACTGATGTCCACTTTCTCTTTAGCATCGAAACGGTAAATCACATACTGTACGGCACGATCCATTTCATCCTTATACTTCGGTGCTGTCCAGAATAAAAGATATCCATCTTCTGTCCACACCGGTTTCATCTTGCGCACTTTATCCGGCGCTTCATTATCCATGAAATCAAAAACAGGAGGCAAGGCGGGATATTTGTGGTATTCAGCCATCAAAGCATCACGATACTTTCCGGCATTCTCCACCACTGCACTTGCAGGCCACTGACAACTTCCGCCAATCGTCTGATAAGCACGTTGCAACGCCATCTTACGTGGAAGCTGGTTCATGGAAGGAGTCTGCGGATCAGCATTCTGCACCGTATTCATTACCGACTGACCGATGAACAAAGGACGATTTTCCGTATTCTTTGCCCACCACTTCACCAATGTCTCATAATCAGCTACCGGATGACCTATCTGCCAGTATATCTGCGGAATGTTATAGTCTATCCAACCTTCACGAGCCCAAAGAAGCACATCAGCATAAAGGTCATCATAGTTTTGCAAACCATTAGTCTTACTACCCAGCGGATCACTCTTCTGATTACGGTAAATACCAAACGGAGAAACACCGAACTTAACCCACGGCTTCAATTCGCGCACTGTCTCATGAATTTTCTTTATCAACACATTGACATTACTGCGACGCCAATCCGCTTTATTAGAAAATCCACCGCCATAACGGGCAAAGCTGGCATCATCCGGGAAGTCTACTCCCTGTTTAGGATAAGGGTAGAAATAATCATCCATATGAATAGCATCAACATCGTAGCGGGAAACAATATCCGTAATCACCATACAGATGTGGCGACGGCTTTCCGGCAATGCAGGGTCGAAATAGACTTGGTCACCGTAAGTAACAAACCATTCGGGATGGATATTATAAACATGGCCCGGCGCCAATTCATTCTTCAGTGAAGTCTTCACACGATAAGGATTAATCCAGGCATGAAACTCCATACCACGCTTGTGGCACTCTTCAATCATAAATTCCATGGGATCCCAATAAGGATTGGGTGCTTGTCCTTGTACACCGGTCAGAAAGCGGCTCCACGGTTCCAGTTGCGAAGCATAGAGAGCATCGGCTTCGGGACGTACCTGAAAGATAATGGCATTAATGCCTGCCTCTTGCAGGGAGTTCAACTGACTGATCAGGTTCTGTTTCAACTTCTCGGTGGGAATTCCGCGGAATTGTCCGTTAACAGCTTGTATCCAGGCTGCACGAAATTCACGTTTGGGGTATCTTTCGGGTTGGAATTGCGCTGCCACTGTCAGAGAAAAGAGCAGGGCACATACGCACAAAAGGGTTCTTACTTTCATTCTTTATAAAATCTGATTAGGGTTTATCAATTCATTGGCCATTCAACAACTACACGGACGCCACTATTGTACGAAGTATCCAGGTAAATCTTTCCATCTACAATATCCATCACCTGACGGGCAATGGAAAGTCCCAGACCTGTACCGGGAGTAAAGCTATCTACTTTAAAGAAACGCTCGAAAACAGTTTCCTGATATTGCGGTTCAATGCCGATACCAGTATCTTCTATTATGAAACGTATGATATTATTCTCCTTATCTTCCTCGCATTGCAGACGGATCACACCCTTTTCGGTAAATTTCCCGGCATTATCCAACAAAAGGGTAAGCACACGTTTCATCCAGGCTCGTACCGTCTGTATCACCGGGACATCCGGAGAGGGAACCCATTGCAGTTCCACACCTTCTTTCTGCTTCCCACCCAACTCATCTATACATTCAAGACAGCAGGCATTCACATCCACCGCTTCTTTGGGCATATCCGCAGTCTGTGAGTCCATATCGGCAATATCTATAATATTATCAATCAATTCTAACAAATAAGCACTGTTCTTCTCTACCTGACTGGAATATTCACGGGCATCTTCCACATCCAAGCCTTCTTCGGCAAGCAATGCAGAAAAACCTACTACAGAATTGAGCGGTGTACGTAACTCATGCGTGACGTGCTGGATGAACGAACTCTTAATGCGTCCCATCTTCTGCAATTCCTTACGAGCAACATCCAGTTTCCGGTTCATGGAAAGAGTACGAATATAAAGGTAAGTAACCAATATCAATAGCAGTAATATCACACAACCCGCCCCAAACACAAAAGCCAGACGCTCACGGCTCATTTTCTCACTCAGTTCCAGCTTCTCCATCTTCAGACGGTCAACCTCAAACTGAGCGGTATATTTGTTCAGCTGTTCATCCATCTCTGCCGTACGCACAGAATCATTCAACTGAGAATACTCTGCAAAAGCACGACATGCCTCCTTGTAATGTCCGGTCTGTTCCAGCATAATGGCTTTTTGCCGGTAGTTTCCCGGATAATAATTGCCTATCGAACGCTGGTAATCAATCAGAGAATCCATATAAGCCACGGCATTGCCTATGTTACCCAAGATCTGACTGCACATAATTTTATAGCCGAACCAGCCCTCCTGTGAAATAGACTCTTTATTTTTAAAATAATAAGCATTTGCTTCACGAATATAAGGTGCTGCCGCTTTCTCTCCTTTTATCCCCAAAACAGTAATAACCCGGAACTGATAATAGCGCATATACAAGGCTTCTCCTATTACAACATCCTTCCCCTCTACTGTCTTCCCCAACTGTCCCAACCGGTCCAGATAAGGCACAGCGTCACTATATGACTGACGTGCCAGATAAGTTTGAATGATATTGAGGGAAACGACATAAGCATCACGGTAATATTTGCCTTCTTCAAAGTGCTTCAATGCACTGTCATAATATTCAAGGCATAGCTTTATATTCTGACCGAACACACGGTGATTATAACCTATACACATTTCACCGGATGCCATGCCGTATTTATCTTTCCGTTTCTCGGCGTCTTTGCAGAGTAAATCCGTCTCCTTCATCACCTCTTCCTGCATCCCTTTTTCGGTCATTCGCTGGATGTACTGCCTCCATGCCTGATAGCGATCGGTATTACGGTGGCAACGATCTGCCCAGTCCATATATTCATAAGTCACCAGGCGCAAACTGTCCGTATCTCCTAATTCATAATAATGACTGGCAAGAATAGCATAAGCGTCACTGATATTAGCCGTATCCTTCCGCTCTTTTGCCAATTCAAGGAAGTGCATACCCAAAGGTAGAAAATTCGGTTTACCATTCGCTTTCCGTACACTGTCGGCAAGCGATTTCAGATCAATTGTATCTTGTCCCATAACTGTCCCGAAACAAGAAAACAAGCATACCAACATGGCACACAGGCATATCCGAGGGTATTGCATAAGGATGATTGGTTTTTAAAATGCGCATAAAAATAGTGCTTTTCCCGCTTGTATGTCAGCAACTATTTAAAAGTATAACAAATCTTAACCTGCCAATCATTATACATATTTGAATTGCAGTGATTATCTTTGCAGCTTAAATTCACTTTAGTGACTCAGATTATGACCAAAAACAACTCCATACTCATCAAAGGCGCACGCGTCAACAACCTGAAAAATATAGACGTAGAAATACCCCGAAACAAACTTGTTGTCATCACCGGGTTGTCCGGTTCGGGTAAATCCTCCCTGGCATTCGACACACTTTATGCTGAGGGACAACGTCGTTATGTAGAAAGTCTGAGCAGTTATGCCCGCCAGTTCCTGGGACGTATGAGCAAGCCTGAATGTGACTTTATCAAAGGGATTCCGCCTGCCATCGCCATAGAACAGAAGGTGAGCAGCCGCAATCCACGCTCCACTGTCGGCACCTCTACCGAAATATACGAATACCTGCGATTATTGTATGCCCGCATCGGACGGACATTCAGCCCCATTAGCGGAGAGGAAGTAAAAAAACATTCCACTGAAGATATCGTAAACTGTATGTTAGGCTATCCGGAAGGGACAAGATACACAGTACTCGCTCCGATACTACTGCGTGAAGACCGCACAATGAAACAACAACTGGACATTGATATGAAGCAGGGCTTCAACCGTCTGGAAGTAAATGGAGAGATGATACGCATTGATGAATATGAACCCAAGAAAGGAGATACCGTTTTTTTATTGATAGACCGTATGGTAGCATCCAAAGAAAAAGATGCAGTCAGCCGACTGACGGACTCTGCCGAAACGGCGATGTACGAAGGCGACGGTGCCTGTCTGCTCCGGTTCTATCAGCCTGACGGAACCACCAGCCTGTATCGCTTCAGCACCAAATTCGAAGCAGACGGTATTGCTTTTGAAGAGCCGAGCGACCAGATGTTTTCCTTCAACTCCCCCATCGGTGCCTGTCCTGAGTGCGAAGGTTTCGGTAAAGTAATCGGTATTGATGAACATCTGGTGGTTCCCAACCGTTCGCTGTCCGTTTACGACGGTGCTGTTGTCTGTTGGCGTGGCGAAGTGATGGGTGAATGGAAAGATATGGTGATACGAGGTGCCGAAAGAGCCGGATTCCCCATCTTTACACCTTACTATGAGCTGACGGATGCACAACGCCGGATGCTATGGGAAGGCACTCCTTACTTCCAGGGTATCAATGCCTTCTTTAAAATGGTGCAGGAAAATCAGTACAAGATACAATATCGCGTGATGTTGGCACGCTATCGTGGCAAAACACTGTGTCCGAAGTGCCATGGCACCCGCTTAAAACCCGAAGCCAGCTATGTACGAGTAGGAGGACGAAATATTTCCCAACTCGTAGATTTGCCGATTACGGAGTTGAAAAACTTCTTCGATAACTTGCAACTGGATAAGCACGACAAAGATGTTGCTACCCGTATTCTCATGGAAATCAACAGTCGTATCCGCTTCCTTCTCGATGTCGGATTGGGATATCTGACACTGAATCGTCTCAGCAACTCGCTTTCGGGTGGTGAGAGCCAACGTATTAATCTAGCCACTTCACTGGGCAGCAGCCTAGTAGGTTCACTCTATATCCTTGACGAGCCCAGTATCGGACTACACAGTCGCGATACCGACAAGTTGATACACGTATTGCGTCAATTGCAACAACTGGGTAATACGGTTGTCATCGTGGAACATGACGAAGAAATCATCCGTGCAGCGGATTACATCATAGATATCGGGCCGAAAGCCGGCCGCCTGGGCGGACAAGTGGTCTATCAGGGAGATATGAAAGATTTGCAGCCGAACAGCGACAGCTACACCGTTCGTTATCTGCTGGGAGAAGAAGAAATTCCTGTCCCGGAACATCGCCGCCCATGGAATAACTACATAGAACTGACCGGGGCACGCGAAAATAACCTAAAAGGGGTAAACGTGCGCTTTCCTCTGAATGTAATGACTGTAGTGACCGGCGTCAGCGGATCGGGAAAGAGTACCCTGGTACGCGATATCTTCTTCCGTGCCCTGAAACGCGAACTGGATGAGTGCAGCGAACGTCCGGGCGAATTCGCTTCTATCGGCGGTGACCTGCAAAACCTGCGAAATGTAGAATTTGTAGATCAGAACCCTATTGGCAAATCCAGTCGTTCAAATCCTGTAACTTACATCAAGGCTTACGACGAAATCCGCAAACTATGGGCAGATCAACCACTTGCCAAACAAATGGGATACACTGCCGGCTACTTTTCATTCAACAGTGAGGGCGGACGTTGCGAAGAATGTAAAGGTGACGGAACCATCACAGTAGAAATGCAATTCATGGCCGACTTGGTGTTGGAATGTGAGACCTGCCACGGAAAACGCTTCAAAGCTGATACACTGGAGGTTAAGTTCCACGATGCTAACATCTACGATGTACTGGAGATGACCGTGAACCAAGCTATAGAGTTCTTCACTAAACACGGACAGAAGAAGATAGTAAAAAAACTCGCTCCACTACAAGATGTAGGATTAGGCTACATCAAACTGGGACAGTCTTCCTCTACCCTTTCAGGTGGTGAAAACCAACGCGTGAAGCTGGCTTATTACCTCAGTCAGGAAAAGGCAGACCCTACCCTGTTCATCTTCGACGAACCGACCACAGGACTACATTTCCATGATATTCGCAAATTACTGGAAGCTTTCGATGCCCTGATATTACGTGGACACTCCATCGTAATCATCGAGCATAACATGGACGTTATCAAGTGTGCCGACTATGTGATAGACCTCGGACCGGAAGGTGGTGACAAAGGTGGAAATCTGGTAGCGGCAGGTACACCGGAAGAAGTGGCAAAATGTGCGGCAAGTTATACAGGACAATTCCTGCAAGAAAAACTGCACATGAAATAATTGAGTGAAACTCATCTCATGAGACGGATTATTCTGTCTCGTGAGATAAAAATATCCGTCCCATGAGATAAAAAAATCGTCCCACAAGACAAACTGTTTTATCTCATGGGACAATTTATAATAATCTGCAAAGCGGAAAAATCTTAGCTTGCTTTATTCATAGCAGGAGTTATGTAAGTTAGAAGTAGAAACCGAAACCAACCTTCAGACCAAATACCGAACGGTCACCGTTTACGTTCCAATACACAGCCGGCTCAAGTGTCACCGTCCTCGACAGAAAGAAAGCGTACCCTGCTTCCGCACCGAAAGAAAACTTGGTATCATCGCTTGTCCCCCAATCCCAACGGTCTACGTTGACATCAGCACCCAGATATAGACCAATCTTACTGAAATAATAACGACCGCCCACACCGAGTGTATAAACATCCGTATCACCTCCTTTTTCATTCCATTTGGCTCCTGCATGTATCAATAACGCCACATTATCCAGCAGAAACGCACCACCTTTGGCTTCAATGCCAAATGAAGTCTTGTCTGTCTCTGTATTATGCGACAAACCTAAGCCGGAAATCGACGGATTCAAGATCCACTTTCCTTTTTCAAATTGTGCCTGGGCAGCCACTGTGGCCACAAGCAGACAAACGAGTAATGCTAATTTTTTCATTGTTACTTATTAGTTTTTGGTGTTATTGTACTTTTCATCTTCCTCTCTACGTTTTCGCTGCAAGTCTTCTTTCTTACGCAACACCAACCAGAGGATAAACACAATGATATAGGATGCTGCAACAGTGACGTATTTTTCCGTATCACTGATAACAGTGTTGCGCGGCAGGAAATAAGCTGCCGTAGCACTCACATAGATAAGCAGAGCAATCGTGATGCTTGTAGATTTTTTAAATCTCTTCATTACCAAAGTTTTTTAGTCGTTTTAAAATACCAGATACTAAACCAGAGCGCAGCTACCACAGCAGCCAGAATGGCAACACCGAGAGCAGTCTGAGGTCCTAAGCCAAAGCCTTCGGGGGCTATACAGATGTATGTTATACAAACAGTTGTCATAAATACAGCCGGAACATAAGTTACATAAAAGTAATGCCCTTTCTTTTCACGTACCAGATAGACGGTAATCGCCCAAAGCGTAAAGACGGAAAGCGTCTGATTGGTCCATGCAAAGTAACGCCAAATCATGTCAAAACCCTCTTTGTCGCTCAAACTGTAGAGCAACAAACCGATAGCAGCGAGAAACATAGGAATACATATATACAAACGACGACGCATGGATTTTTGTTCCATTCCGAGGAAGTCTGCCACAATAAGGCGGGCAGAGCGGAAAGCGGTGTCACCACTCGTGATAGGCGCGGCAATCACACCTAATATAGCAAGGAATCCTCCCACAGTACCGAGCCAATCTTTGGTGATAGCATCCACTACTACGGCAGCATTCGTCTCCCCCATTCCGTTTTCATGAAAGAAATAGGTGGCAGCTGCCGCCCAAATCAGGGCAACAATACCTTCGGTAATCATAGCACCATAGAACACAGGGCGACCGTGACGTTCACTCGTCATACAACGAGCCATTAACGGACTTTGCGTAGCATGGAAACCACTGATAGCACCACAGGCTATGCTGACAAACATAATCGGGAAAATGGGTAGTTCAACAGCATTAGGGTTCGTATTCTGTAATCCGTCCCAGAATTCCGGTAAGACAGGATGCTTCACATAAAGCATCACCAGTATACCCACCGCCATAAAAAGCAATGCAACAGCAAAAAGCGGATATATCTTACCTATGATTTTATCAACCGGCAACAAAGTGGCAAAAATATAATAGATAAATACTACTATTATCCAGAACGTAACATCCAAAGATTCCGGTGTCAGTTTTGCCAGCAATCCGGCAGGGCCGGCCACAAAGACAGCTCCTACCAATATCATCAAAAGAACTGTAAAACCGCGCATCACCTGCTTGGTAGTTACTCCCAGATAGCGACCGATGATCTCCGGCAAGCTTTCACCGCCATTACGCAGAGAGAGCATACCTGCCAGGTAATCATGTACGGCTCCGGCAAAGATACTGCCGAGCACAATCCACAAATAAGATGATACACCAAATTTAGCCCCCATAATAGCACCGAAGATAGGACCCAAACCGGCAATATTAAGAAATTGTATCATGAAAATCTTCCAGGTGGGCAAAGGGATATAATCCACCCCATCGGTCTTAGTCAAAGCAGGCGTCTTACGATCGTCAGGGCCGAAAATATGTTCGATGAAACGCCCGTAAAGAAAATAACCTGCTATTAATGCCAACAGGCAAAGCGTAAATGTAATCATGGTGCGTTATTCATTATTTTTAATGGACGCAAATGTAATAGTTTCTAAGGAAACTGCACAACATTCTCAAGTGTTTTACTTATCTTCGCCGCTAAAAATGACAGAAATAAAGAAGGAAAAGAGAATTTGTTTAGAATAAGTATTAGGTATTACAATAAAATCTCTATCAACATGAAACAGTTACTTCTCACTATATTATTTATCACATTCGTTCTGCCCCTTACCGCGCAATCCGCCGGTGAGATGGTTACCCGTCCTCCAAAATACGAAGTGCGCGCTGCCTGGGTCACCGCCGTCTATGGTTTGGACTGGCCCCGTACCCGTGCCACCAGTCCCGAAGGCATCCGAAAACAAAAGGCAGAACTAGTCGAGATACTTGACCGACTGAAAGATGCCAACTTCAACACTGTGCTCTTCCAGACGCGAACGCGCGGTGACGTGCTCTACCGCTCGAAGATAGAACCGTTCAACTCCATCTTGACTGGGAAAACAGCTGCAGATCCGGGATACGATCCACTGGCTTTTGCCATAGAAGAGTGTCATAAGCGCGGTATGGAGTGCCATGCCTGGATGGTAGCCATTCCGTTAGGCAATCGCAAGCATGTTGCCAATCTGGGCAATGCCTCCGTAACCAAACAGAAATCCGCTATTTGTGTGCCTTATAAGCGTGAATACTTCCTCAATCCCGGAAATCCGGCAACCAAAGAATATCTGATGAGCCTTGTACGCGAGGTTGTGGAAAAATATGACGTGGATGGCGTCCACTTCGATTATCTGCGTTATCCAGAGAATGCTCCCCGATTCCCAGACACCTATGATTTCCGGAAATATGGCAAAGGACGCGACCTCGCCCAATGGCGCAGGGATAACATTACGGAAATCGTCCGACACCTCTACAAAGGTGTGAAAGCTCTGAAGCCCTGGGTAAAGGTAAGTACCTGCCCTGTAGGAAAATACCGTGATACCTCCCGTTATCCTTCCCGCGGATGGAATGCTTTTCATACTGTTTACCAAGATGCACAAGGTTGGTTGGGTGAAGGCATACAGGATCAGATATATCCCATGCTTTACTTCCGGGGTAACCATTTCTATCCTTTTGCTCTCGACTGGCAGGAACAAAGTAATGGTCGCCAGATCATTCCCGGACTGGGTATCTATTTCCTCGATCCCAGTGAAGGAAACTGGACACTGGATGAAGTGGAGCGTCAGATGCACTTCATCCGTACCCACAAACTGGCAGGTCAGGCCCATTATCGTGTGAAATATCTGATGGACAACACACAAGGGTTGTATGATGTATTGGAAGAGGACTTTTATACCGCTCCTGCCCTGCAACCTGCCATGCCCTGGATAGACAACGTGCCACCGACAGCCCCTACCCATCTTACTGTCACTCGACTGCCGGACGGATATATCCACCTCAGTTGGATGCCCGCCACGGACAACGACAAACGTAATGTACCGACCTACGTCATCTACGGCTCGGACACTTACCCTGTGGATACCTCCAATCCGGAAAATATTATTGCCCAGCGAGTACAAGGAACGGAATACACGTATGCTCCCGTCCGCTTCTGGACGGCAAAGAAGTATTTTGCTGTCACTGCCGTGGACCGTTGTGGCAATGAAAGCGAAGCGGGCAGATGACCCTCCCGAATGCCACACTCCAGCGTCCCCAATGCCACACTTGAATGGGTGAAACGCCACACTTGAACAAGCGTGAAGTGCGGCATTGGGGACGCTGAAGTGTGGCACCGGAAGCGGTGAAGTGTGACATTGCGAACGCTGAACTGTGGCAACCGTACAGCAAGCCGCGACATCCGTACGACGAGACTCGACATTGGAAAAATCAGCAGCAGCGTTTCTTTCTTTTTCTTCTGCTGCTGTTGTTAGTATATCTTTTATATTCTCTTTATTATCCGTATCAACACTTTCACTAATAATACTATCATTCAGCGTTTTATCTGATTTTCCGGTGCGTTTTTCCGCCTTTTCCCTCGACGTTTTTTGTCGTTTTTCGTCATTTTTTGACCAGGAAACCGACGATTCCGATACATTTCCGGTCGTTTTCGGAACCGTTTTTCGAACCGAATCTTCCGGTTTTCCCGTTTTATCCGCAACTGTTTCCTCCCGCTTTTGAACCGGTTTATGCAGTGGGTTCAGTTCGGCAGGCGCAAAAGATCCGTCCTCTTCAAAATCGAAAAGCTCGTAACCGAGAATGATCTTCTTGACATAAGCAAAAGATATCTTATGCATCTTGCAGTAAGGACGCAAAAACTCCATATCGACACATGAGCCGGGCAACATAGCCAATTTCTCGATAACGAACCAATAAGCCCCTGTTCCCTTGAGCTTTTCCATTTTCAACAGATATTGCATTCTGGGATCGTGCATAGCCATCAGCGGATGCTGCAAATAGAAATTCCTTTTCATCTTTCTTTATGTTTTAGTTTAAAGCCATAAAGATAAGAATAGCATGTGAAACAGTCGGAGGTTACGTGAGGTTCCATGAGGTTAAATGAGGTTCCGTGAGGTTAACACACCTCCACCCGCACGTAAGCCCGGTACCTGCTTTGAGGAGTAACCGGCACCAAGGCCAGATAGCCGGAGACGATTCTTCCTTCCTCCACTACCAATGGATAATCCCTCATGTCCTGTTCATGTTGCGTCCGCAAAGCCTCGGCAGAAGGGAAATTGTCGACATTAAAAATTCCTTTGCTACCGGGAGCGACGAAATTATCATAAAGCTGACGGGCAACCATCCCCATAGTCATGCGCACATTAATTTCAACATGTGGATAAATGGCGTACGGATATCCTCTCTGATCCGGACAGATCATCATATCTATCCCCATAGGACCGGAATAATACCTACCATAAATTCCTTCTATAACTTTCTGCAAATACCCACGAATGCACACAAAGGCTTCTAAAGGGATATACCGTAGAATCCACTGTTCCACTTCCTCATTAGAAACCAGCATATTACCACGATAAACACCTTTCTCATCCGTAATAAAATGCGAGTAGCCGCTAAACAGTACCTTCCCCCTACCGTTGGAGTAGAATTCCATGGCAAAATCCCCCTCCTTTTTATATATAGGTTCCAGTATAAGAGCCCCGTGGTTCACCAGTTCCCGACGACACCAATCAGCCGTAGATTTCGTCAGCCCACGGCGACACCAACGCAACCCCTTTCCGCTGCCCGACCACACGGACTTGAACAGGTAGCCATCCTTAAAATCATCGACTATATCCGGAACGCAGAATTCCTTGCCCTCCCCTGATATCAGAAAATGACGTCCACAAACACATTTGAGGGTTTTATTCAGTTCAAACGTCATAGCAAGAGCCATCCCATACGCACGGGAAGAAAGCATACGACACTCGCGCAACTCTGCTTCCGTAGGAAGTTTATGTTGGGCAATACCGGCCTTCTGCATACGCTTGCGGAAAGCGCGATTCCATCCCCAAGGTACAATTTGGGATTCCGCATAATCGGGTAATTCCGGTTCAGTGACCAATTGCACGGAAAGGGGGAACATGCTCTTCATTTTCTGTAAATAATCTGCATTATAAGCTGACGTAGCAAGTACCGCACTGCCGGGCTGAGCATACCAAACAGGTAATAAGGCGAGATCCTGAGCCATTCGACGGGCAGATGCAGGAGCCATATAATTCTCTTCATTACTGGCAAGCGCCATGTCCGTATCAGGATTAAACACGTAAAGTTTCATTCTATTACAATCGTTTTATTATTTAAGGTCACAAAATTACAGAGAAAAACAAGGCAAAACAAATCTATAAACTTCACTAACAGATACCGCTTTTTTCGTCTGCCCTCACGCCCCAACCGAAATATTTCGTACATTTGCATAGAAATCAGAACAAATAAAGAAAAGGCATGATTAAAGATATTGCAGAGCACAACGCTACAGTTAAATCCAACACAAAGGAGCTTCAGATACTGAAACAATATTTCCCATCCTGCTTTTCCGGTGAAGAAAAATTCGACATTGAGGCGTTCCGCAACCGGATAAAGGAGAATGTGACCATCCAGGAAGAAGGGTATGAACTGAACTTCCTCGGCAAGAGCTATGCCAAACTGCTGGCTTCATTGGACACTGATACCATCATCGTGCCGGACTCCGAACACAACAGTCTGCCCGAAAATCAAGAAAGCAAAAACATCTATATTAGCGGTGACAATCTGGATGCCCTGAAGCATCTGCTGAACTCGTATTGCGGACAGGTGAAGTGCATCTACATCGACCCACCGTACAACACGGGAAAAGACGAATTTGCATACAATGATAAATTTGAATTTACAGAAAAAAATCTGGAAGAGAAATTAAGTGTCGGTTGGAGCGAAGCGCGTCGCATCTTAGACTTGACAAAGAAAAGCAAGGCATCTCATTCGGCATGGCTGACTTTCATGTATCCCCGATTGACTCTGGCACGTGACCTTTTAAGTAGCAACGGGATTATTTTCATTTCGATAGATGACAATGAACAAGCCAACCTGAAACTGCTGTGCGACTATATCTTTGGTGAAGAAAACTGTTTAGGTACAATCATCTGGAAAAATGCAACAGACAATAACCCTACAAATATTGCCTGCGAGCATGAATACATTTTATGCTACGCCCAAAACAAGAATTCATTGGAATCGGTTTGGAAATCTCCTTTATCCGATGTAAAAGAGGTTTTGATAGCTAAAGGAAAGGAATTAACATCACTCTATAAAGGTGATGAATTACAAAAAGAATGGAAAAAATGGTACAAAGAAAACAAATGGCAATTATCGCCTTTGGACAGATATAAATACATTGATGAAGAAGGCGTATACACCGGAAGTCAAAGTGTACACAATCCCGGGAAAGAAGGCTACCGATATGACATTATACATCCTACCACCGGCAAACCATGCAAGCAACCGCTCATGGGTTATCGTTTCCCCGAAGAGACCATGAAGGGAATGATAGAGGAAGGACGCATTCTGTTTGGTCAAGATGAAAGTAAACTGATTGAAATCAAACTTTACGCTAAAGAATACGTGGATAAACTCTCAAGCGTGTACACTTCGGACAGCCGTTCCGCAGCCAACGATTTAAAGAAGCTGTTTCCCGAACACAAGCAATTATTCAAGAATCCCAAACCGGTAGAATTAATCGAACACCTGCTCTCTTTCATGCAAGGTGACGACTTTTATATCATGGATTTCTTTTCCGGATCCGGAACAACAGCACAAGCTATATTGAACCAGAATGTGAGAAGTCAACACCACTATAAGTACATCATGGTGCAATGGCCCGAAGCCTGCAAGGAGACTTCAGAAGCAGGGTATAAGACCATTGACGAGATAGGACAAGAACGCATCCGCCGTGCTGCCGCCAAACTGAAAGAGCAATATCCCGACACCGATGCAGATTTAGGTTTCAAGCACTACACCCTGCAAGACATATCGGCCACGGCATTAGACAGAATAACCGGCTTCATCCCTGAAGAGAACCTGATATTCCAGAACATTCACGAAGAATTCGGCGTAGAGACAATCCTCAGAACTTGGATGGTGAAAGACGGATACGGATTCATTGCACATCCCCATGAACTGATTCTGGACAAATATCGTGCCTGGTATTGCGGCAAACACCTTTACCTGATAGAACCGGGACTGACGGAAGGGGCAGTCTGCCGTCTGTTCGAGAAATATACGGAAGAAGGCGGTTTCGTTCCGGACAAAATAATCATGTTCGGCTACAGTTTCAACCTGACCGAACTGAATATGATCAAACTGAACCTAAGCACTCTGCGAGACGGAAACCTGACCCCTAACTTAGACATCCGCTACTAATGGAACTGATACTTCAGAAAGGCCTTCCGCACCAGCTGACTGCCGTCAATGCTGTCTGCGATGTATTTCGGGACATACCGTTCATGCCTCAAACATCCAGCCACCAATGCCCGATGCTAAATTACGAGGCAGAAGAAACTTATCGGCATATAGAAGAAATCCAGCAAGCAAACGACATCAGTCCTGCCTGCCGGAAAGTACATCGGGACGGCACAAGCATCCATCTGGACATCAAGATGGAAACCGGAACCGGAAAGACCTATGTGTACACGCAAACCATCTTTGAGCTACACAAGCGATACGGCATAAACAAATTCATCATCTTTGTCCCCAGTCTGCCTGTAAAAGCAGGTACCGCTCAATTTATGGCATCTCCCAATACTATCCGTCACTTTAAAGACGTTTGCGGATATGACACCACCCTTGAACTGGGAATAGTAGAGGCTCAAAAGAAAGGTTCGCAAAAGAAAGGGCGCAATAATTTTCCCCTGAATATAGGAACATTCGTACAAGGCAGCATACAGAACCGCAACAAAATTTATGTGCTCCTGATGAACTCTGCCTTGCTCACCAACGCCAAGATATTGACACAAGAATATGATTCATCTGCCGAAGGCTACTTTCAACCCTTGGCAGCATTGAATTCCACACGACCTTTTGTCATTATCGATGAGCCTCACCGTTTTTCATGTGACCAGATGGCCTACCAAAAGATTATAAAGGAAATCTGCCCGCAATGTATTCTCCGTTACGGTGCCACCTTCCCGGAAATCACAAGCGGCAAGGGGAAAGACAAGAAAACGGAAAAAGATTATCAGAACTTGCTGTATGACCTCAACTCTTGCCAAGCATTCAACAGAAACCTGATAAAGGGCATTGCCAAAGAACATCTGGAACCCCTTTCGGGCAGTAAAGACGAAAAAGTACGCATTACTTCGGTCGCAAGGAATGACTGTGCCCACTTCCTATTAATCAGCGGCAAACAAACTACCTCCTACATCCTGCATACGGGCGACCCGCTCAGCCTGGTGCATCCCGCCTTCGAGGGCATCTATCTCACGGCCATTACCGCCACGGGAGTGGAGTTTTCCAACCAAACCATCAAACAGCGGGGTGAAGAAATGGATGTAGACATCTTCATGTCTTCGTATCAGGAGCAAATGCTAATCTTAGCCTTGAAGCGCCATTTTGAAACTGAACGAAGAAATTTTGAAAGATCTTTCAGAATCAAGACACTGGCTTTATTCTTTATCGACAACCGCCATTCCTATCGGAGCGACAAATCCGACGAACATCCCTATCTGAAAGAAATGTTCGAGAAAGCCCTGAAACAGCAATTGGAAAAAGAGCTGAAACACCCCGTAAATGAAGCCTACCGCGAATACATAGAAGCCAGCCTGCAAGATTTGTCGGCTTGCCATGGAGGCTACTTTGCCAACGACAACGACAGCAGTGATGAAGAAGTGGCGCGCGAAACGAAAGAAATCCTGCACGACAAAATGGCATTGCTATCCTTCAAGCACGAAGACGGAAGTTACAATACACGGAGGTTCATATTTTCACAATGGGCACTGAAAGAAGGCTGGGATAACCCCAACGTCTTTACCATCTGCAAACTACGCTCCAGTGGCAGCGAAACAAGCAAGCTACAGGAAGTAGGGCGAGGACTCAGGTTGCCCGTGGACGAATTTGGAACCCGCATTGCCAAAGATGAATTCACATTGAACTATATCGTAGACTTCACCGAAAGAGACTTCGCAGAGCAATTAGTACAGGAAATCAATAAAGACGTACCGGCAACCATCTACATCACCACCGACAAAATCAGAAAAGTAGCCGGCAAACGAGGATTGGCAGAAAAGGTACTCTTCATGGATTTGATTGCCAACGACTACATAGACATGGATTTCAAAATCAATCCTGCCAAACGCGATGTGTTCTTTACAGCATATCCCGAATTTGAGACCGGCCTGGCAGACGACAAGGTAACAGACCGGAACACGGGGAAAAACGAAGGACGCAAAGTGCAAATACGTCCGGACAATTACCGGGAGTTGCGGAATCTTTGGGAAAAAATCAACGAGAAATATCTTCTGTTTCTTGAGAAAGAAGTAGACGGCATGGTGGAAGATGCACTCTATGACATTCTTTGTCAAAATCCTCTCATCACCTACGGAACGCTCTACAGCAATCGCGACGAAGTATCTTCAGATGGAGAAACCATGAAAGTAAAAGAAGGAACAGGATTTGAATTTCAGTTTGAAAAACGTCTTCCTTACAACCTTTTTCTTAAAAGACTTCATCAACGGACATTTGTTCCATTGCAAACCCTGCACCGCGTATTATGCAAGTATCACCAAGAGCAGCAGAAAATCAATGACCGGCAAATCAATGAGTTTTCACTCAGCAATATCATAAAGGCATTCAACAATTGGAAATATGATAACTTGCAAGGGCGCTTCAATTACTCCAAAGCCAATCTGAGACTGAAAGGAACAGCTCTGAGCAACCCTGACGGAAGCCCTAAAAAAGAGATTGTACAAGGAATCATTGGTACCAGACTCTCGGAAGGAATTCCCCCCGAGAAATATCTATATAATGCCATAGCCTACGATTCTCCGTTAGAACAAACCAATATAATCAGTGATGTAGACAATGTCATTGTTTATGGGAAAATACCACGGCGCAGTATCGCTATCCCGACCTTCGACGGTGGTACATATAGCCCGGACTTCATGTACGTGGTTCAACGTAAAGACGGCAGCAAAGAACTTAATATCATTGTCGAGACAAAAGACATTGTATCGGAAAATGATTTGAGGGGAACTGAAAGGGCTAAAATCAACAGTGCTGAAATATTCTTCGATCAGCTTAAATTGGATGGTTACCGAGTACATTACCAACGACAAATACAAGGCAAGTCCATCCAACAACTCATTGCAGAAATACAAGGAGAGTGAAGATATGCAATATTTTGCCATCTCTACTTTGCAATTCTATAAAAAAGACGTATATTTGTCGCCCGATAAACTGAATTTAACAGCATGGAAGCATTCTACCGCACACACGCCTATCTTGTTGAGCATACCAATGCCCCCGTTCGCCGTGACCTCATGGATGAGATCAACTGGAACGACCGTCTTATCGGTATTAAAGGAACGCGTGGTGTAGGTAAAACCACGTTTCTGTTGCAATACGCTAAAGAGAAATTCGGCACTGACCGTTCCTGCCTCTTTATCAATATGAACAATTTCTACTTTTCTTATTTCAGCATCGTTGATTTCGCTTATGAATTCCAACGCCGCGGCGGAAAAGTATTGCTGATAGACCAGGTATTCAAACATCCGGACTGGAGCAGGGAACTGAGAATGTGCTACGACCGCTTTCCAAACCTCAAAATCGTGTTTACCGGTTCGTCCGTGATGCGACTGAAAGAGGAAAACCTGGAACTGCGCGATATAGTGAAGAGTTATAACCTGCGTGGCTTCTCCTTCCGTGAGTATCTGAACCTGCAAACAGGCATGAAGTTCCGTGCTTATACACTGGAAGAGATTTTGAGCAACCACGAACAGATTGCCAAAGGCATCCTTTCGAAGGTACGCCCACTGGATTACTTGCAGGACTATCTGCACCATGGTTTCTATCCGTTCTTTCTGGAGAAACGCAATTTCTCGGAGAATCTGCTGAAGACCATGAATATGATGGTAGAAGTGGACATCCTGCTTATCAAACAGATTGAACTGAAATATCTTTCAAAAATCAAGAAATTGCTTTATATGCTGGCAGTAGACGGTCCGAAAGCCCCGAACGTAAGCCAGTTGGCAAACGACATACAAACATCCCGTGCCACGGTGATGAACTACATCAAATATTTGGCAGATGCACGCCTTATCAATATGGTATATCCGAAGGGAGAAGAATTCCCCAAGAAACCATCGAAGATTATGATGCACAACTCCAACCTGATGTACTCCATCTATCCCGTGAAAGTGGAAGAACTAGATGTGCTGGACACTTTCTTCGCAAATTCCCTGTGGAAAGATCACAAGGTGAACAAAGGCGACAAGAATATGTCATTCCTGGTGGACGATGTGATGCCTTTCAAGATTTGTCCGGAAGGTATGAAAATAAAAAATAATCCCGGCGTCACCTATGCTCTGCACAAAGCGGAAATAGGAAGGGGGAATCAGATTCCACTCTGGATGTTCGGCTTTTTATATTGAGATTTATTCACTTAATAATAATTCAATTTAGTTATGACTAAACAGAAGAAATTCATTACTTGTGATGGTAACCAGGCTGCTGCGCATATCTCGTATATGTTCTCTGAAGTAGCTGCTATCTATCCCATCACTCCCTCTTCTACGATGGCTGAGTACGTAGACGAATGGGCTGCCGCAGGACGCAAAAACATCTTCGGCGAAACAGTATTGGTACAGGAAATGCAATCGGAAGCCGGTGCTGCCGGAGCCGTTCACGGTTCATTGCAAGCCGGTGCGTTGACTTCAACGTACACTGCATCTCAAGGTCTGTTGCTGATGATCCCGAATATGTACAAGATTGCCGGTGAATTCCTGCCTTGCGTATTCCACGTATCAGCCCGCACACTGGCTTCTCACGCGCTGTGTATCTTCGGTGACCACCAGGATGTTATGTCAACCCGCATGACAGGTTTCGCTATGTTGGCAGAAGGTTCTGTACAGGAAGTTATGGACCTCTCCGGTGTTGCTCACTTGTCAACTATCAAAGCTCGTGTACCGTTCGTTAATTTCTTCGACGGCTTCCGTACTTCTCACGAAATCCAGAAGATCGAGATGTTGGAAAACGACGATCTCGCTCCGCTGATTGACCAAAAAGCTCTGGCTGAATTCCGTGCTCGCGCATTGAACCCGATGAATCCGGTTGCCCGTGGTATGGCTGAAAACCCCGACCACTTCTTCCAGCACCGTGAATCTTGCAACAACTACTACGAAGCAGTTCCTGCTATTGTAGAAGAATACATGAATGAAATTTCTAAAATCACAGGACGTAAATATGGATTGTTCGATTACTATGGTGCTGAAGACGCAGAACGCGTAATCATCGCTATGGGTTCTGTAACCGAAGCTGCCCGTGAAGCTATCGACCACCTGATGGCTAATGGCGAAAAGGTAGGCATGGTTGCCGTACACCTGTATCGTCCATTCTCTGCTAAGCACTTCCTAGCTGCTGTGCCTAAGACTGCTAAGACTATTGCAGTTCTTGACCGTACGAAGGAACCGGGCGCGAACGGCGAACCGTTGTACCTCGATGTTAAAGACTGCTATTATGGTGCAGCTGATGCTCCGGTAATCGTAGGCGGTCGTTACGGTTTGGGTTCTAAGGACACTACTCCTGCTCAGATCATTGCCGTATTCAAGAATCTGGCTATGCCGATGCCGAAGAACCACTTCACTATCGGTATCGTAGACGACGTAACCTTCACTTCACTTCCTCAGGAAGAAGAAATCGCATTGGGCGGTGCAGGTATGTTCGAAGCTAAATTCTACGGACTGGGTGCTGACGGTACAGTAGGTGCTAACAAGAACTCTGTGAAAATCATCGGTGACAATACCGACAAACACTGCCAGGCTTACTTCTCTTACGACTCAAAGAAGTCAGGTGGTTTCACTTGTTCTCACTTACGTTTCGGTGATACTCCGATCCGTTCTACATACTTGGTAAACACTCCGAACTTTGTGGCTTGCCACGTTCAGGCTTACCTGCACATGTATGATGTAACCCGCGGTTTGCGCAAGAACGGTACATTCCTGCTGAATACAATCTGGGAAGGCGAAGAACTGGCCAAGAACCTGCCTACCCGTGTGAAGAAGTATTTCGCTAAGAACAATATCTCTGTATACTATATCAACGCAACTCAGATTGCACAGGAAATCGGTTTGGGTAACCGTACCAATACAATCCTGCAATCTGCATTCTTCCGTATCACAGGTGTAATCCCTGTTGACCTGGCTGTAGAACAGATGAAGAAATTTATCCAGAAGTCTTACGGCAAGAAGGGTGAAGATATCGTAAACAAGAACTATGCTGCCGTTGACCGTGGTGGTGAATACAAGCAATTGACCGTTGATCCTGCTTGGGTTAACCTGGCTGACGACGCTAAGACTGAAAACAACGATCCTGCATTCATTAACGAAGTAGTTCGTCCGATCAATGCACAAGATGGTGACTTGCTGCCGGTATCTGCATTTAAGGGCATCGAAGATGGTACTTGGTATCAAGGTACAGCTAAATACGAAAAACGTGGTGTAGCTGCTTTCGTTCCCGAATGGAATGCTGAAAATTGTATCCAGTGTAACAAGTGTGCTTATGTTTGTCCTCACGCTTCTATCCGTCCGTTCGTTCTGGATGCTGAAGAGCAGAAGGGTGCAAACTTCGAGATGCTGAAAGCTGTAGGTAAAGTATTCGACGGTATGACATTCCGTATTCAGGTTGATGTTCTCGACTGTCTGGGTTGCGGTAACTGTGCCGATATCTGTCCGGGTAATCCGAAGAAGGGTGGCAAGGCTTTGACTATGAAACATCTGGAAAGCCAGTTGAACCAAGTTCCTAACTGGGATTACTGTGCTGAAAAGGTAGCAAGCAAGCAACATCTGGTTGATGTTAAAGCTAACGTAAAGAACTCTCAGTTCGCTACTCCTTTGTTTGAATTCTCAGGCGCTTGCTCCGGTTGTGGTGAAACTCCGTACGTGAAGTTGATCACTCAGTTGTTCGGTGACCGCGAAATGGTAGCCAATGCAACAGGATGTTCTTCTATCTACTCCGGTTCAGTACCTTCTACTCCTTATACTAAGAACGAAAAGGGTCAAGGTCCTGCTTGGGCAAACTCTTTGTTCGAAGACTTCTGCGAATTCGGTTTGGGTATGGAACTCGCTAATGAAAAGATGCGTGACCGTATCGTGAAACTGTTCAACCAGATTCTGGAAGGTGACAATGCTCCTGCTGAGGCCAAGGAAGTATTGAAAGCATGGATTGAAAACATGTACGACGCAGACAAGACTAAAGAACTTGCACCTCAGATCGAGGCTATCATCGAGCAAGGCATCGCTGCCGGCTGCCCGGTTAGCAAGGAACTGAAAGGCTTGACTCAATATTTAGTAAAACGCAGCCAGTGGATCATCGGTGGTGACGGTGCTTCTTACGATATCGGTTACGGCGGTCTCGACCACGTTATCGCTTCAGGTAAAGACGTTAACATTCTGGTTCTGGATACAGAGGTTTACTCTAACACAGGCGGTCAGTCTTCTAAGGCTACTCCGGTGGGTGCTATCGCTAAGTTCGCTGCTTCCGGTAAGCGCGTACGTAAAAAAGACCTCGGTCTGATGGCTACTACTTACGGTTATGTATATGTTGCACAGATCG